>Ga0307379_10007774_pt1 | contig 14524 bp, 16 predicted proteins | sample UN2MG_FD_202237 | JGI IMG/M metagenome (GOLD analysis project Ga0307379, IMG submission 202237) | Soil microbial communities from Risofladan, Vaasa, Finland - UN-2 | ecosystem: Environmental > Terrestrial > Soil > Coastal area > Acid sulfate soil | place: Finland: Risofladan, Vaasa | collected... | reverse complement strand
GACGTCTGGTCGCGCTGGCCCCAGACGAACGTGTGCCCGCCGCTGCCCAACAGGTCTTGTCCGTTTATCAAAGACATGTCTCAGTTGACCGCCTCAGTACCCGGTCGGCGCGACGCGCTGGACGGGACGGCCCGCCGGGTCGCGCCTGTCGTCAATGTGATAGTGCGTGCCGCCCTGGAAGACGCTGACGGCGCCCGCTCCGCCCGTCGCCCCGCCGCCGATGCCTTGCATCGGTTCGGCGCCGCCCGCTTGCAGCAGCTGCTGATACCACTGTTCGTAAGTTACCCCCTCAGGGGGTGACGGCCAATCGAGGCCGATCCAATCTCGGCGCTCCCAGGCAGCACCCCCGGCCTCTTGAATGGTGGGCAGTACATGCTCGAGGATGTCGGCGGGGGTGTATCCCTGCCGCAGCAGGCCCAGGAAGGCCTCCTCGCCGGGTCCCTCCGCCGAAACCGCGCGGTACCCCAGTCCACGTCTCGTCCTGTACGCCCAACCAGCGACCTTCCGCATCCACGGCGCAACGCCTTGCCGCCTGAAAGCCAAGTCGACTAATTCCATTTCGGCCTGCTGCAACAGGGCCTCGGGATCCGTGTACTCCTTCTGGGTCAGCACCGTCAGTTGCGACAGTTGCTCGAGGTACCGCTGTGCCGGCAGTTCGCCGTACATCTCGCCAAGGCGCTGCTGGAGCAGGCTGCCCGGCGCGGCCATCGCCCCGGCCATTAAGCCTATTTCCGCGCGCAGCGCGCCGGGCTGCTCGGCGATCGCGGAGATCGCCTCGATACCGCGACGCCCGCCGAGTCCCGCCACCAGCTCCGGCGGCAGTTGCCCGCCCGCCTCCTGGAGCCAGCCGATCCGCGAGAGGATGTCGCCGGTGGCCGGGAAGCCGAATTGCGTCAGCTGCTTCTGGACGTCCGGCGCCGGCAGCAGCAGGCCCAGGATCGCCGCGCGCACGGCCGTCCCGCTCGTCGCCACGCCTCCGCCCCTGCGCGTGCCCAGCGTGAACATCGCGGCCGCCGTTCCCACGTCCGCGCCGGCCGCCCTGGCGGTCGTCAGTATGCTCGGCAGGTACATCGCCATCTCTTCGGGTGTGGCCTTGGCCTGCTCGATCGTCTTGGACACCAGGTTGCCTATCTGCTGGGGTGTAAGGTCCGGCTGCTGCGTGCCGATCGTGCTGAACAGGCTGACCAGGGCCTCGAGGCTCGCGCGGGGATCGGTCTTGGCCATCGTAAGGGCCTGCTGCATCAGGCCCATCTGCCTGCCTCGCTCCATGCCGGCGGTACCGCCCAGCAGCGTGTAATAGGCGGGCGCGACCTGCTCGATCGGCCGGCCCGCCCCGATAGCCATCTGCCAGATCGCTTGCTGGGTCTCGACCCGCTCTCCCTTCAATGTCGAAAGCGCCATGACGGCGCGAAGCGACTCTGCCGCCTTCCGCGTCGCCTCGTCGATCTTCTCCGTCTCTTCACGCAGCGACCGCAGAACGGCCTGGGCCCCACGAAGGCCCAGATATGCGCCGACCAGGGCCTTGACCTTGGTGATAAGCCTGTCGGTCCAGCGCGCGGCCTCCTTCTTGCCCTCCGCCGCGTCCTGGCCGCCCTTCTTGCCCTTGCGGCCCGCATCCTCGGCGGACTGGCCGACCTTCTTCTCGGCGCGCGCGACGTCGGCCAGGTCGCGCTTCGCCTTCTCGGCGCCCGGCGTCATGATCGGAATTTTCAGGTCGTCAGGCATCTCAAGCAGTTCCTGGTTGCTGGGTCCTACTTCTCAGCACCCACCGCCTTTTTAGGAAAGAGCCTACCGCCCGCAGCCTGCAGCCTTTTTAGGAAAGAGCCTACAGCCTGCAGCCTGGCGTTAGGTGATCGCCCGCATAAGCGCCCAGGTGTCGGCCGCGCCCCACTCGGCCACGCCGTTCATCGGGAACGTCGGGACGTTTCCGCCCTGGTCGATCATGGGCGAGTTGATGTCGCACGGGGCGTTGAAGACCACGTTCTTGATCGTGATCGTCATGGCGGCCCCGGCGGTCTTGACGCACACCACGATGAGGTTGGCGGCCGCCGCCTCGGCCAGTGCGTCCAGCTGGGACGGGTCCTTGCCCCAGACCGTCACGTTGATCCGGCGGTTGGCGACCCGCTGCTCGGCCAGGCCCTTGGTGTTGTTGTCCTCCATCACCGCCGCCACAGCGCTGCAGCTGAAGTGCGTCGCCCCCTCGATCGGGGTCGAGCCGTGCGTCACCGACGTGGTCGCAAAAATCGCTTCGTATGCCATTGCCTATCTCCTGTCCTTCTCTATGACGTCTTCAACGTTCCTTCCACTCGTATCCGAAGCGAGCCGATCGCCCCGACGTGATCCAGGTGGGCGGGATTGTTGCCCGGGCGGTACCACGGGTCCCAGATGATCTGGTCGATCCCGCCGCCCGCCGCGCCCGACCCGGCCAGCGCGCGGATCTGCGCGTCCGCCTCGGCGATCAGATCGGTCACGGTCGAATCCGCCGCCGAGCCGCCCTTGTTGGCCGCGATCTGCAGCAGCGCGTGGGCCGTCCACGTGCCCTGGTCGCATTGCAGGCGGTCCACGGCGCAGGCGAAGATGGGCAGATTGACGGCCGTCAACGCGTTGATAACGGCCCGTTGAACGGCCTTGAAAACGCCCGTGCCGTCGGCCTCGACCAGCTCGCCCAGCTGCGTGACGATGTTGTCCATCACCGTGTCGATCTTGTTGCTCATTTTTTTTGCCTTACCTTAATACCCGCAGCCTACAGCCCGCAGCCTACAGCCCGCCTCTATCACCACGCCCTCGCGTACCGATCCGTCACATCCTGATAGGCGGCGGCCATGTCTCCCGCCGCCCGGCGGGCGCCCTTGGTAAGCCACCGCCGGGGCTCGATCCGCACGTGGGGCACGAGCACCCAGTGCAGCCGCCACTGCGCCCGGCGGCTGCCCCGCGCGCCCAGTATCTCTACCAGCAGCGGCGGCTTGCCCCTGCGGGGTATCAACGTCAGGTTGCCCATGTCGCGGGGGGACGTATGCTTGCGGGCCTCATCGCTGATCGGTATCGCCAGCAGCCTCGCCCGCACCGGGTAGATGTCACCGCCCTGCTCGAGGATCCTGGCGTAGCGTGCGGCCGGCGAATCGCCCAGCACGCCCATCGCGCCCTCGGGCGTGTCACGGTTGACCATCCAGCCCGTCACCGAATGAGCCAGGTCCGTCGAGCGGGGCCGCACGCCCAGCTCGCCCATCTGCATCATCTCGGCGATCCGCTCGGCCCCGACTGCGGCGGCGGCCTCCATGCCGTCGGCCAGAACGCCGGCGGCCTTGGCCGCCAGCTTCCCGTCGCGCTGGATCTTGCGCTTCGCCTCGGGCGATAATGTCAGTTGAACGATCATGTTTCAGCTTCTCACAAGGTCCTCGCGAATCGGTTCATCGTCTCGCGCACATCCGGCAGCAGCTCGTCGCGCGCGTAGGTGGTGTACGATCCGCCCGCCACGCCCGCCGAGGTCACGCCCAGCTGGTCCCGCCGCCGGAAGTAGAACGCGACCTGCTTGATCGCCGCGCCGACCACATCATCGGGCAGGGCGGTCTCGCCCGTGCCCGGCGTATCGTCGGCGGCCGTGTATCCGCCGTTGTAGGTGACGCGCACGGTCTGCTCGCCCGGCAGCCAGAAGCCGACCCGCGTAAGCCGGCCTCGCGCCTTGAGGATCTGGTAATCCTCGTTCTCGACCAGCGCGTCGGCGTCGTCGAACGCACCGAACGCCGCCTCCTTGATCTCCGTGATCGAGATCACCGGGTACGCCGCCAGGTACACGAGCCGCGTGCGCGGCTCGGGCGAGAACCACTGAATCGCCCCCGTCGTGGCTTCCAGGACGCCGATCTCGTCGTGGATCCGGCCGGCGGCGCGCGCCAGTTGCGCCGACACGCCGGCGATCTGCGTGTTCAGCGCCGCGTCGTGCTCCGTGTCCAGGGCGGCGATGCCCAGGAACGCCTTCACGTCGGCCAGTGTGCAGAGGCTCATGGTCTTGCCTTTCGGTCCTCAGGCTTGAGTCTGCAGCCTTTTTAGGAAAGAGCCCGCAGCCTGCAGCCTTTTTAGGAAAGAGCCTGCGGTTATTTGTTCGGCCCGCCCGTCACCTGCTTGTCGCGCGGCGTCGTCTGTTGTTTGTCGGCTGCCGGGACCTTCGGCAGCTGTTGGACAAGTTCCACCTGCCCGGCCTGCACGTGCACCGGCACGATGTGGTGCGACATGTCGAACCGCTCGCCGGCCGCATGGGTCTTGCCGTTATTGGTCACGCCGTCGATCTTGGCGATCACACGGCAGTTGCCGTCCCGGTCCGCCGCATCCCTAGCCTTGCCGGCGAGCTTCGCCATCGCGGCCTTGTCCATTGTTTGTTCCGTCATGGTCTGTCTCCTTGGCGGTCTTCTTCTTGGCCTTCTTCTTGGACTTCTTCTTGGACTTCTTCTTGGACTTCTTCTCGGCCTTCTCTTCGGCGGCCTCTGGGGCGTTTCCCACCAAAGACACCCACTCGTAGCTGTCGGCCGGAAGCCGATCGACGACTTCCTTCGGCAGCTCGTAGATTCGCCCGGCGGCCAGGACCGTACCGCCGCCGGCGGGGAAGGCCTGTCGCAGCATCTTGATTTTCAGTGTCTGCACGTCATTGCTCCTGTATTTTTCCACAAAGGGCCTGCGGGCCGTGCCCCGCCCCTTTCCGGCAAGTCCGGCAAGCCGGCGGCGGGGCACGGCGAAGAATCACGGCACCGACAGCCGCTTATCTTCCTCAGACAAAGACTCGCTCGACCAGCTTGCTGAGGCCGGCCGCGACCAGGGCCGGCGGCGCCGCGTCGGCGCGCGACAGCACCATGTAGGCGCCGAGTGCGGCCCCGCTGCTGCCGGCGCCGACCGTGATCACCGGCTTGAGGTACCGCTTGCGCGGCCCGGTCAGATCGACCTCGATCGCCGCGACGCTGTCATCATCCGTGCCGCTCAGCTGCGTGATCGCGGCGCCCGTGATGTCCGCGTAGCCGCTGCCGGAGGCGTCGGACTCCTGCAGCTTGGCGTCCACGGTCGTGTCCGTCACGCCTAGGCCCAGGATGAACGTCGCGTGGTTGTAGCCGGCGCAGTCGGCGTACGTGGTCGTCGGCGCGCCGTCGTTCTTGGTCTCGTTCGCCAGCTGCACGACCTGGCAGTTTTCCGTCAGTGAGTGCATCTGTATTCTCCAATCTCCCGCGCACGGCGGGTCTCTGGGCTAGAAGGCCCAACTCGATCCAATCCACCTTGCTTACGGGCCGCCGATTAGCTGGCGGCCGTTGTGACCTTGCACATACCCTCGGCGGCGGATGGGACGATGGCGATCCGCTGCAGGCCCCGAATGGCGATCTGATCGGACGCGAAATACACCGACCGGTCCTGCGCCACTTCGACGCCCCGCCGCTGACCCATCATCCATGACCGCCACAGGCTGCCGAACGTCCACGCAGCCGTGGATACGGCGTCGTCGGCGATCTTCGGCAGACAATCGACCAGCTCCACCGGGAAGCCGATCAGGAGCGGCGTCGCCCCGCCGAGCTGCAGCGGCGCGCCGCGGCCCTCGCCGCCGGCGGTGACGAACTTGACGATCGGATTGCCGCTGGAATCGACCTGGCCGACGACGTATTGCCAGAACACGTCGCGGTAGTAGAAGTACCTGGCCCGCACAAGCGCCCACGTGGGCACGCGGCCTATCACGCCGGACAGGTATTTCCACTGGCAGGCCTTGGCGAACGTGGTGTCGGTGGCATCGCAGGCAAGGTTGGTCGTGCCCGCATGCTTCAACACGCCGGTGATCCCGAAGTATGTGCTCGTGCCGTCGCCGACAAATCCGCAGCTGTCCTCCTTGATGCCGAAGGCTAGTGCGATCTCGTCGAAAACCAACTCGGCGATCGCGATGGCCGCGTCCTCCTCCAGCTCCGAGGAGATCGCCGTCAGCGTGCACCACTTCTTGGCCGTCATGGCCACCAGGCCCAGCGTCACGTCCGATGCCGTGATCCCCGCGCCCTCGCCCGGGCAGTAGACGGTCAGGCCGGCGGCTCGTTTCGGCCAGGGCTGGTGGTCCCGGCTCATCGGCACGACCAACACGTTGCGGCGGAAGGCGCCGTAGACCTCGATCAGCCGGATCAGCGATCCCAGCGCCCCTTCGGGCACCGCGAAGCCGCCGCCGCCTTCCGTGCCCTCGCCCATCGCCTTGGTGATCTCGACGTCTTCGTCCGCGAGCTTCTGGCGGGCCCAACCCATCCCGCAGCAGTAGCCCATCACGGCCAGGCCGAAGATCCTCGCCTCTTCGGCGGAGTTGAAGTTGCCGCGATAGTTCGACCGCCCCGCCGCAAATGTCCGATCGAGGATCTGCTTCGAGAACTTCCGCAGATCCTGAGCAAGGACGTCGATGTCCTTGCGGTATTGCTCGGTGGCAACCAGTCGCTCGTCGAAACCTTCACAGACGCCGCGAAGTTCCGTTATTGCCTTCTCGGAGTTCTCCGTGGCCCCGCGAACCAGGTCGTTGAGCTCCTGGATCATTTTTTCATCAACCTGAACCATTAGGGTTATCTCCTTGTTTGTCTGTTGCGCTCTTGTTTGCCCGGCGAAGTTGGTCCATCGTCTCGGACAGCTCCGCCACGACCCGCTTTTCTGAATTTCCTGACTTTCCTGCAAAGGCCCCATCTTCGCTGTCGCCGCCGTCATCGCCTTTTGCATCCGGGCCTGGGGCTTGGCGGCCCGGAGGTTCGACGTTGACCGTGTCAGATGACAGCTCAATTATTTCCGCCAGTTGGCTTACCTGGTCAGCCAGGTTCACCAGGTGCGTTTCGATTGCCTCTGTGAGTTGCTTCGTGATCTTTTCCGTTACCTGTTCGCCGACCTTCGCCGCCACCGCCTCGGCCACGTCGGCCTTGAACCGATCGACGGCCTCGGCCGCATCCGGCTCATCTGCCGGTGCAGCGGCGGCTGTGGCCGCAAGCTGACGCATCCTCGCCAGGGCCTCGGGGTTGGCCGGCACGGCCACGGCGGAGATCTCCAGCAGCTCCACCTCGGTGTGGACCCAGACCCGCTTGGTCTTCCCGCCCGGGCTGGCGGAATCCCGCCACTCGCCGTTGCTCGACATGAACCCGACGCTGAAGGCCCGCATGTGCCGGTCGCGATACAGCGCCGCGTATTCGCGGCCGAGCTGCGTGTCGGCGAACTTCATGTGAAAGACCAGCGCTTCGCCGGCCGGCTCTATCTTCACGGCCGAACCGATCACCGGCGAATTGCCCGTGGTCAGCCGATGTTGATGGGCCGCCAGGATGACGGGGTTGCGGCGGTAGGGGTCGAGCCCCTTGCCCCATGCGCCGGGTTCGATGATTTCGCTCTGGCGATCTTCGTCGCCGGTGGAGGCGACCGCCTCCAGGATCCCGTCGTCGCTGAATCCCTTCACCTGCGCGAAGATGAAGCTCAGGTCAGTCTGATTCGCCGTCTGTGTCTGTGTCTGTGACATCGTCCTGCTCCCGGGCCCTCTGGGCCATCATCTGTCCGTAGTCGACGAATCCCGTCGTCGCGATCCGCCCCAGCGTCTCGGCCGCTTGATGTTCCATCGCCTTGCCTTCCGCCGGCTTATTGATCCGCATGCCCGCCGCCAGGCACTGGCAGTTGACGATCTCGCCGGGCGGCCCGGCCGTGTCTCGCGGATAGTTCAGCGGCACGCCGTTGACGATGAACGGCCGGCCGATCGGCTTGGGTTCACGGCGGTATCGCCCCTCGGCGGCGATGTGCCCCTCCCGCCGCTCGCCGGGGCCGCGCGAGTGGATCCAGATCTCATGAGTCATGCCGCCGGCGACCCGGCCCTCGCGCCTCGCGCGGCTCAGCGTCTGGCCGACCGTGTTGCGGGCCGTCGTCAGCGCCGCGCCACGCCGGTTGTTCATGAACGTCTGCACGCGGTCGGCCAGCGAGTTGACCGATTCGCCCTCGCGTATCCCCTCGACGAGCGACCGCCGCAGGTGGTTGCGCGTGAAGGCGTTGATCTTCGTCGATATGATCAGCGACTCGGACCGCGCCGCCGCGAGGATCCGCCGATTCGCCAGCAGGGGCCCAACCGCCTGGTTAAGCTGCTGCCCCGACAGGCCCGCTTCCGCCAACGACTGGCGCAGGCCCAGCTCGGAGGCGTCGTTTACGATCGGCAGGAGGCGGATGGTGAATTTCCTGGCCTCGCCGGCGTCGCCGAAGACCTCGAACAATATCCGCGCGATGACGGTCTCATCTTTCGTCTGTCCGGATACTGAAGCCTTAGCCTTAGGACCTAAGTCGGCGAGGTCTGCCAGGTAAAGGCCGAGCAGCTTGACAACCTTGCGGCCTTGCGCCGCGTAGTGGCCCCGCAGCACGCCCGCGCATCTTTTTGCAAGCGGCGCCCAGGACCGCACCCACGCCTCCCATATCTGCCTCGCCGCGAATTTCTCCAGCGAGCCCTGCTGATCTGCCCCCGTCGGGGCCTGCAGTCTGCCTTCCGGCGTCTGGTCCAGGTTGTCGGACTCATCGCCCGACGGCCCTTCCGCTAGGGGTTCGAGTATGTACCCCTCCATCGCCAGGTTGGCCGGCACGACGCCGGCGGGCAGCCAGCCGATCGTATCCTGCGGCTCTTGCTCCATGCCCAGGTCCAGCCAGTCATCGATGACCCGGAAGGACTTGCCCATCGCCCAGTACGCCCTGGCCGTCTCCGTCTGAGCCCGCCTCATCTCCTGGAAGACCGGCACGTCCTCGACGTCGAACCAGGCCTCCAGGCCGCCGGTGAAGCGGGAGCATATCTCGTCGTTGATCGCGTCGCCGATCTTCTCCAGCAGCGGCACTTCCGTGTCCTGCCAGAACCGCTTCAGTTCGTGCCCGACGTAGGCGGACGAATCGCCGGTCTTGCCGAAGAAGCCCGCCACCGACGGCGGCACGCCCAGCACCGCGCAGATCTCCGTCCAGTTCAGCCGCTTGCCGTCGGGGTAGACCATGTCCTTGAGCGACTGGCCGATCGCCTTGTAGTCCCCGCCGCCCCACAGCACCGACAGCTTTCGGGCGTTCATCGGCCCGCCGTGCCGCTGCTGCCAGGACGTCTTCATCTCCTCGTCCTTGGCCTGGTCGAACGGCGCGTCGAACTTGATAATCCCGCCGGGCTCGCAGGAGTTGGCGAACATGGCCGCGTTGAAGAGGCTGGCGTTGTAGTCGCCGACGATCGCCAGCCGCGCCGGGGTCAGGGGGGACAGGCCGTCGAACGGCTTGTCCGGATCGAACAGGCGGAAGGACAGGCACTCATCGAGCGTCACCGGGTAGTCGGCGTTGTGGGGGTCCTTGAATTGCCAGCCCAGCAGCCGAGGCACGTGGCCCGATTTATCGACGACGGCCGTGGATTTGTGCCCCGGTATCAGCTCGATCGTCAGCGGCCTCCGGCCGATCATCTCGTCGAACAGCCAGTGGACCTGGCCCCTGGTGTACTGGAACGTGACGCACGCCTCGATGAAGGCGTTCCACAGCTGGCCGGGGTTGGGCTTTCGCAGCAGCTCGTACAGGTCGCCGAACTCGACGATCTCGCCTTCGCGGGCCTTTGCGATCGACCTTTCCCGGCAATCGCGGCAGAGCCGCCGCGCCGCGCGGCGGCCCGTGCGAACGTGCTTGTGGCCCCATACCCCGCGCGTGCCGGACGCCTCGCCTCGAGATACGCGGATCGGAACGCGCGCTGCGTTCGTGGCGATCCGCGAGATGCAGGTGTGGATCCATAGGCTCTGTTTGTAGGGGTTTGTCGGCCCGCCCAGCGTCCCGCCGGTCGATACGTCCTGGCCGGACATGAACATCTGGGCGTAGGTGGACAGGCCCATGGCCTTGGCCGGCGAGCCCTCGAGCATCGGCGCCCGTCCTGCGAAGCCCTCGGCGCTTACGATCGCCCCGTTGGGATCCCACGACTCGGTTTTGTGTGCCTTCGGCGGCATTTTTGCAATCAGTCCTAAGCCTTTAGTCTTCAGTCCTCAGGTCTACAGCCTGCAGCCTGCGCCCTGCAGCCTAAGCCCTGCAGCCTGCAGCCTGCTGCTACCACGTGCTTACGTGCGGTTGTGCGAACTCGATCTGCCCCGCCTTCAGCGCCAGCGCGTTTGCGTAGGCCACGTCGCAGTGGCTTTCGGCCAGTAGGGGGTTGTCGGTCTCGGTCAACTTCAGCGTGTCCCTGTCGCCCTCTTTCTGCAGGGCGTACAGGTCGGTCGCTATGCACTTGTGCTGCCCGTCCGTCGGGGGGATCGCCTGGGCCCCGTCGTCGTACGTCGTCATCAGCAGGCTGCCCAGCTCGCGCTTGGATTTGCCGGTAAAGTCCAGCCCTTCCCACCGCCCGCTGTACTTGGCCGACAGCGTCTCGTTTGAGTCCATCCCAAGGCCCGTCGAATCGCCGAACCCGACGTTCGTCGGCTTCGTGTCCATCGCCTCGCAGATCACGGTCCGCTGCAGGGCGAACTGCGCCCTGTGCATCAGCACCAGGAACCGCAGCCGCTTGGGCCGGTTGGGCCTGGCGACGTTGATCCACAGCGGCGACAGGTGCGAGCGGCGGGCGACGTCCCAGCCGATCTCCGCCCGCCCCCCGATCCCCTTCAGTTCGCCGAAGAACCCGCTTCGCCAGCCCGCATCGCCCTCGATCCGCAGCATGTCGAACGGTATGTCTCGGCCGGCGTCCCCGGCGGCCACGAGCTGGGCCCACTTGATCAGCGCCTCCAGGTCGCCCGTGAACTGGCAGAGATACTCACGCTGCCAGCCGACCTCGTCGCCGTAGATCTTGCGGAACTGCTCGATCGTGATCGGCTTGCCGTTGTTGTCCCGCAGGACCATGCCGTCGGCGACGGCCTGGTGGATGTCGACGATGTGGACGCTGTAGGTTTCCGGGTCGTTCACCAGCTCGTGGAACTTCGTGTTCTTGCCGCGCGGCGTGGAGATCACGATGATCTGATAGCCGCGAGTCGTCAGCGGGAAGATCACGCGCCAGTGCGCGTACCCGCCGCCGGGAAACAGGCCGAACTCGGTGAATATCACGTTGCCCGTAAGGCCGGCCAGCGTGTCCGGATCGCGGCCCGGCAGCGCCGTGACTGATCCGCCGCCCGGCAGGTGCAGCGTGTGTGCGGTGCAGCGGAAGTGGTGGTTGATCTGCCGATCGTATTCGGAGTACTCGCGGTCGCTGTAGGTAAGCCGCCCCTTGATCAGCAGGATCTTCTTGTAGGCCTCGGCGACCCGTTTGCACTTGGCGAACGTCGCGTCCGCCTGGCGCTGGGTCAGCGATACGATGTACCAGTCCTGGCGCGTCTCGATCGCGTGCGTGACGGCCTTGCAGGCCGTGGTGAAGTCCTTGCCCGCCTGGCGGCACCAGCACGCCACGACGACGCGCGACGTATCGGCGAACAGCGCCACCTGATACGCCAGCAGCGTGATGACCGTCGCTATCGTCTTAAGCAACTTGCCCAAAGATCGATTCCTTCGCCTCTTGGATCATCTCGGCCGTCAGTTTGCCGTCCGTGCTCTTGGCCTGCGCGGCGGCGATCTGCTCGTCGAACTTCCGCCGCACCTCCGTCAGCTTGGCGGCCAGTATGTCGGTCTCGACGTGCTGCTTGGAAAGCCTGCCCAGCACGTCGATCAGGCCGATGAACTGGTGGGGCTTGAGTTGGTCCAGCGCGTCGACGGGCAGTGCGTCGAGCGCCTCGAATATCAACTGCCCGGCCAGTATCCGCCCGGCCTTGAATACATCCGCTTCACCTCGTCGGCCGGCGGCGTCGATCACCGCAGCCGCCAGCTTCGCGCGAAGGCTGATCGCCTTCTCGGCTTCGAGGATCTTCACTCTGGAGCGGTGCAGGGATGACCGGCCCACGCAAACGCCTTCATCGCTCAGGTGTTCGGCTGCCAGGTCGTTTACCCAACTCATCAACGATGACACCGAATAGCTCGTCTCATCGCGCAGGCGCCGTTCCAGGTCACACCACAAGTCATCGCGGATCTTGCACGCCGGCTTACTGGACGCGACCTTCTCGGCTACTGCCGTAAGCCAATCGTCCGGTTCGCCTGGATCGTCCAAGGCGGGCACTTTCAGCCCGGCCTGTTTGGCCGCCACGGCTGCTAGAAGCTGATATGCTTTTTGCGGCTGGCTCATCTACATCGCTTTCTTGTCGCCCGTGTACTCGTCGACCCTACCCCAGGGGAACCTGGCCCGAACGAAGTCGCGCCCGCGCGAGGTCAGCTTATACCCCTTCTTGGTAACCGGGCTGACGGACGGGATGTCCTCGACTACGATCAGCTGGTCCGCCATCAAGTCCGCCAACTCCGCGTTGATCTCGTGGCGGTCATGCTGAATCTCCCCGGTGGAGAAGCCGGCGTAGATATCGTCGGCTCGGACCCGAATGTCCGGGCTCGATTGAAACGCGTTATAGAGCATGCGAAGGATTGATTCGCGTATCGCTCGGCTGTTGCGGATTTCCGGGTCCATCATTAGCCTCCCACCTTAGACCGTATCGCGGCAACGCTCGTAGCCAGATCCGTGATACGGGTATGGACTTTGTCGATCTTCTCGTCGGAGCGGCGGGCGGCTTCCTCGATCTTTGTTTCGTGCCGTCGCAGGAAGACCGTGTGATCTGATATCAGCCTCGCCAGCTCCGCGCGAGTGGCGTACTTATCGGCAGCCCGCAGTTCACAATTGCCCCGGTCCTCACGGGCCTGGCCCAGCTGCGTCTCGTGCCTGGCAACCGTGGCGGTCAGGGCTTTGATTGCCTCCATGAGGCTTCGCGTATCACGCTTCAATATCTGTGTCGCGACCCAACTGGCCAGAAGCTGCGTGATCAGCCATACCCCGACGCCCGCGACGATGTGTTCCCATCGGATCTGCCCAAGGATTGCCGCGATCATGTCGTCCCCTTCAATAAACAGGCGGTATCCAGAACTTCGCCGTCCCAGATACCGCCGCTTAAGAACCGTCGCGTCCGTGCTGTGCACATTCCACCGATCTCCATACCGGTCCTACCGATGCCGGAACCTATATCCGCTTATCGGTTATGTCAACCAAAATCCGCACAGAATCTTCAATTGTAGGTACTAGGACCCACAAGACAACCTGAGGCAAATTATCGCCTCACGGGCCGATTACGGGCCTTGGGGGCCTATTGTGGCGGCTCGGGCTTACCGCCCCGCCGCCACTGGCAGTAGTACTTATCGCCGATCGTCACCCTGATCCGGTCGGGGTACATGGTTTCAGCGTCGAAGAGCCGCCCGTCCTTGCTGACCGGCGACGGCTTCCAGAAGCCCTCGCCGAGCGGCACGATATCCGATATCTGCCGCCCGGAGAAGAAGAGGGCAAGATAGTACAAGTTCTCGTCGGACGGTCTGGGTTGCACAAGGAAGTCGTATGTGCCCTTGCGCACCAGGGCGATCGAGTCATCCCGCTTGCGGTAGACCCGGCCGTACCCATCCGTGATCTCGATCCGGCAGCCGCCGATGACACTCACGAGGCCCGGGTATTGACCGCCGCCAGCCTTGCGGCAATCTTCCGGGATCGGCCATACGACCTGTCGGGCGAAAGGATGCCACAGGAATCGCCCCGGCCCGCCGACGCGCCTGGGGCCGCCCGCCATGGCGATCACCACGACGAGGATGAATACCACGCCGCAGGCCCACACCAGCCATCGCGGCCACCTCAACGCGTGTTTGATGTCCCGTAACTTCATACTCTCCCTTCCAGTCACGCCGGAACTTTCGCGGCGTCCACGGCGTCCAGTATCTGCATCGCGCTGGCTCGCAGCTTCTCGGCCGCCTCGGCGTCCAGGAACAGGCCCGGCCGCTTGCGAGCGGCGGCCGCCAGCGCCGCCCGCCCATCGTCAGTGGCGGCGAACACATCCACGAACGCCTCGATCAGCTTGGCGGGCGTTACGTTCTCGCCCGCCATCCACGCGTCAAGCTCATCGCACCCTAAGGTCGCGGCCCCGCCGGAAAACTCCAGCGCCATCTGCGCCATCTGGACGGCCGCCGGCGTCTTGCCGTACAGCGACGCGTTGAACATGCTGCACAGCCCCTTGCGCCGCGAGATCGCGGCGGCCTGGGCGTACACATCCGGCGGCGCGGCCGGCCCGGCCGCCCAACAATAACCGACGCCCTCGACGCCGACAAGTTCGCGGATCCGATGGTGCACGCGCCCGTAGGCCATAAGCAGCCGCAGCGTGCGGGTGTCCTTCAGCTCCAGCTCGGCGACGAGCCGCTTGGCCCCGACGAACTTGCCGCCGGCAGCGGCAAGGCGATTGCAAAGCTGAAGCAGCTTGGCGTTCAATTCGGCCCGCGTGCCGGGCAGCCCGCCCACGCCGATCGGATCGGCTCCCGCCCGACGTTTGCGTCTTTTACGGAAGCTACCACGGGCCGACGCCGCCGTGGCCGGCAGGTCGGGCGTGGCCTTTATCAAACCCTCCAGGCCCGCAACGCCTGCTTGATCGGCCGTTGAAGGGCCGTTATCGTCGCTGTCAAAGAGGTCGGTCATCGCCCGCACCTTCGGTCCCAGATCTCG
>Ga0307379_10007773_pt1 | contig 14525 bp, 10 predicted proteins | sample UN2MG_FD_202237 | JGI IMG/M metagenome (GOLD analysis project Ga0307379, IMG submission 202237) | Soil microbial communities from Risofladan, Vaasa, Finland - UN-2 | ecosystem: Environmental > Terrestrial > Soil > Coastal area > Acid sulfate soil | place: Finland: Risofladan, Vaasa | collected... | reverse complement strand
TATTCATTCCTTTTTCACAGCCGCCAATTGTACAGAGGCCGAAATTTTCCGGCAGGTAGCAATCACCGCATTCCTGACAGTCGAACATCAAATACTTAAAGGCTTTTTCGGAAGCGTTAAACACTTTATAAACACCGCCCGAGCCTTTTTCAGTTCCCAAAACCGCCATTGTTTTTTTGAATAAATCAAAGCCTTTGTATTCGGGGTCGAGAAGAGCACGGTGGAAAAAGTCAAAGACCCTTTGCTTGAATTTTTTGTGATGTTTTGAGGGTTTAACCGGTTTTCCGGTTTTTCCGTATAAATAAAAACCGTTTTCTCTGGGCCAGCAGAGATTGTCTTTATACTGCTGCCAATCGTCGATTTCAGCCGCCCTGTTGAGTATCCTGTTGAACATTTCGAAGTCACTAACCCCGCCTATATCGACACCGGCAGCACCGATGGCTTTGAACATAGCCACCTGCTGTGCCGCCCTTTCGATATGCTCATCGATTGTTTCCGAATAGACCTTCGCCATAAGTTCATCACTAACAAAGCAGCCGGGCAGTTTGACATCGTGCATTAATCTTGGGGCCGTGGTAATAGTGCTTAGCAGATAAACGTTGCCGATGACCGGTACATGCAGATTGTTCTCCTCCAGGTACCTGAAGAGTTCGAGTGATTTTTTCCAGTCCCATCCGACCTGGTTAACAAGGAATTTTGCGCCACAGGCAATCTTTTTCTCCATCTTGTAATACTGCTGTATCTGTGAGGCCTCGGTGTATTTGAAGGGAGAGACAACCGCACCAGCAAAGAACTGATGAACGCTGTCCAGGGCATTGGGGTCGGCCTTTATATAGGATTCGTTGTTCATATCTCTAATCAACTGCAGCAATCCAATCGAATCCAGTTCAAATACGCCTTTGGCCTCTATGGGATTATCTCCAGTCATAACCAGAATGGTCTCCACGTCCATTTTTCTATATCCGGCAAGAGAACTGACTATCCCATAGGCGTTATGGTCTTTACAGGTAACGTGGGGTATAAAATCCAGCTCACCCAATAAATCATTAAATTTTATCTGGCTAAGGACATCAGCAGGTTTAATATTAGCCAGACCGCCGGGATTTTGGGGCAGGGTAATACCGACAAAATCAAAGCCCTCCGGGATAACCGAGGCTCCGACGAAATCGAAGGTCTCCGGCGTTGCCAGGCTCTCGGCGGCTTTATATGTCCGGAGGAATTTTTCAATCCGTTCAAAATTAAAGCCGGGCCCGCCGGTCAATTCAGTAACCACAATAAAACCAGATTTGTCCTGTAATCTTTTACTTAGTTTCTTCTGCTGCATCGATAGCTAATCTCCATTAAAGTTCGCTATATAATAATGATTCACAGCTTTAATACAATTGCCAAAATACAAAATACTTTATGCGATCGTCATTTTATTTATGGTTAGTATTAGCAAAGACTTATACAGTTTTGGTTTTTTTCTTTGTAATATAATTTCCGGCTGTATTTCTATAAACAGCGCTTGGCAGGTTTGACACAAACAGCCTTTATTCTTGTGGATAACCTGTTGATAACTGCGGCTGTGCCTCTTGGAGCGGGCCTGAAGCTACCGGTCGAAGTCTGCATTTTCTCAGGTAACGGTGTTCAGCATCTGTCCGGGGCTGAGCGGCAATTAGCTCTTAACCTGCTTTTAGCAAAGAAGTTATGTTTTCCGATAAAAATGCTCTCCAAAAACAAACCCTACGGTATGGTTTTAGGATTAATTATACGTCTAAAATCCTCAAAATTTATAATGATTTGCCAAAAAATTGTTCTGCCAGTGGATAATTTGTAGAAAAGCCCGCCCTGATTAGTTAAATCCCCCCTGCTACATAGGGTTTATTTTTTTGCAAAAATCGGTGTTTTTTTCTTCCAGAGTGCGAGAAGCTGCTGTCACATCGCCATGACCTCAGCTTCAAACCACCTGCCATTGGAGATTGAACAACTGACAAAATTCCATGAGATGCCGTTTATAATCACCATAGAAAAACAACTGGTGGAATCCCGGGAAGTTCAGCACCTCCTGGTCGCCGTCGAATTTGACCCTTACAGAAACCACACATCCTCCGTTTGGCGGTACACTGACGTTTTCCAGTACGGTGCCGACCGAGATGAGTATCTTCGTCCGGCTTTGCCAATCGCCGGCATCTATACAGGTAATTCGCTGACCCTTCCGCCACAGAGTACGCGGGACCGCATCCCTGTTACCATGGTGATGCATTAAATCGAAGGGCTCAGGCGGCTGGTTGAAGCCGTTCAAACACGTAGGGCTTGAACAATGAGCGCCGATGATTGCATTATGCACGGTATCGGCCACAGGGTCCTGCTGGAATCCTGGGCGGCCGAAAAGGTACTGCACGATAATGTGCGATGCAACAGCGCCGTAGTCGGCCTCACATGCTGCGGGAATTCCCTCGTCATTCATTCGTGACCAGGCTATACACGGCAGGCTAACTCCTGTCTCGGCCAAAGTACCAAGACAATCCATCGTGATGGCATCGGCCCTTTCGCGTTGGAGTATTCTGCGAGCAACGAAATAACCCTTGACTCCATTGATGACGTTTTGGCGGGTCGCGCCAATGCATCGTCGCGCCCGTCGCAGGTAATCCTCAGCCATAGTCAGAACCTCTTCGGTAACACCCATACTTTGATATTCATCCAGGTATGTCTTTGCCGGTATATGTCGCAGTGTTATTCCCAAACCAGCCATTGATTCATCAAATCGCTTATCGCCTTTCAACACAACACAGCGGGCACGACGCATCTTCGCCCCGGCTTCGAGCATCTTCATACCGTAGAGAGCCTGGTCGAATTCTTCGGCTGAGTAAACAACACAGCCAGGTTTGGCCGCCAAAGGAGCTGTGTTAGTGGTAAACGAAGTGCCGAGCGGCGAAAAAACAACCGTCGGGATGCCGGTGTCGACCGCCTTGTAGGCAGTAGGCCAGGAATGCTGCTGCCTGTCCATCATTATCAGCATCAGCCCGTCGACTCGTTCAGTCCCGGCTTCCGCCAGCCAGGCATCGGCCTCGACCGTACTATAAATGGGTTCCGGCCGTAACTCTAATTTCACATCGAGTTCTTTAGCTGTCTTTGTCAATTGTGCGGTGTATGTATGCTGCGCTTCTTTTCCGCTTTCCTCGTAGATAGCACCCGGCCACCACATACCGTAATCTTCCTTGCGCCGCACAAAAGCCGCCTTGATTGTCGGTACATAGGTTGAGGCAGGCCCATGCGGGCTCATCGGCTCTACCACCACGTTCTGCCGCCACAATGACTTACATCCGCTCATCAGTGATGAGCACGTAAAACATACCAGTGAACCGTGAAGGAAATCCCTGCGACTGAGTCGGCATTTAGAGTTCATAATTATCTCCTGTAAATTATTGTGCCATTATACAGCCTGCATAATATCGACTGCAGTATTCTGTCATCATAAAAATGAAAAGAAATCTACTCTTTGCTGAAAGCAGTGATTTTGTCTTTTAATTTTCGGCAGGCAGCTGCCGGGTCGGCGGCCTCGGTCACGGCTGAGCAAACGGCTATTGCTCTTGCGCCGGCTTTCAGGACGGTCCCAACATTTTCCGGCGTTATACCACCAATAGCAACGTGCCCGATACCAGTATCGGCTAATACCTCGACAGCCTTAGTTACATAATCCAGGCCAACAGGCTCGGCGGTCGGCTTCGTGGGAGTGGCAAAAACAGGCCCAAGGCCTACATAAGTGGGAAGTTCAAGACAAGCCATTCGCAACTGCTCAAGCGAATGCGTACTTTTGCCCACAACCAAGGGAGTCAATTGAAATTTGCGGGCCTGGCCAAGAGGCAAATCATTTTGGCCAAGATGAACGCCATCAGCACCCGCGGCAACAGCAATATCAACCCTGTCATTTATTACACTAAGCACTCCAGCAGCTTTACATATCTTCACAAATTCGACGGCAAGGGCTAAAAGCTGGTCATCGGCCATAGCCTTTGCCCGCAGTTGAATGCAGTCAGCACCGCCGGCTGTGCAGCGATGAGTTAAAGATATTACATCGGCGGGCAAGTTGTTTGTAATTACTATGTACAGCCTGACGGATTTGAATTTTTCAGAGGTATCGCTGAAGATTATAATATCCTTTTCAAGTGTATAAGCTGCGTACCTTAGTTTTTCGATTTTCCGGGCTGTTGAAGGATTAAGTGTTTGGGTCGTTTCGGCAAGGACACGCAGGGCTTCGGTAAGGCGTTTGCAACCGGCGGTAAAACAGTCGTTCAGGCTGGTGCGTCGAAGCTGGTTTTCAACTGTTTTGCCAACACCGACATCGCCGAGCGTATCTCTGCTTGAGATGAGCCGGCCGACATCGAGATTGCCGAGGCAGGCTGAAAGCTCGTGGCGAAGCTGCTTTGCTCGCTCGGTCAGAGAGGACGAATTCAAAGCAAACCTGCAAAACTCCTCAATTACGCGAATTGCCTCGCGAGCGCGATTGAAATTCGCATCGATAATTCTATATATACAGTGCTGCATAACGAATTCGATTATAAGGTCTGTAACTGTCATTGAGTAGTGAAAACCGGACAAAAACCTTTAGCGAAGATTGAGGTATGACAGCGATTTTGCAGTACATATCCGACAGGACGATACAGCGCAAAAGAAAACGGAGCCGTTCCTCCTCCAGGCACGACCCCGCTTCTTATATTAACAAAATCAGCACCGTCAAGCTTTTAAGTCCGACAGTACAGATTTTGGTTTTTTGAAATCGGGCGGATCCATTCCTCCTCCATATTTGTTTTTTAGGACGTCCGCCCAATGTCGTCGCCCTATCAGGCTAACTCAGACAATGTGCAAAAAGTATGCCAACAGCAAAAAATAAAAACTGAAGTCCTCTACAGTTCAATACTAACAATTTACAACTCATACAGTTACGCTTTTATATGCAATTTAAACTTAGAAAAAAGCGAAATGTCATATTTTAACACTGCGTTGTTTTTTTTCAACATCACTTGAGTTCATCAAATATGTATTTTCGCTTTTTAACCGATTTTTTTCGATGCTTACCGTTTTTAAGCCTTTTTTGTTCTGCAGAGCAACGAAGCACAGCCGAGGTTGATTATTTTGAACATAGGTCTTTGCTTGCGGAGGAGGCAGAACAGAAATGTCAAACTGCTGTCAGCCAGGATAACGAAAGTTGAGAATCGATTATTAAACGCACTATAAAGTCGGCTCCGAAAGAACTTTGAACACTTCCGGCCGTCTCCTGTGCAGGTTCAGACCTGCACTGCTGCGGCGTTTGGCAATTACCTCGGCATCGAGTTCAACGACAATCATTTCATCCTGGATATCTTTGGTGCTTGATTCGGCTATAATTTTGCCGTGTGGATTAACCACCATACAGCCACCAGCATGATTGGCCTCAACACCACTGATATCCATAGCCGAGCGACCGGCAGTATCGCTCAGCGCCACGAAGCATGCATTGTCGAATGCCCTGCAGGATTGAGTCAGCCGCCACTGCTGTTTTCTCGACTCAACAGCTTTATATCTGCCTGCGGCGTCCTCAGGCCAATCTCCGAAGCGGGCTGCGTGAGGACACAACAGAACCTCAGCACCCTTAACCGCCAGGCAACGTGATATCTCCGGGAAGAGGTTATCATAACATATGATTATGCCGACCCTGGCAAATGGAAGCTCAAACACAGGCAGTTCGGTTCCGCCGCGAAAATAGAAATACTCGTCACCGGACATATGGACTTTTCGCTGCTTGCCGATAAAGCCTTCCGGGCCTACGATGAACTGCGTGTTGTAATGAATGTAGTGGTCGTCTTCTGTGATTCCGGCACAAATGTAAATATCAAGCTCTTTTGCAAGTTTCGTCAACCGCTCAATACTCTGGCCGCCTGGGACGGGTTCAGCCTCTCGAACCATAGCCTGGTCGCCGGCATGGCCGGTGATATTAAGTTCTGGAAACAAAACCAATTTAGCGCCAGCCTCTTTGGCTTTGTTTGTCCAGGAAATTATCTGTTCAAGATTTCCTGCCTTATCCCCGACGGGGCTGCCGTGCTGAACAACGGCAATCTTAAAGCTCTTCATATTGCCTGCAATTGCTTTTGCCTGTAATTGGCCGGCCGGGCTTTCATTCGGCACAGACCCGGGCTTTGTCGGCTCAACCAGACCTGCGCGGCCACAGCCGAATGCAGCCTCTCTGTTGGCACAAGCCGACGGCAATAACAGCGAACCTGTCAGGACCACGATAAGCCCCATCATCCCAAAAAAATCTCTTTCCATCAGTTTTGCCATATTTATTTTCCTTCATTCAATTTACACAACATACGAGTTCCCGGAATTTATCATAAAAATTAAGCTTAAACAAATCACTTTCATAGTTATCTTTCTCATAAGCTGTTAATGAAAAGGTGGTTGTGACCGCCGAATTAAAGGCATACGGTATTAATTCTTCCTGCCGGATAACTGGGGAACAGGGACTCGAACCCCGACTAACTGATCCAGAGTCAGTCGTGCTACCATTACACCATTCCCCAACTCGTCCGCTAATTGTAAATCGCCATCTGCCGATTGTCAATTGTCATTTGACAGTCCCGGGCAGAATCGCTAATCTACTTTCTATGATTCGCTTTTACCAACTTATGGTTTTGGGCTTTATGGCCGCTTTGCTCACAGGCTGTAACGGTTCTGCAAAAAAAGAGCCAATCTGGAAACATACCAAAATCTCGGATTTAGCCCCTACTGCCGGCACCGAAAACCCCGATGACCGGCTAAAGACAATAACTTTCAACATCTATATTTTCGAAATGCCGGCGAAGAACATCAGCACATTGGATAATGCCTGGCAAATACTGTACACAAACGCACTGGAGTTTAATAGCTACGAAGCATTCAATGCCAATTCATTTTTAATTGGTTTCGGTCAGGACCAAATGTGGAATAAAATCGCTGATTTACTGCGTGCAGCCGGTGCTAAAAAATTAGAAACAGTTACGCTGTTATTATCCGACAAGGAAGCCAGTGACGTTGCCATTGCCACACTTTATGACGAACAAACCGTCTTTTACCTCTGGCGCGACGGCTCATTGGACGGAACCACTATGGGGCCCGGCACAATTGCACTGCGGGTAAAAGCGGAAAAAATCCCCGGCTCAAGAGGTGTATGTAAACTCGATGTACTGCCGGTATTTTTACCACTTACAAAGAGCTCTATTCCACAAATAGCCGCCCGAGAACAATCCGGTGAGTTTCTTTTCAAATGGTGTCGGTTTGGTTCCAAAATGGCCCCCAGCGACTTTATCTTTCTGGGGCCGAAAAGATATGTCGGCAGCCAAACAACCCTGGACAGTTTAATTTTCAGCAGAAACTATGACGATGAGCCGGTTGCCAGAACTTACCTGTTTGTTTGCAGCAGAATAACTGATTGAGTCGCCGTATGTCCAAACCAACGGTTACACTAACACGATGCAGCGATTACAGTCAGCCCAAAATTACCGAAGCCATTGCAAGACACTTCGAGCTTCTCGGCGGAGTGGAAAAATTTATAAGCCGAGGTGATACCGTTCTGCTCAAGCCTAATTTCATCGCCCCAAAGTCCCGCTCTTGCGCTGCTCAGACCGACCCGGCGGTCATACTCGGAACCGCCGGTTTGCTGAAAGACTTCGGCGCAAAACCCTTCGTCGGCGATTCACCAGCCTGGGGCAATGTGTTCGGCTGCATTAAAAAGTTAGAACTGCAGGAGCCGTTGAAGAAATTATCCATACCGATAAAACAACTCGATAAGCCAAAAAAGTGCCGGATTGGCACGCAACAAATCTCCATCGGCATAAGTTCGGCGGCACTCGATGCCGATGTCATTATAAATTTACCCAAATTCAAAACCCATCAACAGGTGGTCACGACATTTGCGGTTAAGAATATGTTCGGCTGTGTGAGCGGCAAGAAAAAAGCCCTGTGGCACTTTACCAAAGGTAAAAACGCCGGTGATTTTTGTGAATTGCTAATTGAAATATTTAGGTTTCTAAAACCCGCCTTAACTATAATCGACGCTGTTACAGTGATGGACGGCCCAGGGCCGATTAACGGCAGAGCAAGACCTTTGGGGTGGCTGATAGGCGGTGTAGAACCGATTGCCTGCGAGACTATCTGTTGTAAACTGGTCGATATCGACCCGTCAGAGGTGCCGATTATAACAACAGCAAGGCAGATGAGTTACGGCTGTTCTGATTTTGAGAAAATAGAAATAGCCGGCGATGATTTCCCTGAGAATGTATGTACGGATTTCGAACTACCCCATCTTATTCCGCTTAGATTTTCCCTGACGCACGTTTGCAAGAGCATTGCCAAGCAAATATTACTACTGGCTAAAGTTAAAAAAATAAAATAAAATTGTGAGCGTTCAGGTAAGTCTCAATCGTTGTAAACAAATGCAAGTTTAACTTGTTTATGAAAGGAACAAAATATGCTTAGAAAACTAAATCTTATTTACCTTTTGTGTGCTGTCGTTTTAGTGGTTTTCACAGCCGGACTCAAATCAGCTAATCCTGCGAGTCTGGAAGAGGCCGGTGAAAGTGAAGTTTTCCAGTTAGCTGAAAACGGCAAAAGCAATGCGATTATACTTATTCCGGGTGATGCCGACGCGGTAACATCATTCGCTGCATCCCAGCTTCAACACTACCTTGAGAAAATCACAGGCGCCCGGCTGCCCATTAAGGCTCAACCACCCGGCGTAAATAAAAAGCCAGCAATTCAATTTAAAATCCAGTCTGAACCCGCACTTCTTTATGATGGTTTCCGAATAGAGTTTTCTAAAACCCGTATTCTGCTGACGGCTGCTAAAACACGAGGATTGCTTTATGCGGTCTACACAATACTTGAGGACGCCGGCTGTGCATTTGTCTATCCCGGCGAGGATGAAGAAATCGTTCCCAAAGATGCCTCGCTTTCATTTCCGGTGGGCAGTCGAACCCTCGTGCCGGCTATAGAACATCGCGGCCTTACTTTCTACGGACTGCAGGCAAGCAGCCTTGAGCTGGGACGAAACATTATCGACTGGATGGCCAAGAACCGCTTGAACATCATAATGCCGTCGGAGGACCGGCCAAGTGACTGTCCCGGGCCAGCCCATGCCAGCCATTGGAACCAGGTGGGCGGTGAACTGCTGCCCGAGGTGCAAAAAAGAGGCTTTGTAATCGATATGAGCGAGCATTCCACACACGTATTCTTTCCGCGTTCGCTCTTTGCTGAACACCCGGAATGGTACGCACTAAATGGCGGCGTGCGAAAGCTCGGCCAGATGTGTTATGCAAATCCCGACGCAATCGAATACTATGCCAACGCACAGGCCGCCTATGCCTCAAAACATCCGGAAATACATATGCTCGGAAACTGGCCTCTGGACGGCGGCGGCTATTGCGAGTGCGAAAAATGTAAAAATCCCGAAACGGTATTCAAGGCGGTTGTGCGCGTAGCCCAAAAAGTCCAGCAGGTACGCCCGGACCTGACCGTGGAGCACCTGGCATATAAAAGACAGACTTGGGAAGTGCCGAAGACCGTGAAGGTTCCGGAAAACGTCTCGATTCTCTTTTGCCCGAGTGATAAAGACGATTTGGCGCGCGATTGGGTCGAGGCTGCCAAATCCGCACGCGGCGTTTATTTTTTCGAATACAAAACCGGCGACAATTATCATTTTATGGCTAACGTCTGGCTGCGGCCCGAATTCGCCAAAAACCTCGTACCTTATGCCAAAGATATAGGCTATCGCGGCGTTATTTCGCTTTACCTGCCGATTGAGAACTGGTGGCGAAACTCGTTCAATACATGGTTCTTCGCAAGAACCTGCTGGTATCAGGACCTGGATGTAAAAACCGAAATGAAGAAATACTGCAATCAATATTACGGCCGGCACGCAGAAACTGTGAATGATATCTTTCGGATAATATTCAGCCAGCTGCAAAATGAAAAGCTGAAGAGTTGTCATAACGCCCTGGGCGGAAAAAATGGAGACCCGGTAAATCCCGAGGGTCTGGCCCGCACAGAACAGGCCGCTAATATTATTCTCAAAAAACTGGAGGATATTCGCCAACAAAGCACCAACCCGGCTATTATTAAACGGCTCGACCGCATTGATGTGTTTGTCCGGTACTTTCGGCTGTATTACCAAGTCTATCATTCACAGAGTAAAGCACAGTTGAAACGCCTTGTCGAATTCAGCCGGGAAAACTCAAAATTCCAGGACGGCGTGCTGATGCACCCCGACTATATCGAGTGGCGCTGCGGCGAATATTATACAAAAGATTAAATTATTAACCGCTGATTATGCTAAGTTCCAATTATGCAATCGAAATCCATAAACATCTTAGGTATTGAGACAAGCTGCGACGAAACCGCTGCCGCTGTTGTTGCCGACGGCCGGGTCATCAAGTCATCTGTCGTGGCTTCGCAGACTAAATTGCACGAAAAATACGGCGGTGTCGTACCGGAAATCGCATCCCGCGCACACATCGAAAATATCTATCCGGTCATTGACGAAGCAATCAAACAGGCTGGCATCAAAAAAACTGATATCGCTGCCGTCGCTGTTGCCAATCAGCCCGGCCTGACCGTCGCATTGATAGTCGGAGTAACCGCCGCTAAAACGCTATGTTTTGCACTGGACAAACCATTGATAGCAATAAACCACCTGCACGCCCATATGCAGTCGGCGATTTTAGACCAGGCTAATGTACAACTGCCGGCTGTCGCTCTGATTGTATCAGGCGGGCATACCAGTCTTTACGATTACCGCTCGCCTCTGGAACCCAAACTCTTAGGCTGTACCATCGACGACGCCGCCGGAGAAGCCTTTGATAAGGTTGCAACGATTTTGAAACTGCCATATCCAGGCGGGCCCAGTATTGAGAAAAAAGCAAAAGAAGGCAACCCAAAAGCAATCGAATTTCCGCGCTCGATGCTCGACAGGAACTCCCTGGATTTTTCCTTCAGCGGTATCAAAACAGCAGTGCTGTATTATTGTCGCGGCCAGGATATGAAAGGCCAAAACAAGGTCGATTCGATGAGCCAAAACCAAATCGCCGACATCGCAGCTTCTTTTCAGGCTGCGGTGGTCGATGTGCTCGTGGAAAAGACACGCCGGGCTACCGAAAAAATAAACGCAGAGACCGTTCTTCTCGGAGGCGGAGTCGCAGCCAACAACCAACTCAGACTCAGCTTGCAGCAGATGTGCGAATCGGCTGAACCGCCTAAAAAATTACTCGTCGCACCAAAACAATATTGCACCGACAATGCCGTTATGGTAGCCTCTCTGGCGTACCATAAATTTAAGGCCGGGCTTTTCGCAGATTTAACTCTCGAACCAAAAGCAGGTGCTTTATAATTTATAGATTATGGAATACGAACCGGATAAGGCAGGTGAAATATTCAGGCTGAACAGATAAAAAAACTGTTGCAGCAGGTAAAAGCCGGCAGGCTTGCTGTCGATGAAGCGGTTGAAAAACTCCGCCATTTGCCCTTTGAAGACCTTGGCTTTGCCTGCGTCGACCACCATCGTCAAATCCGTCGCGGCTTTCCGGAGGTCATCTACTGCCCGGGAAAAACCACAGAACAGGTAATTAAAATCTTTGCGAACCTTGCTGAAAAAGGCAATAACGTTTTAGCCACCCGCGCCAGGCAGGAGGTTTTCGATGCATTAGCCCGGACTAATATGTTTCCAAAGGCCCGATATGAAAAATCAGCCAAGGCAATTGTTTTGGAACAGAAAAAACTAAAACCTTCCAAAACCGTCTTGCCTATAGTAACCGCCGGCACTGCTGATTTGCCGGTTGCCTCAGAAGCAAAAGTTACCGCCGAAATTATGGGCCAGCGGACCGAGTTGATTTGCGATGTCGGAGTGGCCGGCCTGCACAGGCTCTTCAGTCATATTGAGAAACTGCAAAAAGCAAATGTCGTTATTGTTGTAGCGGGTATGGAAGGTGCGCTGGCCAGTGTCGTGGGCGGCCTTGTCAGCTGTCCCGTAATTGCCGTCCCAACCAGCGTCGGCTATGGTTCCAGTTTCGAGGGACTCTCGGCACTTTTGACAATGCTGAATAGTTGTGCCGCCGGCGTCACCGCCGTTAACATCGACAACGGTTTCTCTGCCGCTGTCACCGCCACACTTATCAATAAAAAAATAGAGCAGAATAGTACAACGAAAAATGCAGATAGTAAGAAACATTCCAAAACTAAAACCAAGAGCACCCGGCGCTCACAAAGGTGATTTCGGCAGGGTCGCTATCATAGCCGGCAGCCTCGGTATGAGCGGAGCGGCAGCCCTTGCAGGCCGTGCTGCCCTTCGGGCCGGCGCCGGACTTGTCAGAGTCGCAATTCCCGAAAGTATTCTGCCGATTGTCGCTTCAATAGAGCCTTCTTTCACCACTGTACCATTGTCCGAAGACAGCAGCGGCAAAATCTCCCCGAAAGCAATCAATACCATCCTTGACATCATAGATGAAAATGATTGTCTTGCTTTCGGGCCGGGTATAGGTCTCAGTGGCTCTGTCAGACTTGTCCTTGAAACACTTATAAAGCAGGAAAAGTTACGACTGCTTATAGATGCTGACGGCCTGAATAACCTGAGCAAAATAAAAAACTGGCCTCAAAAAAACAAGGCAAACCTTATTCTGACCCCTCATCCGGGCGAGATGAAAAGATTGTGGACAGGTCTTTTAAGGCAGGAACAACCACCCAACCGTCGAGAACAGGCGGTACAACTGGCACAGAACACCGAGACTATTGTGGTGCTCAAAGGCGCAGGAACCGTCGTTACCGACGGACAAAAAGTTTACATCAACAAAACCGGCAATCCCGGAATGGCCACTGCAGGTTCAGGCGATGTTTTGACCGGAGTTATAACCGCTCTTGCAGCCGGCGGCCTTAGTAACTTCGATGCCGCCTTACTCGGTGTTTATATTCACGGGCTGGCCGGAGACATCGCCGCAAAAAAAATCGGCCAGGTTAGCTTGATTGCAACAGACATTGTAGAGGCCTTGCCGAAGGCTTTCCAGAAGGCCAATATGACAGGCTAAGACCTTAACCAATTCCACACCCGAAAAACAGTTTCCTTAATTCTTCACTCCCCGTGTACACCGCACTTTAGACGAGTGCTGTTTATGCGATTTTGTCGCCTTCAGGCATATATTATCGCCCGTTTAAAACTATATTTTTCAAGAAAACTGCTCTAAAGAGCCGAATGTAAGCTTAGATACTAAAAAAAATCCGTAACAAAGGTCAAAGATGGAAGCAGCTATAAAAGAAACGGTTCCACAGGAAATCGGTCCGATTTTACAACTCAACAGACCACTTTTACCAATTGGTGAATATGCCGCCCGCGAGGGTATCACCAAAGGACTCATCGAGGAGTGTGGCAGGCTCGGCATTGTTCCTATCAGAAGATACAAAGGCAAAACATTTGTTGTTGATGTGCCGATACATTCCTATTCCGACAAGTATGAAATTATCGGCGCACCCGTCCAGGTGCCTGATAAAACAACCCGCGCAAAAAGAATATCAAAACCACCCGAAAAGCTCGCCGATTCATCTGAAATTGACGATATGCTGGTGAAATTCGCCGTTGACATAGACAGAAATGGAACCGTATTTAATTCAATTCAAAAGGATTTTCCTGAAAAGCTCGAAATCGCCGACGAACAAACAGTCGCAATAGATAACGAGATTGAACTTACCGAAGAAATAGCTCAGCTTCAAACCGAAGCCGCTGAAGCCGCCGGCAGGCCGGCAAAAACCGCCGATAACAATATAGGCCCGGACGAGAATATCCTTCAATCAGTCCAGGTACGCCAATCCAAATCGCCCAAAGTTGCCGACAAACCGATGACCGAACCAAACCGGAAATCCCAGCCGGAAACTCTACCAGAGGTAATTCAAACACCCGAACTGCAGGCATCTGAAATCATCGACGACCTGCCCGATTTCGCCGATGAAGTCATAGAAATCCAAAAGGCCGTGGAATCAATCCAGAACTTGCAGGAAAACGAAAATCGCATTAGCATCCTGGCTGCACAGGCCAGGTCCAAACGAACCTGGCAGTTCGCCGCCGTTTTCTCTCTCGTCTGTTTCTTCGCATCTGTCTTTGTAACTCTCTGGTTTTATACCGGTCGCAGAACACAGCTTGAAAGGCTCAATCAGGCGTATGCAAGCATTGAAACAGTATATGCCTATTATACACAGGCCGACAAAAATGCCGAAACTATACGCAATGAACTGGACATGTCCAAGACACAGGTAGAACGCATTCAGAGCGAGCTTGACAAATCTACAGCGGAAATACAAAAGGTTCGATATGAACTGGCCCAGGCAAAACAAAACTTCCAGACCAAAGGAGGGTACAACGCCGAGGCCGCAGAGCAGCTAAATAAAGAAATCCAGGAACTGGCGACACGTTTGGCTGACCTAACTAAAAATCCCTGAGTCCCGGCTAACAAAACCCCAACCACGAGGAGGTTAATCAAATGAGCTTCTTTACAGCA
>Ga0307379_10007772_pt1 | contig 14525 bp, 21 predicted proteins | sample UN2MG_FD_202237 | JGI IMG/M metagenome (GOLD analysis project Ga0307379, IMG submission 202237) | Soil microbial communities from Risofladan, Vaasa, Finland - UN-2 | ecosystem: Environmental > Terrestrial > Soil > Coastal area > Acid sulfate soil | place: Finland: Risofladan, Vaasa | collected... | reverse complement strand
ATACGTGAGACCGCAGATAATGGACCACTTGGTTAGACTACATGACCCTAGTAGTTATTTCTATGAAGTAGTTCTTGGTGGTGGTATAGGTATAGGAAAGAATTACTTCACAGATATATCTCTAGGATATGACTTATACAAGTTGAGTTGTTTATATTCTCCCCAGGCATACTATGAGTTAGCACCTGGTAGCAAGATTATTTTTATCCATCAGAGCAAGACGGAGAAGTTGGCGAAGGAAGTAGTATTTGAACACTTCGGTAATCGACTAGAGTTATCGGGATACTTCCCTAAGTTTTTTATGTTCGATAAGAAGTTTAGGAAAGTAATGAAGTTCCCTCACCTGATAGATGTAATGCCTATCTCTTCGGCTGATACTTCTGCCCTAGGTATGAATGTCTTCGGAGCAGTAATCGACGAGATGAACTTTATGAGTAAGATAAAGAAGTCAAAAAAGGCAGAACGCTATGGAGAAGAAGAGTACGATCAGGCAGAAGTACTATACCGAACTATCATAAGGCGTATGGAATCACGGTTTGATAGGCTAGGTAGACTACCTGGTAAAGTGTATCTTATCTCTAGTGCTAACTACGAAGGTGACTTCATTGACAGGAAAGAGAAAGAGTCAAAGATTAATAAACATATCTTTACTATGCATCTAGCACAATGGGAATCATTCTTAAATAAGGATGGCACCCTGATGAAGAAGAAGTACTCCGGTAAGATGTTCTTTGTTAGGAAACCTTCGGAGAACGCAGCCGGAGGAGTGTATGATGAAAAGCCGGATGCTACTGATGATAAAGATGCTAGTAATATTTTGACTGTGCCTATTGAACACAAAGAAGCATTTGACCGTGATCTGATTGGAGCATTGCGAGACATTGCCGGAGTTGCAGTTACCAGGACTAGTAGATTCATTTCTAAAGATTACATAAAAAATTCTTTTAGTAAGTATGAGATAATCTATGGTAAGGAACAGATATTCACAGAGAAGTCAATAGAGCTAACGGTAAACAGTCATGTAACAGACCTAGTTAATGTTAACTTCCTGAGAAGACTATCTCCGCACGGACCATTCGCTGCTCACATAGACCTGGCAATATCGGGAGATTGTGCCGGTCTAGCTATTGGACATGCTATAGGAAGTAAAGAGATACAGGTCCGGCTTAACTACAATAGGGATACCGGAGAATTTGCTAGAGAGTCAAAAGGAAGTTTACCTATATTTGGTCTCCCAGGATTACTACAAGTAGTTCCCCCTAAAGGTGGAGAGATTGAATTGCATGTAGTAAGAGAACTACTAGGCATAGTGGCTGATTACATTCCTATATACTGGTTGACTATGGACAGACATCAGAGTGCTAGTACTCTACAATATTTCAGAAGTAGAAATGTATCTACAGGTATAATATCTGTAGACCGATCACCGGAGGCATATATTGAAACTAAGTTTGCTATCAAGGAAGAGAGAGTATATCTTGCTAGACATGATGTACTACTTGAAGAAATGCCAAGTCTCGATCAAGATAACACTACCGGAAAAATTGACCATCCCGAAGGTGGTAGTAAAGATTTATCGGATAGTGTTGCAGGGGTGGTATTCTCTCTGAGTAATAAGAAAGCTAGTTATAGAATAATCGGACCACCTAAAGTACTTCCTATAAATGTGCCGATACCTAAGACCAGTAAAAGAGAAGACAGTAGAAGACCCTCTAGTGGCAGAAGACCACTGTACTCTTAACTAGTAGTTAAAAATGACTTGACATTTTTGTAGTAATTTGGTATATACTATGGATAATGAATTTAAAAGGAAGTTACTAGTTAAAGTACTTAGGAGACATGGGTGGCACTACTTGGAAAAGGAACCCTTAGCATTATGGATGAAGAAGGGAAAGAAGTACTTTATCAAGCTATCTGCGAACGATTGGACTTTACTAGTGAAGTTAGCGGAATCACTAGTCACTATAAGTCGCCAGGATTATGGACGGAGACAAGCACAAACCATAAAGAGACTCGTAGAAAGAGACTCGAAAGAGAGGCAGAGATTATGTATAAGTACAAGTTCAGATTTAAAGGTGGGGGAAAGAGAGTAGATAATATGAATTTTAAGTTTCATTGTTTCATTGCAGATAGTGAAGCAATAGAACACCATCTGTTTGAAGCAAAGAACAAAGGACTAGTAGTCAATGACCAGGGGAGTACTTCTTCTACTGAGTTCGCTGATGCTGATATGTACGAATCGGCAATGCCTGTAGTGAAGATATTCAGTTCTACTAGTGGGTTCGGAATACCAAAGGAGTACTTCTCTTTTTTCTTTTTAATCTCACCTGGTAGTAAAAAGATGGTTAAGATAAAACCACTAGGTTACGATAAATCCTTAGATACAAAGGATTGGTGGTTTATGGCACCTGGTAGGTTTATGCGGAAAGAAGAGATTAGAAAGTTTTTCGGAGCTAGTACTGATACCTGGAAGTTCTATCAGAGACAATCCTTCATTAGTAAAAGAAGACTTCTGGAAATGGTTGAAGTCGGTGACAATCACAATGTCTACGATAAAGAAGTAGTCGAAGACGTAGAAGAAGTGCGAATGGTTAGACTAGACTAAAAGGGAGAATAATTATGTCTCATTTATCAAAAGGTAGGTGTAAGATGAAAGACCTCTTTACTTTACGTGAAGTGGCAAAGGCAAAGGGTCTCAGTATAGTAGAGAAGAAGACTATGCGTGGCGACTACATTGGTAATATCAAATGTGAGTTTGTAGTCTCGGATGGGAAAGGAGGAGAACTAGCTATTGTAGAGTCCCAGGTAGCAGGGGAGTACGAGATTCAAATGGATAATTACTACAATCCCATTTGTGATGTCGTAGGTCAAGGTGGCAGTACTTTGACTAGAGACTACATGACTGAGGTTCACAAGAAGGAAGCGCAACTGCTTGGGGGAGTAATTGCTAATCAAGAAATAGATGCCCAGGGGTATGTCTATCTAGAAGTACATACTCCCTGAGCGAAGGGAGAAGAACGATGGCAGTAGTCAAAGTAACCTATATGGCTAGAGTAATGGTGTCTGTTATTAAATCCGGTGGTTCTCCATTGAAGGAAGAAGAGTTAGCTATAGCAGTACTTGATACTGAGCAAGCTATGAACAACATGCAGATACCGGAAGTAACAGAGAAGAAAGCAGTACTTCGACCATACATTAGAGTTCACTTACTAGAAGAGGTAGAGAGAAAGGGAGACACAGCTAATGGCGACAATAAAGATCAAGATTTGGCCTGATGGTAGTAAATCGGAAATCAAAGTAGAAGGGCTTTCCGGTTCGGGGTGTGAAGCACTAACGAAGTCATTGGAGGAAGCAGTATACTCCGGAGAAGTAAGTAAAGAACATACACCGGAGTACTACCAGGAAGATGTTAACGTCATCAATACTAGGATATAGTCATGGACCTGAATGAAATGGTTAACTTAGGCTATAGGCTTATTTTTGTTTGCTTTCTCTTTGTCTGCTTTATGGTAGTAGTACTATTTATAGCAGTCAAGATAAAGGAGTGTATCTTGTGGAGAGCCTACCTAAAGGTGCATGGGAAGGGAGGATTGAATGACTCTAATTCGGATAAGTCCTGATGGCAAGGAAGTAGTAAACATTCACAATGACTTCACTCACCAAATAACTAGTAGACATGCTGACGTAGAAATAAATCGGGCCTCTGAGGTATACTACTGTAACATTAATAAAGGATGGAAGATCAAAATGCTGATTAGAGGACACATGCATGGTCTTTTACTTCCGGTAATGTTTCATACCAGGCAAGAAGCACTTGACTATGAAGTAGAGTTCTTAGAGGAGTTTATAAAGCAGACGCATGAACACTAGGGATGCAATATCTAGAGGACTAAAGAAGTCACAAGATGGGAGAGCTAGGAGAGTTCATAATTTTTATAACTCTCCTGCTTACCCTGATAAACTCATTCGACTATTCTACTCTACTTTTAGAGATAAGAACTATGGCGAACCTCCTCCTATAACTAGTCAAGTCAAGAATATGTTGAATGGGTTTATCAAGGTAAGCAGAGCTAGTGAATGGAATGAGAAAAAGATTTATGATACAGTCAAAGACCTAGTACTACATTGGGAGTATATCAAGAAACAAGATCACCATACCATCAAAACAGGGAAGAGAGCAATGCTAGGTGATAGGCCGAGTTTGCTTGAGTTCCTTATATGTAGAGAATCTGTATTGACTGCAATCGACAAGGCGAAGAGAAGTAATATTTTAGAACCTTCCGGTAGAGAAATTCAAAATGTACAAATGAAGAAGAGAAAGTCACACACTCCTAGTGAAGATGAAATGCAAGAGGAGTATAACAAACTTATGGAGGAAATGTAATGGAACTAGCAGAAGCATTGTCTATAGTACACACCCTGGCAGTAGCAGCAAGAGCAATGGCTGAGACCGGAAAGAATGTTACAGAAGCAAAGATAGATGAAGCAATAGAGATGGTAGGTGCTAGAGTCAAAGTACTTCAAACTATGTCCAGTAGGCCGAAGAGATAAAGGGACGAACATGAGTAAAGTAATAACTAGTTGGGAAGTAGACTTCAATGCAGAGAGATGGAAGTGGGGCATAGGTTTCCTATCCCTTCGTGGTTTTCATACCGATGCATTTGTTTACCAGGAACCGGATAGTGAAAGACTACGGAAGCAAGTTGAATGTCTAGTTGAGTGGAGTATGGGAAGTAGAAACTGGATTGTTTGCATATCTAAAAGTAGTGTTTATATAAGGCTTCTGTTTGACTTCGTACTGGCTAGCTATGTTTTCTCTACAGGCAAACGGGCTATAGCTGTAGATGTCGATGACTTAATTCATGCAGTAGATAATCCTGATGGAGAGAAGAGAGATATTATAGAGTTTGCAGAATTACTCCTAGTCAATTATTGTGATCCTAACAATCCGCAGCTAAGATGGAGGAAGGGAGCTATAGCTAATGTACTTCACAGAAGGAAGTATAACCGTTATGCTACCATGTTTAATTTATTCGTAAGAGAGATACTGGAGAGAATGGATTCTAATAGAGCAATAGATTTGACTAAAGGTATAGTAGATGTTTTCGGGGATACTGCCTATGAGTTGTTTACTGATATTAACTCTAAACGAGTAGTAGTAAGGGATGACGGAGGGAATAATGGAGAGAGAAAAAGAGCTAGACATTAAACTTAAAGGGATCATGGAGTACTACGTAAGGCAATTCTTTGGTGAGTACTCCGAGAAGTGTAAAGCAGAAATGTCGAAGTATAACCCAGGACTCGTAGATTCTGATATGCTAGACATTCAAATAGACCACTACATAGATGCAGTTACTATGGAGGCTACAGAGAAGTTTCACAGTATAGCTTATCTAGTTCTTAACTGTATAAGCAATGGACAAGAACAGATGGTACGAGAATTTGAAGTACTATTCATTGACCTAGTTAAACGTACTCTAGTTCCCCAGGTTAAAGATAAGAGACAAGTGCCTATTAATATAGTAATCGCAGACCCTAATGTATTGAGAACAGAGGAGTAGCCATTGTCTAGTATCGGATTCGGTTTGTTCAAGTCTCTTGTTGAGAACGAAGTAAGTTTTTCTACATTAAATGACTACCAGGTAAACGAGAATCACTTCCGAGATAAGGAAGTAGAGGCGTATCATTTTGTCAAAGAGTTCATCCTAGATTATGGCACGTATCCCAGGCTTGAGACAATAGCTAGACAAATAGGAGCAGTAGAAGCATTCAATAACTTACCTAGTGAACCTGTAGAGTACTGGCTTAAAGAGGTTCAGGAAAGAAAGAGATATGCCGATGTAAGAGAATGCATGATCGACATGAGAGGCTGTCTAGAAAATCAGGAACTAACTGAGGCTCTAGACATTATGGGAACTAGATACTTAGCCCTCCGTGAGTCATACTCTTCCAGGCGTTTAGCGAGTCTTCGAGATGTTCAGAGAGAAGTACTTCTCAAACATGACGAGTATCAAAATAACCCTGACATACCTGGTCTATCGTTTGGGTTTCCATTTCTAGATACTGTATCAGGTGGAGCGCAGAATGGTGACTTCATAGTTATAGTAGGCCAAACAGGTGTAGGCAAAACCTACCTGGCATTGAAGATAGGTTACTCTAGTTATTTGACCGGAAAGAATGTAGTAGTACTTTCTACTGAAATGCCTAACCTACAGGCAGCACGAAGAGTACTAGCTATGGAAGGGAGATTCTCTACTACCGATTTAAAGCTAGGGAGACTCTCCTATTTTGGGAGAGAACGTGCCGATCAAATAATTGATAGGGGAGCAGCTATTCAAAATGAGGTAGGTAACTTCTTTTATTTACTTCCTGGTGGTATGTTTCCGAAGGTAGAAGACTTTGCTATTGTAGTCAAAGAACTAAAGCCTGACTTTGCTATAGTCGATGGTGCTTATTTACTACAGGGTACTGCTAGACAATGGTGGGAGAAGAATATGGAAGTAGCCCAGGTACTAAAGAACCTAGCATTAAATAATGACATTCCTATACTAGCTACTTATCAATACGGAAAGAAGGATACCGGAAAGTTAGAAGGGGTAGGTGGTGGTTTTGCTATACCTCAAATAGCTAGTATGGTTTTGTCTTTTGAGTTCGAGAGGAAAGAAGATATTGGTAGTCTGCAAGAAGTACAGCACCGAGTTCTCCGCTTGACTAAAGGAAGAGATGGAGAATCAGGAAGTATGCAGATAGAGTATAACATGAAAGCAACGAGACTAGTACAAAAGAAAGTACTCTCCGGTAGATACTCTGATGAAGAGTTAATTGACCCTGATTTATCGGCACAAATGGACTTACAAGATTATGCTGAAATATAGCTTGACAGCTACAGAGAAATGACTTATAGTCAATATAACTCCCTTGGGTGATGAACCATCCGTTCTTTTCCCTGCCTGACCCTCACGGACCCCGAACCGTGAGGGTCTTTTTTTTCTGCTTGACAATCCTATAGTCAAATGCTACAAGTAGTAATACGTTTACAGGTAGACAAAAGTATTTACCAGGCCGATAAAGTATTTACTATAGGAAGAGAGTTATGTCTTATTTTGATGAAGTAGTCTTACCGAGTGTCGGCCTATCAAAGAAGCCAACCTACAATATCCCCGAAGCCCTGATTATACTGGACTGTAGCAGACCTACCTTATTAAAGATGCACCACCTGGGACATATCACAATCACTAGAGACAAAAAGATTTACTATAAGGAGTTCGAGAAGTACTTCGAGCAGCAGTACACCATCCCCCTATCTCCGCTTAATAAGAAATAACCATATCGCTTGACCTTATTATAAAGCCATTGTAGTATACTCTTATATTCATTTATTTTTCCAGGAGAGTGTCTATGATGGAGCTAGTCAAACATAATGATTTAACTACACACACAAAGACGCTAGTAGAGAAGGGCTATTCAGAAGAGGATATTTTATATATCTCTATTATGAATAAAGCCGAGAAGGTCGAAGAAGATCAAGTAGTATATGGAGAAGTATATATACCAAATAGAGTAGACACAGACCATGAGACAATGAGCGTGGAAAGTGTAGAGAAAGCAGCATGGGAGTTTTTGTCTACAGGTAAGACAGATAAGATAGATATACAACATGACTTAATAGAATCCGGATGCCAGGTAGTAGAGTCATTTATAGCTAGAGAAGGATGGGAACCCTGGGTAGATGGTGCGTGGGTCATGGGAGTAAAGTGTGTAGATGAAGTCTGGGAATCCGTTAAGTCAGGTGAACTTAATGGATTTTCTTTTTATGGGACTAGTCAAAAAGTTCCGGCCAAAGTACTAGTGGAAGTTGCCAAACAGATAACTGGTATAACAGAAGAGAACACCGAAGAAATCCTACCTCCCCACGAACATACCTTCCTAATCAATCTTGATAACAAAGGCAATATAGTATCTGGCAAGACAAGCGTAGTACTAGAGCATATCCATATTATAAAGCATGGTACTGCTACTGAACTAGAACTAGACCACAGGCACCGAATGGTATTGGAGTAAACAATGGCAAAAGTAAAAAGTATTACTACTACCATAGAAGATGAAGTAGTCTTTATGGTGAATCCAAATGTGGAGTATGTTTCACTAGTTAAGCATGGAGCTAACCGTGCGCCCTTCAAGGTATTGAAGGCAGAAAAGATAAAGGAGGAATCTAACATGAACAAAGTTGTGCAGAGTGTACTAGTCAGGAATGACATTTCTGATGAAGACATTGCCAAAGCGTTAGAAGGTATCGACAAGAGAAATGAGAAGTTATACTCTTCGTTTACCGCCTATCCCCAAATCTCCATAGAGAAGGTAGCTATAGATTCTATAGTAGTTACCAAACATGAAGAAGTAGAAGGGATTTACTTCGTTCTAGGAGACTTGGCAGAAGGAATGAAAGAAGGTGGTACTCTTATGATTGATGCCAAAGAAGCAGTAGATTATGCTACAATGGATAATCTCTACACTGAGTTATACGCTATGGCCGATGTAGTAGGTGGAGCAATGCGCCAGGAAAATGCAGATGCAGAGTTCCGCAAGACTACGATTTTAACTACCATTGATAACTTTAAAGCATTTGCAGAAGTAGTACTAGAGAGTCTCGCTGAGAAGAAGGTGGAGGCCGGAGTAAAGGCAGCGGATCACCCTGACCTGATTGTAGACATTCTCCATGCACCTAGTACTCCTGCTGTACCTGTAGTACCTGTAGTACCTGTGGTCGATGCTCAGAAAGTAGAAGAAGACCGGAGAGCAGCTTTGACTGATGAAGAGAGGAAAGCAGAAGATGAAGCAAAGAAAGCAGCCGATGAAGATAAACTGGCTAAACCGGCTGATGCTGCTGCTTTCGATGCCTTTGTAGATAAGTTTACTGCTACCATGAATAACTTTGGAGACAACTTGGTAGCGTCAATTACTGCCATAGGCAAAGAAGTAAAAGAGTCTTCAAAAGCAATGAAAGATAGTTTGGAGAAAGTCTCCGAAGCGGTAGATGAAGTAAAGAATACTACCCTGGCAATGAAGTCAGAGACCGATGAAGAAGACCCTCTGCCAGAGTCCACAGAAATGTTTAAGGGAATACTCTTCTCTAAGTAAGTGATTGCAACCGAGTTCAATAACTAATAACTAGTAGTAAAAATTATTTAAGTATAAGGAGGATTTAAGACCATGAAAGATAATCGCTCTATTATAGAGAAGGCTGATATTGCCGTTAGTAATTTAGTCTCTAGCGGTGGGTATCTTAATACGGAACAGTCTGATGCCTTTGTCCGTATGATTCTAGACATGCCTACAATGGTAAACCAATGTCGTGTAGTAAGGATGAATGCACCGAAGAGAAAGATCGAGAAGATCGGCTTTGGAAGTAGAATACTTCGTGCTGCTCCGTCAAGTGGAACTGCTTTAGCTGCTAGTAAAAGAGCGAGACCAGACCTGGGAGTGATCGAACTGGAAACAGAAGAGATCATAGCAGAAGTATGGTTGCCTTACGATGTACTAGAAGACAATATCGAACGTGGTGGGTTAGAGCAAACCATCATGTCGATGATTGCGGAGAGAGCAGCATTAGACCTGGAAGAGTTAATCGTCCTGGGTGATACTAACTCTAGTGATTCATACTTGGCACTAGTAGATGGTATTCTTGCTTTGACTCCATCCGGCCAGACCCTTGACGGTAGTGGTATTACAGATGTTAAGAAGGAGTTATTCAAGGCAGCAATTCAGCGTATGCCTACTAGATATCTCCGGAACCGTGCAGCCATGCGATACTACGTAAGTCATCATGTAGAGATGGAGTATAGAGACAGTATCGCTGAACGTGCGACTACCCTGGGTGATGAGAAGATAAGTAAGTTTACTCCTATGTTCGCTTACGGCACTCCGGTAGAACCGATTGCTATGATGCCGGACCATAAACTTTTCTTGTCTTATCCGAAGAATATCATTTGGGGAATCCAGCGAGACATTATGATCGAGACTGATAAGGATATTAGGCGTAGAGTACTTATCATTGTTTTGACTATGAGATGCGATGTGAAGATTGAAGAGCCGCAAGCCTGTGTTGTAGTAGAAAACTTCACGGATGCAGGACTTCCCTCCACCACCACTACTACCACTACGACTACTTAATATTAGTAGTACTTTGGAGGTAGTGAAATGGCACTCGACACAACTGTTGGTGGGAGTACTAGTGATAGCTATGTGACCGTGGCAGAATTTGACACTTATCTTGTCTCTGTCTATGGAGAAGAGAATACTAATGTCTCTACCTTTGTAGACAGAGAAGAAGTGGCGAAGGAGATGCGGTTAAAATTAGCTGCTCTGATTATGAATGGTTTCCCCTGGCGTGGAGCTAAAGCCAGTAGAGATCAGCGTCTAGAGTTCCCCCGTTGGTGGAGAACCGAAGACGAGTATGACTATGTTAGTGAGGATGAAGACTACTTCATTAACTACTCAGACATCGAAGAGAATGCCCCTAGTACTCCTGCCGAAGTTGGTTATGCACAAATGGAGATTGCCTACCAAGTAGTAGATCACTTATTATCTTTGGACCCACTTGCTTTTCCTGAGAGTCAAATAAAGATGTTCGAGTTAGGCGGGTCTCTAGCTATTGAGTTTTTTGGTAACGTAGAAAATTCTAGTTTATCTAAGGCGAAGTTGTCTAGCATTGATATTGTTTATGCCTATCTTAACAAGTGGTATAAGTTAATTACAGGTGGAGCAGTATAGTGGCGATCTTTAAGCAGATACAGGGAGCAGTCAATTCGATACTCCCTACTTTATATAACGATGAAGATTTGACTGTAAATATTACCTGGAAGAGATTCAAAGGTAGTACTTTCAACGAAGATGAAGGAGTCAACGAAGATAACTATACTGACTTTACTGCTATCTCAGCCATTAAAGTAGAGAGAGAAATGAGCAGTAAAAATGCAGGGAGAACATTTCCCCCTGGACCCTGGGCGATTGCTAGTGGAGATGTGCAGTACTTGTTTCAGTTTGGAGATGTACCAGCAGGTGCTAGTATTAGAGATTTAATTGTAGAGATTGACTCAGATATAAACGTAGGACAAGAGATCACTTATAACATCAAGAAGATATATCCTGTGTTTGGTCTTATAGTAAAAGTAGATGTGTTAGGATATGCCTAGTGATTGAACTTAGCGTAGATATACAAGCAGATAAGTTTCCAGACTTGACTACTGGTCAGATAAATAAATTGACTAGGAGTGTTGCTGCTAGAGTAAGAGATGCTATTAAGGCAGCTACTCCGGTAAGTGATCGACCGATGGACCCTAGGCAAAGTAAACGTACTAGGGATAGCTGGACCGGAGTAAAGAAAGATGAAGGTGGTTACTCTTTTAGTAATCCTCTAATACAAGCGAAGTTTTTAGAGAAAGGTTCGGGAGCCGGACAAAAACCGTGGCCTACTCCTAGAGCAAGAACAGTATACAATGAAGGAAGAGTTTACTCTAGTCAAGCACCGCAAGGCATTACGAAGAAAGCCGGTTTTGAAGCAGTAGCAGATAAAGTAGCTAGTGAGTTATTCAAACTCATAATACAAGGTAAGTCCATTGCAAAGGGATAACATAGTAGTAGAAATTCAGAAGAGAGTAAATGGTATTACTATAGCTAATGGACATGGTTTCGATATTCAGTATGTCTATAGGAATCCAGAAGAAGAGCCAAGTTCTGAGTTAATGCCAATGACTAATATCTTCGAGTTCCCTTCAATTACTTTGGAGTCGGCTGCGAGTAGAGGAGCAAGAAGTAAACCGATCTACAAGCAAGAGTTCCGTGTAGTATTAGAGAACTGGTACTTATCCACTAGCAGAGGTAAAACGTCTAGAGACATCATGCAGTATTTGAAGTCAACTAGAGAAGTAATATTTGTGGATGGACAAACGCTAGGTGGTCTGGCAGACCTTGTAATGGAAGAAGAAGTGTCTAGAGTATACCGACCACCAGTAGATAATAAGGCAGTAGGGATTGGTCAAGTATTATTAATTCATTTTAAAGAAGATTTTAATAACTTATAAAGGAGGAAGTAATTATGCCTGCTAGTAATCCGAGTACTACACTATATACTCTAGGGCGTGGAATCGTAAGCATTGGTACGTGGTCAGGTGCCTCACCCCCTAGTAGTGAAAGTGATGTTGGTAATTCTCCCAGGTTCGAGTGTGAAGTCACAGAAGAACTTCTGGATCATTTCTCTTCTCGTTCTGGAACTAGAGATAAAGATAAACAAGTAACACTGGAAACAGGCTTTACTCTCAATTTTGACTTGGATGAGTTCTCCGTAGCTAACTTGACAATGTTCTTGAAGGGAAGTGTTTCAGGAAATGTCATTTCTGCTAATACTCAACTAGACAAAGAGTACTCCGTGAAGTTCGTCAGTGATAATCCTGCCGGACCTAACGAGTCATGGGAATTTCATAGAGTCAAGTTGTCTGCTGGTGGAGCGTTGAATTTAATTAGTGACGAGTGGAGTCTTATGACTTTTACCGGAGAGGGATTAAGTGATACTGCAAACAATCCTACTTCTCCTTACTTCACTGTTACCTTTGCAACGACAACGACAACCACCTAATACCTTACGTTAACTGAGTACTAGATAACTCTAGACTACTCCTAGCGAGGGATTTTTATGGAAGCAAGAGAATTAGAAATATTGTTTCCTGGTAAAGTAGTTCCTATTACTATAGGAGACCAGGAAGTAGATTGTAATGTCAGTCCTCTATCACTAGAGGATTTACCGAAGATAGCTCAAGCCTTTGGTAGACTTATGAAAGTTGCCGAAGGTGGAGAGTTGTCACCTTCCGAGATTGCAGCGAAGGGATTGGAAGAATTACTTCTTCTAATCCCTTACTGTATCGACCTTCCACCTAGTAAAGTTCCTGCTTCACAAGTACCAGGCATCTTAGAAGTAATTATCGAACAAAATATTACGGAGGATGTCGTGGGAAAGTGGATGGGTCTCGTTCAGAAGCTAGTCAAAAACACAGGACACAGCATGGCAGATATGCAAGCCCTGGGCGAGACCGTAGCCAAAACAAAAAAGCAGAAGTAAACTTCTCTAGAGTCATTGCCGGTTGTGTGGAACTGCTTATTAGTGAAGGTCACTCCTACAGAGATGTAAAGAAGTATAGTATACCTCAAGCATTCCTTTTTGTAGAATTGATACGGGAGAGGTACGCTAGACAAGCAAAAGCACTAGAGGAGAATACTACTGATGGCATCAGGGACAACAGTAAATTTAAGGCTACTTATTCAAGCTACAAACAAGGCAGCCAAAACGGTTCAGTCTCTACAAGGCCAATTAAACCAAGTAAGTAAAGCAGCCCAGGAGCTAGCAACAAAAACTAAGAAAGCCGGAGCCGATGGCAGTAATGCCATGAAGAAGCTAGGTGCTAGTTCTTTAGCAGTCAAAGCAAAACTTGACGCAGTTAAAAATAGCGTAGAAGGCGTAGGCAGCGCAGGTTTAGCTTTACTAGGTGTAGCTGCTTCACTTGCTACTACTGTTTTCTTTCCTATTAAAGCAGCAGCAGACTTTGAACATGCAATGAGTAAAGTAGTTGCTGTAACTTCGGGAGCAGTAGAGAAGTTTGATGAGTTAAAATCTGTAGCTAGTGAGTTAGGCCGGACCACTAAGTTTACTGCTACCGAAGCAGCACAAGGCATGGTGTTCTTAGGCCAGGCAGGTTTTGAAGCTAGTGAAGTCATTTCAGGAATTGGACCATCTCTCAACTTAGCAATAGCAGCCGGAATATCTCTAGCCGAGTCTGCTGACATTGCTACCAATATTATATCTGCTATGCGTCTGCCCGTACAGGAACTAGCAGATTCTACCGATGTCTTATCTAATACTACCGCAAGTTCTAATACCAATTTACTACAATTAGCAGATGCTATGGCTTATGCTGCTCCACTGGCAGCAGCAGCCGGAGTGCAACTAGAAGAGTTAGCTGGTATTATTGGAGTACTAGGTAATAATGGTATCCAGGCAAGCCAGGCCGGTACTGCCGTTCGTGGTATGCTTCGATCACTAGCTGCTCCGAGTACAGCAGCCAAAGAAGTACTTAAAGATTTGAATGTAGAGATAAAGCAAAATGCAGATGGAAGTTTGGGCCTGGTAGAAGCATTACATGATCTAGCAGAAGCACAGTTGACTACAGCCCAGGCGAATAAACTCTTCGGACGATTCGCAGCAGCCGGAGCATTAGCAGTAACAGCAAACATAGAACAGCTAGACGAACTAGTACTTGCTAACTATAGTGCTGCCGGTGCTACAGAGCGAATGGCAAAGATAATGCATGATAATGTCAAAGGAGCATTTGTAGAATTGACTAGTGCATTAGACGGTTTGAAGAGAGCATTTGGAGACCCACTGTTAGGAGTAATTAAAGAGTTCCTACATGCATTGACAGGTGTAGTAGGGCTTATTACTAAGGTAGTAGAGAAGTTCCCTGTATTGACTAAAGTAA
>Ga0307379_10007771_pt1 | contig 14526 bp, 10 predicted proteins | sample UN2MG_FD_202237 | JGI IMG/M metagenome (GOLD analysis project Ga0307379, IMG submission 202237) | Soil microbial communities from Risofladan, Vaasa, Finland - UN-2 | ecosystem: Environmental > Terrestrial > Soil > Coastal area > Acid sulfate soil | place: Finland: Risofladan, Vaasa | collected... | reverse complement strand
ATCGAACGCACTTTTTCCGCCCTGGCCCACGAGGGATGGCATCAGTTCAGCGGCAGGCATTTCAAGTTTCGCCTGCCAAGCTGGCTCGACGAAGGTGTTGCGATGTTATTCGAGACGCAGGCAGCCGAGGATGGAACATTTGATTTTGAGCCGGCCAAAAACGCTTATCGACTGAATGCGCTGAAAAAGACGATGTCAAAAGATAAAATGCTGCCGCTAAGAGACTTGATCGCGACAACCCCCGGCGACGTTCTCGCGACCGATCAGACCGAAGCGGTAATGGGTTTCTACAGCCAATCTTACGCCCTGATACGTTTCCTGCGGGAATCGGGCGGCGGCAAAAGGCTGGGCGATTATCGCCGGCTGCTCGCGGACGGCCTGCGGGGAAACTGGCCGCTTGACGAGGCCAGCAAGAAAATCGCCGCCGATAGAAATATCCCGCGAAATATCCTCTGGAATCATCTCGTTAGTCTGGTATTATTTCACCAGTATATCGGCGACGATTATGAACCGGTCGAGAAAGAATACCTGGCCTTCTGCCGGCAAATTGTCGCAGATTAGCCAAAGCAATAAAAACAAAACGAGACACCGCCCAAAAAGGCGTACCATAGGAAGAATCAATGCCCGCAAAAAATCCGGCACCTTTAATTTTAGCATCGGCCTCGCCTCGACGCAGGCAGTTAATGTCCGAAGCCGGCTACGAATTTACGGTCGTGCCGCCTCAAGTCGACGAATCGGCTTTTGCTGCTGAGAAGGCAGATCCCGTCGAATACGCCAAACGGCTGGCACTGGCCAAGGCGAAAAGTGTCGCCCGGAGGCACCCGGACTCCTTTGTAATCGGCGCCGATACTATCGTGGATTTCCAGGGCCGGATCATCGGCAAGGCCGCAGATGCCAAAGAGGCCGAGCAGATTACCGGAAAACTTTTCAGCGCACCTCACAAGGTAATCACCGGCGTCGCAATTGTCAGGCTCAGCGACGGCACGGAGCTGGTGCAAAGCGATAGCACGACCGTTTATCCCAGGAAAATGACGCCGGAGCAAATCGCCGAGCACGTTAAAGGCGGCTCCTGGCGGGACAAGGCCGGCGCGTACGCCATACAGGAGACCGGCGACGAATTCGTCGAAAAAATCGAGGGCAGCCTGACGAACGTAATGGGCCTGCCGATGGAACTGCTCGAATCACTCCTCGCCGAACTGAAAGTATCATTTAAATAATAACAAAAGGGCCGCGTGCGCGATGCTCACAGCCCTTCGATAACTTTATTGTGCTTAAACTCTGCAAAGCCGAACCGGACGGTTACGGCTGGAAAATCTATTTCTTCTTAGACGGGACGATCCGAACTTCGTCGGTCCAGAATACTGTTTCCTGTTCCTCGGTTAACAACTCGGCCGTCAGCGTAGCCTCCGTGCTGTACTGGTCCAGGTCCAGCTCCTGCGTCCTGAAATGAAACATCAGGTCATCGTCGCCATCGTCATCGACATCTTCGAGTTTCCATCGCACAGGCTCAGCTCCGGCGAATAGTGCCGTGGCCGGATCAATCGTTGCCGCATTGAAATCATCAGTCGAAAAAACCGCGACCGGCACGACTCCTTTGGACTTGAGATTGATGCTGTTTTGATCGCTACCCGGTTTGATGTCAAATATCACCTCTGTAACAGGAGCGGCCAGATAAATATGAACGTCAGGGTCATCAGGGTCAGTGGTGTATACAAAAAACACAAGGTCAATAGGATCAACAACTCCTCCATAAGTAACTGTTAGAAAACAATCTGCGAATGGAATTGGAGTAAAGTAGGGTTCTGATGAATCGATTTCCCCATTCGTGACGGCAAAATCCGTGCCGACTACCGTCACATTTGCGAACGGTTCCACAATTATAAGGGCGCCCACACTGCCCCCGGTGATTTTCACTTCGCTAAGGTTATAAGCGAACATATCGCCGCAGATATCTCCTCCTTGAAGATTCAGCTTACCGCCCTCCTCTACGTTCACAGATCCATCGATTACGCCCCCAACCAAAAGATTCAACGTACCACCGAATTTCACAACTACTTTGTCGTAACTAGGATCGGGGTAATCAACGGAAGGAATGGTCACCGGTCCGTCGATGTAGATGTCCATAGCGCTGCAGGGCGAAGCACACAGCAAAATCGCTGAAACCGCCAATAACATTACCGGGAATTTAATCATGGCACTTTTTTTCTGCTTTTGCATAGCTCCACCTCCCCTAACTCGAGCTTCCTGGTTTTTCCATTATAACAAAATATTGAAGTCGTTCACGATAGTTCCAGCCCTGGAAGCTGCGATGTGTGATGAAAGAAATATCCTTGCAGAACGACTCATTGAACAATCCACCCTTGCAGAAATATCTCTCATATATAAACAATACGGAATAATCCGGCTAAAGCAAACCGTAATTTCCTAATAATCCAACTAAGCAAACAGGCCGGAATTGTTATAGGACTACATTGATATTTGCCCTCGCTCTCCAGGGTGTTCGATAGAGATTTATCGGTCAAGAAGGATTCTTTAACTTGCACTTTTTCAAAATAAATGAAATACCCATGAACATACTGTTCTGTAAAACCGGACTTCTCTTCGAAAGTCGGCCCTCATAATGGTCGATATAGTGCATACATGTTTTAGTCTCTATTTTTTGAGGACGGGAAAATGAAAAATAAGGGTTTTACACTCGTTGAATTAATAATAGTAGTAACAATTTTAGGTATCATGGCGGCGATTGTTATACCCACCTTTCAGGGCAACGTTGCAACCGCAAAGGAGTCGGCTTCCAAAAGCAATCTCATGACAATTCGTACCCAGATCGAACTGTACAAATTGCAGCATAACGGATATCCGCCGGGATATATCAACGGTTCCGTTGCTGATATCTCAGCTGTACCTATTCAATTCACAGGGACGACAAGAATAGATGGTTTACCATTAGACAACCCGGTCCCATCCGGCCTATTCCTCTACGGGCCATATTTAAAGAAGATCCCGAAGAACTCCTTCAACAATTTATCCACTATCGCCAAAGTGGCCGTGGGAACCGCATTTTCCGCCGCAGTGGGCAGCACATCCAGCGGGTGGCTGTACAAAATAGAGACCGGCGAGATCGCGATGAACTGGACCGGCACCGACAGCGAAGGCGTCGCTTATTACGATTATTGATGCGGTTGGCCGGTTTTCGTTGTCATTTCGAGCCCATTCGGCTTCGCTCAGGGTAAACTCCGCTTAGCGGAGTCGAGACACGAAACGAAGTGAAGAGCCCCGAAGGGAAATCTGGGTACTGTGCGTTGAATGGTTTCGGATTCCAGATTCCTCCGCTTCGTCCCGGTAAGAATCGGGACTCCAGTCGGAATGACAAAGGAGCAAATACGCTACCAGGGAAAATAGCAGCTATAGTGCCGGTAGAACAGGCCTATCGAACGCATAGCGATAATCGCCAGCATCTGGACGGCGAGGTTTGCCAGCAGGTTTAATCCTATAATGAGATTGTCGCTGCCGATGAGCCTGCCGTAGCCGACGGTTCTCAATTCCAGCTCCCATGTCAATATAAACAGGCCCGCTGCGAGAAGGTAAGGCCAGAAAGCCCTCGCGACAGGCTTGAAAATATAATTCGGCTGGAATACCAGGGAGATATCCCCGCATACCGAAAATGTCAGAATGGTCACTGGAAAAGCGAACAGCCCGATAATGCCCAAAACGTGCGAAACAACGCCGGTGCTTCGCGATATCGAAATGAAAATGGCGCAGGGCAGCAGGACAGCCACAAATCCAAACGCAAAAATAGTTAAAGACTTGATGACGTTCCAGATAAAGCCGAACAGTCCGCCCATATAGACGTCCGGCAGCTCGTCGTTATCGATCGCCGTGGCACAGATGATTTCCATATAGTACCAGAATAAACACCCCCACGCCGACAACGTTACTACCAGACCGACCGGGGCCTGAACCCTGAAGTAGCCCATAGTAAATGAGTAATCCGTGTGGCCCGTAAAGAACTTAAAGCACACCGCGGCGATAACAAAAACCAGCCCGGTCGCATTCTGCGGCCTGGCGAACAGTTTCCAGCTATCGATAAATACCGCGCGATAAAAACCGGGCTCCGGCTCGGCTTTCTCCGCGGGCGGCTCAATCTTTTTTGGCGCCGCCTTGTCCTCGGATGGGATGATGAAGCGTTGCCCACAGGATGTGCATCGCGCCCGCTTGCCGCTGTATTTGTCGGCAAAGGCAATCAACTCATCACAGTTTGGGCAGTTGAAGCGAATCGTCATAAAAGTTCCCGAACCTTTCACCACGGCAGCAGGCAGCTATAGTGGCGGAAAAACAAACCGATCGAGCGCATCGCAATCAGGGCGATAAACTGCACCGCGAGATTCAGCAGTAAATAACCTGTAGCCGCGGCAGGAGACTGGCCCGAGTACTGCTTTGCGTATATCTGAAGTACGACAACGGCGCCAAGCAGCACGGCCGTCACCAGATAAGGCCAAAACGCCCTGAATATCGGTATCAGAAAATAATCCGGCCTGAGCATCGTCAGGTCTTTGCCGACCGCCATAGTCAGAATAGCTACAGGAAAAAGAAACAGCCCGGCAAACATCAGAGCGTACAGAAGCACAGGCCATTCGGCATCGATCCGGCTCGATATTAAAACCGCAACCAGGTACGGCAACTCCACCACAAACAGCATAATAATAAATATATATACGGTTTTGGCAATGCGCCAGAGCAAACCCTTGAATCCTCCCACAATCACATCCGGCAGCTTTTCCTGCTCAAAGGCCGTCGAGTAAATTATCTCCATGTAGTACCAGAATATAAATCCCCATGCCGAAACGTGCAGAACATGTCCTATCGGTATGGGTATATTGAAAACATACGCCTGCCCCGGTATCGTCATGGTGTAATTCATGCCGGCGGTGAAAAACTTTAAGCAAACCGCCGCCGCAATAAACACCATGCCGGTAATATTTTCCTGGTTTGTAAAAAGCCGCCGGCTGTCAACAAACACCGCCCGATAAAATCCGGGCAGCGGCACGGCCCTTTCCTTCGGCGACTTAATCTTTTTCGTTTTTCCTTTGTCTCCGGAAGGGATAATAAATTGCTGGCCGCAGGTCGTGCAATGTGCCCGTTTTCCGCTGTGTTTGTCGGCAAATGCAATCAACTCATTGCAACTGGGGCAGTTGAATCTGATCGTCATCTTTTATAGTATTGTATATGTCATTCAGCGTTTATCCCGCGCGGCCCGTATCACACCGGCTTAGCTTAGTACTGCTGCATCGCATCCGTAAAACTCTTGATGTTATTGGTCCACTTTTTCGCCTCAAGCAGATCAATCTTATCGTCCTTGACGAGCATGGCCAGGTGCTTTTCCATCGTAATCATTTTTTCGTCGGGCCTGTTTCGGGTTTTCGTCTGCAACTGCGAGTACATCTGCTCGGTTTTGCCGGTTCGTATAAGGTTCGCACAGGCATAGTTGTTGTTGAGTATTTCCATCGCCACAATTCTTCCGCTCGCATCTTTTTTCGGCACGAGTTTCTGGCTGATTATATAGGCCAGTCCGAGCGAGAGCTGGTTTCGCACCTCGGCCTGCCGGCCGGCCTCGAAATAGTCCAGGATACGCGTGATCGTGCCGGTCGCATCGCGCGTGTGCAGTGTGGAGAAGACAAGGTGCCCGGTCTCGGCGGCCATCAGTGTCATTGCAATCGTCTCGGCGTCCCGCATCTCGCCGACAAAAATGACGTCGGGGTCCTGCCGAAGCATCTCTCTGAGTCCCCCATGAAAGGATTTAACGTCCCTGCCGACTTCACGCTGCGAGATCATCGAGAATTTTTGCTGAAAGAGGTACTCAATAGGGTCTTCCACGCTCATAATCCGGCAGGCGATTTTTTCACTGATTCGATCGATCAACGAAGCAATGGTTGTGGATTTGCCTGCTCCCGTGATACCGGTCATAAGAACCAGGCCGTGCTTGCGATTGATGATGTCACGCCAGACGTCATTTGGAAATCCGATATCCTCTACTTTCGGAATGTCCATCGACAGCGCGCGGATCGCCCCGGCAAGTCCATCGTTTTCCATAAAGATGTTTATTCGGAACTGCAGCGTGCCGAGCCGGTAGGAGCAGTCCACGCTGTACTGGTCGCGGAGTTTGGCCAGATTTAGGTCGCTTAAAAGCGGATAAAGAAGCTGCTTCGCCATATCGGCCGTCACACTCGGGCCTTTGAGTTTCACCAGGCTCCCGTCGATGCGATAGGCCGGCGGCGCGCCGATCTTTATATGCAGGTCCGAAACCCGCAACGCGCCGTGCTTTTCGAAGTATTCCAGCATATCGAGAATGCTGAACTTGTCATGTTCGGCGGTCGGATAAACCTTTGCCGTAACCGAATATTCTTCTGCCATATTTACCTCCATTGGAGTAAGTCGCTTGCCGGCAGCGCTTTGTTAATCGAAAAATCCGAAAAAACGCCCTTTTCCCCGACCCTGCCGGAGACTGTCAATAATATACTCCCACAACCACCCCAAAGCAAAGCCCAAATTCCCAAGCAGAACGCTGAATGCTAAACGCTGGGGGTGTCTTGTCCTGTGATAGGTTGTCAGATAAATGAAAGGCTACCAAGAAAAGGAGCATAAATCTTAGCAAATCGGAAATTGAGGGGATGGCGCAATTCGTCGCAAAATCCACAAAGCTTTTGTAATCTCCTATTTATCTTTAGAGAATACATCGACTTGAAGTGCGGATTTTCTGCGATTTTCCATTTCTGCGAGCTGGTCCACACATAATCCTGACCATGTTTCTAAAGTATCTTTAATCCCTTGCAGTTCAGCAGAAGTCAGGAAGGCCATTTGCGTTATCATCTGTTCCCGCTTGTTAACGTCTGGAGCATCCAGGGCCCAATAGTGCACTATTCCAAGATGCACACTTCCGACCTCATTGGACTCATCGTTAAGAAGAGCAACGATGTGATTAGTGTGGCTTGTTTCTACAGAAACTTCCTCGGCAACCTCACGATCAACGGCGGCAAGATAGGTTTCATAAAAATCCGTATTAAATAACGGCATATCATCGGCCGGATTGATATGGCCGCCTATGCCAATCGACCTGTTTCCAATCAGGCGTGTTTCTCCGGCCCGCTTTCCTCTTACATAGCTAAGATATTTACCATCATAACCCATTATCACGTACGGAATAAGTTGCTTATAATCGGGATTTTTTTCTACTTGCGATCTATTCATGAAACAGGGAACTCCCTGGACGAAGATTTCGCTAAGATAACGATCTACATCAAACATAAGTCCATTAAATATGCCTACTCGCTCGAGAACTTTCCGTTCTATCACTAACACTTGTTCTTCCTGATTCATGCGATGTCCTTTTAACGTATTGAAGATTAACTTTATGGAGACTCTTCAAGGAATATTACATATTACTGTAGGAATATATCTGATTTTACCCCTACTGTAAAGGAATTCTATGTCATATGTGTATGGTCGTGTGCGATCGGATATTCCGGCAGGGATATGCTGAATGTTTTCGTCTCTGGCAATAGCTTTTCCATGTATTTGAATGTTGCAGAGCAGCTAAATGCAGTTCTCGTTCTCTTTTGCGGCAAGAGCAGTATCTTCCAATTCATACGTGCCCTCTTGTCGATGTGGTGAATTTCTACTCGTCAATCCCTTAACGTCCCGCCATTTGGTAAACGTCCCCGATAATCCCCTTTCGTACGGCGAGCTTAATCCTCATAGACAATTATTGTTGTGGTTTTGCCCTTGAGCAGTTCAATGCTTACTGCTCCTTCAACCAATGGAGGGAGATTTGTATTGATGTTAGCCTTTTTGCCCTGAATTAGACGGTATTTGATCCTGTACCATCCTTGCGGCAGATCAATTGTTGGCGGGCCCCGTCGAGATATGTTGTCTGGGACGAAGTAAACTGTGTGTTCATCGTATTCTCGATAATCGCCCTGCATTGGCGTCGGCTTTGGCACTGGCCGCCCAGTATCCAAATCAGTGACCCGAATGCAAACACACGCCATCTCGGCAGTAATCTGTTGCCGAACATCAGCCGTCAATTCAAATGCTACGATCGCGGAACGCTCCAGGTACACAGTTGCCGCAGTGGAAGTGCCATTATCTACGCTTAACCACTCGGATTTTCCTGTAATGTAACCGGGAGTCTGAACCCATACGACATATTTGCCTCTTGGTAGATCTGGGCACTCTGCCAGTCCTTCTTCATCAGTACTCATGCGCCACAACGTGGTTTCCAAATCGTTTTCTATCGTGAACCGCGCGTTTGGAATTGCTTCTGCTGTCTCCAGATCGACGACGGATATTTGAATCATCCCACTGCCGATATTGAACACTATATCCTCCAAATGCTCGGACTCACTTAACTCAAAGATATCTGAAATTCCCATTATTCCTTGCTTCGTGATCAATTGGAGATGATAACGACCGGCACGCAAATGCGAACACGTGAAGTAGCCCTCTGAGTCAATCTTACCGTCACGGGCGGCGACTTCCCAATCGGTTCGCAATCCCCAACCATCTCTCGACTGCTTAGGTGCCCATCGCTCCACTCTTATGTCTACTGTACCGATGAATCGCTCAGGAACTCTTCCGCTGACCGTTCCTGTACCCATATCGAAATCTAATTCCACGTTCGCATCGATGACAATCTCTCTTGTGTCAATGAGCCAGATGTCATCCAAACTGTAGTCTACAAGAGCCTCGTATACACCTTTAGGGATACCCTTGATAAGAAATCGACCTTTGTCATCCGTGCGTCCATCCTTGGTGGATCGGTCAGGCAAAGAAACCTCGACATACGCCCCCTTGAGTGGCTGTTCTCCCATTCTCACGACGCCGGTCAGGGTAAAACCGGTTTCATCGCCAAAATTCAATTCGACTAACTGATCAGGCTTAAGATTAATTCTCTTCAGCCCAGAACTTGGTGAAGAGCTTACTCGAAGAGAAATCGGCCCGGCCGGCAAATCAAGAAGCTCATAGTAGCCGTTCACATCGGTAATAGTGTTTATCAGGACTGGGTACGGTGAACTCAACATATCGTACAACCGCAACCCCCATGAGGCAACAGAAGCACTTACTTTTGCATTAGGAACACCCCGACCATCCAGCCCAAAGACTGTGCCAAAAACATTCGCTCCAGGAGCAAGAACGATCTTAATAGAATCTTCGGAATCTCGGGGCAGGGTCAAACTGGAACCCAAATACGGCTCAAAAGTCTCGGCTGTGATATAAATACACAACTCCGCCGTCCCGACTTCGGCAAGATTAAATTCTCCCCTGGAATTACTGAAAGTTGTATCCCGGTCGTCGTAGTGGTAAAACTTGTTGTCATCTGTCAGAAAACGAATTCTGGCGCCGGCTATCGGCACGTCATTGCTGTCGACAATCCGACCGGTAATTGCAGTGGAAGACTTGAGCCTGAACTCGGTTCGGCTTGAATCCTGGCTGATAGGTGGCATCACGACCGGATCAATCGCCAGTGGATCAAAGCCATCTGCATAAACTGTTACTGAATACTCCGCACCAACCTGGAGATCCGTTGTCTCAAAAAAACCTTGCTCGGAGTCAAAGTAATGCCCCTCATCAGACCATGTGGCTGTATATCCCCAACCAGGATTGGAGCCCTTCTTACTGCTTCTGAGTTTCACGTTGAACCTCGTGATCGGCGCATCGGTTTTGTCATCAACCACTTTTCCATAGAATTTACTGTTTCTATGTACCTTGATGACATATTCTCGCTGGCCCATTTCAAGTTCAGTGCTTATTCTGGATATATCCTCTCCATACACATGGACTGTCACCTTTCCTGTCGCCGGAGCATTGGGAATCACGAATCGGCCGCCGGAATCAGATTGATCCTCACTGGCAAAGAAACTGCCTACTCCCTTGTATTCCTCGATTATCACCTTTGCGCCAGGCACAGCGTTTCCACGAGTGTCCACGATCTTTCCTCGCAAGGGCCAGGGATCATCCAACTGGATGTTGATTAACTTTTGGGCCTCCGAACCATCCAGAGAAAATCGTTCAACATAAGGAGCATGTTTGTCAGACATGGTCCAAAGCACCAATTCACCCACAGGTACATTTTCCAATGTGTACATACCTTCTGTATCGGTCTTGCATTTAACAGAATTCCACATAATCAGCGATGTGGTAGTGCCTATTTCAACATCAGCAACAGGATTTTCTTCCGAATCAGTGATCTTGCCATGTACAGTCACGCCTGGTTTTAGAACAACGTCCATCAGTGCAGTCTGTCCGGCAGCCGGTGACGGAAATGATACCTGAACAGCGGGATAATTCGGATGAGTCACGTGCAGGGAGTATTGGCCAAAGGCAGGGTCCAAACCGTCGATTTCAAATTCACCGTCTTCGGCGGTTGTTACAGGATGGTTTGTAAAGTGAAATGTTTTCACTCTTGCCCCCGCGATTGGTTTTCCACTCTCATCGGTAACGATGCCGGCAACTCCTGCTCCCTGGGTAAGCTCAATGTTGAAGTCCAGACAGACTTTGTTCTTCACAATGTTCAAGATTATTCTGCGAGTTGTGTAATTTTTCGCAATCACATCAACATATTGTCTCTCGTTCAGCTGCATATCCAGGAACTCAAAATAGCCGTTGACGTCAGCAACAACTGAATGCCTCTGCCCGGAGAAGCTATAGAAAACTTCCGCACCCTTGATTGGCCTGGAAGTCTGCTTGTCGATAACAATTCCTGAAACTCCCGCTTTGCTTTCTCCAACATTCGAATCATCACCCGCACTTTCGCCTGCTTGCCCTTCTACTGTTACAGGGCCAGTCTCTTTGCTAATGGCAGCTTCGTTGAGCTGTTTCTCATCTACAACTGTATCTGCCGCACTAACCTGCCCCATAGCTGCAACGTTAGCGGCTTCCTCACCCAATTCTTCCTCTCGTGAAGTGTTTGCCGTGACGAACGAATCTGGCCTCCTTTCCGGATTGGCAATGTGTCTATAAGTAACTAGCGCTCCGAGACCAATGGCAACAACCGCTGCTGCCGCGATTATCTTGGCTGCTGTCCCACTTATTACAGTCTTGACAACTGCGGTGGTGCCGGTTGCAGCGACTCCAGCGGCTGCGGTGACGCCGACACCTTTGATAGCTATGCCGGAAATGGACGCAACCACGGCGGTCGTAAACGCTTTGCCTGGGCCCGTCCGGCTAATTGTGCTTTCCACCATCGCGGCAACTTGCTCTTTAAGTAGCTTGCGTCCGCGTGAAACACGTGTTTTTGCCGCGTCTTCTGACAGTTCAAGTAGTTTTGCTACCTGCTTCAACGATTTTTGCTCGCGGTAAAACAACACTAATGGCTCACGATATCTTTCGGGAATCTGCTCTAATGCCTGACGTATCACGACCTGTTGCTCCTTATTAATGATCGCTTCAACCGGTTCGAAACTCACAGAAGAAATGTCCGTCATTTTGTCTATTGATCTGGCATGACTGACGATATCGCGTTCTTCATGTCTGAAGTAGTTCAGGACAATGTTTCGGGCAATGCTACACAGCCAGGTTCGGAATTTGGTCAGGTCTTTGAGTTGAGAAAGGTTGGTCCAGGCTCTTATGAAAGCTTCATGGGCTAGTTCCTCACTCTTGTCCAGATTTGCTGTGGCGCTGAAAGTTATTGCGCAAACCAAAGACTGATACTTTTTGACAATAGCCTCGAAGGCTGTCGTATTGCCTTTCATGCAGGCCCGCAGCAATTCAATTTCACTTGATGCGTTGTCTAACATAACCTAATCCCTTCATGAGCATATATTAGCCCGTCAATACAGTAGAAACCAGAAATAAAGAAAGGTGACAGAAATTCCGAAAAAAATGCCAAGAGTCTTTGTTCAAACCGGAAACGGCAGGATCAGCTTGATCTCAGCTCAGAATTGTCTTAGCGAATGAGTGAATTAGGTGAGAATCGAGCACTTTCTTAAGAATACTTATTTATCAACGTTTAACGACGGTTTATGAAAATGATTATCAACGGGATGCCTTACGGTATTGATTATCCACAGCAAGCAATACTCACTACGCAGTGCGCACTAAGAAAGGCGAGTCACGGAGATTTTTTCCCCTTGCTCTTATTGCCCAGCCAGTCCTGGAGGTTTTTGGCTAATACTTCGGCATCTTGTTTTTGCATGATATGGTCTATGATGTCCGGCTTGATTTTCAGCTTTACCATTGCTTTTTGGGCTCTATCCCATAGCCGGTCTTTCTTGGCCTTTGTGTCGGCTAAGTATAAATCGGTCACCAGCTCACCGAGCTTCTGGAGCATTATCGTGTCGAGGTTGTCGTAATAACCGGATATAACCGTTTTCTGATGTGCGGAATAATCATTTTTAGCCATATTAACCTTTCTATTTATTCGGGCCGTAACGAAAGGGCATATTTTTACACCAAACCTTCAGATAAATCAAGCCATCATTATTCCGGCAGAGCTTTTTGCTGGCTTTGCTGCTCTGACCGGCTATAATCTCGTCATGCGTTAATGCGCGATGCGTCTCGCTCTATAACTCGACGATGCCGACATATGAATATGCGAAAAAACATACAACTCATTCTGGTTCTATTGGTTTCGGTGTTGATGCCGCCAGGATCGGGATGGACCGCTGAAAGCGACAAGGCCGCGGTCTTCGCTGGACAGGATCTGCACCTTCAGGGGCAAGATCTGATAAGCTACCGGTTATCTCCCGCCGACCACGCGCTTGTTTTCCAGAATGGATTTTCAATGTCAATCGGAGCCGAGCAATTCTCCGCCGACAGTGCCGTCGTATGGCTGGGATCCGGCTCTCCGGCGGTTCCGGGAGGTGCAATAACTGAATCGAGCGGCCTTCCCCGGATATATTATGAAGCGACGGTATATCTCCAGGGCAACGTATCGGCCAAAAAGCCCGAAGGCGCCTCGACCACCGATTTAAGCCGGACAGTGATTGAGCAAGGCCGCGTAATGGCGGTTCGATTCGACGTCAGCGGCGAGATTCTCGTCACGGCGGACGACAGAAAGATTGCCGATCCTCGCGTTTTAGAGCTTTACAGGGAAGCCTTTGAGTCGCTGCAAGCGGCCGGGATTGAACCGGCGAGCGCCGAGGCCGAGCCGCGTGAGCCTGAATTGCAGATAGAAAAAATAACGCTGGAAGACCCGGCCGACCAAGCCATTCAGCGGCAGGAAAAAAAGCCGGGTTTCAGGTATCCGCCTTTTTTATCGCCCGCTGGAGGAACTGCTCTAAAGGTCGAGTGGACAGAGCCGATCGGAACTGAGAAGGAGAAGATCGGAACTGTGATCGGCAGGTTCTATCTCAGCCAGAAGCAGGATGAAAAGGGTGGGTTGCTGGAATTGCAGGCAGACAATGCCGTGATATTTTTATCCGGCGAACAACAACCCGAGGGCGACGGCAAAAGCGAAGCTAAAGATACGCTGACCGGCATGCAGGCAATCTACATGTCCGGCGACGTTGTAATGACCAACGGCCAGAGAACAATTCGCTCCAATGAGATATACTACGATTTCGAGAGAAAAAAGGCGCTCGCGATAAATGCGGTTATGAGAAATTTCGACTCGCGCGAAGGAATTCCCATTTATGTCAGGGCGGCAAAGCTCAGGCAGACGGCGGAAAATGAATTTGCCGCCGACGATATCACTTTGACGACCAGCGAATTTCACCTGCCCCAGATTTCGTTTAACGCATCGAATATCACAATCACCGATACGACGCCTGCCGACGAACAGCAGGGCGGGACTTCGAAAAGCAGCTATGATGCGCAGATGCACGATGTGCGTTTGAAGATGTATGACAAGACGTTTTTCTACTGGCCTTTCATGCGGAGTAATCTACAAAGGCCCGATCTTCCGATTAAAAGCGTCCGTATCGGCAACGACAACATCTATGGAACGTTGGTAGAGACGCAATGGTACCTGGCCCGGCTGCTGGGCTTGAAGGAGCCGGAAGGTACGGACAGCACCCTGGCGCTGGACTATTATAGCAAACGCGGCTTCGGCGGCGGAATAGCGACCGAATACACGGGAGAGAATTATTTCGGTGAACTTTTAGGTTATATAATCAACGATCACGGCGAGGATCGGCTCGGAAGGATCAGCAGCCGCAGGAATCTTGAGCCGGAACAAGAACTGCGCGGACGCTTCCACTGGCAGCACAGGCAGTTCCTGCCATACAACTGGCAGCTTACCGCCGAGGCCGGCTACATGTCCGATAAAAACTTTTTAGAAAGTTTTTATCGCAACGAGTTTTACGTCGGCAAGGGACAGGAAACGCTTATTTATTTGAAGCGTATCGAGGACAACTGGGGCCTTTCTTTATTAGGAAAAGTCCGAATAAACGATTTCACGAATGAACTGGAAGAATTGCCCAGCACCGAATTCCACTGGACAGGCCAGTCGTTTTTCGACGATAAGCTGACGTTCTACAGTGATACTCAGGTCAGCAGGTTTCGTCAACTTTACGAATCGTCCTATATTAA
>Ga0307379_10007770_pt1 | contig 14527 bp, 25 predicted proteins | sample UN2MG_FD_202237 | JGI IMG/M metagenome (GOLD analysis project Ga0307379, IMG submission 202237) | Soil microbial communities from Risofladan, Vaasa, Finland - UN-2 | ecosystem: Environmental > Terrestrial > Soil > Coastal area > Acid sulfate soil | place: Finland: Risofladan, Vaasa | collected... | reverse complement strand
GTATCGAGCCGACAACAATAGTATTCTTGGAGTAGTGGGCGATAGGTACACACCTGTCCAAAACACCGAAGCTTTTCAATTTTTTGATGGTGTGGTTGGAGAAGGCGCGGCTATCTACCACACCGCAGGGGCGCTAAGAGGAGGTGCGCTTGTCTGGATTCTGGCCAAACTACCCGGCGAGATTCGTATTAAGAAAACGGATGATATTACAGAGAAGTTTCTCCTATTGTGTAATTCGCACAATGCTACCACCCGTCTGATTATGTGCTTCACGCCTATTCGTGTGGTGTGTCAAAATACTTTAATAGCTGGTTTAGGTGTAGGAGAAGACAAGGTGGCTATCTTGCATACTGCCAGTGTGCACGAGAAAGCTGAAAATGCCGCTAGAAGATTGATCGAAAAGACCACCAAATACTACGAGACGTTTGAGGAACAAGCCAATTTCCTGGCGGAAAATGACTTCCTCAGCAAGGAAGTCGACGAATACCTTGATACCATGTTTCCATCAGATGAGACTACAGGTGAGTACTCCGGGCGTACCAAAAATACGCGAGATAAGATCAAGGAGCTTCTAGAATCGTCAACAAATAGCATGGAAGGCATTAAGGGGTCATACTGGTCTCTTTACAATTCCGTTGCTGAGTGGGTAGACCACCATCGTACAAGCAGGGGCCAAATTGAAGATCCCTCTATCCGCCTTCAAAGCATTTGGCTCGGCAGTTCTGCCGCGCTGAAGAATAAAGCATTTAAACAAGCACTAGTTCTTGCAAACAGTTAAAGGATGTAGAGTATAAATGAGTAATATTTGGACTGAAGCTGAAACGGATATCGTATTGGAAGTTATGGCAAAGCAGCGTTCTGGTCTTCTTCCGATTGACGCTGGGAACACCTCTGCGCTGGCTCGTGCAGTAAAACACACGCTGTGGCACAGACTACACTCGGAGCGCACCAACCAGGCGGCTCGGAGAAAGATCCAAAAACTGGTTAACACCTATGTTCTCGGATACTAGGCCAGCATTTAGCGATCTGGTCGAGGATAAGGCGGCAGAGACTGAGCGCAGGTTCGAACAACACTGCCTCACCGAGCTTCTTAAAAAGCTTGGCTTGAGCGTAAAAAGAGTTGAGAAGCTTCAAAGCAAGACTAACTTTGACTTCGAATGGCTCAACGGGCTGGGTCTCTGCCAGCCTTTCTTTCTTCGTAGTAAGTACATGCGCAGGGGGTTTAGTCTCGATAATGTAGTAAAGTCGAGCAAATCCTTTCCGCTATGGCTTACGTATTGTGAATTACACAGTGAAGCGTTGTCATTAGGGATGAGCCACATTGGACTTATGTTTAGTCTGCCTGGTACCGGAAAATGGGTGGCGCATAACGACTTGACAAATGTCCAAGTTCATGTGTATAATGGGGCTGTTGTCATATGTCGAAAAGACAAACGAACCAACGATCCATATCTTATTCTCGAACACCTCCCCACATTTACCTCTACCCTATTGATAAGCGCGAGCGATCGTATAGAGAGGTTTGAAGTCTATGGCTGACATCGAGAAAGCCAACCAGTTCATAGTTCGCGCCACAGATTTGTCACCGGAGGAGCAGTGGGATCAGGACATCTCAAAGCTTCTACAGGCCGACTTTACCATAAAAAGCATGAGAACTGTTTATTTCTGGTATGTTGGTCATATTGAAACTTTGATGATGGATGCCTATTATTACGGTTCTAGAGCCTCTAAGAGCCACAGCGAAGCAACTACTGTTTTAGCAGATAAGCTAAACATGCTAGAGCGAGAGGTACTACATGCTCGACAACTACGCGATAAGTACACTTTTGAAGAAATCATGCAGTTCAAGGAAGTGCCGTTTTCTGTTCTGCTCCTTCTCTGCGCTGTTGAACGTGAGAAGCGCTTGCCTTATCTTCTGAGCAATATTAAAGCACTGCAAAGTGGTGAGATATCCAAAGAAGAGGTTAGGTCTGAGGTGTCGCGAGAAGTAGAAAGAACTACGAAGCACCGGCCTATGAAGGTGTCTAAGGCTGTTGCTAGCACAGAGAGATTTATCCTCCAGATGCAGAAGTTTTATTACGACATACGCAACGGCGACACTGTTCCGTCGGCTGATGATAAAGCCGAGGTTAATGGAATGCTTTGTAGTGTAGAGACGTGTATGGATGGTATAAGAACTATATTAGGGCTAGACGATGTTAGCACCAACAGCGACGTGGAACGATAAGGATAAGCGCGTTGCCGCTATTCTGAATGTGCTTAAGCAATCAGAATACAGCGACAAGCTCCTTACACCTAGCATTGTTACGCCTCTTAGCACCACTCTCCAGACTCTTTTGTGTCTAGACGATTCTTCCCTTCCAGCGCTAAAACAAACAGTGTTGGAGTTTATTGGAAACGCCCTGGATGAAGAGAGACTTGAGCAGATAGCAAAAAAATTGGTGTTTGGGAAAAGGTCGTTATTGTGTGGAGTTGTGGTATCTGACCATAACATGCGTAGCGGGCCGGTTGAAGTCAAGTGTACAGGTGTCAGGATTACAAATGACAAACCACCTAAAGTTGAGATTGTCGTAGAAATACAGTCTGGGCCGTCTTCATGTGCTATAGAGCATATAACTTGCTCTGTAAACGCCTTTCAACATATAGCTAATAAGGTCGGGGCACAGGGTAAGCAGAAGGTTGCAATACATCCCAACCAGATAGTTGGTTTTTCATTTATGATTACTGTTCGTATCGACAGTTCTAACCGGCTTTCTATTGATTCTTACTATGCCACGCCAGAACAACGGTCTAAGAACGGGGTTATCAGGAGAAAGCGCCTAGAGAAAAGTAAACAGTGTAATAAGTTGTGCCATTATTGCCCGAAAACAACAGAGGCATGTGGGTATGCTACACACGATAAGGCGTGGGTAGCGAGGAAATGTCCAAATGGGCACGTTGCATACTTCGACAATGTGGGTAGATGCCTTCACTGTCTTGAAAAGAAGCTTGCATCGGCAGGAAATATACTGTATTTTGGAGAAGACCTATGAATTTTGTATATCATTTTCGTATTCCGAAGGTTAGAACAATTGATGGAACCGTGCGGGCGAGCTTGACTGAAGGTAAGGGTGGAGCAACCGTTGTGTATATACGCGATGACTCAACATGGTACTACGGCGTATCTGTCTGCTCTCCGTCCGATCTGTTTTGTAAGGGCGAAGGCATAGATCACGCCATAGCAAGAATCGCTGAGCACATTGTTGGTGACCAAAGCGATGAGCCTTATACCGGCGAAGTCACTGGAATTGAAAAGTTTGACCGCTGGGGTATGCTTCCACATGCATATGGGGTAGCAACAAGGGCAGTAAATCATACCTTTGCTAATCCGTTTATTCTTGCCGTTCCGTTGCGCAGGGGCGGCATGAAGAGGTTTGTGCTGCTCCGCAATACGCATGGCATGGAGTCTGTAGTCAGGGCGTATAGAACGGCTAATCCGACTCTACCGAGGTCATTAGCTGAACGTATGAACGCAAAAAGAAACACGGCATCGATTGAAGCATGAGTAAAGAGTTTAAAATACACATTGTCTGGCTCGACTGCGGGCAATTAAACGCTGCGGCCAAAAGTACGGTAGAAGAAATGTTAACTTTTATCCTTGAGGAGAAGATAACACAGTATCTACTGTTTTTTGGTTACATGTTTGATAGTGTCTACCCGCTATTAGGGCCAGCCGCTGAACATTTCTACGAGATGATTACAGCGGCTATCAACGAGAAGAGCGAAACTAAGGAGGAAGATGGCGCAGGGACCGACCAGCCCGAGCACATGGAAACGGGCGGAGAGGAAAGTAGCTGAATTTCTTCAAACTAGGCGCACACCGCTTAGTGGTGGTAATTCAGGACATACTCGAAGCGATACTCTCCATGCTAAAATCTTTGCTGAGGTGAAGCTGCGCAAACAGTTTACCCTTATCGACGCCTGGGACCGCCTAGACGCATCGAAAGGCGTGCCAGTTCTCTATGTTCGAGAAAAAGATAACAAAGATGACATTTGGCAGCTTTGGCATTCCGCAGATACCTCGCGATTGTTTGAGGAAAAGACTACAGATACGCTAACAAGGAAGAGGCTAGGTGTAGTTAATCTGTGGAAGGACACTCAAGAGAAAGCCGCAATCGAGTCAAAGCTGCCAATTGTCGCTTTAATAGTAAAATATCGCCCAGGCTTTTGGATATTCTGTCGTTGCAGCGATGTGGACAGTTTTTTGTCTCACATCTAGTTGCTTTACATTGTTAGTCCTGCTATAATAGTAGAGAAATATGATTGATCCAGATAAAGCGTACGTAATTCCACCTGGCGGCCTTAAGGAAAAGATAAATATCCCAATAAGGAAGATGGGAGCTATGTCTCTTTCCGGCGCTATAAAGACTCCGTCTAGTGAGGTGTTCTCGTATGCCGAAGAAGCACCAAAGGTTGAAGTAAAGGTAGCTCCTCCCCCCGCAGTGGCGGATGAAAAGCCTAAAAAACCGACTGTTAAATTGACTAAACCTAAGAAAGCTGCTGTTGAAAAGAAGACAAGATCAGACACCGAGGAACGGGCACCGGTTTCGCAAGATATGTTTGCTGAAATGCACGAACTTATGTCTGCTTTTAGGGAATATATCGATATTTCACAAGCTGCGGCAGTAGCGCCCGGGGATGCTGAGCAAGATGCTTGTGTAGAAGAGAAAGTTGCCCAACAAACCGAGCAGTTTTTGATAAAATACGTAATCGACGGGTTTGGCGATATCTCATTGCCGGTTGATTCTGTTTTGCGGACGAGTAATAGTACAATTTTGATGATCGGGAACAAGATTGACTCGGGGAAGATGGAAGTTACGCCGTCTCCTATAGGCAGCGATGCTCCATCTATTGTTAGCATAGTCGTTGGCGTTGATTGTGCGGACCCAGTCGTGTTTAAACAGCTGGCGAGGATTGGCGAAGTGATAATCCAGCCGCTGAAGATGCGGTATCAGGTGTATTTGTCGCTAAGCGCGATAGAAGGCGCGATTAGAGCGGTCAAGATATGATAAAAGACGGCGAATTGAAAGAAAATAAGTCGCGTTGCGTTAGTTGTGGAAGACTAGCTGCTATTATTACTGAAAATAATATTCCGTTTTGCAAAAGTTGCTCTGACAACATGAGCGAAGCTATGGAAAGAGCAATAAAAGATAATGCTGAGCGGGTTGTTGACGATAAAGAGCTGATGAAGGGCGAAAATGAGTAGATTTAACAATCTCGCAGATTTAGATTATACCGGGCAGCTTTACGGTGACCCATTAAACAGCATCAGCCGAAAATATGTGCCCAGTAACATTAAAGATGTGTTCAAATTGGTCGAAGAGCTGTGGATTTATATGGGTACGGTGCGAACTGCTCTGCAGAGGATTGTTAGATACTTCGTTACTGAGCTAGAGATCTCTAGTGATTATGACGAAGAGAAAAGATGGGATAAGTTACTGAATTATAGCCTAAATATTGACAACAAGCTGTCGCAGATAGGCGATGATTTTGTGGCTTACGGCAATAGCTTGACTTCTGCATATATTCCGTTCATCAGATACTTAAAATGCCCGAAATGTCAACTTCTGGCTCGCTCCTCGCAAATTGATTATCAGTATAGCCAATTAAAGTTCACCGCTACATGTCCAAAGTGCAAAAGAAGCGGTCCTTTTGACGTTATAGACAGAAAAGACCCAAACCCCTCCAATATCAACGTAATCCGCTGGTCTCCACATAGTATTGACATTATACACGAGCCCATGAGCGGAGAATCACAATATTTGTGGACTCCAGACTCGCAAATTAAGGAAGGCATCTCCAAAGGCATTCGTTTTATCATAGATCGAACACCTATGGAGGTGTTGAAGTGCGTAAACGATAATGTAAAGCTATCTCTGGATCAAAGGCTGTGTTTCCACCTTAAGATCGAGACTTTAGCCGGTATCCCCAACAAGGGATGGGGCATTCCACCCATATTGTCCAATTTTAGTAAAGTATGGTATGTTCAGATGCTCCACAATTTCAATGAAGCGGTTGCACTGGACTATTTGATCCCACTAAGGATACTCACGCCACCTCCGATGCACTCGGATCCAAGACAAGGTATAGACCCCACAAGACAGATCGTCGGCACCTCCGACTTCTTGGCTAAAGTTATGGATATGGTCGCAGACAGACGGAAGAACCCGACAAATTGGTATGCTTTGCCATTTCCAGTGCAGTACGGTCCCATAGGCGGGGAAGGTGTCAATATGTTGCAGTCTGACATCTTGACTAGTGCCGTAGGTGGGCTATTAAATGATATGGGCGTGCCGATTGACTTTCATCAGGGGACTTTGCAGCTACAGAGCGCGCCAATGGCCTTACGTCAGATTGAAAAGATGTGGGAATTCCTTGTTAGTGGATTAAACAGGTGGGTTGGTTGGTTTACAGATGTCTTAGCCCTTGCGGTTGGTTGGCAGCAAGTCGATGCCAAACTACAGCCGGTTCAATTTATTGATGATATTGCTCGTAAACAGCTTCTTCTGCAACTAGCTATGCAAGGAGAGATACCCAAACAGGTAGGGTATGCCCCTTGGGGTATTGATATGCGTGAAATGTACAAGCTGGTAAGAGAAGAAGAAGAATGGCGTAATTCTGAGATACAGAAGATGCAAAAAGACATTGAATCTCAAAATATGCCGATTTCTCAACTAGTGTCGCCCGCCCAGCCTGGCATGGGGCCTCCACCAATGGGAGCTCCGGGTGTTCAACCTATGCAACCGGCGTCTATAGAAGAACTTAGCGCGCAAGCTTCTGATCTAGCAAACCAACTTATGTCGCTAGACGAATCTACTAGAACATCACAGCTTATCCAAATCAAGCGCACCAATCCTACCTTACACGCGCTTGTAAAGCAAATGTTATCTGACACACGGCACCAATTGAATTCGCAAGGTGGTGCTATGCTAAGAAGCCAGATGTTCGGCGTATAAATAAAGCATCGTGGGCGAGTGGTGGAATGGCAGACACGCTAGCCTTAGGAGCTAGTGCTTAATTGCGTGAGAGTTCGAATCTCTCCTCGCCCACCACCTATTTTGGCCTCAACAACAGCTATCTGGGAGATTGATATGGACTGCGACATACACGTTATTTATGGGTATCAAATAGAGAAGGACTTTCTTTGGGAACAGTTTATAGTCCCCGGATGTGAGCATGTAGATTTTACTTATTTTCAGGAGTATTGTAGCCGATGTGGGAAGTTAGCCAAAAAGACCCAAACGTACAATACTCTAGGCTTCGATGAGTTCGATGAGACTCTAACAGTCTATAAGGATCCAAAAATTTACGCAAACGCACCTACAAATCTCGAGGACTATATAAAATATGGTTATGCCGTGGAGAGCGACAGAGATTTACCGTGTGTTATTTTGAATGTTCTTTATACAACTAATGAAGCAGATGTTTTTATTGGGGTTATTTTAGGCGGCGGCAGTATCGATTATGCCGACGACTTTATACAAGACGTAGACCCAGAAATCAGAGACGATATTGATATGTTAATTCTACCCGCGCCCATAGGACCAGTAGGCTATCATCTTATTATCCGCTGCAGTTAATGCACGCGCGTTATTTGAACTAGTAGGGTGCTTTGGTTTTGTGTTATGTTTGTACCTATTTTTTAATGACGTGTTCTCTGACGACCGGATCCCCGAGTAAACGCGATAATGGGGCTAAAACATGAGTGCAAAGTTTAAGGCCGTACTCGTAACGACTGCACTAACATTGGCAGTTCTCCTTTTCTTGACTTTCGTAGTCTATTGTGTAGTTGTAGATTTCATGTTGTTCGTACAATTTTTCATTGGAGTGCTCGTGATTATCGCTCTATGTTTGTTCTGTTTCGTGGTTGAAGAGACATACATCAGCTTTAACGAGTACTTCGAAAAAAGGGAAAATAGCTAGGACCATGCCAGCGTGGTGGAATGGCATACACGATGGATTTAAAATCCATTGGGAGATATCTTCCGTGCGGGTTCGAATCCCGCCGCTGGCACCATTTAATATCGGAGAGTGCAAAATGCGGTTTATAAGGGCACTTTTATTCGGTTGTGTAGTTATCCTTACCTATGCCCTTTCAGCACCATTTCTGGTGCTCGGGATAGCTTCATTTATAGGCGGCGATCCAAGGCTGCTTAACGGCTTAGAAAACAAAACCAATACCATTTTAGACTGGGCCTTTGACAATCTAGTAGGCCAAGGCAGCAGGGAGGAAATTTAGATGTCAAGCGGAGCTTATACAGATTCAGTAGAGCATTGTCCGAGATGTAACGTTCCTAGAGCCACACTGCCTAGTGGTGGGTGGTGCTCTGTGTGTGGGTATAACCCCGATTACGAAAAGCAGATTATTGATCTAACCGAACGCGCTGAAAGGGCAGAAGAGGCACACACCGGTGTTGTTGCAAATGTTCTTGCAAAGACTAAGAAAATCTATCACGTAGGTATTGCGGAAACTGATGACTGGGCTTGTTTGTATATAAACCATAAAGCAGTATTGCAAGGACACCAGATACGGGTCTTCGATCTTGCGGAACATCTCAAAGATATAATATCTATAGACTTCGCAAGTGTGGGGTATGAGGTGTTTGATCAAAAGAATTGGTCAAAGTTTCCTAAGACGTGGGATGAAGTAAAAAGCGTGTGTGACTAGTGGAGGTGTCTAGTGTCGCGATCTTACAAACATACACCAATTTTTGGGTTCTGTAAATGCGAGTCTGAGAAGAAGGACAAACAGACTGCAAATAGAAAGCTACGTAGAAAAATGCGCATACGTCTGTTGCGAGCATATCGGCATCGCAAAGCATTTGTGCCCGTTCATAGATACGAGGCTGGAGATGTCTGGACCTGGGGAAAAGACGGGAAAGTTTACTACACAAAACGCGATCTTAAAAAATGGTCTTGTAATCAGCGTATGTCTATAAAGAAAATTTTGAGTAAATAGGAGAATATACACATGTCTGGCATTTTCGAAGTGAAGCAATATGTGAAGACGATCGAAGACGGCGACGATAACAGTGTCATGATTGTTCATCATTGGGTTGGTGAAAAAGAGAAGTTTTACGGGAGCGCGACCGTTGGCTATAGTTTTGGTGGCAGGGAGCAGCGCATGCCTATTCGATTTGAGATAGAGGCAACAACTATAGAAGAGGCGTTTGAGAAGTTTGATGCTGCCGCTAAAGAAGCCAGCGATGATATGGCGCAACAGTTAAATAGGGAAATAGCGGAGCAAAGGTCTCGTCTTGTGGTTCCTGCCGGTAAGACTTCTGCAGAGAAGATTTTGAAGTTCGACGATTTTACAAAGAAGAAGGAATAAGTTGACTATCGAAGTAAAACGTTCACTTGGCGATATTCTCAGCGTGGTTGTTTCTAATGAAGAGGTTAGCTACGGGGATATAGTCGCATTTGATTGTGACGGTAAAGTACACACAGCCCCATTCGAACACGGTGCACATTTCTGCGGTGTAGCTGCGGGTAGTGTACATGCTCATCTTGATAAGATGTGTGTAAATGTTTTTCGTGGGGGTAGATTTTACTACCCACTAACCAACTGGGACGACTGGTATGACAGTTTCAGAGTTCCAGAGAAGTTGACAGGTTTTAACGCATACAGCTACGAGCCCCGGTCTGTTTCTGTGGAGCCCGACAAACACCGTGAAACGCTAATAGTTGGGGTATTTGAAGATGTCTACCTCGAAAATAACATATGGGTAGCTGGCGTTAGAATAGACCTCGCAGTCCTTCAATCGCGCGGCCGCTTAAACCTGTTTTACGGAGCCGGAGTTGACGATTAACAAGGAGCGACGATTATGATAGAGAAAGTGTACCCAACAGCATATGCGTTTGCAGCAAAAGCACACGAAGGTCAATTTCGCAAGGACGGTGTGACGCCATATATAACTCACCCCGTAGCCGTGGCTGAACGTATCTTAGAAGAAAAGTGGCCCGATCCACTGCATAGAGTCCCGGTATTACTCGAAGCCGCGCTATTACATGATGTAGTCGAGGATACGCCGGTCACGATTAAGGAAGTCGAAGAGGCTTTCGGCAAGGAAGTCGCTCGTGTTGTGGGCTTTTTAACTAACGACCCACAGCTTAAAGGAAATCGACGCTTTAGAAAGTTTTACACAAGTTATTTGCTTGGCTTTGCTCCTGATGACGTGAAGATAGTAAAGCTTGTCGATCGCATACACAATCTAGAGACATTTCCAGAGCAAGACGTATTGCATTTCGGGCCACTATACGCGATAGAAAGCATGGAGCTAGCAAACGCTTTTAAGGCCGCGCCGGGCGTCGACTACTTCAGCGTGCGGACATACCCTCGTAATCTGGCCTTACTCTACGGTATACTACAGAATAGAGCGTTTAACTTGCTTAGTAAACAGTGGACGGACGGGGTGTAGCTCAACTTGGTGGAGCGCCTGGTTTGGGACCAGGAGGCTGTGGGTCCGAATCCCGCCACCCCGACCAGTCTTACTATGCGGGCGTGCGTTGTTTAAAAAACTACACTCGGAGAACTATGGTGTCTAACGTGACTAATCTTGATGAAATTATCGAGGAGACAATTGCACCTGAGAAATATATAGAATTATTTGGCGAGGAAGCTAGCAAACTTATATCCGCGTCTGCTATTAGTCAAGCGGAAGAACTGGTAGGGGAATCGTATATTTCTTCGATAAAGACGAAAAGTTTGGCTGTATTGCTCGCGCAGCATAATTCGCGATTGAGGCAAGCAAAGTTCGCGGAATTTGGTGATACGTTTTATCCGATGCCTGTCATGGATCTGCTCAATATCACTAAAAATGAGGGGTTTTCTATCGTTACAAGCGTGTTTGATTATTCACACGTGTACGACCTCAACGACGTCATATTGATCTTATTTAACCCGGCCCTGGCAGCACTACTCTGCGTTACTACGTGCAACATGCTCACAAACGATGTCACCCTGTATTTTAACTGGAAGCCTAACAGGGAGTTGACTACACTGGAATCTTTTAGAATTGTCGGTCCGGGATATACTAAAGACGGTGTTTTCATATCTTATCTTCGTGTTTTGGACGGGTTTCGCTATCGTCTAAACTTGCTCAAAGTTAATGGTGATTTTGTTTCACCGTGGGTTGATATACCGTTTATTGAGCTTGTAAACTACCCCGACATGGAAACGTGCAGTTCATTGGTAGCAATAACAGAAACTAGACTAAACAACTTGCCGATCAAAGTCCGGGCGCTGATGAAGCCATAATGGCACAAACAAAGACGGGAGTGCGATAGTGGTCTTCTTCACAGCTGATCTTCACCTGTTCCACGCTAATATCATAAAATATTGTCGTAGACCGTTTAGTTCTGTGGATGAGATGAACGACACGATCATTCGTAATTGGAACCGGGTAGTTGGTCCACACGATTATGTATACAACATAGGCGATTTCGGGTTCTTCAGGACCAAGCAACAATTAGGGGAAATATTGGATGCGCTGAACGGATATAAGCTTTTTCTTCAGGGGAATCACGATAAAAAGGTGGCGAGTTTGGGGCTTAGATTTGAAGGCGGTAATTTGATTAAGACAAAGGTAGAAGGCCAAGAGATAGTGCTATGCCATTACGCTATGCGGGTTTGGGAGAATTCACATCATGGCTCGTGGCACCTATATGGCCATTCTCACGGTACGCTACCCGAACTATTAAATTCCCTTTCTTTCGATGTGGGTGTAGACTGTTGGAATTTCACACCAATAAGTTTTGAACAAGTAAAAGAGATTATGACTATTAAAACAAAGAGAATAAAAGAATGCAAAAAATAGAGGTCTCTGACGAGTTTGTACAGTTTGTAACGGATCATGCAAAAGCAGGGCTCGTAAAGGTAGATGATCTGTTTGCAAAAGAGTTGATTACTGTTTGTACAAAGACTGTTTTAACACCACCCAATGTAATGTCTTATTTTGGTATAAAACTCGTTTGCGAAGATTACGGATCTTTAACCAACACCTTTGGTAGGGTTTTTTACACACCAAATAAGTGGGTTAAAGTACCCGGCCATGGTGCATTCGTCTCTACTTCGGGTGGTCTGTGCTCAGCCTCTGTCAACTATCCAGCAGATAGGATAATTGTTCTTGAGTGTAGGGAACCACTTAATGAGGTGGGTGCTATGGGAATGCGCCTCTTTAGGTGGGTTCGCACGTTGCTAGACACAGAAATCCCGGCAGCCAGAAAACGATTCGATCCAAATCTACGAGCACGGACTAGTAACCATCTGCAGGTTGCGGATGTTACGGTAGACCAGTTTAGGTATGTTTTTGGTGATACTGACAGGGAGAGATTACCGACTAGTATGTGGGAGCGGGAATCCTTTCGCCCTACAATCATTGAATCTAAAAACGGTCTTTTTAAATGTACTACTTACTATTTTACTGCCACAAATTTAGTTATACTTTGTTGGGATAGGCTCCCGTTAGTTTGGTGCGAGGAGAATTCCACTTTTCCACCAGACGAGGGTTGGGAACAAACACCGTTGAAAATCAAAAGATATGAGGCGCGCTCCGACCTTGGGGGGATGCTTAGACAAGACACCATCACAATTCCTCTTCATCCTAGTGCGCGGGCGTCCGTGCCTGTAGTTTGGTGTCCTCCGGGCGATGGACACAAGTATTACAAAAAATTGACCGCTACTTTGCAGTTTTTAGCTAATGAAGCTGACGATACACTAATACGCAAGGATTGACGAATGAGACATCGCGGTAGTTATGTAGAGATTATCTGTGTTATTGACCGCTCAGGATCCATGTCTACGATTTTGGATGATGCAATGGGTGGATTTAACACGTTTTTGGCAGCACAGAAAGAAGTAAAGGGACGTGCAAAGATGACGCTGGTCCAATTTGATGACCAGTATGAAAAGATCTACGATCACGTTGACATTCATGAGGTTCGTCCGTTTACAAAGGCCACCTACATTCCCAGAGGCTCAACTGCGCTTCTGGACGCTATAGGCAAGACCATTAATATTGAGCGCGCGAGAATTGCACACGATTATTCGTACCCCAGAAAGGTTATCTTTTGTCTGGTAACTGATGGGTACGAAAATGCCAGTAAGGAATACACACGGCAGCAAGTGATTAATCTTATTGACACACAAAGAAAGAATGATTGGGAGTTCTTCTTTGTGTGCGCGGATGAAGGCCAAATTAAAGAGGGGCTTAAGCTTGGATTTGGGACCTCCTTTAATTACAATAATGTAACCTATGATCCTAAGAAGCATCATATCTCCGGCGTTAGAAGCATGTCGGATTTCGCATATAGCAATAAAGCTAGCGCCGGGTACGAAGTAATGGCGTCAATGGTCGCGCATTCCAGAGGTGCAGATGGTGTAAACGCGCCTGTTGACGAGGATCCAGAAGATCATACTGAAGAGTAGCCTCCTTTCTAGTACGTGAATAAAGGAGTGGCCGTCGCGTAATGGTAGCGCGTCTGGCTGTGGCCCAGGAGGAGTTGGTTCAAATCCAACCGGTCACTCCAATTGTTAACAAAATCCTAGTCAAAAAAATGGGCATTCATATGATGGAGACCAGCCTGATTGTACAACTGACAATTATTATATGTGCTATAAACAAAAAAGAGCTCTACGACGGAAGTCTTATTGGTATCACGAGCGGGTATAGCTCAATTGGCAGAGCGCTGTCCTTCCAAGTCGGATGTTGAGGGTTCGAGTCCCTCTACCCGCTCCAGTTTAAAGCGAGAAAACCTATGCCAGTACCTAAAGTTGAAAAGCGCGGTCTCTGCGGCTCCGGTACCTCGATAACAATAAAACCTCCGCGCTGCGGCAAATGTGCAGCTATCGCACGAGCCAGCCGTTTAGTTCTAGATCAAAATTCGTTTCTTAGAACGAAACTGGAAAATAGGATGCAAGAAAAACTGTCATATGAGTGTAAAAAATGTAATGGAACTGGGCGTATCTCGTGGCCACAGAACGGGGTCCAGTATAGTACAGAATGCCCCAGTTGTCGCGGATATGGCTATAACATCTCAAAGTTAGTTGAATATGCCGAGAGGTATCTGGGCTCTGTAGATAGGAGTTATGAGACGTTTTATAAAAATCTAACATCAACTGACTAGAGGGAAAAACAGATGGCTATTTTTGCCGTTATCGGCCTGATTTTGCTCATAATTTTTGTCTGTTCGATCTGTATCAGTATTGTTGCAGTAAACTCGTCTATGAACACAGATGCTGTAGCTATACTCTCCACCGCTTCTTTTGTAATTTTGTTCCTAGTGTTTGTGGTAGCACTCCTGGTTTATCCGGAGAATGTCAGTGTGAATGTTACAACAGGACTGCGAGAAAGAGCCGTAGCAGCGGGTTATGCAGAATATGATCGTGAGACAGGGGAGATAGAGTGGATTAATGAAGATGTCGGTAAGTTAGTTGAAGGTAAGTCTTTCACGGAGAGACAATTGGAGCAGAATGCCGAGCAGGAATAAA
>Ga0307379_10007769_pt1 | contig 14528 bp, 13 predicted proteins | sample UN2MG_FD_202237 | JGI IMG/M metagenome (GOLD analysis project Ga0307379, IMG submission 202237) | Soil microbial communities from Risofladan, Vaasa, Finland - UN-2 | ecosystem: Environmental > Terrestrial > Soil > Coastal area > Acid sulfate soil | place: Finland: Risofladan, Vaasa | collected... | reverse complement strand
GACGTTCCTGGTGTCGCTGGCGATCTGCATGGCCGCCATGATGAGCCTGGCGCTGCTGCTGGACCTGTTCTTTAACGTCAACAAGTTTCTCGACATGGAGGCCGCGGCCGAGCAGGCCGGTTTCTGGACGTTGCTGGCCGGCATGGGCGACTATTACTTCTACAAGGCCTTCCACTACTTCCAGTTGCTGGCGGCGCCCGCCATGCTGGTGTCGGCGGCGGCCAGCATGGTCCGGCTGAACCGCAACCGCGAACTGACGGGCATCAAGGCCGCCGGCATCAGCCTGTACCGCGTCCTGTGGCCGATGATTCTGGTGGGGCTGGCGCTCAACGGGTTGTACCTCGCCAACCAGGAACTCATCATTCCGGGCGTCGCGGTCGAACTGTCGCGCGACCCCGACGACCTGGAAGTCCGCGAGAGTTTCCCCGTCGACTTCGTCCGCGACGAGCACAACAACATCCTCTACGCCCCGGTCTACGACCCGAAGACCCACCAGATGCAGGCCGTCCGCAAAGAGTTCGAGGACGGCCGCGTCGTCTTTCCGGCGCGCGTCCGCATCTTTCTCAGGGACTCCAGGTACGAGGCCCTCGGCACCATCGAGGCCGAACAGGCCACCTGGGACGAGCAGGGGAAACGCTGGGTCCTCGTGAACGGCCTCCGCCTGCCTCCCATGAAAGAGGCCACCCTGCTGGACCACATCCCGGCCGGCCCCGAGGGCGAGCCCTGCAAGGACTACTACACCAACGTCGGGCCGCGCGAACTGCGACGCCATCGCACGGCCGACTTCTATCGCTATATGTCGTACTCCGAACTCCGAACGCTGGCCGAGGACCCGATGCGCGGCAACCGGCGGCAACTCCAGGTCGAGATGCACCGCCACGTCACCGGACCCCTGCTGAACATCCTGGTGCTGCTGCTGGGTCTGCCCTTCGTAGCCGGCCGCGACGACCGGAACTACTTCGTCAGCATCGGCGTGGCCATCGGGCTGTTCATCGGCGTGTTCGCGCTGACCTTCGCCACCACCGCCTTCGGCAACGCCGGCCACATCAGCCCCCTGCTGGCCGCGTGGGTACCCATCTTCATCGTCCTGCCGGGCAGCATCCTGTCGATGGAGGCGATGAAAACGTAGGGGCGTTTCGAGGAAGGTCTTGGCGCTTCCTTGAGCCGTGTGCCACGGCCGGCTTGCCCGGCCGTGCTCAACTCAGGGCCGACAGCAACCCGCGCAGCGGCGACGCCTGCCACGCCTCGCCCGCCGCGCCGCTCGAAACGAACAGCCCCATCCGCACGGCGTACGTCACCAGCGTCGCCATGGCCAGCACCGGAATCGACCACACGAGGACCCGCGCGGTCCGGTCGAGCCACGTCCGACCGCGGACGGCCACCCCCGCCGACCTCACCATCACGACCACGAACACCACGTACAGGACGGGCCCCAGCGGATGAAACGCCAGCGCCTCGGCCATCGCCCCCTGCCCCACGGCGCGGAAGGCCCGCGTCACGCCGCACGTCGGGCACGGCATGCCGGTCACCCACCGCAGGAGGCAGATGGATCGGCCCTCGTCGCGGACGCCGAACGTGGGGGGCAGGCCCCGGAGGTCGACGGGCCAGAGGCTCACGGCGAACGCCGCCGCCAAGGCCGCCGCCACCACGGCGTGGAAGATGCGGTCGGCGAGGCGGACAGAGCGGTCGGGTTCGGCGGCGGACGGCTCGGACATGGGAGCGGGGCTCAACCGCGCAGCGCGGAGACCCTCTCCTTCATCATTCGCTATTTATCATTCCTTGTTCATCATTGCCGTCATGCCGCGGCGGGTGCGGAGACCCGCCGCGCAAAGCCCGGCCTCACAGCCCCGGCGGCGGAGGCGGCGGCTCGATGCTCGTCGGCGGCACGGGGCCCGAACCCTCGGGCGGCGCTTCAACCGCCAGCGGCTGAACCAGCGGCTGGCCCGTCCATGCCCGGTACAGGTAGATGGCCGTCGCCGAGAACCAGATCATGACCAGCGGAACCCAGATCATGACCAGCAGCATCGTGAAGAACCCGCCCACGCAGCAGGCGATGATCCCCGCCAGGGACGCCCCCATGCCGATCAGCCCAAACAGCAGGCCGAAACACAGGCCCGAGAGGATGATCCCCGGCAGGTACGCCCCCGTGCCGAACAGCCCAAACAGCAGGGCGAACCCCAGGGTCGAGAGGTAATGGGCCTTGACGACCCGCATCGAATCCTTGACCGCCTCCCAGCCCGACTCCGGGTGATCCCAGACGGTCAGCAGCGAGAAGATGAACAGCAGTGACACCAGGCCCAGGGCAACGAGGATCGGCAACGCAATCACCCCGGCGACGACCATGGTGATGATCATTTCCTCGTCGCCGCCGCCGCCTTCCGATGCGATGAAGACCGCGCCAAGCACGATGCCCGCAATCAACAGGCCGCCGACGAGGCCGACTCCCATCGGCAACAGCATGGCCACCAGCGATTGCCAGTACCGCTGCCGGAACCCTTCGAAGACGTCGCCCACCTGGGCCGGGGCCCCGTCAATGCGGCGGCGGACGGCATAGAACAGGCCGGCGCCCAGTTGGGGCTGGACGAATAGCGCCACCGCCAACTGGATGCACGCGCCGATGTACGGCAGACTCCCCACACAGCCGCCCACTATCTGGATGATGAACGCCACCAGGCCCACCACCCAGATGGGCCAGAAGTCGACCATCATCAGCCGCCAGCCCATCCGCGTGGCATCCATGACGCCCAGCGTGCCGCCGCCAGGCAGATCTTGCCGCATGTCACTCGAGGCCGTTTCGGTCATGACTGGCTCCTTGCCCAAGTTTGCGCATCACCGACGGGCAACGTACCACCCGCCCACGGCGGGCGTCAATCAGTTTCCGCCACCCTCGCGGCCATCGCCCGCCGCCGGCACAGAGACCAGCGGCCGGCCCGTCCACGAACGGTACAGGTACACCAGCGACGCCACGAACCAGACGGTCACCACCGGACCGGTGAAGAACACGCCCACGCAGCAGGCCGCCAGGCCGATGAGCTGGGCCGCCACGGCAATCAGCCAGAACACCAGGAAGAACCCCACCATCGGCGGGAAATGGTCCCGCACCAGCCGGGCCGACGCCTTGGCGGCCTCCCAGCCCGACTCCGGATGGTCCCACACGGCCAGCGGCACGAAACGGAAGAACAGGGCGTACACCATCAGCGCCGCGATCAGCACCATCTCAATGACCAGGAACGCCAGGATGCCGACGACGACCACGACGGCCACGACCTCCTCCTGGCCCTCGGCCGCGGCCACGATACCAAGGCCCAGCACAAACAGGGCCGCCATCGCCAACCCGATGGGCACCGCAATCGCGACGCTCCCGAGCGTCACCGGCAGCATGCCCACCACCGACGGGCCGAACCGGTGCTTGAACCCGGCAAAGAGGTCGGCCACCTCGGCCGGTCCGCCGTCGATGCGCCGGGCCACGGCGTAGTACAGACCGGCCAGAAGCGGCGGCAGGACGACGATCGTCGCGGCCATGCCGAAGACACTCGCCCCCATCCAGACCACCGTCGTCACAAACGCCACCACCCACAGCCGCCAGAAATCGCTCATCATCAGACGCCAACCCATGCCGATGCATTCCATGACGCCCACCGGCGCGATGGGCGGATGCGCAGACGAGGGGGCTGAAGCCGAGTCCTGGCTCATGTGCGGTCTCCTTCTGCGGCGCTCGGCAAGCGATATGACATCCTGACCGTACCACCTCCGCCCCGCTGCCGTCAACGAGTTTCCCCTGCGCCGGCGCAGGCGTCGCCCGATATAATGGCCCCCCATGGCCGCCCAGGCGAAACACGACCTGCCCGAGCGCGTGCGGCGGACCGTCGAGCAACACGGCCTGCTGCCGCCGGCCGGCGCCCCGCCCGAGACCGTCGTCGTGGCCACGAGCGGCGGGCCCGACAGCGTGGCACTCCTTTTGACGCTCGCGGAAGTCGTCCGTTCGCGCCGTCTGCCTGTGACGCTCGTCGTCGCGCACCTGCACCACGGCCTCAGAGACAGTACGGCCGACGCCGACCAGGTATTCGTCGAAAATCTGGCCGCACGGCTGGGCCTGCCCTGCGAGACGGCCCGCGCCGACGTCCGGGCCGAGGCTGCGGCCGCCAGCGTCGGCATCGAGGAGGCCGCGCGGGAGACCCGGCGGCGGTTCCTGGCCGACGTCGCCCGGCGGCGCGGCGCCACGCGCGTCGCGCTCGGTCACACCCGGGCCGAGACGGTCCTCTTCCACGTCCTTCGTGGCACGGGCATCGAGGGACTCGCCGCGATGCCGCCGCGCGCGCCGCTGGCGCCCGCCCCGTGTAGGGTGGGTGCTCCGCACCCACGCGGACAGGACGGGGCGTCGTGTAGGGTGGGTGCTCCGCACCCACGCGAACAGGAGGGCCGTCCTGCCGAAAGCGGTGGGTGCGAAGCACCCACCCTACATCCCGTCTCCGAGCCCGACGCGGGGACGTCGTCGCAGCGGGCCATCGAGATTGTCCGCCCGCTCATCGACGTTGCGCGGGCCGAGGTTCTCGCGTTCCTCGAGGCGGCCGGTCAGCTTTGGCGGGAGGACGAAACGAACGCCTCCGACGCCTTCACCCGCAACCGGCTGCGGCATGAAATCCTGCCCCTCGTCCGCGACGCCGTCAACCCGAAGGCCGACGAGGCGCTCGCGCGCCTGGCCGACCAGGCCGCCGCGGCCGGCAACGTCTTGGCCGACGCCCTCGACGCCGTCTGGCGCCAGATCGTCCGCGAGACGCCGGCCGGTGCCATCCTCATCGACGCCGACGATTTCGTGCCGCTGAGACCGTGGCTCCAGGGGGCGATCCTGCGGCAGGCGGTCGAGCGGCTGGGCGGCGGACTCAAACACATGTCCGCCGAGCGGACCCGCGCCGCGGTCGACGCCCTCCTCGCCAGGACCGTCGCCGGGCCGGTCGATTTGCCGGGCGGCCTCGTGGCCCAGCGCCGACGCCGCGTGATTCGCATCGGCCCGCGCGAGACATAAAGGGGCGGGTGCTTTGCACCCACCGGGTGGCCGGAGGCCGTGACGTGCGGACAGCCCTCGTCATCGCGATGGCCGCATGGCTGGCGCTCGCACCGGCGTGCGCCGCCATGGCGGCGGACCGGCTCGAACCGCCCGCCGCCGACGACCCGTCCGAGACCGACGACGCCGAGGACGCCTTCCTCGGCGGCCCGGACCCGCCCTGCCTGCTCCCCTGCGTCGTGGTCCTGTGGGCGTTGGTGTTGGCGCTGGGCGTGGCGGCACTCGTGGTAGGCTTGGCCGTGTCGGCGGCCGTCCTGGCAGTGTGTGCGGCCCTGCTGGTCGCGGGCGCGCTGGGGGCCGCGTACCTGGCGCTTCAAGGAGCCGGCTACGTGGCCGGGCTGGCGCTGGTGCCCGCCACGGTCTTCATCGTGTGGGCCGTGATCCGCGCGCGGCGGCCTGGGAAGGCCGCCGCGCGGCAGCGATAGTCTTGAACCACCGCCTACCCCAGCAGCGCTTTGAGGGCCTTCTGGAACGGGTCGCGGACGCCCCGGAGCCACTTCTCGGCCGCTGCGGCGCGCTTGCCGATGTCGGCCAGGCCCAGGTTGCCCGGGCCGCCCTGCAACTTCTTCGACTTGAGGTTCGCCACCGGGTCGCGCGCGGAGAGTTCCTCCAGGTGTGTCCCCACGTACCGATACGCGTCGCGAAACGGCCGGCCCTCGAGCACGAGTTCCAGGGCCCGGTCGGTGGCGTAAATCTCCGGCAGGAATCCCTTGCGGAGGTTCTCCTCAACCACCTCCAGCCGCTCGACCGACAACCGCATGACCGAGAGGCTGGCCAGCGTCGTCTCCGTGCCGCGCAGGAACGGCCCCTTGGTCTCCTGGAAGTCGCGGTTGTAACCGAACGGCAGGGCCTTCAGGATCATGGCCACCTGCCCGTGGGCGGCCAGGACGGCGGCCGACTTGGCCCGCACCAGTTCCAGGCCGCACGGGTTCCGCTTGTTCGGCATCATCGACGACCCGGTGCACAGTTCCTTCGGGATGCGGAAGTACCCGAACTCGGGCGTCGAGCAGAGCATCAGGTCGTTGGCGAGGCGCGAGAGGTCGATCATGACCTGCCCGCACGCCGCCAGCGTCGCCAGTTCGGCCTTGCCGCGCGAGTTCGCACAGTACAGCACGTTGTTCTGGACCTTCGCAAAGCCCAGCAGCCGCGCCACCATCCGGCGGTCGAGCGGCAGGGCCGACCCGTACGCAGCCCCCGACCCCAGGGGCGACTGGTCGGTGAGGGTGTGCGCGGCCCGAACCAGTTCCAGGTCGTCGATCAGGCTCTCGGCATACGCCCCCGCCCACAGACCCAGGCTCGACGGCATGGCGATCTGCATGTGCGTGCGGCCGGGCATGGGCACGAACTCGTGCTGCCGCGCGAACGCCGCCAACGACCGCACGAGCGCGATGACCCGCGCGGTCAACTCGTGCAAATGTTCCTTGCCCCACAGCCGCAGGTCCAGCAGGACCTGGTCGTTGCGGCTGCGACCGGTGTGGAGTTTCTTGCCCAGGTCGCCCAGGTCCTCGGTCAGCCGTTCCTCGACGGCCGTGTGGACGTCTTCCTGGTCGGGCCGGATGACGAACGTGCCGGCGCGGAAATCCTTGAGCACGCGTTTCAGGCCCTTCAGGAGCCGGCCGCGCTCGCGGACCGTGAGGACGCCTATCTTGGCGAGCATCGTGGCATGGGCGGCCGAGCCCAGGCAATCGGCCCGCACCAGCGCCGCATCGAGCCGATGGTCCTCGCCCACGGTGAATTGCTCGACCTCGGGGTCGATGCCGTAACCCTTGTCCCACAACTTGGCCATGGTAATCCTCCATCATCGAAGACGTGCGGCAGTATACGTAACCCCTCCCCAATTGGCAACAAGGCTGCTGCAATCCCCAGCAGCCTCTAGACCCCCTTAGTCGGCGGTGACCCGGCATTCGCCTATAGGTTCTATGGGCGTTTTTTCGATGCCAGTGACGGACTTGCTCGGGGCCGAGCATCTGTGACGGATTTGCTTTGACGCAGCCAAGAGCCCCAGTAGACTTGTTAGTTGACAAAAGGTTACGAACCTTATGAGCAGAGAAGTCACATCACAGCAAGCCCTCGCCGGCATTGCGAAGGCATTGGCCGATTGCGAAAGCGCCATCGAACATCATCCGCCAAGAACCGTGGCACTCTACCAACAGGGCAAGGCCTCCTTTCTCGAAGGGCAGGAGGGTGTCGAGCACACGGATTGGTCGCGATCCACGGGCCTGACGCTGCCACAATTGGCATTGCTGCACCAGTACCTCTTTGCCGCTTCCTTCATGTCCGCCTGGTTTCATATGCATTGGGACAAAAAAAGGCGAGACCACGCTGCGCACTCAGCCTGCCTGCTTGTCTCGGCACTGGGCTTCGATCCCCCTGATGTGATGCGGCAGTTCATTATGTACGAGCAAATCTGGCGTGTTTCAATGCGATCTGCTGGCATGGGGTTAGGTCGGAAACTGGGCTGGCTCCTGCTGCTTTTTCTATTCCTCGGGCTAATCCTGTGGTTGGCTTTTCGCTGATAAGCATCTCCTTGGAGGATACCATGCAGAAGCCCCCCTTTGATGTTAACGAAGCCTTGAAGGCGATTGCCTACGAAATCGGAATGCTTGCGAACCTTCCCTGCCTATACGATCAGTTGCAGGGCAACGACGTGAACCAGCACGCCGTCCTCGAGGCATTTCTTATTCACGCCCGACTGGTTCACGACTTCTTCTTCACGACGCCGATAGAAGATGACATCGCGCCCCGGGAAATCCTCCCGAACTGGTCAGTGCCAACTGGTCTGACGGGGCTCGCGCAAGCCGAAATAAAGCGCATAAACAAAATGCTGGCGCACTTCACGCGGGGGCGTCTCCAACTGATGCAAAAAGGCCAGGGGCAGTGGAATCTGCCCGCATTGAGGCGTCCCCTTCTTACGGTGGCATACAACTTCTGCACCAGCGACACGAACGTGCAAGGTCTTGTAGAAAGCGAATTGTCGTCAAGATTCGACTTGTCTCTTACTCAGATTAAGAACACGATTACCCCTACACCGCCAGCCCAAGCCCCCAGGGGGGCGATTACGTCTTTGCCTCAACAACCAGTTGATAACAGCGCAACAGCATCAACATATCGTCCCAAACAACAACAGCCCTGAAGTTCCTGGCCGCTGCGTCTGCGTGCAAGACAGAGCCGGAATACCAATCCCCGGTGGCAACCCCTTGCCATGACATGGCCCACGAGGAAAACCGCGCGGCGGGTATGCCGACCCGCCGCGCGGTTCAGAATTCGTGGGCCAATAATCCTGCGGCCTACTCCAGGCTGCCGCGCTTGGCCAGGATCTGGAACGGCAGGCCGCGGATGGTGGCGGCGTCTTTGGCCATCTGCTGTGAGAACCCGCTCGACTTGATCGAGCGTATCTCGGGCGAGAAGAGGCCGGTGGGGCTCTCGCGGTGCAGAATCTCGATGTTGCCCTTGTACAGGCCCACCGTGTAGGTGCCGTTCATGAAGCGTGACGCGGCCAGGACGAAGGCGTCGAGTTCGCGCTTCAGCGGGTGGTACCACATGCCGTGGTACGTCAGGTACGCCCACTTGCGGTCGACGATGGCCTTGAACTCGAGTTCGTCCTTCGTCAGGCACCACTGTTCGAGGTCGCGGTGCAGTTTCAGGATGACGTGGGCGGCGGGGGCCTCGTAAATCTCGCGGCTCTTGAGGTCCATGATGCCGTCCTCGAACATGTCGATGCGGCCGATGCCGCACGACCCGGCGACCACGTTCAGGGCGGAGATGAGTTTCCCGAGGGCCATCTTCTTGCCGTCCAGCCGCGTGGGGATGCCTTCCTCGAAGGTGAGGGAGACCTCGCGGACCTGGTCGGGGGCCTTCTGCGGCGGGACGAGCCACATCCAGATGTCGTCGGGCAGTTCCTGGTCGAGGCCGATGGCGCCGGAGGCGATGCTGCGGCACCACATGGTCTTGTCGTCGCCGCCCTCGATCTGCTCGTCCACCGGCACGCCCCACGCCTCGCACAGGGCCCGTTCCTCGGCCCGCAGCAGGTCGAAGTCGCGCACCGGCACCAGCACCTCGCAGTGGGGCGCAAACATCTTGAATACATTATGCATGCGGTACTGGTCGTTGCCCTTGCCGGTCGAACCTTCCATGAGAGCGTCGCAGCCCAACTCGACGCCCTTCAGGGCCACGGCCCGGGCCACCAGTTGCCGCGTCATCGACGTCGAGACCGGGTACCCCTCGTAGTCGGAGTTGGCCCGGATGGCCTTGGCCAGCCAGTTCTCGGTGAACTCCTGCCGGAGGTCGATCATGATCGGCTTGACGCCGAGCGCCTTGGCCTTGGCCTCGCCGACCGCCACCTCCTCCTCGCCCTGGCCTACGTCGCAGGTGATGGGCACGATGCCCGAGTCCTTCACCTTATAGACGCGCCGCAGCAGTTCGATGCACAGGCTCGAATCGAGACCGCCCGAATACGCCAAGGCTACCCGTTCGACCTTCGGCACGGGCGTGCCGAACACCTTGGCTTCAATGGCTTTCACGTCCATGGTTCTGCCCTTTCCCTTGCATGGCACCGCGTGCCTGTTGGTCCTACAACGCTACTTCATCACTTCATACCGCCTGGCGGCCTTCCTAGGCCGCCAGGAACACGCATCAGGCCCGATCGCGGCGGCCTGAGAAGGCCGCCGCGCGACAAGTAGCGTTGTAGGATTAGTAAGGCGGCATCTTGTACCGTCGGCGGGCGGCCGTGTCAACCAGATTGTGGGTGGCCGAGGACGCCCTCGGAGCAAACCGTTCTTCCCGGGCCGTTTCGCCCCGACCGCAGGAGCGCGGCCGGCCCCAGGGCGCTCACTTTCGCGCCGCCAGGTAGCCCCAGGCGTACGCGTTCGGCCCCAGAGACTGCATGACGGTGAACTCGCACACCTCGGGGAACAGGTACATGTCGAAGTACGCCTCGGTCGTGGGCCATTCCTGGGCGGGGGGCGTGCACAGCGGACGCAGAATGTTCAGCGCCCAGTGGTCCTTTCGGCGCGACAGGTCCATCGGCCCGTAGACGGTGATGCCGGGCGGCGGGGCCTGGCCGGTCATCCGCTGGTCGACAACGAGCGGATGCAGCGGGCTTTTGTGACCCAGGCCCGTCGTGTAGCAGAGGTTGTCGGGGTTGGCGCCGGCCCCGCACTGGCAGGCCAGGACGGCGGCGGCCAGGTACTTCGCCTCGCCGGTCAGGCGATGGGCGCGGACGAGTTCGACCGCCCGGGGCGCGCCCATCAGGCCGATGAACGGATGCCACGGGTTCCGCCGGACGTACCCGAAGGACGACGTCCGGGCCAGGTCGGCGCAGACGTCGGCCGCGCGGATGAGGGCCGCGCGGCAGTTCTGCCGGAGCCCGGTGTCGGCGCCCTCGCGCTCGGTGCACGCGTACACGAACGCGGCGTCGCCCTGCTCGTGGCTCTGCCATACGTAGATGTCTGCCTTGGGGTCGGCGAAGGCCGTCGTGGCCCGGAACACGTCGTGCCAGGCGACGTCGCCCGTGAGACGCCAGAGTTCGGCGGCGGCCAGGTTGCGGGCGTCGACGACGGCGTGCGGCAGTTTGGCGTAACCGTGGTTCTCGAACCGCTTCTCGGCCCATCGCATCGCCCCCAGGGCGCTCGCGCGGTACGTCCCGGCCAGGTCGCCCTTCCGCAGGCGCTCCAGCACCAGGGCGGCGCGCGGCATCGAACACGAACTCCTGCTCGGGCAGGGCGCCGCCGTTGAAGGCGAGGCGGTACGTCGCCCCGGCCCGCAGCGGTTTCGGCAGCCTCAGGTACACGACGTGCACCACCGGCCCGTCGAACTGCCACGGGCCCGTCTGGGCGAGGTCCGATGGTTTGCTCTTGCGATGCACGGCCGTCGGCGCCAGGCCCGTGGCGTAGCCGGCGTCGTCGGACGAGGCAAGGCGGTACGTGCCGGGCCGGTCGGCCCAGGCCGTGTCGAGATGCGGACCCACGACGCGGTCGAACGTCCGGATCATCTTGCCCGACCGGCCGAAGACACCGCCGATAAGCGTGCCCCCGCGGCGGACCCACGGCTGGACCTTGCCCTGCCTCGTGTCGCGCGAATCGCCCGGCTTCGGCTCGTAAGGCATCGGCCGGCCGTACTCGACGCGGCCGGCGTGGACCGTGACGGCCAGGACGTCGGGCGCCACGGCGCCCACCTCGACGCGCCGGTCGGCGGGAGCGCCTGCAGCGGCCGACGTCACAACCAGCGCAGCGGCCAGAACCAGGGGTCTCACGCGCGGTTCCTCCGGATAGGGCCAGGTGCGCCGACACAACTCCCACAACACTCCCGCGCGGCGGGTCCCCGCACCCGCCGCGCACTGCCGCGGTCTGCCGCGGTCGGTTCGGGGACCGACCGCGCCAAACTCGAGGGGCCGCGGGCGGCGCGGCAGGTTACTGGTCGAGGAGGCGCCGGATCTGAATGTCCTTGAGCGCGCCCTTGGTGTGCCAGGTGGCCACGCCCAGGGGGATCGACGCCTCGACCTCGAGCCGCACGCCCACCTTGCGGGCCCCGACCTCGGCGTCCACAACCTGGTCGCCGTCGATCCAGGCCTGGATGTGGCCGTCGGTCACGCGAAGGACGATGGCGTACCACTGCCCGTTCTTGAACTGGTGGAAACTGCTCGTCTCGTTTTCCGAGGCGTCCATGTTGCCGAGCGACGAGATGCCCACCAGGCCACCGCCCCACCCGCCGCAGATCAGGCTGGCGTGGGAATCCTTGTACGGAAACGTCAGGCCGCAGAAAAAATCGCTCCCATCGGCGCGCATGGCCTTCAGGGAGATTTCGTAGTCGATGTGCGGCAGGTCATCGCGGCTGCCGGCCCACGTGATGCCGGTCAGATCGGCGTTGGCCATCTCGAGGATGATCTGACCGTTCTGGACGTGGACCTTGCCCTCGCCGCCGAAGTCGGTCGACTTCCATGGACCGAGGGTCTTGCCGTCGAAGAGACTCTCCCAACCCCCGTTGTCGGCGGCCGAGGCGGCCTGACCGGCCCGGCCGGCCGGTTTCGTTTCGCACCCCGCCAGAAAGCCGAGCGCCGCCACCACGCAGACGGCCACCGGCAGCCACGCGCCCCCTCGTCGGTTCGCACCCCATGGCTGGTTCATCGGATGACTCCTTCCGTCTCTGAATCCACGAAATCCAGGTAAGCCTTCGCTCTTGACCATTGTGCCGGAGAACCGGTCGCAGGAAAACGATAAAATGGCCGCGGGCGCGCCGCACCGACGGCAACCGCTCCCTCACGGTCGCGGCTCGGAACCAGACACGTGACGGCGGGGCGATGCCCCGCCCTACGTGGCAGCCTCGTACGACTGCATGAGTTCGTCGGTGGCCTGCCGGTAATCGAATCGGCGGAGGAGGGACTCGTCCCACCGCTCGCCCATGTGGCGTGCCGCGCCAACGTCGGCCGCCAGCCGCCGCATCGCCTCGGCCAGCGCCGGCGCGGCCGACGCCGGTTCGGCCCCCGGCCCGGGCGGCGGCAGCAGGAACCCGTTTTCGCCGTCGCGGACCACCTCGCGCGCCCCGCCGACGTCGTACGTCACGACCGGCCGGCGGCACAGACCCGCCTGCGGAAGCACCCGGGCCAGGCCCTCGCGCAGACTCGCGTGGACGATGGCGTCGGCCGCCCAGAGGACGCCGGGCATCTCGTCGCGCGGCACAAGACCCAGAAACCGGACGCGGTCGGCGACGCCCAGCCGCGCGGCTTGGGGCTGGAGGGCACCTCGCAGCACGCCGTCGCCTGCCAGGACGAGGACGCTGCCGGGCACGTCGCGGGCCACCGCCGCGAAGGCCGGTAGAACGAACTCGTGTCCCTTCATGTGGAACAGCCGGGCCACCTTGACGAAGACGAACGCCCCCGGTCCCACGCCCCATTGCCGCCGGACCTCGTCGCGCCGGCCGCCGGCCGCGCGGAACCGCTCGGTGTCCATCGCGCTGTAGACGACGTCGATGCGGTCGCGCGGCATGATGCCGGCCGCGGCGGCGCGGTCGGCCATGTCGGCACACACGGCGACGAGCCGGTGCGACCACCGCCCGGCCCGACGTTCGGCCGCACGGTACGCCCAGCGGGCCAGCCGGCCCTGGTACGCGTCGAACGGCAGACCGTGAATGGTGTGGACGACGCGCGGCACGGCGGCGGCGCGGGCGGCACGGCGGCCGAGGATACCGGCCTTCGACGAGTGCGTGTGGACCACGTCGGGCCGCGCCTCGCGGAGGTTCTTGACGAGGTCGCCGTACGCCACCCAATCGCGCCACGGGCAGACCGCCCGCCGCATGGCCGGCACCAGGACCGTCCGAAACGGCATGGCCCGGACCTCCTCCAGCAGGCTGCCCTCGGGTCCCAGGGGCGGCCCCGTCAGGAGGGTGACGTCGTGGCCGAGGTCGGCCTGGGCGAGGCACGTCAGGATGGTGTTCTCCTGCGCGCCGCCAAGAATCAACCGCGTGATGACGTGGACGATCTTCATGGCTCTCGGCCCTAATCCTACAACGCAACTTCGCTACTTCATCCCGCCTGGCGGCCTTCCTAGGCCGCCAGGAACATGCGTCAGGCCCGATCGCGGCGGCCTGGGAAGGCCGCCGCGCGGCAAGTGGCTTTGCGGCCGCGGACACGCCGCCGGGCCGTCAGCCATCCGGGTACCACACCCGGACCAGGCACAGGCCGTGCGCGGGGGCGCACGGGCCGGAGGCGGTGCGGTCGCGGGCGGCCAGCGCCTCGGCGACCCACTCGGGGGGCCGGTGGCCGCGACCGACCTCGGTCAGCGTGCCGACGAGGTTGCGGACCATCCGGTAGAGGAACCCGTCGCCCTCGACCTCGACGTGCAGTTCGTCGGCCGCCTCCAGCACGTCGAGCCGGAAGACCTCGCGGACGGTACTGGCACGCTCGGACCCCCGGCCCTCGAAACTCTTGAAGTCGTGCCGCCCCACCAGCAGCCGCGCGGCCGCGCGCATCGGCTCGACCTCCAGCGGCCGGTACCAGTGCCAGACGTACCGGCCCTCGAAGACGGGCTTGACGGGCCCGCGATAGATGCGATAGCGGTAGTGCTTGCGGGCGGCGTCGTGCGAGGGCCGGAACTCGAGCGGCACCTCGCGCATCTCGACCACCGCAACGTCGTCGGGCAGGCGGCTGTTGAGGGCGGCGGCCAGCCGGGGGACCTCGATGCCGTGCTCGGTCCGGAAGGCCGCCACCTGGCCCAGGGCGTGGACGCCGGCGTCGGTCCGGCCGGCGCCTTCCAGGGCGGGCCGCTCGCCCAGGATGGTCGCCAGGCGCTCGGTCAGCACGCCCTGGATGGTCTCGAGGCCGGGCTGCTCCTGCCAGCCGTGGTAGTTGGTGCCGTCGTACTGGACCGTCATGCGGATGCAACGCATGAGGGGGAGTGTAGCGTCTCGCCGCCGGGCGGTCATCAACAAAGCCTCGCTCCGCCCCCGGCACCATTGACAAGGCGGAACGGGCGGC
>Ga0307379_10007768_pt1 | contig 14530 bp, 14 predicted proteins | sample UN2MG_FD_202237 | JGI IMG/M metagenome (GOLD analysis project Ga0307379, IMG submission 202237) | Soil microbial communities from Risofladan, Vaasa, Finland - UN-2 | ecosystem: Environmental > Terrestrial > Soil > Coastal area > Acid sulfate soil | place: Finland: Risofladan, Vaasa | collected... | reverse complement strand
AACTTTGTCGATCACCCAGTAGGTCGAGCGAGCGTTCTCCTGGGGCCGCAGGGCGATGTCGCTGACCGTCTCGTCGCCGATCTTCCGGTCGATCAGCTCGCCACCGATCAGCACTTCGCCCGGTCGTGGCTTGAACGGGTTGAGGTCGACGTCCCAACTGCGCAGTCGGGCGCCGTCACCGTTGAGTTCGGCGATCCGGTTGGCATTGACGAAGATCCGCCGACGCTGGCTGCTCGCGACGAATCCGACGACTCGGGGCGGAATCGCCGACTCGCGACCTTTTCCGGCGCGCCCGGGGATCACGACGATGTCCTCGAGGCGCCCGATCGGTGCACCGCCTGCGTCGAGTAACGGCAGCCGCATCACCCTGAAGGCGTAGATCAGGTCAGCGGCCATAGCCGCAGGTTACCGATGGGCCCGGCGACCCCAGTGGTACATCTGGGGTGAGAGCCCAGATGTTCCACTCAGCGTGCTTCGACCTGGACGAGCGTGTCGGAGTAGGCGACGCCTCCACCCCACTCGGTGAGGGTGTCGTTCGTGAGGCTGTTGGCGATGCGACCGTCGGGGTGATGGCGACTCCACCATCCGAACGGGATCGCGACGACGCCGGGGCGCAGTCGCTCGGTGATCTTCACCGGTACCTCGACCGATGCCCGGTCGTTCCACACCCGAGCCAGCGCGCCGTGCTCGAGTCCGCGAGCGGCTGCGTCGGAGGCGACGAGTTCGACGAACGGCCCACCTTCCACCGGGCCGTGCTTGGGGAGGTCGGCGTAGCCCGAGTTGAGAAAGCGCGTGTGGTGCTTGGGGGTCAGCAGCTGGAGCGGGTATCGGGCGAGGAGTTCAACATCGCCGCCCGGGCCCTCACGTGGTGCGACATAGGTGGGAAGACGGGGTTGCCCCAGTCGTTCGAGTTGGTCTGAGGCGAGATGGGCACGCCCCGATGGCGTGTCGAAGTTGCCGTCGCCGAACGGGCGACCGTCGTCGGGGTACGGCGCGCGCACCCACCCGACGCGCTGCAACTCGTCGAGGTCGATCGTTGGGAGCGCGGCGCGCAGCAGCGTGTCGTCGTCGTCGAACAGCGAGGGCTCGGTGTAGCCCATCGCCCGGCTGAGGCGACGGAAGAACTCGGTGTTCGAACACGCCTCACCCGGTGGTTCGATCGCTGCCTCGTTCCAGCCGATCCAGAGGTGACCCCACGGAAGCACCACGTCGTCGCTCTCGATCTGAGTGGCAGCCGGGAGCACGATGTCGGCGTACCGGGCGGTGTCGGTGAGGAACTGCTCGTGCACCACGGTGAAGAGGTCGTCGCGCTCCATGCCGGCGCGGATCAGTTCGGCTCGAGGGACCGTGACGACCGGATTGCAGCTCCAGTTGATCAGCGCATGGACGCCGGGGCCACTCGCCTCGCCGGCATGCGGCGACGTCAGGATGTCGCCGAGACGGCTCATGTTCAGCGTCCGCGGCTCTTGGCGGCCGTCGGCACGCTCGAGGTCGGGTCGCATGAAGGCGAGGCCATCGACCAGGCCGTCGCTGTACGAGCCGACGCTCTTCGCGATGCCGCCGCCCCGCTGGGCCCAGGCACCGGTGAGCGCCGGCAGGCAGGCGAGCGTCCGGTAGAACATCGCGCCGTTCTCGTGGTGCTCGGCGCCGATCAGACTTCGGATTCCGGCTGGTTGCGTGGTCGCGTAGTCGGTTGCGAGTTGTTCGATGACCCCGGCCTCGAGACCCGTGGCAGCAGCCGCCCGATCTGGCGTCCAGTCGGCGACGGCGTCTCGGAGTTCGTCGAACCCCGTCGTGTGCTCGGCGATCCAGGCGTCGTTCGTGAGGCCATCGCGGATGATGACGTGCATCATCGCGAGCATCATGGCGATGTCGGTCCCCGGCAACGGCTGGATGAACCGATCGCCGCGGCGCTCGTCGACCGCCTCGGCGGTGAGCGTCCGGATCGGGTCGATCACGACCAGACGGGCGCCGCGTGCCCTGGCCGTTTCGATCGTCGGCCACAGGTGCCGGTTGGTCAGCTTGGTGTTCGTCGCCCACAAGATGATCAGCTGCGAGTGTTCGAGTTCGAGCGCGTCCATGCCGCGACCCGACCCGTTGGTCATTCGCATGCCGTGGCCGACCGTCGGACCGCAGATCGCCCGGTCGAGCTTCGACGCGCCCATGTGCGCAAAGAAGCGACCGTTGATCCCCATCATCGACAGCAGGCTCTGGTTGCCCGCGTCGCTGAACGGCAGCACCGCTTCGGCGCCGTGCGTGTCGATCACGCCGTGCAGTCGTCGTGCGATTTCGGCGAGGGCATCGTCCCAGCTGATCTGCTCGAATGAACCAGAACCCTTCGGTCCGGTGCGTCGCAAGGGGTGCAGGATCCGGTCGGGGGAGTAGACCCGGTCGAGGAACCGGTTGACCTTCGGGCACAGCTCGCCGGCGGAGTATGGGTGATCGGGGTTGCCTCGGAGCTTCACCGCCACCGGCGTCGGTCCCGCAGCGTCGTCGACGGTCACCGTCCATCCGCACGAGTCAGGGCAGTCGTGGTGGCAGGTCCCGTTGACGGTGCGCATGTCAGGCCTCGATGATCTCGCGAAGGCGGGGCCACGCTGCGGCGAACCCGAAGTGCAACGGGAGTTGGTCGACGTAGTCGAGCGGGAACCAGTCGACCTCGTCGGTCTCGAAGTTCATCGACGCCCCGAACGGCTCGTCGACCGCCACCACCACCGTGGTGTACTTCCAGTCGGTGGCAGGCTCGAAGACGTACTGGCCGAGCAGTCGGGGAGTGCTCAGCGGTGGGCCGACCTCCTCGGACGCTTCGCGCAGGGCTCCCTCGTACGGTGTCTCGCCGAGGTCGAGCGCGCCTCCCGCACACGACCAGTTGCCCCCCTCGTGCGCCATTGCAGAGCGCTTCTGCAACATCACCAGCGGCTCGTCGTGAGCGTCACGGACGACGAACACCACGCCGGCGGCGCCATACACGCCCCATCGCACGTGCCCGTCGCTGCACCGCATGAACCCGTCGCCTGTCTGTCGTTCCAACACGCATCTCACACTAGAGCCCGCCCTGGTTCCCCACGCCCGGGTCTCCGGGAAGGATTGGGGGGCGGTTGCGGTTGTGTTCTCTTCGTGAGCATCGCTGAGTCCGACCTGTCCGCCGAGACATTCGATCTGATCATCGTGGGGAGCGGTTCGGGCAACTCGATCCCGTCGTATCTCGACGACTGGAACATCGCCATCGTCGAGCGCGATGTGTTCGGCGGCACCTGTCTGAACCGCGGCTGTATCCCCTCGAAGATGTTCGTCTATCCGGCCGATGTTGCCGTGGCATCGCAGACATCGTCGAAGCTCGGCATCGACACGCAGTTCAACGGGGCCGACTGGTCGGCGATCCGCGACCGGGTGTTCGGCCTGATCGACCCGATCGCGTCGAGCGGACGCGACTACCGAGCCACCGGAACGCCCAACGTCACGCTGATCGAGGGCACCGCAGCGTTCGCCGACGAGCGGACCCTCGACGTCGAAGGCCGCCGCATCACCGCACCGAACATCCTGCTCGCGGCCGGGGCGCGACCCGTGGTGCCGCCGATCGCCGGCCTGATGGAAACCGGCTTTCACACATCGGACTCGATCATGCGCCTGCCGGAGCTCCCGGCGCGGCTCGGGATCATCGGTGGCGGGTTCATCGCAGTCGAGATGGGCCACGTGTTCTCCGGACTCGGGTCGCACGTCACGATCTTCAACCGCTCGAACACGTTGCTCCGCGAGTTCGACCACGACATCTCCAGCACCTTCACCGAGGTGTTCGGCGAGCGTGTCGAGCTGCTCCTCGGCCACGTGCCGACCAGGGTGGAACGTGTCGCCGATGGCATCAAGATCACCTGCGCCATCGGCGAGACGATCGTCGACGAACTCCTCGTGGCCACCGGACGTGAGCCGAACAGCGATCTCCTCGACGTCGACGCCGCCGGTCTCGACTGCCACCACCACGGCACCGTCGCTGTCGACGACACGATGGCCACCAACGTCCCCGGCATCTGGGCGATCGGTGACCTCGCGAACAACTACCAGCTCAAGCACCTCGCCAACGCCGAGGCCGCGGTTGCGTTCTGGAACATCGCACACCCCGACGACCTTCGACATCAGAGCTACAAGGCGGTGCCGGGCGCGGTGTTCTCGAACCCGCAGGTTGCCACGGTCGGGTTGACCGAGCAGGAAGCAACGAAGCAGGGTCGCTCGTTCAGCGTCGGTCGCCGCGACTACGGCGGCACGGCCTACGGCTGGGCGATGGCCGACACATCAGGGTTCGCCAAAGTGCTCGTCGACGACGAGACCGGCCTGATCATCGGCGCCCACATCCTCGGTACGCAGGCCGCGTCGATCATTCAGCCGCTGATCCAGGCGATGCAGTTCGATCAACGCGCCGATGACCTCGCCCGCCAGGTCTTCTACATCCACCCGGCGCTGACCGAAGTGATCGAGAACGCACTCCTCGCGGCACTCGACTGATCGCTGGTCGGGGTCGCTGACGTCCGCCCCGCCCACCGGGTTTACGCTGAACCCATGGCAGTCCCCACCAAGAACTGGGCCGGCAACCAACGTTGTCTCCCAACGCAGGTCCACGAGCCCCGCTTCACCGACGAGGTGGCAGCGGTCGTTCGGATGGCGGCGGCCGCGGGCGAACGAGTCAAGGTGATCGGCGGGGCGCACTCGTTCACCGACACCGCGATGACCGACGGGCATCTGCTGTCGCTCGATGCGATGAATCAGGTTCTTGCCGTCGACGGCAACGACGTCACCGTGCAGGCAGGTATCCGACTGCGCGACCTCAACGATCGATTGGCCGCACTCGACCTCGCACTGCCGAACCTCGGCGACATCAACGTGCAGTCGATCGCCGGCGCCACGTCGACGGCGACGCACGGCACCGGCGTCGAGTTCGCGAACCTGGCCACGAACATCGTCGGACTCGAAATCGTGACCGGCGACGGCGTGGTGCTGCGTGCCGACGAGCACAACGAGCCCGAACTCCTGCGCGTCGCCCGTGTCGGCCTCGGTGTCCTGGGCATCCTCACCGAAGTGACGTTGCGGTGCGTTCCGGCGTTCAACCTCCACGCCGTCGAGACCATCGAGAAGCTCAGCGACGTGCTCGGGGACTTCGGCAACGTGATGCGCTCGACCGACCACGTCGAGTTCTACCTGATGCCGGGGGCACGACGCTGCCAGGTGAAGCGCAACACCCGCACCGACGAACCCGCGCGCCCGCAGTCGAAAGTGGGCTACGTCCGCGACAAGTGGATCGGTGAGAACCTCGCGTTCGGCACCGTGTGCAGAGTCGGACGCCGCTTCCCGTCGCTGGCACCGAAAGTGGCCAAGCTGGTGATGTCGGCTGCAGCCGAGCGAGACGTCGTCGATCGCAGCGATCGGGTGTTCTGCAGCCCGCGTCACGTGCACTTCGTCGAGATGGAATACGGGATCCCGTTCGATGCCGTGCCCGACGCCATCGGTCGCATCATGGATCTGACCTCGCGCTTGCCGTTCCCGCCGATGTTCCCGATCGAGGTGCGCTCGTCGAAGGGCGACAACATCCCGCTGTCGACCGCCAGCGGTCGCGACTCGGGATGGATCGCCGTGCACCAGTACGTCGGCGTGCCGTACGAGGCGTATTTCCAAGGTGTCGAGCAGATCATGGACGACTATCACGGCCGTCCGCACTGGGGGAAGATGCACTTCCAGAACCAGATGACGCTCGCTCATCGATACCCCGAGTGGGACACCTTCCAGACGTGGCGCCACAAGCTCGACCCGGCGGGAACGTTCCGCAACGCCTACGTCGACCGGGTTCTCGGCGCTCCCTGACCGCCGTACGGGTTCTCGGTGACCTCCGTCGCGGATTCCGAGACGCACACCACCGAGATCCGGTCAGGAGCCGACGTCAGAGGCAGGGGCCGACGTCGACCGGGTCGATCAACGCCCGCCGCGTTGACGCGTCGAGCAGTTCGGGCGGGAGATCGACGGTCCACGCCTGCTCGGCGGTGGCCGTGCTGCGGCTCCAGATGATGCCGACCCCACCGCCGGGCAGGTGCACCATCGCGCCGGAATCGCCCGGCTCGACGGCGACATCGACGCGAAGGCCCGGCCGTTCGACGTCGTTGCGGAGCGTGATGTCGGTGGTGCGGATCGTGACGCGCTGCATCACGTCGACCTCGACCAACCCCACCGAACCGTCGGCAGAGATGAGACCGATGACTCCGACGTCACCTTCGCGGGCGGGCTGCGAGCGCAGCGAGACAGGCGGTCCCGCATCGCTGACGGGGCGGAGCGCGGCGATGTCGAGGTCTGGGTCGAAGACGACCACCTCGGCGTCGATCGTCGCACCAGACCGGTTGACCACCTCGACGCGTTCTGATCCGGCAACGACATGGGCGGCGGTGACGACCAGCCCGTCCGCGATGGCGGTGCCGGTTCCCAGCTCGGTCCTCGGCCCGCACCCGTCTGCGCGAACACGAACGGTCGCATCCTCGATCAGGTCACGGTCGAAACTCGTGTCGGAGTTGCAGGCGGTGGTGGCGAACAGGAGCGAGATCACGGTCGCCGCCGCGCTGGGCCAGCCGGCATTCACGTCAAGTCGACGAACTCGTGGCTGAGCCAGATCGAATCGTCGACCTGGAACCCGTGGCGTTCGTAGAACCCTCGGACCCGCTCGTTGTGCGCCTCGGTTTCCAGGACGATGCGTGCCAACCCGCGACCACGTCCGTCGGCCAGCAGATGGTCGATCAGCGCCAACCCGACGCCGCCGCCGCGTTCGGTGACGAAGATCTCGTCGAGCACGGCCTCGGCGCCGCCGGCCTCGATCGACCATCCCCAGGTCAACACGGCGTATCCGGCCGGCGCATCGACGATCCAGACCACCCCGTGGGTGTCGTTGGCGAGCAGGGGAGCGAAAGCTGCGCGGGCGCGGCGGTCGTCGAACGGATGGCCGTCGAGCGCGCAGAACGCGTCGTGCAACTCGACGAGCGTCTCGAGGTCGCCCGGTCCGGCGCGGCGAATGGTGTTCACTCTGAGCTCGTGGTCCGATCAGAGATCGTGCGTGCGATGGTGCCGTAGCGTTCGAAGCGCTCCGGGGAGTCGAACGCAGGGTTGTAGAACACCAATCGGTCGACGACACCCACGTACTTGTCGATCAATGCGTCCGCGAGACCGTCCCAGCTGGCTTCGGTGCAGAACACCGACAGGTGGTCGTCGGTGATCTCGGCCGCCATGGCCGCCATGTCGCCCACTTTCTGCTTGGCCCGGATGCGTTCGGTGGTTCCCTCGAAGCCGGCTTCGTCCCAGATGAATGCATAGTTGGGCGTCGAGCCGTAGAACGACAGCGACGCTCGTGCCATGTCGCGCGCCTGAGCGATCTCGGTGTCGGTGTCGCCGACGATCGTCGTGACCGGCACGATGACCGCGACGTCGCTCGGATCGCGTCCTGCGATCGCGGCGCCTTCGGCGACCTTGGGCACGACGTGGCGTGCGAGATAGCCGGGTTCGCCGATCGGGTGCACGTGGACACCGTCGGCGACTTCACCGGCCATGCGGAGCATCCATGGATTGACTGCGGCCACGTCGACCTTGGGATTGGGCTGGTCGATCGGACCGGGGCTCCACTGACGGTTGATGAAGTCGAGGTCGTAGAACTCGCCGTGGTGATCGAGCGGTTCACCGCGAAACGCGCCGAAGCACGCTTTGACGGCACGGACGTAGTCGCGCAGCCGGGGCCCGGGTCGATCGAAGGCCGTCCCGTAGCGGCGCACGACGTGCGTGCGCACCTGGGTTCCGAGGCCGAGGCGGAAGTGACCACCGGTCAACTCCTGTAGCTCCCATGCCACTTGGGCAGTGATCATCGGGCTTCGCGGGAAGGCAACGGCAACGCCGGTCGACATCTCGAGTCCCGGCGCCGCAAGCGCAGCCGCGGTGACTGCCGGATAGGCGGTGCGGCCCCCTTCGGTGAACAACATGCCGTCGAAGCCCGCCTGACCGGTGCGCTGGGCCACCGGGCCCATCTCCGCAAGCGCCCTCGGAAACGTCATCACGTCGACCCGCATGGATCCGACCGTAATCTCGGCCATCGTGCACGAGCTTCACCGCATCCTGATCGACGCTGCGGACGAGCGTTTCCCAGCGATCGACGGCGGGGTCGACGTCATGGCGCCACAGGCCGGTGATCACCACGCAGTGGTCGAGTTCACCGGCCACTCGTTCGTGCTCACCGATCGAGATTCGGTCGATGTGCACGAGCTCGGCGTCGATGGTTTCGGCGGCGCATCGCAACCGGACGTGCTGCGATGGCTCGCGGGACCGCACGGGTGGATCGGATCACACGACGCCGTGTTGGTCGCGCGCGGTGTCGGCGGCGGTCAGCTGCGCGAACGTGACGATCTCGACGATCATCCGCGGGTCGCACGGTCGCGCACCCACCGGCGTGACGTGCGTGTGTACGGCGACGACGCCGGACTGGTCACCATCGGTCGTGGGCTGGTCGACCGGTTGGAGCTGTCGGTCGAGGTCGTCGCCGGCGCACCGGCCGGTGCTGGACGGCGGCTGATTCGAGAGACGCTGGCGCTGATTCCGGTCGGCAACGTCGTGTTCGCGCAGGTGGCCCCCGGCAACGCGGCGTCGCTCAGAGCGTTCCTGAGCTGCGGTTTCACGCCGATCGGTGCCGAAACACTGCTGCTTCCCGCCGAGAAGTGACACTCTGAGTGTTCGTGGACGACACGGAACTGGAACACGACTGATGGTCGTGCTGTCAGAGAACCGCGCTAGACCGTTGACTCGACGTCGAGCACCGTCGTCGAATCCGAGCAGTTGGGCCGGACTTCCCCGAGTTCATACGAGGCGGCATGAACCACGACATCATCATCCGCAACGGCGTCGTCGTCGATGGCACCGGTGCGCCGAGCCGCGTCGCCGATGTCGGGATCAGTGCTGATCGCATCGCCGAAATCGTCGAGGCGACCGAGGGTGGAATCACCTCCACCGCCGGCCGCGAGATCGATGCGACCGACCGTCTGGTCACCCCCGGCTTCGTCGACATCCACACCCACCTCGACGCGCAGTTGGCGTGGGATCCGATCGGGACGTCGAGCTGCTGGCACGGCGTCACCAGCGTGGTCATGGGCAACTGTGGCGTGACGTTTGCACCGTGTCGGCCGACCGACCGCGAGACCCTGGCCGAGATGATGGAGAGCGTCGAGGACATCCCGGCCGACGCGATTCTCGGCGGGTTGGCGTGGGACTGGGAGACGTACGGCGAGTACTACGACTCGATCGACCGGTTGCCCAAGGGGCCCAACACCGGTGGGCTGGTGGGCCACTCGGCACTGCGTACGTACGTGATGGGCGAGCGTGGTCTCGACGAAGATCCGGCCACCGGCGACGACATCGCCGCGATGGCCCGTCTGGTCGACGAGGCCATGGCGGCCGGCGCGCTGGGCGTGTCGACGAGCCGCACCTTCATGCACAAGGTGCCCGACGGTCGCCCGGTCCCAGGGACCTACGCAGCAGCCGACGAGCTCCTGGCGTTCGCCGAGGTGCTCCGCGAGCACGGCGCCGGGGTGTTCGAGGGCGCCATGCGCCTGGGCGAACGGGACAACGAGGCCTACGACAACTCACGCGCCGAGGTGGCGTTGATGGGTGAGATCAGCCGGCGCAGTGGACGGCCGGTGAGTTTCGGGTTGACGCAGAGCAACCGTCGCCCCGATCTGTACGAGCGGGTGCTCGACTTCGTGAAGGCCGAGAACGCCGCCGGTGCGAACGTGCGCCCTCAGACGACGGCACGCGGCGTCGGCATCCTGTTCGGTCTCGAATCGCGTACACCGTTCGACCGGGCGCCGTCGTGGAAGGAACTCCGCGGTGCCGTCAACGGCCGCAAGTTGCAGATGGTTCGCGATGCGACGTTCCGTCAGACGCTGATCTCCGAAGCCGATGTGCACGGCACCCCGCTCGATCTCGGCGAGGTGTTCGTGCTGCCAGCCGGCGCCGCTCGCTACGACTGCGACCCGGCGTCGTCGCTCGCAGCGATCGCGACCGAGCGTGGTGTGAGTCCCGCTGCTGCGTTCATCGAACTCATCCTCGAGACCGATGGCGCGCTCGTTGCGAGCATGCCGTTCCTCAATCAGGATCTCGGTGCCGTCGAGGCGATGCTCGACGATCCGTTGGTCACCCTCGGCCTCGCCGACGCCGGCGCTCATGTCGGTCAGATCATGGATGCGAGCCAACCGACGTTCCTGCTCACCTACTGGGTGCGTGAGCGCCAACGCTGGACGATCGAGGAAGCGGTGCGGCGACTCACCTCCGACACCGCTGACCTGTTCGGGATCACCGATCGAGGGCGCCTGACCGTGGGTGCCTTCGCCGACGTCAACGTGATCGACTTCGAGGGCCTGCAACTGCCGATCCCCGAGTACGTCAACGACTTCCCGAACGGCGCCGGACGCTATGTGCAGGGCTCGAGCGGCTATGACTACACGCTGGTCAACGGCCACGTTTTCATGGACCACGGCGACCACACCGGCGTCCTCGCCGGCCGGATGCTCCGCTCCAACTGACCGGTTACGCGGTGCCTGGCACGTCGTGACCGGTGCGGCGGCGGAGTTCGACGTAGACCTCGTCGCCGGCGAGCGCGATCAGTGAGTCGGCCATCGAGTCGATCACCTGCTCGTCGCCGCTGAAGGCCTCGGCGCCCTCGTCGCGTTCTGTGCAGCACCATGCCAGCTTGCGTTCGTGATCGCCCCAGTCGGCTCGGGTCCAGCGGCGCACCGTAGCGACTTCGGTGTCGGCGTCGACCTCCTGCCAGTCGATCCGCAGGGGCAGTTGCCAGCACACAGATGGTTTCCAGTCGGTCGGTGACTCGTCGAACGCGAGCGCAGCGATGTGCAGCGCGCAGCCTTCTCCTCCGGCGAATCCTGGGCGATTGAGAAAGATGCAGGCGCCGTCGACGACGCGGGTGTGAGTCCGCGCTGCGTCGCCGAAGATGCCGTTCGCCTCGCCGTCGAGGACTGGATCCGGCACCGCCGTGGCGACATCGTGGAATTGGAACTGGTCGGGTGTGAGCGTCGCCGCATACGCCGCCACGTTCATCGCTTCGGCCTCGCCGGCGGGACCATCGCCGAAGTGGGCGCCGAGCGAGCAGCACCCCTGGTTCAGTTCGGTGGCGTCATGGTCGAGGATGCCCTTGCAGCCGCGACCGAACAGGCACGTCCAGTCCGACTGGAGGAACTCGCGCTCGAAACGCCAGACCGTGCCGGGTCGAACGATCTCGACGAAGGCGTCCTTGATCGACGCTTGGTCGTTCATGACTGCGTGAAGTGCACGGTCCGTCCGCGTGGCCCGAGGTCGATCGGATCGTCCGGTGGCGCATCCCCGAGGCCTGTTCCGTCCAGGACCAACCGTCCCTCGCGTTCGACTGCAATGGCAGCGCCGTCGAGCGACAGAGCGAGCGCAGTGTCATCGGTCTGCACCTGCTGCACGCCGGCCGGATTCATCAGGTCGTAGCCGAGCGGGGTCGTTGTCCCGACGATGCAGCCCGACGCGTCGGAGAGCAGCGGCTCGTCGCCGGCCGCCTCGACGAGGACGGATCCGTCGGTCATGTCGACGACGGCGATCTGGGTCTCAGCGGTCCCATCGTCGCTGATCGTCGCGACGCACGTCGATCCGCTCGGCGATCCGTCGCCGGCCGGGCGCTGCGCTTCGAAGCTGGCGATCGATGTCCCGTCTCCGCCGACGATGGCGGTGCCGGTCGCACCGGAAACGATCAAGCGGTCGCCGGCTGTTGTCACCGTGCCCGATCTGATCGTTCCGATGTCGAGTTGGCCGACGTCGGACGTGTCACCGCTCGACGGCGACATGCTCACGACGGCTCCGTCGACCGTGACGAGGACCACCCCGGTGTCGGTGATCATGCCGGCGCGGACCGACGAGGTCCGGCCCGTGGTGATCTGTTCGCCGTCGTGGTCGAACACGTTGATCGTGGCGGCGCTGCCGACGTTCTGGGCCGTGACCACGATGTCGGCGCCGACGGCGAGCGCGAGGCCGGGGAAGAACGACGGCTCGTCGCGATCGAACGAGAAGAGCACACTCTGGAAGTTCCCGGAATCGGTGACGAGCACGTCGCGTCCCGACGCCGACGACTGGGCGTTGGCGAATTCGTAGCGGGCCCCGACGACCGGAGCGATCGTGTCGGTGTCGATCGTGTCGCCGCTCGGCCCATGCACGAGCACCGCTCGGGCGCGATCGGATCCGGAGGCGAGCAGCGTGAGAGCGCTTCCGGCGGGTCGGACGATGTCCTCTGCGCCGAGGTCGAACTTGGCGACGTCCTCGCTGTCGATGTCGATCACCGCGACCTGCGTGGTTCCGGCCACGACGAGCGTCGAGTCGACGATGGCGGAAGCGGCCGGGGTGCGCATGCCGGACTCGATGCGAGCCAGTTCCTCACCCTGCTCGTCGTCGACGATCACGCGTCCCGTTCGGTCGTCGACCAGGACGATGCGGTTCCAGTCGGTGCTGATCGCTCCGGAGGTCGTGTCGTCGGAGTCGGAACTCATCAGTTGGCCGACCACGATCGATGCCGTGGCGGCTACGGCGACCACACCGCCGACCACGACAGCTCGTCGGAACAGGTAGTTGGGGCCTCGGCGCGTGTCAGATGCACTCGTCGGTGGTTCGTCCGAAGCAGGCGATCCCCGCGGCACTGACTCTGGGTCGCCGTCGACGCCGTCCTGGTCATCGAAAGGGATCGGTCCGGACGGCATCGATGAGGATCGTAGGCGCACTAGCGTCGACACGCATGGAGTTCTGCTGCCCCCGTTGCACTGGCGACGTCGTCGAGGACTTCTACGGCCCATGCGAGGTGTGCCGCACGCAGCTGCGCGATGCCTTCCGGTCCGAGGGTCGCATCGTCGAGCTCGTCGAATACGAGCCCAAGATGAACGTCACCCCGAACGCCGTCGCCCTCAAAGACGACTGACTCCACACCCCTTCACGTTTGCGTCGAGTTCTCGGTGGCCCGCCCCACGAGAACCCTGACGCAAACGGGCTTGGTGGTGCGGTTCAGTCGGCGGACGTGGGCAGGCCGGCGCTGGGACGGAACTCTGACTGTTGTCCGTCCTTCGCAGTGTCCGCTTGTGCCGCCAGTTCCATCGTGGTCTGGGGGGCGGCCGCAGCCTGGACGTTGGCGAGGATCTTGCTGACCACGGCCTGGGAGGCGCCGGCCGTCAGCTCGGCCTGATGGCGGTTCAAGTACTCCTGCGATTCGCGGAGGCCCGCAATATGGCCATTCAGCTCGGGTATCACGTATCGAACGACGAGGTCCCATGACCGCAGCGTCGGGTGCTCGCCGGTGGGGTGGTGGGGGGCGAGGAACGTTCCGAAACGCAGGCGTGACATCTGGGCGATGGTATGGAGCCCTGAAATGTCGGGCGCTACCGGACACCGGACGTGCAACGATCTCGTCGTGGCTGACCTCGAACTGCGAGCACCGGGCGACGAGGACATCGAAGCGATCTCGCTGGTGGTGGACGCTCAGGACACGGCGTGGTGGGGCGAGCCCGACGGTGACGTCGACGACGTACGCGAGGAACTCGAACGGGTCCGGCGAGCGATGGGCTCACTCGATCACGGCGCTCGAGTCGCGCTGCTCGACGGGGTCATCGTCGGCGTGGCGATGGCGGTCGGGCATGGTCAGACCAGCGTTGCCATCGACGCGCCCGCTGGCGACGGGTCGACGATCCGTCGGGTGCTGTTCGAGTGGCTCGTCGAGTTGGGCGACGACATGCAGATCGAGTCTCCAGCGCAGGACGGCGAGCGCCTGGCCGACCTCGACGCGCTCGGATTCGTTCCGTCGCGTTCGAGCTTCGAGCTCGAACGGTCCGGCAACACCTCCAACCTGCCGGACCCGGCGTGGCCTGACGGGATCGTGCCGGTGCCGTTCCGCCTCGGTGTCGACGACGAGGAACTCCACGAGATGCTGTACGCCTTCTGGACCGATGTGCCCGGCCACACCGATCGCCCGATCGAGGAATGGCGCGCATCGGTTCTCGCCGGACCCTGGTTCGATGAGGACCTGATCGTGGTCGCCCGCGGCGACGGCGGGAGTGGGCCGATCGTCGGGAGCGTGCTCGGTCGGACCTTCACCGGCACTGTGGGCTGGATCTCGCAGATTGGCGTCGCCCCGGTGGCGCGCGGGCTCGGCTTGGGGCGGGCGGTCCTGATCGAGTCGTGTCTGCGCCTCAGCGCGAAGGAACCGAGGATCATCGGCCTCGGCGTCGAGGCCGAGAACGCCAACGCGCTCGGCCTGTACCGCAGTGTCGGCTTCGAGATCTGCCGGGAGTGGATTCACTGTTCACGAACGTGACCGCCTCGGCCGCCCTGGCGGTATCGTGGAGCGGTCCCTTTCGGGGGACATCCCTTCGGGGACGTAGCTCAGTTGGCTAGAGCACCTGCTTTGCAAGCAGGGGGTCGTGGGTTCGATTCCCATCGTCTCCACCACCGTCGAGAACCT
>Ga0307379_10007767_pt1 | contig 14530 bp, 10 predicted proteins | sample UN2MG_FD_202237 | JGI IMG/M metagenome (GOLD analysis project Ga0307379, IMG submission 202237) | Soil microbial communities from Risofladan, Vaasa, Finland - UN-2 | ecosystem: Environmental > Terrestrial > Soil > Coastal area > Acid sulfate soil | place: Finland: Risofladan, Vaasa | collected... | reverse complement strand
GATCGCGATGTCATCCGACAGGCCGATCACCTTGCCGACCTTCACCCCCGGCGCCAGCGCCACTTCGTACTGCGTGATGACGGGCCCTGTCTCGATGGCGACGACGCGGGCCTCGATGCCGAACTCACGCAGCGTCTGCGTCAACACCTCCGCCTGCTGGCGGACGTAGGCTTCCTGGTCGGTGTCCCCGTCGTGGGCGGCATCCTCCAGCAGGTCGGTCGGCGGAAGTTGATAGTCCTGATTCCGCGGCGTAGAGGCCAGGGGCGTGAACGCGAACTCCTCCTGTTCCTCCTCCTCGGCGTGGCGATGGGAGTGGCGGATGATCACCTGGCGTGGCGGCGGGGCGTCTTCGTCGGCCTCCTCGCGCTCCTCCTCGTCGGCGACCGGTTCCTCGGGCTTCGCACGCCGCGTCCGGCGGACGGCGGGCTCCTCGTCGGCCGCTTCGGCCGCGGCCCTCGAGCCTCCCGACGCCGACGCTGCCGGCCGGACGGCCGTGAACGCCGCCGATGCCAGACGCTTCACCGGCACCCGCGCGCGGCCGGTGGCCCACAGGAAGAATTTGTAGATCGCGACCGGCAGCAGGATGCACCACGTGTCCGTCAGGAGCAGAAGGCCCACCAGACCCACCGGGACGAGAAAGAGCACCGTCCCGAACTTGCCCAAGCCCGGCTCCAGGACCCGCCAGATCGAGAGGCCCAGGACGCCGCCGTTCGATTCCGGCAGGCGCGCTTCGGTCTGGATCATGGCGGACATGACCGAGACGGTGACCAGGAGCAGCAGGGCGCCGGTGACGCGGAAGACCTTGTCCTGGACGCCCTTCTGAGAGAGCCAGAGAAACGCCGCCGCCACGAGAAACAAGAGGAGCGGATAGACCCCGTCGCCGAGGGCCCAGAAGAGCCGGTAGGCGACGTGGGCGCCGACGGGCCCGCACCAGTTGCCCACCGGGTCGTTGGGCGGCCAGACGCTCGTAGAGGGCGGGTCCGCCGGGTTGAACGTCAGGATGCTGGTGATGAGAAAGAGGGCGGCGAAGAACGTGACGACGGCCGCAACTTTTCTGCCGAGGCTGATCCGGTCCACAGGCACCTCGCTTCCGGTCCGATCCGGCGCTAATGCGTGCCGCTTGAGCCGAAGCCCCCGTCGCCGCGGCGGCTGTCGGGCAACTCCTCCACGAGCCGAACCTCCGCCCGTTCGACCGGCGCGACGACCAGTTGAGCGATCCTCAGGCCGCGCGTGATCGTAAACGGCCGGCGTCCGACGTTGCCGACGATGACGCCCACCTCGCCGCGGTAATCCGAATCAATCGTGCCGGGCGAGTTGACGACCACCAGGCCGTGCGCGAGCGCCAGGCCGCTCCTCGGCCGGACCTGCACCTCGTGGCCTTCGGGGACGGCGAGAAACAATCCCGTCGGCACGAGTTTGACGTCTCCCGGCTCAAGGGCGATCGGTTCGTCCACGGCGGCACAAACGTCCATTCCTGCCGCCGCCTCGCTCATGTATCGGGGCAGGGGAAGGTCCTCACAGCCCGCTTTTCTTCGGACCAGAAGGGTTATCGGCATACGGAATCGGCCTCCTTAAAGCAAACTCGCGGGTTATCGGACGGTTCACCCTGGCCGCCTCAGGGTTGGAAACGGTGTCAGGAACCGTTTTTGCAAAAACGGTTCCTGACACCGTTTCTACCCCTGGCCGTTGGCGCCCGGAATCTCGGGGTAGTAGGAGATGTACCACGGACCGTCCTTTTCGATGACGGCGGTGAACTCGTTATGCATTGCGTTACCCTCCTGGTCTCTTCCATTTTATTATACCACGCGACCGGAGCGCGTCCAGCGCCTTGGATTCCCATGGCGAGTTGATACGCGAGGGTTTTCCCCTCGCGCTGCTTTGCGAGCCGGCGGCGGAAGCCGCCGGCCATGCTCCCCGACTTGGCACATGCCGCGGCCGATCGGGTGTAGCCGGGTGCTCCCGCACCCGGCTCGTACGCGACTCGGCCGGTTGATTTGGCGTCCCGGTGAGGCTATAGTGTCGGCCGATAGCGAGTGCCCATTCGGGAGGGTGTCCCATGTGGTTCATCTCCGTTCCGCTGCTCGTGCTCATGCTCCTGGTGGTAGGGATCACGATCCTGGTGGTCAAGGGAGGGTCGATCGCGCTGCGCCTGACGGGGCTGGAGGAATCGCGTGCCAACTTCCAGGCCATCTCGGCCGTCACGGGGACGGGATTCACGACGCGCGAGTCGGAACTCGTGGTGGCGGACCCGAGGCGGAGAAAAATCGTCAGTTTCCTCATGATCTTCGGGAACGTCGTCATTGTGATGCTCATCAGTCTGCTGGTCGGTTCGTTTGCGGCCGTCGCGCGGACCGTCGAGAAGTGGTACCTGGAGTACGGCATCGTGGTGCTGGTGCTCGCGGTCGGCGGGCTCCTGCTTTACCTGGCCCTCCGGTCGCGCGGACTGACGCGGCGATGGAGCGCGTGGGTGACGGACCGCCTGACGCGGCACCTGAAGATCCGCGAGCGGCCCGTGGCCGAGGTGCTTGCCCTGGCCGAAGGGCATGGCGTGGCGGAGATCCGGGTCGAGGCCGCCTCGCCGTGCGCCGGAAAAACGCTGGCCGAGGCCAACCTCCGGGCCGCCGGCATCCTGGTGCTGGCGATACGGCGCGGCGAGGAGGTCCTGCCGAGCCCGTCGGCCGGCGAACGCATCCGCCCGGGCGATCGCCTGGTGTGTTACGGCGAGGTGGCGCGGATGCACGATTTCACGGGCGCTGAACTCGAGGAAGACGTTCAGGAGACCCAAGGCGAGGGTGGCCAGGAAGAGCCGTGACGCCGATGCGCCGGGACGCTATACTCGGCCCGTCGCAAGGGGTGTGACACGCCGTCTTCTCTAGGGCGCGGAGCCAGATCATGTATGAACCGACGCGAGAAGAGTTCCTCGAAATGGCCCGCCAGGGCAATACGATCCCCGTCTACCGCACGCTCCTCTCGGACCACCTGACGCCGGTCCTGGCGTTCCGCAAACTCCTGGGCGAGGGCGAGCAGGGGTTCCTCCTGGAGAGCATCGTCGGCCTGGAGCGCGTCGCGCGGTACACCTTCCTGGGCGTGCGCCCGCGCGAGACCATCCGCGCGTGGGGCCGGCGGGTGGAGGTCCAGCAGGGCGATCGCGTGACGCAAAGCGAGTGCGACGATCCGCTGGCCCGCCTAGCCCAGTGCCTCGCCGCCCACAAAGTGGTTCACCACGGTCCCCTGCCGCGGTTCGCCGGTGGGGCGGTTGGCTACGCGGGATACGACATCATCCGCCACTACGAAAATCTTCCGAACGTCCCGAAGGACGATCGGAACCTGCCCGACATGGTCTTCGGCTTCTACGAGACGATGGTGATCTTCGATCACGTGCAGAAGACGGCGATGGTCGTGTCGAACGCCATCCTCGGCGACAAGGAACCGGCGAAGGCGTACGACGCGGCCCGCGAGCGGATCGACGCCGTGTGCGAGCGCCTGCGCCGCCCGGCGCCCCTCAAGGTCGAGGACATGGTCCGGCGCGAGGAGGTCCGGCTGCCGTTCAAGTCGAACTTCAAGCGCGACGACTTTCTGCGGGCCGTCGAGGCGTGCAAGGAGTACATCCGCGCCGGCGACATTCTCCAGGTGGTGCTGTCGCAGCGGCTCCGGGTCGAGTCGGCGGCCGATCCGATGGATATCTACCGGGCCCTTCGCGTCATCAACCCCTCGCCGTTCATGTTTTACTTGAAGACCAAGGACGTGACGCTCCTGGGGTCGAGCCCCGAGATCATGGTCCGCGTCGAGGACGGCGAGATTACGAGCCGGCCGCTCGCCGGCACCCGCCCGCGCGGCTCGGGCGCCGAGGAAGATAAGCGCCTCGAAAAAGAACTCCTCGCGGACCCGAAAGAGCGGGCCGAGCACGTCATGCTCGTGGACCTGGCGCGGAACGACGTCGGGCGCGTCGCCCAGTACGACACGGTCCGCCTGTCGGACGTGATGCACGTCGAGCGCTACAGCCACGTCATGCACATCGTCTCGAATGTGACGGGTCGGCTGCGCGACGGGTGCACGGCCCTCGATGCCCTGCGCGTGAGCGTGCCGGCCGGAACGGTGTCGGGGGCGCCGAAGGTCCGCGCGATGGAGATCATCGACGAGTTCGAGCCGACCAAGCGCGGGCCCTACGCCGGGGCCGTCGGCTACGTGGATTACTCCGGCAACCTGGACACGTGCATCGCGCTGCGGACGATGGTGCTTTCGGGCGGCGTGATTGACGTCCAGGCCGGCGCGGGGATCGTCGCCGACAGCGTGCCCGAACGCGAGTACGAGGAGACGCTGAGCAAAGCCCGTGCACTTCTCCTGGCGGTCCAGGTGGCCGAACGCGGTTTCGGCACAGCATAGAAGTTTATGGACACGGATTGCGAGCAATCCGTGGCACCCTGAATGAAGGTTTTCGGCCCACCAGAGGGTGCCACCGTTTGCTTGCAAACGGTGCGTGACGGTTTTGAAAACCACTTTTAAGCAACGCGGAACTCGGAACGCGGAATGAACGGCGTGGCGGCCGTCGCCTTATCCGGCTTCTAGGGTGTTGGCCGATATCATTCAGGTTTCCGGATAGGTGCGACAATGTAGGGGCTACTCAAGCGGCCACTTTACGCCGGCCCTCTTCGCAGGCGTATCTTGGAAGGACAGCCACTCCAACTTGGCGAGTCCCTTCAGTGGCGAGAGGTCTGAAACCCGCGTGTTGCTAAGGGACAGCCCCTGCAACTTGGCGAGCCCCTTCAGCGGCAAGAGGTCTGAAACCGGCGTGTTGCTAAGGTAAAGAATCTGCAAGTTGGCGAGCCCCTTCAGCGGCGAGAGGTCGAAAACCGGCGTTCTGTCAAGGTTCAGCCCCCGCAAGTTAGCGAGCCCCTTCAGCGGCGAGAGGTCTGAAACCGGCGTGCCGCTAAGGAACAGCGTCTGCAAGTTAGCGAGCCCCTTCAGCGGTGAGAGGTCTGAAACCGGCGTGTCGCTAAGGACCAGCGTCTGCAAGTTGGCGAGCCCCTTCAGCGGCGAGGGGTCTGAACCCGGCGTGTTGTAAAGGTAAAGAACCTGCAAGTTGGCGAGTCCCTTCAGCGGCGAGAGGTCGGAAACCTGCGTGTTGCTAAGGTACAGCCCCAGCAAGTTGGTGAGCCCCTTCAGCGGGGAGAGGTCGGAAACCTGCGTGTTGCTAAGGTCCAGCACCTGCAAGTTGGTGAGTCTTTTCAGCAGTGAAAGGTCTGAAATCGGCGCGTCGTTAATCTCCAGCGATAGCAAGTTGGCGAGCCCTTCTAGCGGCGAGAGATCGGAAACCTGCGTGTTGTTAAGATTCAGCAACTGCAAGTTGGTGAACCGAGAAAGGATGGAGAGGTTGCTAGCGGGAAGACCAGACAAATCGAGTTCTTTCACCTTATCATAATCGTCCTGTGTTGCCTCCTCCGGCTTCTTGCCGAGCGCCTTGGTTATCCGGTCCAGCAGAGTGCCCCGCACTTCCGGCTCGGGCATTGCCGCCGCCAGTATCTTGATCTCTTCCTCCTTGGGATATGGAATTTGTAGGAGATGCTTTAAGTTTGGGTCTAGAACAAATGCTATGAATTGCTTCTCTTGATTTTGATCAAATGCCTTAAACCGTCCCTGGTGCAATTCTTCCGGGTTGCGCAAAACTGCGTCCAGCAGTTGCCGATCCCTAGGCGTCTTATCGAGCCCGTACCGTTCCGCGGCGATCCGGTGGCAGAAAAAGTACAGAAGCGCCTGCGCGAACTTCAGTTTATCGGCGTGGGGCGCGCTATTCTCCTCTTCGCTCATGAGGTATCCCGCCCCGTACATGGCGGCGCTGTTCAGGAGCCGTTTGATCTCGCGCGGGTTGCCCTGTGACAGGTTCAGCACCACGTCCCTGAAGATCTGCTGGTGGTCATCTTCCAGGTTGTCCTTCCAGAACCGGAACGCTTCAATCTGGGCGTCCAGAAAAGCCTCGACGTGGCGGATGCGCGGGGCCAGCGTCACCTCGACCTGGAACATCTTGTTCAGGTACTTCGCGGCCTTCTCCTTGTCCACGCCGAGTTCAGCGTACCGCTTGAGGATCTGCTGCTCGATGACCGCGCGGTCCAGGCCGACGACGAAGATGAGTTTCTCGACGTCCAGATACAGTTTAAGCGCTTCGAGCACCTGCACGGCCACGTCGGGCATGCAGCGGTCGAGGTCGTCAATGAAGACGACCATGCGTCCTTGTTTTCCGAGCGTGTCTTTCACCCAATCCTTCAGGGTGGTCTCGAAGTCATTGAGGTAGGCGCTTTCGGGGTGGTCGGCCGCCTGCCACTCGGCCAGCACGTCCTTGGCGGCCGCGCCCGCCGGGGGCACATAAGCTGAGAGGACATGCACGAAACTGCGGCCCAGGAACCGGCCGAACTGCCGCGCGGCCTTGATAACTGTGTGGACGTCGGCATTCCTTGCGTCGAGGCTGTTCAGGATGACCTCGGCCACCAGCCCCCGCCAGACGTCTTCGCGGTCGTGGTACTTCCACGGGTAGAACCAGATGGTGCGGACATGGACCGCATTGGTTCGGCTTCCCTTTTCCAGAAGGTCGTCGAGCCATCGCATGGCCGTGGTCTTGCCGGAGCCCCAGTCGCCGTAAAGGGCGATGGCCAGCGGCGGGCGGGTGTCGGGGTTCCGCAGGATGTCGTACACCGGACCGAGTTGATAGACGAGGTTGAAGCGGTCGCCGCAGCATTCCTCTTGCAGGAGCGGCTGGTCGCTTAGGGCGGTAAACTGGACGGGCCGGTTGGCCAGCGCTTCCTGCCGCTTGACATCTTTGGCTGGAGGTTTGACCTTTGCCACGCACGTTCTCCGGGGTGTGTGCCGGGGGTTTATCGTCCGAGTTTCGTCTTTAGCGCCTTGGCCACATTCGGCGGAATGAGTTTTGAGACGTCGCCGCCGAGCGAGGCGACTTCCCGCACGAGGCGCGAGGAAATGTAAGCGACCTTCTCGTCGGCCATCACGAACACCGTCTCCACCCCCGCAATCGTCCGGTTCGTCAGGGCCAACTGGTACTCGTACTCGAAGTCCGAGTGCTGCCGCAGGCCCCGCAGGATGACCGAGGCCCCGTGGCGGCGGACGAATTCGACCGTGAGGCCCTCGTAGGAATCCACAGCGACGTTCTTCAAGTCGGCGACGGCGTCGCGCAAGAGGGCGACGCGCTCCTCGGTGGTGAAGAGGGGCTGCTTGTCGGGCTTGGACGCGACGGCGACGATGAGCCGGTCAAACAGCGCCGTCCCCCGGCGGATGATGTCGAGGTGCCCGAGCGTGACGGGGTCGAAGACGCCGGGATACACAGCCACTTGCTCGCCTGCCATACGATGTCCTCCGCTTGCGGTCCCCGGCCTCGCGGGTTCGGGTCCGGCAAGAAGATTGTAGAAAAGTGTCGGTCGGCGGGCAACAGCAAAGGCGGTGCGGATTGCTTGACGGGGTCGCGCCGCGGCGCTATAACCGCCGAGGCTGTCCGCAGCGAGCCGTCGCGCTGGAGGCCGGGAGAGCGTCATGCAGGATGTGGGATGGTGGGTGGTGGTGTTTGCGGCGTTCGCGCTGGCGGCGGGACCATCGAGCGCGGCGGGGGCCGAGGCTCGACCGGAGGTGCTGGCGACGCTGCGGGCGGGTCATCCGCGACTCTTCGTGACGCGCGAGAGCCTGGAGCGGCTCCGCGCGGGCATCCGGCAGGACGCCGGGATGAAGACCCTCTACGAAAAACTCCGCAAGGAGGCGGACAAGACGCTCCGCGAGGAGCCGGTGCGCTACAAACTCGTAGGGCCGCGCCTCCTGTCCGTCAGCCGCAGGTGCCTCGACCGCGTCTCGACGCTCGCCCTCGTGTACCTCGTGAGCGGCGAGGCGAAGTACGCCGAACGCGCGTCGAAGGAACTGGCGGCGGCGGCGAAGTTCCCCGACTGGCATCCCCCGCATTTTCTGGACACGGCCGAGATGACGTGCGCCTTCGGCATCGGGTACGATTGGCTCTACAGTTTTCTCTCCGACGCGCAGCGCGCGCAAGTGCGCCGGGCGATTGTCGAGAAAGGGCTCCGGGAAGGGCTGAATTGTTACCGCGGCAAGGCGGGTTACGGCTGGTGGACCCGCGCGCATCACAACTGGAGCCAGGTGTGCAACGGCGGCCTGGCGGTCGGGGCGCTGGCGGTCGCCGACGAGGAACCGGCCATCGCGGCGGAGGTTCTCACTTCGGGCCTGAAGGCGGTCCAGGGCGCGATGGCGAACTTCGGCGTGGACGGCGGATGGAACGAGGGGCCGGGGTACTGGGGCTACACGCTGCGGTACACGTCCATGTACCTGACGGCGCTTCAGTCCGCGCTGGGGTCGATGAAAGGACTCGACCAGACGCCGGGTCTGGCGGAGACGGGCCTGTTTCGCATCCACTTCATCGGGCCGACGGGGCGAACGTTCAACTTCGCGGACGCTCGTGACGGAGCGGGGAGCGCGGCCGCGATGTTCTGGCTGGCGCGGGCCTTCAAGCGGCCGGTTTACGCGGCCTGCGAGCGCCGGCAGAAGGGCGACGGACCGTTCGACCTCATCTGGTATACCCCCGAGGGGCAGGGGCCTGCCGAGAGCGGTCTAGAGCCCTCGAAACTTTTCCGCGGCGTGAACGTCGCGTTCTTGCGCAGCGCGTGGGACAACCCGAACGCCCTTTGGGTCGGCTTCAAAGGGGGCGACAACCAGGCGAACCACAGCCACCTGGACCTCGGGACGTTCGTGCTGGACGCGCTCGGCGAGCGGTGGGCGCTGGACCTCGGACCGGACGATTACAACCTGCCCGGGTACTTCGGCGGCAAACGGTGGACCTACTATCGCCTGCGGACCGAGGGACAAAACACGCTCGTCGTCAACGGCGAGAACCAGGCCCCGAAGGCGAAGGCGCCGATCGTGGCGTTCTCGTCGACGCGGCAAGAGGCCTCGGCCGTCGCGGACCTGTCACAGGGCTACCCGATGTGCGGGCGCGTTCTCCGCGGCATGGCGGTGATCGCGCCAGGGCAGATAGTTATCCAGGACGAGGTCTCGGCCGGCAAGCCGGTCGAGGTCGTCTGGCAGATGCACACCCAGGCGGAGGTCAAGCCGGAGAAGAATCGCGCGGTCCTTTCGCTGAAGGGCAAGCGCCTTGGGGCGGAAATCCTGGAGCCGGCGGGCGCGGTGTTCGAGGTCGCGGGGGCGAACCCGCCGCCGCCCCAGGCCCAGCAGCCCGACGTGCGGAAACTCGTGGTCCGTCTTCCGGGGAAGGTGAAAGAGGTGCGGCTCGTCGTGCGGTTGATGGTCGAAGGGGCGGGAGCGGAGGCGCCCGCGGTCCGTCCGCTGGCCGATTGGCCGGGTTGGATTGAAAACGCGGGCGGCGGAGCGGGGTCGAAATAGATTGAACGGGCGGCGGGGCCGCGCTATAATACCGGCCGCGAAGGTGGAAACTTATGGACCCATCCGTGAGGAGGAGCTGAATCATGATCATCGGCGGACGGACTGTTTGGCAGGCCCTGGCGATCGGAGGCCTGGGGATTCTGTTGATCGCGGCGGGCTGCAAGACGACGCCGCCCGAAGAAGGCGCTCCGGGTCCGGCGGCGCCGACGGGGCCCCATGCGGAACTGCTGAAACTGTTCCCGAAGGGGCAGGACGTGACGGACTGGAAACCGGTGGGCGACGTGGAAGTGTTCGGGCCCGTCGCGAAGCCGGAGGAGAAGGTGAATGCCCTTGAGTCCGACGCGGGGGCCGACGCGGCGCTCGTGCGTGCCTACGGGTACGTGAAGTCGGGCGTGGCGCGGTACGGTCGCGGCGGGGCGGGCGAGTTGCTGACGCTGCGGATCTACGAGATGGAGAGCCCGTCGGAGGCGTTCGGCCTGTTCAGCGCGGGGTCGTCCGGGACGCAGTTCCCGCCGATGGGGCTGGCTGCCCGGATGTCGGACAGGGCGCTGGGGTTGGTCAAAGGGTCGTACGTCGTGCTGGTGGAGTTCCAGGGCGCGGGCGGTGGGGAACCGGCGCTGAAAGAGTTCGCCCAGTGGGTGGACGATCAGATCGCCTCCAAGGGTTATCGGCCGGCGATCCTCGAGAGTTTTCCGATCGGGTCGATCCAGGGCGAGCGGTATTATCTGCATACATTCAATGTTCTTGCGGGGCGGCCGTTTGTGCCCAAGGGCGATGCCGCCATGGTCGAACGCGCCCTGGCCCTGGGCCCCGAGACCGACGTCGCCATCATGGGATACCCGACGACGCAGACGGGGGGGGTGAACTACCTCTTCGTGATCCGGTACCCGACGTCGGCGGATGCGACGGCGGCGTACAACGGCTACTCGGCCTACCTGGATGGGAGCACGAACCCGGCGGAGCGGAACATCGCCGTCGCGCCCCCGGTTAAGACGTACCTGGCGGGGACATTCAACGCCGAGGAAAACTCCATCCGCGACCGTCTGGCCGAGGTCCTGACGGGGCTGGGGGGCTGAGGTTCTCCCTCCCCGGCGCCTTTCGAGCCGGCGGCGGAAGCCGCCGGTTATGTTCCCCGGCGTGGCACGTGCCAGGGTGGGGAACGTGACCGCCCGCTCCCGCGGGCGGCTCGAACGACATCGCGTCTTGCACTTGGTCATTGCCGTTTGCCGTCGCCGTTCCCTGGTCTCCGCGCTCTCTGCGTTGAAAACCCCCGCTCGCCTTCCGGCCTTCGTGCCGGCGCGCCGGGATTTTGCGTGGCCGTGCGTGGGGATAGTTTGCATGTCCACCCGGAACAGGGTGGACATGCCACCTGTTCTCCCGGTGTCTTTCGAGTGTCTAGCGGGCGGCCCGAGGGCTGCCCGCTTTCTTTCCCGAAGTCTGTTTTTGGCGGCGTTCGGTCTCTGCAAGCGGTTTGCCAGGCGGCATGGGAGAGCCTTAGATTCCGTGCGGCGCGCCCTCCCGGAGTCTTGAAAATGGGCAATCTGGGCGGTCCTGAGAGGGCCTTCAGGACCTCGGGGTCGGGTCTTCATGGGAAAATGCTTGCATCGGGGAGGTGAGGCGCGTAAGGTACTTTCCTTTTGGCGGCCGAAGGGTATGGAAAAAGGGTGTTCAGGCGATAGGAGACAGGCGTGGCGAAACACTTTGCGGACCGGATGCTCGATGCCATCGAGGCGAAACAGGCGCCCCTGTGCGTCGGTCTGGACCCGATGTACGAGCGCCTGCCGAAACAGATCCGGGAGATTGCCTCCTCGAACCCGGCGGGCCTGGGAGAGCAGGCGGCCGCGGCACGGGAGTTCTGCCAGAGCGTCATTGACATCGTCGCCGGGCAGGTGCCGTGTGTGAAACTCCAGAGCGCCTACTTCGAGCGTTGCGGGCCGACCGGCATGCGGGCGTATTTCGAGGTGGCGGACTACGCGCACGAGCAGGGCCTGCTGGTGATCGGCGACGTGAAGCGGGCGGACATCGGCTCGACGGCCGAGGCCTATGCCGTCGCGCACCTGGAGGAAGTTTTCATCGGCGAGGGGAAGGACGAGCGGGCGGTCACGCTGGACGCGGCGACGGTGAACCCGTATTTCGGGAAGGACGGCGTGCAGCCGTTCATCGAGACGGCGAAGACGGGCGGGCAGGGCGTCTTCGTGGTCGTGCGGACGACGAACCCGTCGGCGAAGGATTTCCAGGATTTCAAGGACGCGGAAGGACGCCATGTCTTCGAGCGGATCGCCGAACGCGTCAACGACTGGGCCAACCAGGAAGGATGCCTGGGGGATTGCGGGTACAGCCTGGTCGGGGCGGTTGCGGCGGCCACCTATCCGGAAGACACCAAGTTGCTCCGCGCCTTGATGCCGAACAGCCTGTTCCTCGTGCCGGGGGTCGGAGCCCAGGGAGGCTCGGTCGACGACGCGACGCTGGCATTTCACGACGACGGATGGGGCGCGCTTGTCACGGTGTCGCGGAGCGTGATTTACGCCTGGGAGAGGCCGGAGTACCAGCACCTCGGCGAAGTGAACTGGGAGGAAGCGATCGAGGTGGCGGCGGTCGACATGAAGGCGGCGCTGGCGGAGGCGCTGGCCCGGCGTGCGGCGACGGTCTAAGAGCCTATCCCAATATCCCCCCGTCGGCCCGAGGTTGAGCGAGCCGCCGGGTGGCGAGGCCGACGAGGGAGGCGATTCCATGTCAAGAATCGCCGACCGAGGAGAACGACGCCGGCCGGCGGCGCAGCCAACCGGAGCCAGGCGGAATATTGGGATAGACTCTAAAGGCGGCGCGAACGGTTCGGATGCGTGGATGGAGGCCACCGGCAAGATCGCCCATCGTGGACCGCGGGGCCGGCCGAGGCCGGCGTCGGCGGTCCTCGCCCGCCCGGAAGGGTTGGCGGTGACGATCATGGGGCTGGGGTTGTTCGGGGGCGGCGTCGGGGCCGCCTCTTATTTCGCGCGTCGCGGCGCCCACGTCACGGTGACGGACTTGAAGCAGGCGGAGGCGCTCGCGCCGAGCCTCGAGGCGCTCGAGGGCCTCGACATCACGTTCCATCTGGGCGGGCACCGGCCGGCCGACTTCACGGAGGCCGACCTCGTCGTGGTGAGCCCGGCGGTGCCGAAAACGTCGCCTTACCTGGCGATGGCCGTCGAAGCAGGCGTGCCGGTCACGAGCGAGATGAATCTGTTCGTCGGGTTGTGTCCCGCGCCGCTGGTCGGTGTGACGGGTTCGAGCGGCAAGAGCACGACGACAGCGCTTCTGGGGGAGATGCTGGCGCGGTTTCGCCCGACGCGCGTGGGCGGCAACATCGGCAAGAGCCTCCTGGACGAGGTGCACCGGATCGGGCCGGACGAGACCGTCGTCCTGGAACTTTCGAGTTTCCAACTGGAAGACCTGGCGGCCATCGGGCGGAGCCCGCACGTGGCCGTGGTCACAGGCGTCAGCCCGAACCATCTGGACCGGCACGGGACGATGGCGGCCTACGTCGCGGCGAAGAAGAACATCCTGCGGTTTCAAGGCCCCCGGGACGTGGCGATCCTCAATGCCGACGACGCCGAGGTGCGGACGTGGAAGAAGGACGCTCGCGGCCGGGTGGTGTTCTATTCCGTCAAGGAGGCGCTGGACGACGGCGCTTTTCTGAAAGGAACGGAACTGGTGCTTCGGCTGGGAGGCACGGAGGAACGGGCGGACCTGGCGGGGCGCGTGCGGCTCCGTGGGCGGCACAACCTGGCGAACGTGCTGGCGGCGGCGACGGCGGCGCGGTGGCTGGGGGCGCCGGTGGAAACGATCCTGTCGGCGGTGGAGGCGTTTCGGCCGCTCCCGCATCGGCTTCAGGTCATCGGCCGCGTGGGCGACGTCCTTTTCGTGGACGACTCGAAGGCGACCACGCCGGAGTCGGCCCGCGTCGGCATGGAGGCGTTTGACCGCGGCGTGGTTCTCATCGCCGGGGGGTACGACAAGCACGTGGACCCGGAGGTTCTTCTGAAGGCGATCCGGACGGGAACCCGGGCGGTGGTGCTGATGGGGGCGACGGCCGAGGCGCTCGCGCGGGCGCTCGAGGGCAACGGGCCGCCGATCGAGCGGGCGAAAGACATGGACGACGCGGTGCGGCGGGCGGCGCGTCTGGCGAAGGCGGGCGACGTGGTGCTCCTCTCGCCGGGGCACGCCAGTTGGGACATGTTCGAGAGTTACGAGCACCGGGGCGATGCGTTTCGGCGTGCGGCAGAGGCGCTCGGCCTCGAAGCGGTGGCAGCGGAGAACGAACGGGAGGTCGGCTCGAGTGGACCTGCTGGAACGATTTGAGGATGCCGGGCACGACGGGCGGGACCTCAGGCCGCTGACCTTCTGGTCGTGGAACGATCGGCTGGAGGCGGAGGAGATCCGCCGGCAGGTGCGCGAGATGGCGAAGGGGGGCCTGGGCGGCCACTTCATGCACGCGCGCCAGGGTCTTGTGACGCCGTATCTGAGTCCGGAGTGGATGGCGGGCGTTCATGCGGCGGTGGAGGAGGGTCGGCACACGGGCGTCGCGCCGTGGCTGTACGACGAAGACTGCTGGCCGAGCGGCGCGTGCTCGGGGCGCGTGTTCGCCGGACGCGAGGCGTTTCGCGACAAGCACCTGGTGTTCGAGGAGATCGAACCGGAAGGATGGGAACCGACGGAGCAGACGGTGGCGGTGTTTGTGGGGAAGAAGGGGCGGGGCGGCGGATATGAGGAGTTCCGGCGGGAGGACGATCCGCATCGCGTCTGCCACCTGCGTCGCAAAGCGAACGAAGTGGTTCTGCATTTCGTTTACCGGACGGGCGATTACGTGGATGTCCTTTGCCGGGAGGCCACCGAGGAATTTCTAAAGCGAACGCACGAGGCGTACCGGGAGTCGGTGGGTCGCGAGTTCGGCCGGCTGATTCCGGGCATCTTCACCGACGAGCCGCAGTACGGTCGCGGCGGTCACCAGGTGCCGTGGTCGTTGGAGTTGCCGCGGTTCTTCCGGCGTTCGTGCGGATACGATCTGGCGGACCGGTTGCCGGAACTGTTCTTTCCGGTGGGAAACTGGCGGCAGGTGCGGTTCGACTTTTACGAATCGCTGACGCGCCTGTTC
>Ga0307379_10007766_pt1 | contig 14531 bp, 9 predicted proteins | sample UN2MG_FD_202237 | JGI IMG/M metagenome (GOLD analysis project Ga0307379, IMG submission 202237) | Soil microbial communities from Risofladan, Vaasa, Finland - UN-2 | ecosystem: Environmental > Terrestrial > Soil > Coastal area > Acid sulfate soil | place: Finland: Risofladan, Vaasa | collected... | reverse complement strand
CAATCGGCGCGCCCGGCGGCAGGGGGGACGGCCCCTTGCCCCGTGTCCCGGCCGGTTGTCGTTGCGGGGAGGAACACGCGATGCCCGACGTGGTATGTCTGGGCGAACTCCTGATCGACTTCCTGGCCGAGGAGCCCAATCGGCCCCTGTCCGAGGTGCCGGCCTTCCGGCGCGCCCCCGGCGGGGCGCCGGCCAACGTGGCGTGCGGCGTGGCCCGGCTGGGCCGGACCGCCGGTTTCATCGGCAAAATCGGCTCCGAACCCTTCGGCGACTTCCTCCAGGAGACCCTCCGCCAGGCCGGCGTCGACACCAGCCACCTTGCCCGGACCGACCGGGCCCGGACCACGCTGGCCTTCGTCGGCGTCCACGACGACGGCCGCAAGGAGATCTTCTTCTACCGCAACCCGGGGGCCGACATGCTGCTGGGGCCCGACGACATCGACGAGTCGTACGTGGCTGCGGCGGCGTGTTTCCACTTTGGGTCCATCAGCCTGATTGACCCCGGCCCGAAGGCGGCCACGATTCGGGCGGCCGAGGCGGCGCGGCGGGCGGGGCGGCTCGTCTCGTTCGACCCCAACTGGCGGCCCGCGCTGTGGGATTCGCCCGAGCGCGGACACCTGGAGATTAGGACGGCCCTCTCGATGGCCGACGTCGTCAAGGTCAGCCAGGAGGAATGGCGGCTCGTGACCGGCACCGACGACCTGGGCGAGGGCGCCCGGCGGATCCTCGCCGCCGGGCCGCGATTGGTCGTCGTCAGCCGCGGCGAGCAGGGGTGTTACTTCCACCACGCCTCGGGCGCGGGCGCCGTGGCCGGGTTCCGCGTGCCGGTGGTCGAGTGCACGGGCGCCGGCGACGGGTTCGTGGCGAGCATCCTGGTGGACCTTCTGGACCATCGGGACTCGGGCGGCACGCTCGACGACCTGGACCCCGGGTTGCTCCAGCGCCTCTGCCGCCGGGCCAACGCCGTCGGCGCCCTGGCCTGCACGAAGGCGGGCGCCATTCCAGCCCTCCCCACCCGCGCCGAGGCCGACGCCCTCATCGCCGCGACGCAGTAGGGTGGGTGCTCCGCACCCACCGGGCCGGGTGGCATGGTCAGCCCGAAGCACTAGGGTGGGTGCTCTGCACCCACCGGGCCGGGTGGCATGGTCATCCAGAAGGGTGACCATGTTTCAGTCTCGGGAGAGCGCACCTTCGCGCGGGGCAACGTGACGCGGCGGCATGGGAAGGCCGCCGCGCACGAGGTCAGGCAATTGACAAAGCATCACCGCAGACCGCTCACTTCTTCTTCTGGCGTTCGATCCGCTGGAGGACTTCCCGGGCCTCGCGCTGGATCCGCTCGTCCTTGGTCGCCTGGATGGCCTGTTCCATGGCGTCCTTGGCCTCCTCGGGCACCTTGTCGCCCATGTTCCGGGCGATGCGGACGGCGGCGTCGGCGGCCTCGCGCTTGAGGTTGTCCTCGCCGATGAGCGGGGCGGTCAGGCGAAGGGCCTCGATGGACCTCAGGTCGCGCAGCACGCCCAGGATCATCTTCTGTTCGTCGGGCCGCTTGGCCAGTGGCATGGCCGCCTGGCACATCTTCAGCCGCTCGGCCTCGCTACGGTCGCGCTGGCGGCTGTGCTGGACGTACCCCCGCAGCGCCAGCACCTGGTTGGTCGTCTTGGGGTCGTCCTTGGCGATGCCGATCATGTCGTCCAGGGCCGCGTCGTCGGGCCATTCGCTGATGACCCGGACGGCCGCGTCCTTGACGCCGGCGTCGGTGTCCTTGAGGGCGGCGCGGACGGGCACGACGGCCTTCTCGCCGCCGATGCGACCCAGCGGCCGCAGCAGGGCCGACTTGACGGCCCCGCTGGTCCCGCCGATCGCCTTGATGACGGCGGCGGCAGCGGCGTCCTTGTCGGTCGTGCGACTGCAGACCGCCGACAGGGCACGTTCGGCCGCGTCGCGTTCGTTGTCTTTCTTGGGTTGCTTGACGAGGCGGACCAAGAGGTCGATGCACGAATCGTTACCGATGACCTCCAGGCCCTTGATGGCCTCGCCGCGCAGCGAGTCTTCCTGGTCCTCGGCCAGTTTACTGAACACGGGGATGGCGGCGGGCGTCCGCCGCGCGGCCAGAGAGCCGATGAGTTCGAGGCGGACGGGTACCGCCGCCTTCGGCAGCGCCGCCAGCATCGCCTGGTCGACCTTCTCGCCCGGCAGGATGGCCAGGCTGGTCCGTGCGGCATCGCGGACGGCGCCCTGTGTCTCGGCGGCTGTCTTGGCCAGCAGCAGGGCGTCGTCGGCCCCGCCCACGCCGGCCAGGGCCTTGAGGGCCGCCACGCGGACGGCCTCGTCGGTGCTCTCGGCGGCCTTCAGGACGGCCGGCCTGGCGGCGGCGTCGCCGCGGGTGCCTAGTGCGCCCAGCAGGGCCGCCTGCATCGGCGGCTCGAGGTTCGGCACGAGGGCCGCAATCGCCTTCGTGGCCTTCGCGCCGGAGACGTCCTGGACGAACGCCAGGGCCACCAGCCGCGTCTTCTCGTCCTTGCCCTTGAGCACCGTGGCCAGGGCCGGCACGGCCTTCTCGCCCTGGACCACGCACAGGCCGCGCAGCGCTGCCAGGCGCACCCGGTCGGGCTTGTCCTTGGCGAAGAGGGCGTTGTAGATGCCGGCCGCCTCGGCCTTCTTGCCGGCGGCGGCGTACTGGTCGGCGCACAGGAGCTAGGCGTCGTGGACGACGAACCGGACCTTGTCGCTGGCCTTGGCCTCGGCGGCGGCCAGCGCTGCAGCGGCCTTGGGGCCGCCGATCTTGCCCAACCCCGCCGCGGCCGCCAGGGCGCACGCCTCGTTGGCGCCGGTCAGGAACTTGGCGATGGCGGCCACCGACCCCGCGTCGCCGCGCTGGGCCAGGGCGTTAATCATGGCGACGCGCCACTCGTCCGTGTCGGCCTTCGCCAGGCTGCCGCGAAGGGCCTGGACGGCCTCGTCGCCGGGGATGGCCTGGAGGGTGCGGCGTGCACACTCACGGATGCGGGGCGTCTTGTCGGCCAGGAGCGCAGCAACGGCCGGGACGGCCTCGGCCCGACCGACGTACTGGAGTTGCCGCAGCAGCCACACGCGTCCCTCTTCGCCGGTCTCGGCGCCGAGTTTCGGCAGGATGACGGTGCAGATGGCGGTGCGTTCCGCGTCGGCGCCGGGCCGGCCGGCGGCCAGGCACATCTCGCTGAACTTGTTCTGGGCGTTCCTGCGCTTGCCCAGGTCGTCGCTCGACATGTCGGGCAGCAGGGTGTCGAGTTCCTTGGCGAACTGGGCCTTGAGGTCGGCGGGCGATGCGGCGGCCGGGGCGTCGGCGGCCGGCAACCGGCCGGCGCCGAGAATCACCAGAAAGGCGGCCATGCAGAATAGGGCAAGCGACTTCATCGTAGTCTCCTTATCAGGGGCTATCAGGCGATCCGGTACGGGGCACGTTTCGGTCGGTCGAGCCAGCGGCTGGCCTCGGCGTCGCCGATGATCTCTTTCTTGACGGGGTCCCACTTGATGTTGCGGCCCAGCCAGTAACAGAGGTTGCCGAGGTGGCACACGGTGATGCTCGAGGCGCCGACCTCGATGTCGCAGATGGGGCGGCTGCGGGTCTTGATGCAGTGGAGCCAGTCGCCCCGGTGGTCGTTGCTGGCGTAGAGGTGGGTTTCGTTCGGGCCGATGGTCGCCCGGGCCAGGTCGTCGGGCCAGGTCTTGAGGTGCCCGCGGTTGACCTCGACCTTGCCGTCGGTGCCCGTGAAGAGGACGCCGTTGGCGCCGCCGTGATACATGACGACGCCGCTGGCGTAGCGGTACCGGATCTGCTTATTGTCCTTGTCGGGTGCGAGGACCTCGACGGGGCCGTTGCCGTCCATGCCCATGCCCCACTGGGCGATGTCGAAGTGGTGGGCGCCCCAGTCGGTCATCATGCCGCCGGAGTAGTCGCGGATCATCCGCCACCCGCCGCCGTAGTTGCCGCTGCAACGCTCGGAGTTGTGCGGCTTCCAGGGGGCCGGGCCCTGCCACACCTCCCAGTCGAGGCCGGGCGGGATGGGTTCCTCGGGCAGGTACTTCTCCTCGGACGGGCCGCCCACACCCACGTGGACCGTCTGGAGTTTGCCGATGTACCCGTTGCGGACGAGTTCACAGGCGTGGCGGAACTTCGTGTCGGACCGCTGCTGACTGCCCGTCTGGAAGACCACGCCGTACCGCCGCACGTAGTCGACCAGCGTCCAGGCCTCGTGGATGTCGAGCGTGAGGGGCTTTTCCTGGTAGATGTCCTTGCCGGCCCGCGCGGCCGCGCACGAGACGATGGCGTGCCAGTGGTCGGGCACGGCGATGATGACGGCGTCGATGTCGGCGCGGGCCATGACCTCGTGGTAATCGTTGTAGGCGGCGCAGCCCTGGTACTCGCCGCTCTCGCGTTCCTGGCCGTAGCGGGCGTCGACCTCTTTCTGGCGCTGGTCGCGGACGGTCTTTCGGACGTCGCAGACGGCCAGAATCTGGGCGCTGCGGTTGCCGAGCATGCCGCCGAAGTGGCCGCTGCCCTGGTTGCCGATGCCGATGTGGGCCACTGTCAGGCGGTTGCTGGCGGCCGGTTTGCCCGGCGCGCCCAGCGCGCCCGACGTGACGACGTACGGACCGACGAGGGCCGCGGCGGCGGCGCCTTTCAGGAACCCGCGCCGCGACAGGCGAATCGTTTGACTCATAGCAGGCTCTCCCTCATGTTATGGCATGCCTCGCGCCCGGCAAGCCGGGCGGCTAACGTTCGCGTGCGTCGCGCCCGGCAAGCCGGGCGGCTAACATCGCTTTCACGTGCCACGGCTCGCCCTGGGCGAGCCGTGCACAATACAACGCACGTGCGACACGTCGCGTCGGCTACTTGCCGTCGGGCTCGACCCGGGTGCGGACGCCCTTGATCTTGCCGCCGTCGGGTGCGCGGATGCGGGCGCAGGCCTCCCACCCGCCGCCGCTCTGGGTCACCTTCATGAGCAGCACGTTCCAGCCCTGTTTCAGCGAGATCTTGACCTTGTCCTGCGCGGGCCCAAAGCCGCGCGTCGCGTTGTTGGCGTGGACGACCTTGCCGTTGAGCCAGACCTTGACGCCGTCGTCGGTGCCGAGTTCGAGTTGGGCGTCGCGGTCCTTGTCGGAGTGGATGTAGGTGCGGAGGTACCCGCAGCAGTTCTCTCCGCCGCCGAAGGTGGCAGCCAGGTCGAAGTGCCAGGGCTGGTCCGCGGTGCCGGGCGGGGCGGGCTTCCAGCGGGCCTTGCTGCCATCGCCTTCCTCGGGCGGAAAGACCACGTCAAAGAGGCCCGGGCCGTCCTTGTCCTTCGCCTCGTAGCGCCCCGAGGCGAGCCACGCCACGATGTAATCCTCGAACCGCGTCAGGAAGTTCAGCACCTCCTGGGCCTGGTTCTTGACGTTCTCGTCAGCGGCCTGGGCGAGGACGGCGTCGACGGCCTCCCTGGCCTCGGCCGGGTACGCACCGCTGACAGCCCGGGCGATCTTGGCCGTGGCCATGGCCGCCTCGTTCTTGAGGTCGGCCGTGGCCATCATCGACTTGGCGATGGCGAGTGTGGCGGCCGAGGGCGAGTCGGCCAGGGCCGACAGCACCATCTTCTTCTCCTCGGGTCGCTTGGCGGCCTCCAGGGCCTGCCGGTACATCGCGACCTTCCCGGCATCGGGCTTGGCGCTGAGGCCCGTCAACCGCACGTATCCGCGGAGCGCCAGTACCTGGTGCGTGGCCTTCGGGTCGGTCTTGGCCACGGTCAGCAGGTCGGCCGACGGGGCGTCGGTCGGCCAGTCGGCCAGGGCGCGGATGGCCGCCTCCTTGACCGCCTCGTCGCCGACCTTCAGGGCGCCTCGGACGGCGTCGAGGGCCTTGGCCGTGCCGGCCTTGGCGAGCGTGGCCAGGAGAGACGCCTTGGCGGCGCCCTGGGCGCCGGCGTAGGCGGCCAGCAGCGGGGCCGCGCAGGCCTCCTTGTCGTCGGTCCGCAGGCAGATGGCCGAAACGGCCTTCTCGGCGGCGTCGCGCTCGGCGTCGGCCTGGGCCTTCAGCAGACCCGTGAGCGGCCCGAGGGCCGTCGTGTCGCCGACGACGCCCAGGGCCTTGGCGGCCTCGGTGCGGATCTCGGCATCGGCGTCGGCCACCGACTTGACGAGATCGCCCGTGGCGTCCTTCGCCCGTCGCGCGGCCAGGGCGCGGATGAGTTGGACGCGGACCTTCGGATCGCCCTTCCTGAGGCCCGCCGTCATGGTCGCGTCGACCTTGTCGCCCTTGAGGCTGAAGAGGGTCTGGAAGATGGCGTCTCGGTCCTTACCGTCGGCGTCGGCGGCCATCTGTGCGAGGAGACCGACGTCGTTGGCGTCGCCCAGCGCCGCCATGGCGGCGACGGCGGCCGAGCGGACGGCCTCGTCTTCGCTCTTGAGGGCCTTGATGACGGCGGGCTTGGCGGCGGGGTCGCCGCGCCCCCCGAACGCCGTTATCAGCGCGGCCTGCTCGGCGAGTCCCAGTTTCGGCAGGATGGCGACGAACGCCTTGGTGGCGGCCTCGCCGGGGATGTCGGAAACCAGCGACAGGGCGAACGCCCGCATGGCCGGTTCCTTGCCGGTAAGCACCTTGGTCAGGATGGGCACGGCCTGCTCGCCGAGGACCATGACCATGCCGCGCAGGGCACCCATCCGCATCCGGTCCGGGCTCGACGAGTCGTCGATTTCCTTGTAGATGCGGAAGGCGGCATCCTTGTCCTTGGCGGCGAGTTGGTCGGCGCAGGCCAGGTAGGCGTCCAGGACGACCAACCGCAGTTTGCCGGCGGCCGTCTTCCTGATGGCGGCCAGGGCCTGGGCGGCCTCCGCGCCGCCGATGCGTCCGAGCCCTGCGGCCGCCGCCAGGGCGACCGACTCATCGGCATTTTTCAGGAGGGCCGCGAGGCCCGCCACGCCGGCGGCGTCGCGCCGACCGGCAACGGCGTTGACCAGGGCCACTCGCCACGGCGCCTCCGATGCCTTGGCCAGGGCGTCGCGCAGGGCCTTGGAGGCCTGGTCCGACGGGTTTTCCTGGAGGGCCCGGCGGGCACATTCCTGGACGCGGGCTTCCTTATCATTCATGGCGGCGGCGACGGCCGGCACGCACTCGGCCCGGCCGACGTGCTGGAGTTGCCGCAGCATCCACACCTTGGCCACGGCGTTGGGCGCCGCGGACAGTTTGGCGGCGACGGCCTTGGCGAGGGCCTCGCGCTGGACATCGGCCCCCGGCCCACCGGCGCGCAGGCTGATGTCCTCGAGCGTGTTCTGGGCGCTCGCGCGCTTGCCCAGGTCGTCGCTGCCCATGTCGGGCAAGAGCGAATCGACGACCGTGGCGTAGGCCGCCTGCAACTCGGCGGGCGTTCGCTGGACGGCCTCGGCGGTGCCGCAAAACTCCTTGATGAGGGCGCCGACGTCGGCTTCGGCCGCGCGGCAGCAGACGGCGCCCGCGCCAACCAAGATGATCACGGCAACCAGGGCGACAAACCGTCTCATGGCACGCACCTTTCCTGAATCAGATCGTCCACGGAGCCCGCATGGGCCGGCTGAGCCAGCGCGACGCCTCGGGGTCGCCGATGAAGTCCTCTTTGGCGGGATCCCACTTCAGCGGCCGCTTGAGCCAGTACGCGATGTTGCCCAGGTGACAGACCGAGACGCTACGGCAGCCGATCTCGACGTCGCAGACGGGCCGCTGCCGCGACCGGATGCAGTCGACCCAGTCCTGGTGATGGCCGCGACTGCGGTACAGTGGCACGGGGGCACGCTGCAAGGGCACCGACACCAGCGACTCGGGCCACGTCCGGATGGTCCCGCGGTTGACCTCGACCTTGCCCTCGGTGCCGGTGAAGAGGACGCCGTTGACGTTGTGGCCGTCGTCGGTCCGGCCCGAGTGGTACATGGTGACGCCGTCGGCGTACACGTAGGTGAGCGATTGGGGGTGCCGGGTGCCGGGAGGGCAGATTTCGACGGGGCCGCTCGAGTCCATGCCGAGGCCCCACTGGGCGATGTCGAAGTGGTGGGCGCCCCAGTCGGTCATGCCGCCGCCGGAGTACTCGCGGTAGCTCCGCCACCCCGGAAAGGAGTCGTTGTGCGGCGGCCTGAGAACCGGGTGGAACGGCCGCCACGCCGCGGGGCCGAGCCAGCGGTCCCAGTCCAGACCGTCGGGCACGGGTTCCTCCGGCAGGTCGCACGGCCGGCTCGGGCCGCCCACCGACACGTGGACCGTCTTGACGCGGCCGATGTATCCGTTGCGGACGATCGAGCACGCCTGCCAGAACTCGCGGTCGGACCGCTGCTGGCTGCCCGTCTGGAACACGCGGCCGTAGCGGCGTGCGGCGTCGACCATGGCGCGGGCCTCGCGGATGGTCAGCGAGAGCGGCTTCTCGCAATAGACGTCCTTGCCGGACTTGGCGGCCAGGCAGGCCATGAGGCCGTGCTGGTGGTCGGGCGTGGCGATGAGGACGGCGTCGATGTCGTCGCGGGCCAGGAGGTCGCGGTAATCGACGTACCCTTTGACACCGGCCTCGCTGCCGCCGGCGGCACGAAGGGCCTCCTGGGCCAACTCGACAGCCATGTCGCGGAACTTCTTGTACACCTCCGCGACGGCCACCACCTGGAAGTCGCCGTTGCGGATCAGGCTGCGAAAGTGGTACTCGCCCTGTCTGCCGATGCCGATGGAACCGAGCGTGATACGGTTGCTGGCGGCCGCGCGGCCGTCGGCGCCCAGGGCGGCCGAGGTAATCATGTACGGCCCGCCCACCGCAGCGACGGCGGCGGCCTTGAGAAACTCGCGGCGTGTTCCAGCCATGTCGGGTAGCCTCCGGGCCCCAGAAAACACGTAACCTTGAACGCCCAGCGCGGCCTACGGTATCGACCATTCATACACGGCCCGGCCCCCGATTGCGAACGAAAATCCGGCGACGGCCGCGCCCATGTAGGGCGGGGCAACGCCCCGCCGTGTGTGTGCCGATGTAGGGCGGGGCAACGTCCTGCCACGGAGAATTGGTTGAATTCGGCGCGGGCAGGGCGCATCATCGTCCGACCAGTCCAAGAGAGCGGGAGGCGACATGGGCGCAGCCAATCCGAGTCCGTCGGGCGGCGTCGACCTGCAGCGCGGGCTGCCGATGTTCCGCGCGGGCGACCCCGAGGCCCTGGCCCGCGAGAAGGCCGACCTGGCGGCCCTGGCGGCCGGTCCCGTCCTGACGCGCTGGTTCGGGTACGCCCGCCGGACGGGGCCCGGATGGCTCCAGAGCGCGATGACCCTGGGCGGGGGCAGCGCGGCGGCGTCGCTGACCATCGGGGCGCTCTTCGGCTACGACCTGCTCTGGGTCCAGCCCATCGCGATGCTCCTGGGCATCATGATGCTCTCGGCCATGTCGTACCAGACGCTCTCGACGGGTGCCCGGCCCTTCGGGGCGATGAACCGATTCGTCAGCCCGGCCGTCGGATGGGCGTGGGCCCTGGCGACCCTCGTGGCGACCATCATCTGGCACTTCCCGCAGTATGCCCTGGCGGCCGGCATGACCGAGGACATGATCAGGGCCGGCACGGGCTGGGAGGCGGTCGGGGCCTGCAAGACGGCGCTGCTGCTGGGTATCGGCGGCGTCATCCTCACCATCTCGACCGTCATCACCTGGAACTACGGGAGCGGCTGGAAGGGCATCCGCCTGTACGAGCGGGCGCTGAAACTGATGGTCTGGATCATCATCCTGTCGTTCGCCGTGGTCATCGTCCGGGCCGCCATGGCCGGCAAGATTCCCTGGGGGCGGGTGCTGAAGGGTTTCCTGCCGGTCTACCTGCCGACCGACCCGAGGGGTGTGGGCACCGTCATGGGGGCCTTCGGCGCCGCCGTCGGCATCAACATGACGTTTCTGTACGGGTACTCGCTACTGGCCCGCGGCTGGGGCAAGGAGCACCGGGGTCTGGCGCGGTTCGACCTGATGACGGGCATGCTGATTCCGTTCGTCCTGGCGGTGAGCCTGATGACGATGGCGGCGGCGTGCACCATTTACAACCCCGAGGATCCGATCCAGGGGGGGATCAAGCCGGTTCAGGCGGCCCAGATGATCGCCTCCTCCGGCGTCGGCGAGACGGTGGGGCACTTCGTCTTCGGCCTGGGCATTCTGGGGATGGTGCTGAGCAGCATCACGACGCACATGATCGTGGCGGGGTTCGCGGCATGCGAGATCTTCCACATTCCGCCCGAGGGGTGGAAATATAGGCTTGCATGCATGATTCCGGCCGTCGGCGTGCTGGGCGTCATCATGTGGGAGACCATGGGGTTCTGGGTGGCCGTGTGGACGAGTGGCATCTGCGGCATGATGCTGCCGATCGCGTACATCGCGTTCTTCGTGCTCCAGAACCGCCGGGCCTACCTGGGCGCCGACACGCCCACGGGCGGCCGGCGATGGGCCTGGAACATCGGCATGGGCCTGGCCGTCCTGGCCACCTTGGCCAGCCTCGTCTACTTCCTCCAGGGCAAGTTCATCGACGACGTCCGGGTCTTCTTCGAGAGACTGGCCGGGTAAACGAGCAGGCGGCGGGGACGCATGGCGCGGTATCCGAGCCGCGACCGTAAGGGAGCGGTGGCCCTGTGCGGCGCGCCGCGCCCCCGAAGTCAGACACATGGTCACCCTTCGGGATGACCATGCCACCCACCAAGGCGGGCGGCTAACGCTGCCACCCACCCGGCGGCGCTACTGGACGCGGGGTGGGGCGATGGCCTCGCCCTTTCGCTGGGCCTCTTGCTCGGCCTCGCTGTAGGCCCCGTAGAAGGGCGCGTTACCGTCGATCCACACGAAGAGGCGTTCGCGGTCCTCGGCCGGCAGGTTGACCTTCGGGGCGTGGGTGGCGTCGGCCAGGACCTGGGTCAGGCGACTCTCGTCGACGCCGATGCGTCCCGGCCGGGTGATGTTGGGCGTAATGCTGGCCCCGCCCCATTCATACCACTTCAGGTACGGTTTCAGGCTGTTGTACGACCGCGAGAACGGTCCCGCCGCCTCGCCCGTCAGCACCAGCGGGCTCTTGTCCTTGCCCTCGGTGCCGTCGTGGCAGGCCACGCAGTGGCGGTCGAGGACGGGCTGGACCAGGCGCGGATAGCCGAACGGTCGCGAGCCGTCGGGCCCCGGCCGCAGGCGCGAGGGCGGCCGGCCCGCGGCCAGCGTCTTGGCCTGCCTCGCGGCCGGCGCCGACCCGACCGGTTCGTGGCAGCCCACGCAACCTCGCCGCTCGCCCGGCTGAAGGTACGTGACGCTCCGCATGCTCTGGACGGCGCGGCCCTGGGCGTCGACGGCCTGGAGGTAGAGGGGCTTGCCGGCCGGGGCGCGGAAGTAGGCCGACCCGTCGGCCTCGATCGGCACGGTGCCCAGCAGCATCCGGGCGCCCTCGGCGTTGGCGTGGCCGATGCGGGGCTGGTTGGCGACGGGCGTCGTCTTGGGCAGGACCTGGAAGATGCGCAGGGCCTGGATGGGCCGCCCCTCAGGTAGCGGCAGGTGGCTGCGGCGGACGTCGGTCAGGATGAACTCGCCCTCGTTGCCGAACTCGGGGTTGAGCGTACTGGGGATGACCGGCGGCACGGGCCGCGGCGCCAGCGGAATCGGGTACATGCACGCGATCCGCCGGTCGCGGTACAGCAGTTCCAGGTTGCCGAAACGGTCGAGGTAATAGAGGCCCGTCGTGTCGCGTTGGCCGCCGCTCGACATGCCGGGCAGCGGCCCGAAACCGAACGAGACCAGGAAGTAGTTCTCCGACAGCGGCCAGGGGCTGTGGAAGTAACTCGTGGGCCAGCCGCCATCGGCCTGGTCGCCCTCGGGGAAGCAGACCTCGGGCGTGAGAACCTCGATGGCGTCAAACGCATCCAGGCCGCCCTCGCGGTCCAGCCGCGCACGCGACGGGTCCAGCAGGACCAGCGACCCGCCGACGTCGGCGTGGTGGGCCCCGGCCACGAACAGGATGCGGTGCGAGCCGGGAATGGGCCGGGCCTGGAAGCACGCGTTGATGCGCCGCGTGTAGTTGCCGAAGAGCGAGACGGCGCCGGTGCCGTCGGGGTTGGTGGCCCAGAGGCCGTGGAAGTTGGCGGCCGAGCGGTCGACGTAGTCCCACCGGGTGTAGACGATGCGGCCGTCGTTCAGGACGCTGGGGTGCCACTCGTTCGTCTCGTGGTACGACAGGGCCTGGATGTTCTCGCCGTCGTCGGTCATGCGGTGCAGCGTGTAGACGGCGATGGGTTCCCACGGGTTGTTGCAGCGGGTGAACCCGCCGCGCCGGGTCGACATGAACGCCATGCCGCCGCCGGGCAGGGGACACGGGTCGAAGTCGTCGAACCGCTCGTTCGTCAACTGCCGCAACTCCTTGCCCTCGGGGTCGACGTCGAAGATGTGGTAGAACGGCTGCTCGATGGAATCGAACGGGACAGGCCGGCCCTCGCACGAGGCATAGGCGAAGTAGATACGCCGGGCGTCGTGCGACAGGGCCAGCGTGGTGTAACAGCCGGGTCCGAGGCGGCCCTGGAGGAGTTCGCGGGTCTTGAGGGACCGGCCGGGTTCTTCGAGGATGTACACGCCGCCGCCCAGGATGCGGCCGTACTCGTCGAAGTAGGCGATGTACTCGTGGAGCATCTGGCAGACGAAGCGGCGGCGTTTCATGAAGACCAGGGGCTTGCCGGCCACCAGGGGGTTCTTAAGGGCCAGTTCCCGCCCCAGCCAGCGGATCTTGCGATACAGGGCGAGACGCCCTTCGGCCGAGAGCGACGCGGCGCCGGCGGCCTCCTGCCCAGCAGCCTGAAGCGCCGCCTTCTCGGCCGCCATGTCCGGCGCGGCAGGCATGGTTCGCAGGTCGGTCAGGAGGCGGCCGATGCGGGTCAGGGCGGCCTCGATGGACTCGGCGGACCCGGCCTCGCGGCCGAGGCGGGTCTCCTGCAGGGCCCAGTCGGCCTCGACCATGGTGGGCAGGTCGGCGGGGGGATCGCCGCGATCGCGGTCGCGGCCGCGGGCGGCCGTCGCGGGCGCTGCGGCCGCCGCCAGCACCAGGACCACCGCGGCCAGGGCCGCCGCGGGCCTTGTGATGCTCTTGGATTTCATCGTCGCGCTCCCGCGGGCATCGTGTCCGCGCCCGTCACTTCGTGGACGAGGCCTTGGCGAAGGCCTCGGACAGTTTCTCGAGTTGCTCGCGGCCGGGCAGGTCGCCCTCGAGGACGAGGAACCGGTACCGCAGCACCTGCTCGCCGCCCTTGGTGACGCTGAACTTCGGGTACGCCCCGAAACGCCCGTAATCGCGGTACGCCGACCAGAGGGTGCCCTTGGGGTTGTCGGGATGGTTCATCGCGAGGACGCTGTAGGTCTTCGGGCCGAGGACGTACGTGACGGCCGCCCAGGGCAGGTCCTTCTCTTTCCTCACGTCGGCGACGCCCTCGGGGAAGACATACTTGGTTTTCTTGCGATCGACCTCGTCGGCGGGTCGGTACTGGACGCCGGCGTGTTCGGGGTCGCCGCCGAACTGGACGTCGCCCGCGACGGCCTTGAGGTGCGTCAGAAAATCGACCTGGAGCAGGGCGGGGGCAGGGGGCTTGGCGAAGGCCATGGTCCGGGTCTCTTCGACGAGCGGCTTGCCCTCGGGGTCGGCCCAATGAATCACGGCCGTCAGCGTGGCGCCGTCGGTGCCGGCCTTCTGCTCGGCGATCTGGCGGTGGAGCATCAGGAAGTGGGGCTTGTCGAAGACCTTCCTGGCGTAGCCCAGGTCCTGGCCGATGTGCCAGAAGTCGTACGTCTTACCGGCGACCGTGATCTTCCATCCGCAGAAGATGCCGCGATGGTGCGTGTACAGGCCGCCGGGGCCCTTGGTGATGGGCGCCGTGCCCTGGGCGTCGAAGACGTGCAGGTACGGCTTGTAGGTCTCGTGGAACCGCTCGGGCGTCGAGCGGTCGAAGGCGTACATGTACCGGGCGACGATGCGGCCGTCGAAGAGGACGTCGAGGTGGTCGCCCTCGGTGTCCTTGAAGTCAAAGCCCGCGCCGGCCGCCGGCAAGGCCAGGGCGCAGACCAGGACCGACAGGGCCAGGGACGTCGGCAGAGGGTGCGTCATGGTTCACCTTCTCCTTTGCGTTCGTATTCCCTAGACCGTTCCAAAATCGGGTTTCTGCGCGGTGGGTCCCCGTACCCACCGCGCCAATCCGCAACCGGACCTCGAGCGCGGCGGGTACGGGGACCCGCCGCGCAAACACACAAGGTCAAACTGCGTTAGACTTTGAACTCGTCGCTCTTGAATTCCATCCGCCGCCCGGTCTGGACGGCCTCATTCACCTTCAGGACGCTCGCGGTCGCCGTGTACGCCACCTCGGCCGGGCACGTCAACTTGGCGCTGCCGCGCGCCGCGTCGAAGAAGTTCTTCAGATGATACCAGTGCACGGGCTTCTCGTCACCGGGGAAGGGGATGGGGGGATACTCGCGTCCGGGGCGGTCGGCGGCGAGGGCCTTCTCCCAGTCGGCCTGCGGGGCGGAGCGTTCGCGTCGGATGCCGCCGAG
>Ga0307379_10007763_pt1 | contig 14537 bp, 17 predicted proteins | sample UN2MG_FD_202237 | JGI IMG/M metagenome (GOLD analysis project Ga0307379, IMG submission 202237) | Soil microbial communities from Risofladan, Vaasa, Finland - UN-2 | ecosystem: Environmental > Terrestrial > Soil > Coastal area > Acid sulfate soil | place: Finland: Risofladan, Vaasa | collected... | reverse complement strand
TGAGCGGCGTGAGTAGCTTCGACGACGTACTGAACGCAGAGATCAGGACCGCGACGACGAAGGCGAAGGCCCTGGGGCTCGAGCCCGGGAAGACCGTCAAGGACGTCATCAAGGCCATCGCCTAGCTCTGCACCTTTTTCATTTAGGAGGCTCTCCATCCCCCTTTTACACACTCAATCAAGTTGCCCCTAAAAAAAACGGGCTGCTAGGGTGTGTGAACCGAAAAGTCGCGCCTACTCTTCTATCTCAACGATCTTCCTCGTCGAGGTGTGGCCCGACATGATCGTCACCCTCCTGCCGAAGTGCCTCTCCAGGAGCTTGATCACGGCGACGTTGGCCTTCCCCTTCTTCCGAGGCGCCTTCACCCTGACGACGTAGTGGCCCTCCCCATCCTCCTCGACGGTCTCCTCCCTCGAGCTCGCCTTCACGTCGACGGTGATCCTCATCTCATCCAACATTGCTGCTGGCGCTATACGATATAAGGCTGGGGATAGGTGGGAAAAGGAGAAGAATACCAGAGCGTCTTCGGCCGGCCTATAGCCCGACCTCGCTCGCCCTCGGACCCAGGGACTCCCTAAGGGCCGCCATGGTCTGCTCGGGGAAGTCCTTGAGCAGGCTATCCACGACAGACTTGGCTATGTACTTCTTGAAGCCCGCCTCATCTAGCCCCGGGAAGTACTTCCTGCGCATCCCGCCCTTACAGGTCTCCTCCTCGTAGTTGAGCACGCCCTCGTCGCACATGGCGTTCAGGAAGTTGATAATCGACGCCCGGGAGATCGACTTCCCAGACAGCATCTTGTTGGCATACTGGTAAACGTCCCGTGAGGTCGCGCCACTCTCCGAGCTCTTCCACACTATCTTAAGGGCCTCTATCTGATAATCTCTCAGAACCTTCTCAAATCCCGTCTTACTGGGATCAACAATCAACGGCATTTTTTTCACACCCGAGTTCTACTTGGGGTTTACTTTTTAATATAAAAGCCTTAGTGTTTGACGCCGCATAATGTAATTGACGAACCACTCTTTTGTCTCATGTCTCTAGGACATGCTTCTCCAAGATGTAACAATTCAGTGTGCCCGTGTAGACGATCTTCTCTTCGACGGTCACCTCTACTTTGACCTCCCTCCTCCGACCATCCTGGGATTCGACGACGGCCTTCGCCTTCATGAGGTCGCCCACCTTCACGGGTACGATGAATCGGCTCTCCGACTTCCCGAGGACGACGTTCGGATGGTTCACGGAGAGCATAGCGGCGTAGTCCGCAAGCCCGAACGTGAAGCCACCATGGACGAGGCCTCTGCCGTCGACGGCCATATCTGGGGTCGCCCTCAGTTCGACCTCCGCCTCGACACCGTCAACTATCTTCAAGGGCGTTCCGACGAGTTCAGGGTTCGCCTTATCGTGGGTTTTCTTGGACATGTGCCATCTAAAACCTATTGTTGCCTATGTTGATATGTCCTTTTCGCTGAATAACGTTATATTCTCGGGTCCAGAAAGTTCAAGAGATTGTCATGAAGCTGCTTTCATACTCGGTTAGGGAGACCCCGGGGATCGGCGTCCTCCTGGGCGATTGGGTCCTGGATTTGAACAAGGCCTTCGCTGACCACCTCGGTGACGCCTACGAGGACTTGCCTGGGCCATTCGACCTCGACATGCTCTCCTTCCTGGATCTGGGAGCTGAGGGTCTGGCGGAGGCTCGGAGGGCCCTCGATGAGGCTGGAAATCGTATGGAGAGCGGGGAGGCGTCCGGCATGGAGGGCATGTTGTACCCTCTGAAGGAGGTCAAGCTGATGGCCCCCATCCCCTATCCCCGGAAGAACATCGTCTGCTTGGGGCTGAACTACGCCGACCACGTCAGGGAGGGTAGGAAGACCCTTCAGCAGGAGAGGCCGCTTCCCAAGCACCCCATCTACTTCACGAAGTCCCCCACGACGGTGACTGGCCCATATGACGACATCATTTACCCCCGAGCCACCGAGAGGCTTGACTACGAGGTCGAGTTGGCCCTGGTCATCGGCAAGCGGGGTAAGTACATTCCCGAGGACGAGGTCCTAGATCACATCATGGGTTACACGGCCTTCAACGACATCTCGGCCCGTGACCTCCAGAGCCAACATGGGCAGTGGTACAAGGGTAAGAGCTGCGACACCTTCGCCCCCATGGGGCCCTATCTGGTGACTTCGGACGAGGTCGGTGATCCTCAGAGCCTCGATCTCTGGCTGAAGGTGAACGGTGAAACCCGGCAGAGCTCGAACACCGCTAACATGATCTTCGACTTAAAGAAGATCGTCAGCATCCTCTCGGAAGGTATTACCCTCGAAGTCGGTGACATCATCGCAACGGGAACCCCGTCCGGAGTCGGCAGCGCCCATCCGTTGGGGTTGCTCAAGGTGGGCGACTTCGTGGAGATATGGATCGACAAGATAGGGACGATCGGGAACAAAGTCGTGGCCGAGAGCTGAGGATCAACCTCTTTCCCGGTGGTCTCTCCCCTCCTTTTCTTGACCCCGATATACCCAAATATTAAAATGGCTTCGTTTCTTTCTCAAAGAAAATGTTTATATTGCGTTTCTATGTGAAAGTCTATAGTTCCAAGGTGGAAAATAAGTATGAGTGCACCTGGTTACAGTGGTCAACCTATTATAATTCTCAGAGAAGGAACGGAGCGTAGCAGGGGCCCCGACGCGAGGAACGCCAACATTCAGGCAGCTCGCATCGTGGCTGAGGCTGTGAAAACCTCACTCGGCCCCAAGGGCATGGACAAGATGCTTGTCGACAGCTTCGGCGACGTCACGATCACGAACGATGGCGCTACGATGCTGAAGGAGATGGATGTCCAGCATCCCGCGGCCAAGATGATGGTGGAAGTCTCAAAGACCCAGGACGATGAGGTCGGAGACGGCACCACGAGTGTCGTCATACTCACGGGCGAGCTCCTCGGCAAGGCCGTTGAGCTGATGGATAAAAAGATCCACCCCACCGTCATCATCGACGGGTACAGGGATGCTCAGGAGCAGGCGCTAAAGTTCCTCGACGAGATAGCCATTGAGGTCAAGCCCAAGGACAAGAAGACACTGAAGAAGGTCTCAATGACCTCCATGGCCAGCAAGCTGATCTCAGGCTACAGCGACTACCTGTCAGACATCGCCGTCGACGCCGTATTGCAAGTCGCGGAGGAGAAGGACGGAAAGTACGAGGCCGACCTCGACATGATCAAGATCGAGAAGAAGCCGGGCGGGTCCCTCACGGACACGACCCTGATCAAGGGGCTGATCATCGACAAGGAGGTCGTCCACAGCGACATGCCCAAGGTCGTCAAGGACGCCAAGATCGGTCTCCTCAACGCCTCCCTGGAGATCGAGAAGACCGAATTCGACTCGAAGATCCACATCGAGAGCCCCGATCAGATGCAGGCCTACCTCGACCAGGAGGAGCAGATGCTCCGGGATATGGTCAAGAAGGTGAAAGACGCCGGCATCACCGTGCTCCTCGCCCAGAAGGGCATCGACGACATGGTCCAGCACTTCTTGGCCCGTGAGGGCATCATGGCCGCACGGCGCCTCAAGAAGAGCGACATCGAGGCCCTCGCCAAGGCCACGGGCGGCAAGGTAGTGACCAGCGTCGACGACCTCAGCGAGGACGACGCCGGCTACGCCGCGACAGTCGAGGAGAGAAAGATCGGCGACGAGAAGATGCTCTTCGTAGAGGGCTGCAAGAATCCCAAGGCGGTCTCCATCCTAATCAGGGGTGGAACAGAGCGGATCGTTGACGAGGCTGACAGGTCCCTCCACGACTCCCTCTGCGTCATCAGGGACGTCGTCCAGGAGCCCAAGATCGTCGCAGGTGGCGGTGCACCCGAGATAGAGGTCGCCCGCAGGCTGAGGCGGTACGCCGAGGGCCTAGCTGGAAGAGAGCGCCTAGCAGTCGCCGCATTCGCTGAGGCCATCGAAGTAATCCCGACGACACTCGCTGAGAACGCCGGTATGGACCCCATCGACGCCATCTCTGAGATGCAGTCGAGCCACGAGAAGGGCAAGCTGTGGATGGGGATCAACAGCCTTGAGGGCAAGGTCTCCGACATGGAGAAGCTCAACGTACTGGAGCCGATGCAGGTCAAGGTACAGGCGATAAAGTCGGCCACAGAGGCCTCAACGCTGCTGCTGAAGATCGACGACGTCATCGCCGCCACGAAGATGAGCGCTCCACCGGGCGGTATGCCCGACGGCATGGGCGGCATGGGCGGGATGGGCGGTATGCCCGGCGGCATGCCCCCAATGTAATATACTCCTACCCCATATTTGATGCGATAGACTTGTCAAAGGAAATCAGGGTCGGCCCCCCGAAGCTCACACGGTTTGAGCGGGCGAGGATCATCGGTGCGAGGGCGTTACAGCTCTCCATGGGAGCGCCGATCCTCGTTGAGCTTCCAGACGCCGTCAGCGATCCCATAGACATTGCGCTGACGGAGCTCAATGAGAACGCCCTGCCAATGACCCTCCGAAGGGTACTACCTGACAATACCTGGCAGGATATAGCCCTGAGCCGTCTTCTGAAGCCTAAATAATCCTGATCCTTTTATCCTTCTTCGAGATAGGTTCTCTGAAGTGCAGATATTGGGTTCCATGGATCCGAGCTCCTGGCGTAAAACGACCATTGTGTTGATCATCATCTCTATATTGGCATTCCTGATCCAGAGGACCGCATGGGCGGTCTTCGACCCCGTCTTCGAGCTATTCATCTTCCACTTCCCGGCCTTATTCAGCGCAGTCATCTACCTGAGGGTCCGCTCCCAAAAACAGTAAATATGCAACGTACCGATATCTCTACAGGTGTCGGTAATGAAGTTTTCAAGGATATTATCCTGCATAGACACGCACTCATCAGGGGAGGCGACGAGGGTCGTCGTCGGGGGAGTCCCCAAGCTCAAGGGCGCGACGATGGCCGAGAAGCAGGCGTATTTCCGGAAACACTACGATGACCTGAGGCCCACCATGCTCATGGAGCCGAGGGGGTCCGCCGGCCTCCTCGGAGCCATCGTCACCGAGCCCACAGTTCCGGAGGCGGACGTGGGGGTCATCTACCTCTGGACGGACGGCTACTTCAGCGCCTGTGGTGACAGCACTTACAGCCTCTCAGCAGTCCTCGTTAACACCGGGATGGTCGAGGTCAAGGAGCCAGTGACCGAGATCACGCTGGACACGGTCGCGGGCCTCGTCAAGTCGAAGGTCACCGTGGAGAACGGGGAGGCCAAGTCGATAGCCATGGAGGGAGTCCCATCCTTCTACACGGAGACGGTCAAGATAAACGTCCCTGACGTCGGCGAGGTTGAGGCCGACATAGCCTACGGGGGCCTCTGGTACGCGTTCATAGACGCCGGTAGCCTGAGCCTTGAGATGAGCCTGAACAATAAGGAGGTCTGGATACCTCTTGGCTGGAAGATCAGGAACTACCTCGCGGACCACGTGAAGGTCTCCCATCCCGAGTACCCGGAGCTCAACGTACTGGACCTCGTGACCTTCTACACGGAGCCCTCGGTGGCGGAAGCCCACACTCGCCACTGGAACGTGTTCGGTCCCAAGCAGTCCTGCAGGTCCCCCGCGGGTACGTGCACCAACGCTCGGATGGCAGCGCTTTATGGCAAGGGCCAGCTGAAGGCAGGCGAGGAGTTCATCGCGGAGAGCACCATCAGCACCCTACACTACGGCAAGATTGCCAAGGAGGTCAAGGTGGGTCCCCACGACGCCATACAGCCAGACGTCTCCGCCACGGCCTACATAACGGCCATAACCCAAGTCGTCATCGACCCCAAGGACCCCCTCAAGGGGGGCTTCCTCTTCTAAAACCCCTTTTTCGTCTGCCTAGATGTTAAATACACCATAGTGGTGAGTTTCTAGAGGTGTTAATAGATTGTCTTATAAACCTCTTATCAATCTGAACGCTGGCGACCCCGACGTCGAGGCCCCTAAGGCCGTCAAGGACGCTGTCATGGACGCCCTGAAGAAGGGCGGTAACTGGACCCACTACGGTGGCCGGGACATCCCCACGCAGTTCAGGGAGGCGGTGGTCGACTACTACAAGACCATAGGCCCCGAGTACAAGGACTCCAACGTCCTGCCCATGGCGGGGAGCAGTGCCGCGCTCTACGTCGCCCTCGCCACCATCCTGGACAAGGGGGACGAGCTCCTTATGTGGGAGCCCTCCTACAGCGGTCACTTCGGACTCATGAATCGCATGGGCCTCAAGCCCTCCGTCGCCCCCCTCCTGAAGGAGACCGGGTTCCACCCCGACGTCGATACGCTGAACGACTACGTCTCACCGAAGACGAAGGCGGTCCTCATCTGCAACCCCAACAACCCGACCGGCACCGTGTTTACTAAGAAGGAGCTGGAGGGGATCGGCGAGATAGCAGAGGAAAACGACCTCGCCATCTTCAGCGACGAGATCTACCTCCACTTCGTCTACGACGACAACGTCTTCACGGCGCCCTCGAGCATCGGCTTCGAGGAAAGAACCATCAACATCATGAGCTTCTCCAAGACTTTCTCCATGACGGGCTACAGGCTCGGATACGTCATCGTGCCGGACAAGTACCTGGAGAAGGCGGTCGTCATACAAGGTCTCACCGCCGCGAGGCCAGCGACCTTCGTCTACGCGGGTGGCGTGGCGGCGCTCAGGAGCGACATGTCCTACGTGGAGGAGAGGTGCAAGGTCTACGACGAGAGGCGAAAATACTTCTGCAAGGCGATAGACGCCGTCGACGGACTCACCTGCGATCTCTTCGAGGGTGCCTTCTACGCCTGGTTCAGCATCGAGGACCTCGGCATCGGCTCAGTGGAGTTCTGCGACAGGCTCATGAAGGAGGAGAACGTTGGCCTCCGCCCCGGCAAGAACTTCGGGATGAACATAGACGGCTACGTGCGCGTCCCCCTGATCAGGCCCATCCCCGAGCTCAAGCAGGCTGTCGCCAGAATAGAGAACTTCGTGAGTAACCTATAATCTACCTAATTTTTTAAAAGAAATATTGAGGGTGTCCTACGCCTAGATCTTGATGAGCTCATCGGCCCCTTCAAGGTAGTTGATCACGTGCAGCCCCCTCTTGGTGATGCTATACCTCTTCTTCGCGCGTTTGTTGAGCATCTCCTCGATCACCGACAGGTAGCCCTCCTCAACCATCTTATTAAGGACGTCCTGCGTCGGGTTCCACGACATGTTCGTGGCGTACATGATCCGTGTGGGCTTGTCGACACCATCTCGGACGGCTTTCAGCACCTTCAGCGTTATCTCCAGTCGGGATCTCCTCGATGTCACGTCTACTCCATACCTCCTCTCGCCCCCCAGACCAACCTATCCGTCACTGCTTCGTTGCCGATTCGATTGTGACCGTCGACATGAAGTGACCGTTCAGCGTTATCAAGCCCAGGTCCACCTCGGTCCCAATGTCCTCGAAGTGGATGTTCGGCGGCCCCTTGATATAGAAGAGGGCCGATTCCCCGATCTTGAAGGGCATGTACCCCTCCGACCTGGTGAAGTTCATGCCGTCGACGATGACGTAGTCCCCGGTCAGGCTGCCGTCGCTCATGATGGAGAGCTCGTCCGAGAACGTGCTCCTCAAGGGCACCATGTAGCAGTATATACTGTCCCAGCTCATCTCGACCTTCCTCACTGTTACCCCTATCACGATGAGCTCCTTGGAGCCGATGTTCTCGGCCTTGAAGGCGACGACAGCCCCCGACCCATCCATCCAGAGCTTCTCCTTGTTGATCCGCATCTCCTCGCCGCTCGACCTCGACCTGGTCACGCTGGTGGCGTAACGGGAGGCGGTGACGGTCAGGAGGACGGCCGCGGAGAGGAGTATCAGGCTGGCCACTATAGTTCCAAGCCCTATTCTGCTCAGTTTTCTGAATCTCAACTAGTATTTCCTCAACCTTATCTGTTAACCCTGATTTCTCCTCGTTTTAAAAAGGGATTCTGGATGGGTTACATGTTTCTATGAATGATAGGCTGAATATTCAGGCGTAAATGGATTCTCTTCTATAATGTTCAAATCAAGTATTCATGAGATGTATCTTCCATACGTATTTTGTTTCGCTATAAACGATGTTCGCTGTTATTTATATTCAAGTTTTATGTGCTTTACTTACTATTCACATATAAGTTCTAGGTTGGAGATTCGATGAATAATCTTAAAAGACGTGGTCATCGTCTTCAGTCAGTGAACCGAGATGCTGTTCCTATCCGATGACGATGTGAGGCGCCTCCTCTCAATGTCCGAGGTCATCGACGCCGTCGAGGAGGCCTTCGGAGAGTTCGCCGCAGGGGGCGTGAAGATGCCCCCTAGGTCCACGATCATGCTGGGCAAGCACAACGGGAGCATCTCCCTGATGCCCTCCTACATCGAGGGATCGGGGGCCCTGGCGACCAAGATTATATCCATCTACCCAGACAACAGGGCCAAAGATCTGCCGACAACGATCGCCTGGATCATGGTGAACGACCCCGAGACCGGCGCGCTGGAAGCCCTCATCGAGGGCACCTATCTCACGGCCATGCGCACAGGGGCAGTCACCGGAGTCGCGGCGCGCTACTTGGCACCCAAGGACGCCAAGGTCGCTGCCCTCTTCGGATGCGGTATTCAGGGTCGGACCCAGGCGTGGGCGATCTCGGAGGTCTGCGACCTGGAGAAGCTGTACGTCTTCGATCTCTCTGAGGCGAGTATGAAGCGCTTCCGTGACGACATGGAGAGGAAGCTGGGGGTCGACGTGATCCCGTCCGTCAGCGGGGCGGAGGCGGTGAAGGATGCCGACGTTGTGGTGACCGCCACGACGGCCAGGAACCCCGTCGTGAGGAGGGAGTGGCTCAGGGACGTGGTGCACGTGGGCGCGATAGGCGCCTTCTACCCGAACTACAGGGAGCTGGACACCGGCATCATAAGGGACGCGAAGGTGGTCGTCGACAGCAGGGAGGCCATCATGGAGGAGGCAGGCGATATACTGATTCCGATCAGTGAGGGCGCTATAACGAAGGATCACATCTACGCCGAGCTGGGGGACCTCGTCCTGGGCAGGAAGGAGGGGAGGACCGAGGGTGACGGCCTCACTGTCTTCAAGAGCGTGGGCCTCGCCATCCAGGACTCTTCTGTGGCCAGCCTGGTGTTGAAGAAGTGGCGTGAGTCCTAGAGCCTAGAAAAACCTTCTACGCAACCAAAGCCCGATGCCTGCCAGAATAAGGCAGGTGGCCCCAATTATCAGATGGTCCGAGTTTATCATCTGTAGATAGTCCGAGCCGAACACCACGAGGAAGTTCTGGAACATGAAGCCCACCACCAGTATCAGGACCGCCGCCATGCCGATCAGTATCCTGCGGGTCGGTATCGGGAGCTGAACCGGCTCTGGGGCACGTGGCTCGATGGTGTACTCTATGATCTCCCTCGTGTTCGAGTCGATGTGGACCGTCGCGGTCGCGTCCTTGAGATCGACGTCCACGAGGAAGACGCCTTCCTCGTTTATGACGGCCTTCCTGGGGGTTATCACCTTCTTCTTCATCCGGTTGAGGAAGTGAAGCACTAGGATCGTCGCCTCCTCGGCGTTCAGTGGCTGATCCTCGGAGCCATAGAGAAGGTCCTCGGAGTTGATCTCGTCCTGATCCTGTGAGCTTCCCGACTGCCCGGGGTTCCCAAGCTGCCATAGGATGGCCGCTGCGTCTTGTGTCATCTGGGGGTCGTCTGGCGTCACCGCCTGCTCGGCAGACATCGATCAATGCTCCATATCGAAGTTATAGGTCCTAGTTGGTTTCATTTTCTAATTAAGGGATGTATGTCTCCAGTCACAACAAACGGGGGCATCTCGTCATCGAGTAAAGGTTAAAACATCCGCCGTAAACGATGACGGATACGATGGATAGCTCTGAATCAAGGCAGGGAGTAGCACCATCAAGGGGTGTGTGAGAGATGGGTAAGAAGTATCGTCCAGTCATCGACAAGGATCACTGTAAAGGTTGCCTCTTGTGCGTTTATGCGTGCGAGAGGTTCGGCGCCAAGGTCCTGAAGGAGTCCAATAAGATGACCTCAATGGGCGGGGTCCTACCTCGCGTGGAGGGGGAGTGCATCGGCTGTAGGTGGTGCGAGCGTCACTGTCCAGATTTCGCAATATCCGTGGAGGAGGTCGAGGGATGAAGCCCGGTCGCCACCTGGCCCTCGGCAACGAGGCGTGCGCCGAGGCCGCCATCAGGGCGGGGTGCAGGTTCTTCGCCGGTTACCCCATCACCCCCGCTAACGAGATATCCCATTACATGGCCGTCAACATGCCGAAGTCTGGCGGATACTTTTTACAGATGGAGGATGAGATTGCGTCAATCGCTGCCGTGATCGGCGCCTCATGGGCTGGGGCGAAGGCGATGACGGCGACCTCGGGGCCCGGCTACAGCCTCATGCAGGAGAACATAGGCTACGCCCACATGACTGAGACGCCTTGCGTTGTGGTCGACGTTCAACGCAGCGGGCCCTCAACTGGTCAGGCCACGCTCCCCTCCCAGCAGGACATCTTCCAGGCGAGGTACGGCTCCCACGGTGACTACGAGGTCATCGCCCTCTCCCCCTGGTCCGTGCAGGAGATGTTCGACCTCACGGTAAGGGCGTTCAACCTGGCGGAGAGGTTCAGGACCCCCGTTATGCTGATGGCGGACGGCATGATCGGGCACATGAAGGAGAAGCTCGTCGTCCCCGAGTACGTTGAGACCATCGAGCGGCGAGGACCTACAAGGCCCGACACCACCCCGTTCGGCACGGACGATCCATCCCTGGTCCCTGAGATGCCCCTCTTCGGAGCCGGTCATAAGCTCCTCGTGACGGGCTCGACGCACAGGCCGACCGGGGTGAGGGACTACGCTCCCGAGTACCACCAGATGAAGGTGAACAGGATCAGGGAGAAGATTCTCAGAGCCGAGGAGGAGATCTCGGACTCGATCTCCGTAGACATTGATGACGCCGAGGTTGCTGTCGTCTCCTTCGGTGCCTCAGCGAGGCCCTGCTACGAGGCGGTGAAGCGGGCGAGAGAAGAGGGGAGGAAGGCCGGGTTCCTCAGGCTGAGGACCCTCTGGCCGCTCCCGGAGGGATTGATCTCGGATCTTGCGGATCAGGTAAGCGCGTTGATGGTCGTGGAGATGAACGTGGGAAAGCTGGTGAGAGAGGTCGAGAGGGTGGCCTGCGGGAGAGCCGAGGTTGTCTCGCTATCCAAGATTGGGGGCGTCATGCCATCCGTGTATGAGGTCTTGAAGACGATTAGGGGGGTCCTCTGATGTCGGCCAAGCCCCTCAGATATTATAGAGACACCTACATCAGGAGCCAGCCCTCCACCTTTTGCGTGGGCTGCGGGAACGGGACGATTCTGAACTGCTTCGTCCGAGCCATCGATGAGCTAGGGATACCCAAGGACAATGTGCTGTGCGTCTCAGGGATCGGCTGCTCCGCCTGGATACCGAGCCCCAACTTCAACGGGGACACGCTACACACGACCCACGGCAGGGCGCTGGCCTTCGCCACAGGGGCCAAGGTGTTCAACAGCGATCTCGTGACGACCGTCTTCACGGGGGATGGCGACGGCGCCGGGATCGGAGGAAACCACCTCGTCCACGCCGCCCGGAGGAACATCAACATCACTACGATCCTCGTCAACAACATGAGCTACGCCATGACTGGGGGCCAAATAGCCCCCACCACGCAGCACGGTGAGACGACGGTGACCTCCCCTTATGGCAACCCGGAGAGCCCGTTCGACCTGGTCAAGCTGGTCTCAGCGGCGGGGGCCACGTACGTCGCTAGGTGGTCAACCAACAATGTCGTCGAGTTGACCCGCAGTATCAAGGAGGGTATCGAGAACGAGGGTTTCTCCTTCATCGAGGTGTTGAGTCAGTGCCCGACGCAGCAGCGCCGTATATTCAACATACGGGACGTGGTCCACAGGCTCCCCAGGCGGGTGCTGGAGGTGATCGAAGAGAGCACCTATGTCAGAGGCAGGCCAGTGTGGGAGAACGTCCGCTACGCGGTCCCGAAGGGCTCCCCAGACGATATGAAGGCCGCGATAGATTCAATGGCCTTACCCGAAGTGGAGTCGAAACTCGTCGTGCGATTTGATGCCGGGAGGGTGGTTAAGGTCGTGGGGGAAGAGGGCTTCGACTGGGGGACGGTGGAGGCGTTGGAGTCAGTCGAGAGGCTTCTCGGTCCCAACGAGGGTAAGATGGAGCTCGGAGTCTTCGTGAGGGAGGAGAGGCCCGAGTTCACCGAGTCGTTGCGGGGCATCATCCGCAAGGCGGGAGGTGAATAAGGGTGGAGACCGGGATAATGATCTCTGGGACGGGTGGCCAGGGAGTCATCGCAGCCGGCGAGTTCCTGTCCGAGGCCCTGTTCCGATCCGGCCTCGAGGTGATATTCACCAGGAGCTACGGTTCCGAGGCGCGTGGGGGCAGCTGCCGATCAGAGGTGGTAGCATCCCACTCCGAGATATACGACCTCCAGTTGGACAAGGCAGATGTCCTCCTCGTGCTCTCAACGGCGGCCTTCAGGAAATACCAGAACAGAGCAAGGAAGGACGCTCTCATGCTGGTCGACTCGGCGGTGCTGGAGAATATCGGCGAGGATGAGATCAGGTCTGACGTGGACCTGAAGCATCTCCCCGCAACGGACCTGGCCGTCGAGCTCGGGAACCCCATCGTCGCCAACATGGTCCTCCTCGGGGCCTTGGCGAAGCTATCGGATGTGGTCTCCATCGAGGAGCTCAAGAAGGCTGTGAACGAGTTGATGCGCTCCTCGATGAGGGACATCAACCTTAAGGCCCTGGAGACCGGCTACGAGAATAAGTTCTAGGGGGAGTAACTGAGATGAGGCGTGAATACCCCTCCTCCCCCGTGGCCGGCGTCGCCGCCACAATACTTGAGGGCCACAGGGTTCTCCTCGTTAGACGGGGCAACGAGCCTAACCGGGGGAGTTGGGGCCTGCCGGGGGGTGTAGTCGAGCTCGGGGAGACTGTGCGGGAGGCCGTTGTCAGGGAGGTACTGGAAGAGACCGGCCTGATCGTAGAGCCTGTCAGGCTGCTGACCGTGTATGACGCTGTGGTTAGGGACGATGATAGGGCTGTTCGCTTCCACTACGTCCTCAGCGAGTTCCATTGCCGAATGAGAGGCGGGGAGCTCCACGCCTCAACCGATGCTAGCGACGCCCAATGGGTGGACGTCCGCAATCTCGACCCTTACAACGTGAGCCAAGGGGTGAAGAGGCTCGTGAGCAAGGCGCTCGAAGGTTAGCCATAGTCAACATAGGTTTCATCACCCGTTGAGAGCATCCCCTCAAAAATTTGAGGGGAGAAAGACTCCGGCAACGATCCGGGGCAGTATGAGGGACTTTTAATCTTGTAGGGGTTACTAGGTAGGTTTGCGGAGGATCGTGGCTATGTTCCGGATCAGCGTTGACGTCGGCGGGACCTTCACAGACCTCGTTGCCCTCGACGAGGAGGCAGGGGAGCTCATCAACATCAAGGTGCCATCGGTTCCGAGGAATCCGGAGCAGGGAGTTATAGACGCCCTGAAACGATTCCTTGAGGGCCGCGACCCGGACGAGATCAGGATGGTGAGCCACGCCACCACGATAGCCACCAACGCCCTCTTCGGCCAAATCGATCTCGAGCTCCCGAAGACGTCGCTCATCACGACGAAGGGCTTCCGGGACGTCATAGAGATAGGCCGCCAGAGGCGAGCAGAGGTCTACAACCTGTTCTTCACGCGCCCCCCGATGCTCGTGGAGAGGCGGCACCGCTACGAGGTCGGGGGCAGGATCGACTCGCACGGGAAGGTCTTGGAGCCCCTCAACCATGACGACGTAGAGGCGGCCCTTGATGAGATCGAGGGCGAGGGAGTCGAATCGCTCTCCATAGGCCTTCTGAACTCGTATTCAAACCCTGCTCATGAGGAGGAAGTTCTCAGGATGGCGAAGGAGCGGCTCCCCGAGCTCCACGTCTCCACATCAAGCAGGATCTCAGGCGGCTATAGGGAGTACGAGCGCTTCAGCACAGCCGTCGTCAACGCCGCGCTAGTCCCCATCATCCAAACCTACATCTCCAAGATGGCCGACGATCTCACCGCCCTCGGCGTGAAGGTGCCCCTCTACGTGATGCAGTCCAACGGCGGGATGGCACGAGCGGAGGTCGTCGCCGAGAGGCCGGTCACCATCGTCGAATCGGGTCCAGCCTCGGGTGTAATCGCCGCCGCTTGGCTCGGCGGCCTCCTCGGCACTCAAAACGTCATCAGCTTCGACATGGGGGGCACGACCGCCAAGGCCGGCACGGTGAGAGGGCGGGTCCCCGAGGTCATCTCCGAGTACGAAGTCGCCGGAAAGGTCCACATGGGGCGCCTCCTCAAGGGGAGCGGCTACCCGGTCAGCTTCCCCTTCATAGACCTCGCGGAGTGCAGCGCAGGGGGCGGAACCATCGCCTGGGTCGACGAGGGAGGCGCGCTGAACCTGGGGCCGGTGAGCGCAGGAGCCCACCCAGGG
>Ga0307379_10007762_pt1 | contig 14537 bp, 16 predicted proteins | sample UN2MG_FD_202237 | JGI IMG/M metagenome (GOLD analysis project Ga0307379, IMG submission 202237) | Soil microbial communities from Risofladan, Vaasa, Finland - UN-2 | ecosystem: Environmental > Terrestrial > Soil > Coastal area > Acid sulfate soil | place: Finland: Risofladan, Vaasa | collected... | reverse complement strand
GTGCACGGGGAATGCGATGAGTGATGAGTGAGAGAAACCGTGAGGCGTGATTCGTGATGCGTGAAGGGACTGGCAAAGCCAAAGAGGTTAGTCTGCTGGCGATGGATGTGGACGGCGTCCTCACGGGCGGGGAGATAATCTACTCCGAGAGTGGCGACGAGCTTAAGATGTTCAACATTCTCGACGGGCAGGGGATTGCCATCGGGAAGCATGCGGGCTTGTTGACGGCCATCATCAGCGGGCGGCAGTCACACGCAGTTCAGCGGCGAGTTGAGGAGCTTGGAGTCACCTATATCTGCCTCGGATGCCGGGACAAGGGAGTCGCACTGAGGGAGATCATCGCCAAGCTGGGACTTCGACCGGAGAGAGTGGCATTCGTGGGGGACGATGTCGTTGACCTCCTCGCCTTCAAGGAATGCGGGTGGAACGTGGCCGTCGCGAATGCATCCAAAGACCTCAAGGCGCAGGCGGATTATGTCACCGAAAGACCCGGCGGGCAGGGGGCGATCCGCGAGGTCATCGAGCTCATTCTGGAATCTCAGGGCAAGTGGGCAAAGGCAGTAGAGGAGTACATTCGTCACCTCGAGCAGACCGAATGCCGGACCTGACTATCCTTCATACAAACGATTTTCATGGCAAGCTGTCCGACCGCGCTGCGGAGCGGATAGCCTGCGAGAAATCCACTGCCGAACACTGCCTTCTCCTCGATGGCGGCGATGCGATCCCTTCCGGCAACATCTACTATCGTCCCGGCGGCGAGCCGATACTGACCCGGATGAGCGAACTAGGCTATCACGCCATGGCGATGGGCAATCGGGAATTCCACTTTCTCGGGCCGGGACTGAAATCGAAGGTCAAGCTGGCGAGATTCCCCATACTGTGCGCAAACCTCCACAGTGAACTCGAACTTGGTCAGTTGGTGGCGCCGACCGTGGTTCTAAAGGTTGGGATGAAGGTCGGAGTTTTCGGCCTCACCGTTCCGATGATCACGAAGCGGATGATGGTCAGCAAGGTGAGTCCATTCTGGTTCGGGGATCCGATACAAGCGGCCGCAAAGATCGTTGCCGAATTGAAGTCGAAAACCGATTTGCTGATTGCCCTCACGCACATCGGATTGAAGGCCGATATGGAACTAGCCCAGTCGGTGCCTGGTATAGATATAATAGTGGGGGGCCATACCCATGCGGTGCTTGACAAACCGGTAGTGGTAGGCAAGACCTCGATTGTGCAAGCAGGAGCCTGGGGGCGGTTTCTGGGGAGAGTGGACGTCAGGGGTAACCTCGTCAGTGGAAGGCTGATAGATCTGACGGAGTAATGGAGTGGTGGAGTAGTGGAGTAATGGAAAAGGCGGGAGTGCTGATTTCCATTCTGATAATACTGATTGCTGCCGGCTTTGGGAGGAAGCTCCTGAGGCTGTTCGGGGTCAAAACCGACTCGCCGGTCGAGAAGTCCATTTTCGGGATGGGAATCGGTCTTGGGGTGCTGGCATACCTGGTGCTGGCGATCGGCCTCGCGGGGCGGCTCTACTGGTGGGTACTGGCGGCGGTACTCATACTGATCGCGGGAGTCTCATTTGGTGAGATAATCGGCTTGGCGAAAGAGATCGGTGGGGCGCTGAGAGATCGCGCGAGGGCGAAGCTCGGCGCGGCTCAGGGATTGATCGCATTCTCGATGGTCTCGCTGGGGGCGATCGTCTTGCTCTCGAGCCTCGCGCCTCCATCGGCCCTCGATTGGGACGGGCTCGCTTATCACCTTGCCGTTCCGAAGGTCTACCTGGCAAAGCAAGCGATCTTCTACATACCCTACGACTCCCATTCGAACCTGCCGTTCCTGACCGAGATGCTCTATACCGTGGGGCTGGCGTTCGGGAGTATAAGTTTGTCTAAGTTATTCCACTTTTGGATGTACATCGGCACGGCGGTCGCAATATATGCGCTCGCCAAGAGGCATCTCAGCCCGCGGATAGGGAGCGTAGGGGCGCTGATGTTCATGAGCGTGCCGGTGATCATGTGGGAGGCGGGCAGCGCCTATGCGGATGTCACGACGGCCCTGTACCTCACCCTGGCCCTCTATGCGCTCCTCAACTGGCAGCAATCCCGGCAACCGGCATGGCTGGTACTTTGCGGATTGATGGGCGGGTTCGCCCTCGGGACGAAGGTCCTGGCGATAGTCCCGATCGTGGTTATGTGTCTATGGATCATCGCCTCATCGAAGAAACTGAGGCCGGCCCTCGCGATGGGGCTGGTCGCAGTGCTGGTCGGATCGCCCTGGTACATCAAGAGCTGGGTCTACACCGGCAATCCGGTCTACCCGTTTCTCTACGGCATATTCGGCGGGAAGTTCTGGAGCGAGGGCGCGGCGGCAACGTACCGGGGGGCGCAGCTTGCATTCGGCATGGGACGAGGTCTGGACAAGCTGATCATGGTTCCCTGGAACATGACCATGAACGGCGCTCGCTTCTTCGACGAACCCCAGAGAGTGAAGCTCTTCAGCCTGATCGGCCCTGCATTGCTCGGGCTCATTCCGGTGTATGTGCTCGCCGGTGTGAAGCGAAAAGGTATTGCGGGGATAGGCCTCATCGCCGCCGTTTTCCTGATCGCGTGGTTCATTCTCATGCAGCAGACCAGATATCTCATTTCCATTGTGCCATTCCTGTGCGTCATAGCGGCTTGCGGGCTGGATGGGGCGAATTCAAAGTGGCGCATAGGGCGTCATGCGGCAAACGGCTTCCTCGGGCTGTGCGTGCTTCTCAGCCTGCTGACCGGCTTCATGGTGTCACGGGGAGGGGCAAGAGCGGCTCTCGGCCTGGAATCCCAAAGCAGCTATCTTTCCCGAACGCTCGACATCTATGACGCCGAGTCCTACATCAACGACACGACTCCCGAGAACACCCGAGTCTTGATCTTCGACGATGCAAGGGGCTTCTACCTGGATCGAGACTATATGTGGGCGAATCCCGGCCATCACGAGATGATCCCGTGGTCGAGCTTCAAGTCGGGCGCGGAGATGGTGACCTACTTCCGAAAGGCCGGTTACACATATGCCCTGATCAACTGGAAGTTTGCGAATGAGGACACCATCCATCAGAGACTGATCACGGATGCAGTCGGCCATGGGCTTATGCGAGAAGTCTCCGGCTCAAACGCAGTGAGCGTCTATGAACTTACCGACTAAAACCATACTGATCGCCATCCTTTGCCTGCATTTCGCTTTGGCGGGGGTGTACTGGCATCTTGCGCCCTATGGCAGCCCCCCCGATGAAGGCCCTCATGGGTATTATGTGGAGACGCTTCTGGCCACACACCGCTTGCCCGTTTTTGATGCATCCGACCGGGCGAACTACGAAGCTCACCAGCCGCCTCTCTACTATGTCCTTGGGATGCCGTTCCATCTGGTGAATCGAGATGCGGTGCGGTTTCTCTCGATGATCCTCGGGGCGCTCTCGATCCTGGTGATCTATCGGGCAGTCAACACGCATTTCGGCGAGCAGACTGCGCTCGGCGCGGCGGGATTTGTCGCATTGCTCCCGACTCACGTCATGTTGAGCAGCATGGTGAGCAACGATATCCTGGCCGAGTTGATATTCGGATTGGCCTTGCTGCTGATGATCAGCCGGCCAAGCGTGCGAAACAGCATCGCCCTCGGTATTATTCTCGGGCTCGGACTACTCACGAAGACCACTTGCATTCTGCTGTTCCCGGCTGCTATCCTGGCATTCATATTCGTCCAGCGAAGATCGCTGAAGCACGTCGCCGGCATATTCGGGATAAGCCTCGTCATCGGCGGATGGTGGCTGGTCCGGAATCAGATGCTCTACGGTGACTTCCTTGCCATGAATCAGTTCATGCACGCGTTCCAGCACACGGCTACGCCGGAATACTGGCGGCAGCATGGTTACTGGGGGCCTATGTACTGGCTGCTCGTCGGCCTATGGACGTTCGCAAGCTTCTGGGGAGTCTTCGGGCACATGAACAACTTCATGCCCTTTTGGGTCTATGTGGGCCTGGCGGCGGCAACTTTGGCGGTGAAGGTAGGCTGGTTCAGAAACCTCAGGAAACCGCCGGTCGGCCGGGTTCTCGCGCTTTATGGCTTCGTCATGGTGCTGGTCGTGCTGGCGTTCATCAAGTTCAACCTGAGCTTCTTCCAGGCCCAGGGGCGATATCTCTACCCGGCTATCCTGCCGATGTCGGTGTTTTGGGTCTTGGGGGTCGGATCGCTGCTGCCGAAGCGTATACATAGCTGGACGCCGTATGTGGCGATGGCAATTCCATTAGCCGCGCAGATACCGGCCTTGATCACATTGGGGGGATTTTGAAGCTTTCGGTCATAGTTCCGGCATATAACGAAGTAGACACCATGGAGGAATCCATCGCTCGGGTGAGGCAGGTCAAGCTCGACCAGGAGATCATCGTCGTTGACGACTGCTCGACCGACGGCACCCGCGAACTGCTCCAGCAGTTGCCCGACATCAAGCTCGTTCTCCACGAGCGCAATATGGGAAAGGGGATGGCGATTCGGACTGCCCTGGGGTATGTCACCGGTGACATAGTCATTATTCAAGATGCCGACCTGGAATACGACCCCCGGGACTTCCCGGCGATGGTCGAGCCGATAGCGAGCGGGAAGGCTGATGTGGTCTACGGCTCGCGGTTCCTCAAGAGCACGCCGAAGATGCGCCTGCCGAACTACATTGCCAACCGAGGCCTCGCGATCACGGCGAGCATCCTGTTCCGCACTCGAATCACCGATGAGGCGACGTGTTACAAGGCGTTCCGAGCCGACCTCATCAAGAGCCTGAATCTCACTTGCCGGCGATTCGAATTCTGCCCCGAAGTTACCGCCAAGCTTCTCCGCCGAGGAGTGAAGATCATGGAGGTCCCAATCCGATACACCGCCCGAACCTCCGAACTGGGCAAGAAGATCGGCTGGTGGGATGGGATTGTGGCCTTCTGGACACTGATCAAGTACCGATTCATGAGGTAGAGCATGATCATTGACTGCCATGTGCATCTGCAAGGCGCGGGCATACAGCCGGAGTTGGTCGAGAAGGCATCCATACTCGGGGTCGAGAGGCTCTGCATCTCATCACTCGGGAGAGTCTGGTCCTACGAGCCGACGCCGAAGGTATTCATCGAGGCTAACAACGATGTCGCTGAGGTCATGAGCGAATTCCCCAACCTTGCGCTGGGATTCTGCTACCTGAACCCCGTTTATACCGACGAATCGCTGGCGGAGATGAAGCGGTGTGTTGAGGAGTTAGGCATGGTCGGCGTCAAGCTTTGGGTTGCCGCCTATGCCGACGACCCTCGAGTCTTCCCGCTGGTCGAGAAAGCCATCGAATACAGGATTCCCGTCCTCCAGCATGCCTGGCACAAGGCGACCGGCAATCTGCCGCACGAGTCGAATCCCTTGCACGTTGCCGACCTGGCGCGCAGATACCCTGAAGCTGACATCATCTTGGCTCACATCGCGGGCGATTGGGAGCGGGGCATCGAGGCGGTCAAGGACTGCCCGAACATCCTCGTGGATACCAGCGGGAGCATTATCGAGATGGGGATGGTCGAGCGTGCCGTGGAGGAACTGGGCGCACGGCGGGTGCTCTTCGGCTCGGACGCTCATGGAGTTGATCTCTCGGTGGCCGTGGCGAAGATCCTGGATGCTGAAATAGAGGATGCGGATCGTTCGCTGATTCTCGGCGCGAACATGCAGGCGCTCTTGGAGAGGAGACGCTCATGATCTGGGACGCCTGTACATTTGTGGGCCGTCATCCTTTCCGTCGGTCTCAGCACCATAGCGTGGGGAACCTGCTCCGTCTGATGGACAAGGCGGGGATTGATCGCGCCGCGGTTTCGCCTTTAGCGGGGGCGTTCTATCCGAATGCTCAGGAGGCGAATGAGGAGATCTACCCCGATATCCGCAAGCATGCCGACCGATTGGCGCTGATAGCGGCACTCAATCCCATGTACCCAGGGTGGAAGGATGATCTGAAGCGGTCTCATGAGATATTATCCGCCAGGGGAGTCCGACTATTCCCGAACTATCATGGCTATGTGCTAGACTTGCCGGAGGTTTGGGAGTTGGCGAGTTTGGGCCTCCCAATCTTCATCAGCATTCGCCTTTGGGATGAGCGCCAGCATCCGCCGACCTGCATGATCCCGGGGGTTCCCGCCGCCAGTGTCGCAGACCTGGCGAACAAGCACCCGGACACCCGTTTCGTGCTCAGCATGGGGCGGTATGGGGAGATCACGACCGTGTTGAAGCAGGCTGGAAACATCTTCGCCGACATTGCCGGCGTCCAGGGGCCGACCAATTGCATAGGCAAACTGGTCGCCGAAGTCGGCTCCGAGCGCCTCCTCTTCGCCACCGAACTGATGCTTCAGTACGCCCTCCCGGCGCGATATAGGGTGGACTATGCCAATCTGTCCGAAGCCGACCGGCAGCGGATATATGAGGGAAACCTGACGGATTTGATCTCCCATTAGCCATCAACCGTAGACCATTCCCTCATTCGCCTCCGGGCGTGCGGTTGGTTGCGGTTGGCCTCTCTCTATGCTATAATCATCCCCTGGAACCGTCATGGAAATCATCGCGCGCATAGGCGCGCTGCTGGAAGCAAAGCACGGGCGGCCGGAGTTCAAACCTGATCTCACGCCGCTCGATGAATTCATACTGACCATACTGTCTCAGAATACGTCGGCGGCGAACTATCAAAGGGCGTTTGCGAGTCTTCGGGAGCGGTTCGCTTCGTGGGACGAGGTCCGTCAGGCGGACGTAAAAGACATCGAGGATGCCATCCGCTGCGGAGGTCTTGCCAGGATCAAGGCCGGGCGGATCAAGGCGTCTCTGGACGACATTCATGCCAGATATGGCAAGCTGGACCTTGACTTGCTAAACGAGATGTCGGACGAGGACGCCCGGGCGTTCCTGATGCAGTTCAATGGGGTAGGCATCAAGACGGCCGCGTGCGTGCTGATGTTCTCCATGGGACGGCCGGTGTTTCCGGTTGATACACACGTCCATCGCATCGCGGGGAGGCTGGGGCTCATCGGACCGAAGGTGAGCGCCGAGGAGGCCCACAGGTTGCTGCAGGCGATGATACCGGACGAGATGGTTTATTCGATGCACGTGAACCTGGTTACTCACGGTCGGCGGGTCTGCAAGGCACGGAATCCGGCTTGCGACGTATGCCCGTTGCTGGAGATGTGCGTTTCTAGGGGCTAGAGGATAGGGGCTAGAGGAAAGAGACAGCGGATGAAACTGAGCGACGAGGGAATGTGCTTTGCCTGCGGGCCGAATAACCCGATCGGTCTCAAGCTAACCTTCGCCTTCGAGGACGGCAAGTACGTGACTCGGTTCACGCCTCGAAGGGAGCATCAGGGGTACACCGGCATCACGCACGGCGGGATATTGAGCACGCTGCTGGACGAGGCTATGGCCAAGCTGGTCTATACCATGAACCAGCGCGCCATCACGGCTGAATTGAAGATTCGGCTGAAGAAGCCCGTCCCGACCGGCGAGGAGTTGGTTGTCAGCGGATGGGTCGTTGCTGAGGCCCGCCGGCTGATCGAATGTGCAGCGGAGGCCAGGGATACGAGCGGCGAGATCGTGGCGGAAGCCACCGGGAAGATGGTGAAGGTATGAGAGAGGATTTTGTGCGGGTCCACTCGACGGTTGATGAAGTGACCGCCAATCTCGTGAGGGCCTGTCTGGAGGATGCCGGGATTCCGGCGGTCATCAGGCCGCGGGAGTCTTCGTGGTTCGACGGCGTCTTCACGATGGGAAGCGGGGTTTGGGGCGATATCCTTGTCCCGAAGGATGAGGTTGAGAGAGCAATGGCAATAATCAAGGAGTATTCGGGGGCTGAGTCTTGAGAAATGTTTTGGGGATTATGGCGTTTGTCCTGTTGGCTGGTCAGGCTCAATCGGCCGGGCTGGCGAAGTCGGGCTTCATCGAGCGAGTGATGACCGTCAAGAATACCGGCGCGTCGAGCATGGAGACATCCAAACTCTACTGGGAGGGCAACAACCTGAGGATGGAGCAGTATACGACCGCCGGCCTTGTTGTGAACATCAGGAAGGGACAGGTATTGTATATCTACTCGCCGGCGGAAAAGAAGGCGGTCAAGACCACTATCCCGGCCGGTCAGGGCGGGAGTGTCCAGCAGTTTATCGAGAAGATGAGCTCGCCGGTCAAGGGCGCGAAGAAGGTCGGCACGGCGACGGTGATCGGCATCAAATGCGACGTCTTTTCCGCCTCGGAAAAGGGGAGCAGCGCCAAACTTTACATCAGTACGGACCCGAGGCTGCCGACATTGCTGAAGTCACAGGAGACTTCGGGGGCTCTCAGCCGCAGCGTTGAGACCAAGCAGCTCAAGCTGAATTACAATGTTCCGGATACCATGTTCTCGCTTCCGAAGGGCGTAACCGTGAAGGAAGAGAAGTTCCCGACGCCGCCCGCGGCCGGCAAGAAATAGCAGGAGGTTAGGCAGGTTGTACAAAGTAGTTCGCAAAGAGTGCCTGGCGGACGTAGTCACGTTGCTCGAGGTGGAAGCGGCTCCAATCGCCAGGAAAGCCAGAGCCGGGCAGTTCGTGATCGTTCGGCAGAGGGAAGATACCGAGCGCGTGCCGCTCACCATCTCTGATTGGAACAGGGAGGCAGGCACGATCACGATCATCTTCCAGCACATCGGACGATCCACTACCGAGCTATCGCTCGTCGAGCCAGGTGACTCGCTGAGGGATGTTGTGGGGCCACTTGGTCGAGCGACCGAAGTGGAGAAATCCGGGACCGTCGTGTGCATCGGCGGAGGAATCGGAGTCGCCGAGCTGAGACCGATTGCCAAAGCCATGAAGCAGGCCGGCAACACGGTGATCTCCATAATCGGCGCTCGGGACAAGTCATTGATTATTCTGGAAGCTGAGATGCGGGCATCGAGCGATGAGCTTTTCATAACTACGGATAACGGCAGTTATGGCCGAAAAGGCTTCGTCAGCGAAGTGCTGGCCGACCTTCTGAAGGACGGCCGAAAGATCGATGTGGTCTATGCCATCGGCCCTGTCCCGATGATGCGAGTCATCGCCGAGCAGACCAGGCCTCATGGGCTGAAAACCATCGTCAGCCTGGATGCGATCATGATTGACGGCACAGGCATGTGCGGCGCGTGCCGGGTGACGGTCGGCGGGCAGACCAAGTTTACCTGCTGCGACGGACCGGATTTCGACGCCCATCAAGTCAACTGGGATGAGTTGGTTGCGAGGAAGAAGATGTATCTGCCTCAGGAGAAGGAGCAGCTCGAGCGTTTTCATGAGAGTTGTGCCGGAGGTTGCGGTAAATGAGTAAGCAGTTGAAAGAGCGCGAGGAGATGCCGCGCCAACCCGCGGATGTGAGGAACAAGAACTTCGAGGAAGTGGCCCTCGGCTATACTCCCGAGCAGGCGATAGTGGAGGCAAAGCGCTGTCTGCAGTGCAAGAAGAAGACCTGCATCGAGGGCTGCCCGGTCGAGGTTGATATACCTGAGTTCATCAGGCTCATCGGCGAAGAGAAGTTCATGGAAGCGGCCGCGAAGCTCAAGGAGACGAACGCCCTTCCCGCGATCTGCGGGCGCGTGTGCCCTCAGGAAGAGCAGTGCGAGCTGACGTGCGTCCTGGCGAAGCGCGATCAGCCGATCGCGATCGGACGCTTGGAAAGATTCGCCGCCGACTGGGAAGCGGCCCATCAGAATGAGTCGGGGAAGTGCGATGTCACGGACGAGCCTCCTCCATCCGATAGAATTGCCAAGGTCGCGGTAGTCGGCTCGGGGCCGGCGGGACTCACTGCGGCGGGCGAACTGGCATGCAAGGGTTATGACGTCACCATCTTCGAGGCGCTCCACGATCCGGGCGGAGTATTGTGTTACGGGATACCTCCGTTCAGGCTGCCGAGGACGATTCTCAATCGCGAGATAGACTACGTCAAGTCGCTGGGCGTGAGTATCGAGACGAATGCGATCGTCGGCAAATTGTATACCCTCTGCGATCTCATGGAGGATGGATTCAGCGCGATCTTCATCGGTACAGGAGCGGGGCTGCCGCAGTTCCTGAAGATCCCAGGGGAGAACCTGTGCGGCGTATACTCCGCGAACGAATATCTGACTCGCATCAACCTCATGAAAGCTTACAAGTTTCCAGAGTACCCAACGCCGATCAATATCGGCGAAAAGGTGGTCGTTATCGGGGCTGGTAACGTTGCCATGGACGCGGCAAGATGCTCTCTTCGCATGGGTGCGAAGGAAGTCGCCATTGTTTATCGGCGCTCCCGGACCGAGATGCCTGCCCGCGAAGAGGAGATCGAGAATGCGCTCGAAGAGGGAGTCGTGTTCCAACTCCTTACTAATCCCGTGCGCTTCATTGGCGACGAGAACGGCTTCCTGAAGCAGATGGAAGTCATGCGCATGGAGCTCGGCGAGCCGGATGATTCGGGTAGACGCAGGCCGGTTCCGATCGAGGGTTCGAACTTCATCATGGATGTGGATACCGCTGTGATCGCAGTCGGGCAAAATCCCAACCCTGTTGTCCGGGAGTGCGAGACCGACCTGAAGACCACCAAGTGGGGCGGGATAGTCGTTGACGAGGAAACGATGGCGACTTCGATTCCCGGCGTCTACGCGGGAGGAGATGCCGTCACTGGGGCGGCGACCGTCATCACGGCGATGGGCGCCGGCAAGAAAGCCGCTCGGGCGATTGACCAGTATGTTCGGGGTAAGTTGAAGGAAACGAAGTAGGACTGATCCGGCAATAGCGCAGCATTGGGCCGTTCAAGCTGTTGCTGGACGGCCTTTTCATAATCGGATTTTGGAGGGCTGCATGGTTAAGCTATTCGGCAGAGAGTACTCGAAGGAAGGCTTGCTGGCGAGGGTGGGGGACATCTCCCAGATCGCCGGTGTCCGGCAAGTGGTGCTGAATGACGGCGTGGAGAGAGGGGTGCGAGCGGCCGAGTTCAAGACCGGCTCGGGCCTCGATTTTACGGTTCTGATCGATCGGGGATTAGACATTTCCAGTGCGGCATTCAACGGTCAGTCGCTGGCCTGGCGATCGTCAACGGGTGATGTTTCACCGGCATACTTCGACGAGCCGGCATTAGGCTGGCTGAGGAGCTTCTACGGCGGATTGGTCGTGACCTGCGGGCTGACCTATGCGGGCGCTCCGTGCGTTGATCAGGGAAAGGCGCTGGGCCTTCACGGCCGAGTATCGAATACGCCGGCCCACTCCATCAGCAGCGATGCGGCGTGGGTTCGCGGCTCGTACCTCATGTGGGTGAAAGGGAAGGTTCGCGAAACGACGGTTTTCGGCGAGAACCTTGAACTGACGAGGCGGATCAGCGCAAGACTGGGCGAGTCCAAGATCTGGATCCACGACAAGGTCACCAATCTGGGTCATCAGGAAACCGAGCATATGATCCTATATCATATCAACGCCGGTTTCCCGCTCATTGATGATGGAAGCAAGCTCATCGCGCCGGTGGTTGATTACAAGCCTCGCGACGCCGACGCCGAGATTGAAAAGGAACTCTATGCCAGCTTCCCAGCGCCGACTAAGGGCTTTCGCGAGCGGGTATATTACCTGGAGATGGCGGAGGATGCGAAGGGATGCGTCACTGCAGCGTTGGTCAACCCAAGCTTCAACAACGGGCAGGGATTCGGCTTCTATGTGAAGTATCCCAAGCACGAGCTGCCCAAGTTCTCCGAGTGGAAGATGGCGAACCAGGGCACCTACGTTGTTGGCCTGGAGCCGGCGAATTGCTGGGTCGAGGGCCGGGCGAAGGAGCGCGAGCGGGGAACTCTCCAATTCCTGAAGCCGGGAGAGACTCGGGACTACCATTTGGAGATCGGCGTCTTGAGCTCAAAGGAAGAGATCAAGACGCTTGAGGAGAGCGTTCAGACTGTACTGGGCCGGTAGGTATGTATAAAGATTTACAAGAATACGTCCAATGCTTAGACAAACATAGACAACTCAAGCGGATTCATGCTCCTGTCAGCCCTGATCTGGAGATCACCGAAGTCGCCGACAGAGTCATGAAATCCGCCGGACCCGCGCTCCTTTTCGAGAAGCCGGCGGGCTTTGACATTCCTGTGCTGATCAACTCCATGGGCTCGAAAGAGCGGATGGCGATGGCATTGGGAGTCAAGGATATCGAGGAGATTGCCGAGGAGATTACTCACCTAGTCAAGCTTGAAGTCCCGACGAGCACCATGGGCAAGCTCTTCATACTCCCGAAGTTCGGGAAACTGGCGGCGTGTGCTCCCAAGACCGTGAAGTCGGGCGTCTGCCAGCAAATCGTGAAGACGGACGATGCCTCGCTGGACGAACTGCCCATCCTCCATTGCTGGCCTGGTGACGGGGGGCGGTTTGTCACACTGCCGATGGTCTTCTCGAAAGACCCTCACACGGGAGTGCGCAACGTCGGCATGTATCGAATGCATGTGTATGATGAGCGCACGACCGGCATGCACTGGCATCCGAATAAGGTCGGCGCTCGGCATTATGCCGAGTATGAGCGATTGGGAAAGCGGATGGAATTGGCAGTCGGACTGGGTGGCGACCCGGCCTTAACCTACGCCGCGACCGCGCCTTTGCCGGAGGACTTCGACGAGATGCTTTTCGCCGGGTTTATCCGGAAGCGCTCAGTCGAGATGGTTCGCTGCAAAACCGTGGATCTCGAGGTCCCCGCGAATGCCGAGATCATCATCGAGGGCTATGTGGATCCCGGCGAGCGGCGGATGGAAGGACCGTTCGGGGATCACACGGGCTACTACTCGCCGGCCTCAGAATTCCCCGTGTTCCACGTGACCGCCATCACACGGCGGAAATCGCCGATCTATCCCGCAACCATTGTGGGCCGGCCGCCTATGGAAGACTGCTTCATGGCGAAGGCGACCGAGCGAATCTTTTTGCCGCTCATCAAGCTCCAACTCCCCGAGCTCGTGGATATCAGCCTGCCGATCGAGGGCGTCTTCCACAACATGGCGCTGATCTCGATCAAGAAGCGCTACCCAGGCCACGCGCGGAAGGTCATGCACGCATTCTGGGGGCTCGGGCAAATAGCGCTTACGAAAATACTGATCATCTTTGATGAGCAGGTCAACGTCCAGGACATGAGCGAAGCCCTCTGGCGGCTGGGGAACAATATTGACCCGCAGAGAGACATAGAGTTCGTTACCGGGCCTGTTGATATCCTCGATCATGCATCGAGGCTGCCGGGGTTCGGGAGCAAGATGGGTATAGATGCCACAAAGAAGCTCCCCGGCGAGGGCTTCGATCGGGGGTGGCCGGACGAGATTCGAATGAGCCCTGAGGTCAAGAAGAAGATTGACGAGCTTTGGGGCAAGTTGGGCTTATGAGCGAGCGCAGGCTGGTAGTCGCGATAACGGGTGCGAGCGGAAGCGTGTACGCCGCTCGATTCCTGGAGGCGGTGCTGGCGCATTACGACCGCATCTACCTGACCATCACCGAGAACGCCGCGACCATCATGCGCGCGGAACTCCCGGAGGGCCTGCCATCGAGTGAGAAAATCGAGGTCCTCGCGCCGAACGACCTTTCGTCTCCACCGTCGAGCGGCTCCGTGCGTCATGAGGGGATGGTGATTATACCGTGTTCGATGGGGACTGCGGGGCGGATTGCGGCCGGGATTTCTAATGATCTCGTCACAAGGGCGGCGGATGTCTGCCTGAAGGAGCGCAGGAAACTCATATTGGTGGTGCGCGAGACTCCGCTGAGTCTGGTCCATCTGCGAAACCTGACGATTCTGACTGAGGCAGGAGCGGTAGTGCTGCCGGCGGCGCCGGCGTTCTACAACAAACCGAATACCATAGAAGAGCTGGTCGAATTCATCGTCGCTCGGACAATGTGCCAGCTTGGGCTGGAGCAATCCATCGTTCTGGAATGGAAAGGGCGCGAAGTATGACGGCCGGTGCGCTTTCCCGAATCGGCGTCATCCTGGAGATGATCAAGTTCGAGCACACTGTGTTCGCGCTTCCTTTCGCTCTCACCGCCGCCATGCTTGCGGCAAATGGGATGCCGGACCTCCGGGTGCTCGGATGGATTCTGGTCGCCATGGTGGGAGCGAGGAGCGCCGCGATGGCATTCAACCGGATCGCCGATCTCCACTATGATCGGCTCAATCCTCGAACCGCGAATCGGGCGCTGCCTAAGGGAATGCTCAGCATGGCACAGGTTTCCGTATTCACCTTTGTTTCTGCGCTGGTGTTCATATTAGCCTCATGGAAGTTGAACAAACTTGCACTCGCACTATCGCCGGTCGCGCTGCTGGTCATCTTCGGCTACTCCTATACGAAGCGGTTCACGAACCTCTCTCACCTGGTGCTGGGACTGTCGCTGGGAATCGCTCCCGTCGGCGCATGGATCGCCGTCACGGGACGGATCGAGCTTGCCCCCGTTATCCTCTCGGCGGCGGTGATGTTCTGGACCGCCGGGTTCGATATTATCTATGCGCTCCAGGACCTGGATTTCGACCGCAAGATGGGCCTGTTCTCGATTCCCAAG
>Ga0307379_10007760_pt1 | contig 14539 bp, 9 predicted proteins | sample UN2MG_FD_202237 | JGI IMG/M metagenome (GOLD analysis project Ga0307379, IMG submission 202237) | Soil microbial communities from Risofladan, Vaasa, Finland - UN-2 | ecosystem: Environmental > Terrestrial > Soil > Coastal area > Acid sulfate soil | place: Finland: Risofladan, Vaasa | collected... | reverse complement strand
CTCGCGTCAGCGCGCATCAGTTGTTTCTGCCGGGCGGCAAGGATGTGGTCCTCGTCGTGGCCCACTTGCCAAGCAAGCTGTTCTGGCAAGCTGATAGCCAGAGTCAGTTGTGCACCGAGTTCGCGGCTCAAGTGCGACGTTTGGAGACGCGCGTCGGGCATTCACGGACCGTGCTGGTCGGGGATCTGAACATGAATCCGTTCGAGGCGGGCGTCGTGTCCAGCCACGGGTTGCACGCCACGATGGCACGGAGCGTCGCCGAACGGGAAACTCGGACCGTCCTCGGCAAGGAGTACGCGTTTTTCTATAACCCGATGTGGGGGCATTTCGGCGATGCCCTGGACGGGCCGCCCGGAACCTACTACGATTCAAGAGCGGAGGCTGTGACCTACTTCTGGAACCTGTTCGATCAGGTGCTCGTGCGACCGGCGCTCCTCGGCGCTTTCGACACGGGCTCCGTTCGAATCCTGGATTCCGACGGCACGGAGTCGCTGCTGAGCAGAACCGGCCTGCCGGAGAAGTCGCAGGCTTCCGATCATCTCCCCATCGTTTTCCGTCTGGACATGTAGCGGGAGGCAGACGCCATGGCAGAGGCAGCGCGAGACCTGTGGCCGCCGGACATCGACGTGAAGTCGGTCGTACCGCCCGTGGTCATCCTCAGAGAACAGGCTTCTCTCCTGGCTGAGAGAACAAGAAGCCTTGTCCGCGGGGAGGTTGAGTCGGAGGAGAAGCTGGCCGAGTCGGTTGAGCAATACCTTACCGACGCCCTCAAGCCCGAGAATCGAATCGAGTACAAACACACGTTGGTGCTCGTCACGCCTGCGTTGGAAAGTTACCGCTACGTGCTGCTCAGCGTGAGGCACGATTTCCAGCCTTATCCTTGCAGGGCTGTTTTTCACCCGGATCCAACGTGGGACATAGAAGGCGAAAGCAGCCTGCCGAACGAACAGGAGTTCGTCGGCTGGCTCAAGCACATGCTCGCCCGTCCCGAAACGAAGCGGGTGATCCAGGCCCTCCTCTATCAGGCGCAAGAGAGCTAGGTGCGACTGTCACTTGAGTCATCAAGCACTAAGGAACGTGAAGTTCGTGTGCACACGCCATCGATTGCCAATCCGATCCGCCCAAGCTGTCCCTGGTGAGGTGATTGCGAGTAGTGCTGTGCTCGGTAGGCTGGACATCGCCCGGGGTGCGCATGCCGCCGGGGGCGAGGAGCTGAAGATCGCCCTGGTCGGCTGCGGCGGACGCGGCACCGGGGCCGCGGCGCAGGCGCTGGGCACGCCCGAGCCGGTCAAGCTCTGGGCCATGGCCGACGCGTTCGAGGATCGGCTGGAAGCGAGCCTGAAGCAGCTCTTGAGTGGCGGCAACGTGAGCCGCGGCACCGCCGAAGGGCTGGCCGAGAAGATCGATGTGCCGCCCGAGCGCCGGTTCGTGGGCCTCGAAGCCTACCGGCAAGCCGTCGACTCCGGCGTCGACGTCGTGCTTCTGACCACCCCGCCCGGCTTCCGGCCCGGGCAGTTCGAGTACGCCGTCGGGCAGGGGAAGCACGTGTTCATGGAGAAGCCGGTGGCGGTCGACAGCCCCGGCGTGCGCAAGGTGCTTGCCACCGCCGACGAGGCCAAACGCAAAGGGCTGAAGGTCAGCGTCGGGCTCCATCGTCGCCACGACCCCGTCTACCAGCGGAACGTCCGGCGGATCCGCGACGGGGCGATCGGCCGTGTCCGCTTGCTTTGCGCCTACAGCAACCGGGCCGGCACCGGCAAGTACCTCCAGCGCACGCCCGAGATGACCGAGATGCAGTACCAGGTCGGCCACTGGTACTACTTCACCTGGCTGAGCGGCGACTTCATCGTCGAGCAGAGCGTTCACATGCTCGACGTCTGCAACTGGGCCAAAGGCGATTACCCCATCGAGGCCCAAGCGCAAGGCGGCCGGCAGGTCCGCACCGGCAACGACTACGGGCACATCTACGACCATTTTGCCGTCGAGTACACGTACGAGGACGGCGCGAAGCTATTCAGCCAGAACCGGCACATCCGCGGCTGCTGGAACAACATCGCCCATCACGCCTACGGCACCGAAGGCCACGTCCAGATCGGCGTCGCTCCCACCTCCGATCGACGCCGCGACCGGCAGCCCGCCAACCCGTACCAGATCGAGCACGACGTGCTCTTCGACGCGATCCGCAACGACAGGCCGCGCGCCGAGGCCGAGTACGCCGCGATGAGCACGCTGACCGCCATCATGGGCCGCATGGCCGCCTACTCGGGCCAAGCCGTCACCCGCGACCAGGCCCTCAACTCCACCCTCGACCTCTCCCCCGAGGGCTACACGTGGGACGCCACGCCGTCGGTCCTGCCCGACAAGAACGGGGACTATCCAGTAGCCATGCCGGGCGTCACGAAGGCTTGGTAGCACATTTTCGACCGTTCACGGCGTTCGACGCAAGTAGCAGGCACACGCCGTGTGCCGTCAGCAGATGTCACGTTCACGTCAGACCAACGACGCGTCCGAAGAACTCTCCGGCGTACTGGTCGTCGCGCGGACGGCACACGGCGTGTGCCTGCTACTTTGCCGGCCGAGAGACAACTTCCTGATTTTGGAAGGCGACAGTCCCAAGGGAGTGGTGCGTTTCACGCGCTCTACCTGTTCTTGGATCGTCGCTTCCCGAACGCAGGGGCGTCGCACTCGCCGCCGGCGCGGCGAATCGTCCCGTTCGCCCGGCCCAGCCGGGAGAAGTTGGAAGCACCCCGGGGCGGCCAGAAATGGCCTTGAGGCTCGGTGCTAACATGGTATGCTCGAACGTGTTAGGCTGACAACCGCATGCCCGCAACCCCCCAGAATCCGCCGTCCAGGTGTCCAACAAAGCCAGCGATGACACGCTCTAAACCCAAGCCTCACAACGCGTTGCGTCGAAAACATTTGTTGGACGGTTTTTCTTGGTTCGCACGAGCTTTCCAAGTGCTTTCGTACCCGGGGCTTGCGCAAGCGACCTCGTCCAAAAAGGGCGTTTTTCCCAGTACATGGCGTGCGCGCAGGTGGCCTATGACCCTGTAGCACCTGCGCTGGAACCCCAGCGCATTCACCATGGGGCCCCAGCGCACTCCCCCTGGGGCCCGCGCGCACGTGCGCTCACGGTATCTGAAGGGGGTAGCACCCCTCATGCGCCGTAGAAACGGGACGCGGCCCAATGTGACCGCGTCCAACAAAAGCCCGCGACGCACACGGCGGCAGGGGCCCACGACGTGATAGGGAAAAGTAGGGTGCGTGAAACGCACCAACTCAGCTTCATGGAACCAGCAGTCGACTGGTCGCAGAGCCGCACAAGCTGTGCCCGGAGAATGGTGCGTTTCACGCATCCTACGGCTCTACTATTGACCACCGTGCCGAGGTTTTCCGGCGGGCCGAGAAACTCGACTGGGCCGACGCGTACCGGGTAGGTGGTTTCCGCAGCGGCGGTTTGTGTATCGACCTGTGCCTGCTCGGCCGGAGTGTTGGGCTCCGGGCTCATCTCCGTCGATTCTGCAGGGGTGCCCGCCGGCGGCGCTTTGGACCCCGGTAAGTCACGCAGGGGCAGCGGCCCAGCGCTGTTGCGGAAGAGGTTGTCCCGTTCTATGCGGTTGTCGGGGATCTCTAAGACAACTCGAAATCCGGCGTTGAAACCTCGGCTTGTAGGCTCTGCTCGCCTTCGGCTAGTCGACACGACATGCCTCGGAAAGTAATCGAAAGCCCCTCCCCGCTGGGTTCGTGTCTGTCCCGAATCCGGCCCTGGGGGATTCTCTGTGCGCGAGTCCTTCCAGTAGTCTTCGGCGAACCAGTCCTGGCACCATTCCCACACGTTGCCGTGCATATGGAACAGGCCGAACGGATTCGCGCGGAACCCGGCGATGGGCGCGGTGAACGCGAAATCGTCGTCCCAATCCACTTCCCAGGTGACCGACGGGCGGGAACGCTTGTGGGAGGCGTCGGCGATGTTCGCGAAACCCTCTAACGACTTCGCTTCGCCACCCGTGCTCCAAGCAGTTGTCGTACCCGCCCGACATGCATACTCCCACCGGGCCTCCGTCGGCAGAGAATAGGGTGCCTCCTCCTTCTCGCCAAGCCAACGGCAGAACGCCTGCGCATCGTTCCACGTGACGATTCCAACCGGGTGGTCCTCGGGTTGCGGGAAGCCCGGACTGTGCCAGTTGTAGCTGCGGAGCGTGAAGTCCTTCCGCTCCAGGCTGAATCCCCAACTCGCTACACCGTCGGTCTCGGCCTCGGTCTTGTAGCGAGCGGCATCCGCAAATTGCCGGAACTGACCAACGGTGACCTCCCCGACACCCAAGAAGAATGGTTTGGTAATCGTCACACGATGCTGCGTTTCTGGCGGGCCCATGTCAAATTCGCCGGGCGGGATGACGACGAACTTCATGCCAAGCGAGTTGGCCCACTCGACCGGCACGCCGAGGTAGTCGGCCCATGCCTGCTGATGGCGCTTGGCCTGCTCGGCATCGAACGGGGCGACGGCCAGCGGCGGCCTGTTCGCGGGGCTACTGAGATCCTCCTCTTCGCCCGCAACAGCCACTTCTTCTGCTTGCTTCGTCTTATCGCCACCACCGACGAGCGCGAACAGCAAGCCGGCCACGACCACAAACGCCGCTGCGCCGAGAGCGATCCAGCCATACACCATCATGCCGCGCTTCCCCGGAGGGACCAACCGCTTCCAGAAGGCCGTGCCGGTCTCTTGCTCCACGTGGGACTTGATGGTCTCTTGGGGCTCCCCGGTCAGTCTTGGGGGTGGCTTCGGAGCGGCGTCCTCTTCGGCCAGTTGCTGGAGAAACGAGGTAAGGGCATGATCGCTGGACGGCTCCGCCGCAATCGGCTGGCCGTGCTTGGCGGCCACGCGGGCTTCCAGGGCGGCGATGACTTCGGTCATCGACTGGTAGCGGTCGGCCGGGCTCTTGGCCAGCATCTTCTGGAAGACGGCGTCCAGAGCGGCCGGCACGTCGGGCCGGGCGTCGCAGAGCGAGGGGATGGGGGCGTCGCGATGGGCCAGGAGGATCATGATCACCGTGTCGCCCTGGTACGGGTTCCTGCCGGTCAGGAGGCGGTAGAGCGTGCAGCCGAGGGAGTAGACGTCGGCCCGGGCGTCGGCCGTGTGCGTGTCTTCGGCCTGCTCCGGGGGCATGTAGTCAAAGGTGCCCATCACCTGGCCGGTCGACGTGAGGCTCTCCGAGTCGTCCGAGTCGGCATCGCCCGGCACGCCGATTCGAGCGAGGCCCATGTCGAGAATCTTGACGGTGCCGTTCTTGTCCAGGAGGAGATTGGCCGGCTTGATGTCGCGGTGGACCACGCCTTCGGAGTGAGCGTACTCCAAACCTCGGGCCGCCTGGATGATGCACTCGACGGCTTGCTCGACCGGCAGAGGGCCGCGCTCGGCGACGATCTGGGCCAGGTCCTTGCCGTCGACGTATTGCATCACCAGGAAGTGGATCCCGTCCGCTTCGCCGGCGTCGTAGGCGGTGACGATGTTGGGGTGCTCCAGCCGGGCCGCGGCTCGGACCTCCCGATGGAACCGCTTGACCATCTCGGGCGACTTCATGGCCCTGGCCGGGAGCACCTTCAGGGCGACGACCCGCTTCATCGTGCGGTGCTGGGCCTTCAAGACCTGGCCCATGCCGCCGGCCCCGATCTGGTCGAGCACCGTGTACTCGCCGAGCACCAGCCCCCGCGTCTTCCCGTGATAAACGGCCGCCGCCTGATACCGGGTGAGCTTCCCCGCCTGGATCAGCTCCCGAGCCAAATCCTGCACGTCCCGGGGGCGCTTCTCGGGCGGGAGCCCCTCCTGGAACGCCGACAGCTCGGCCGCTGACATCAGGCCGCTTTGCGTGAGATTTTCGACGAACTGCTTCAGGGTGACCGCCATCACATGCTTCCCGGGGGAGAACTGCTCCCTGATGTTAGCCCACAGGGCAGGGCGAGAGCAACCGTAGGGGCGGTGAACGGTGCAGCAAGTGTTCCGGGCAGGGTCCGGCGAACTCGTAGCACAGGCATCTTGCCTGTGTTACACGGTTGGGGAATGGCTGCCATAGACAGGCTGGAAGCCTGTCCTACACGGCGGCACGGATCACTCGGCGGTCAACCGCATGCAGACCAGGCGGTCTACGCCGCGGGCGTACAAGAGGCCGTGCGAGAGGATCGGGGCGGCCCAGGCGGGCGGGTCGATCAGGACTCGGCCGCCGGGGCGCTCGCGCACGACGGCTTCGGCCACCTGGACGTATTCCTGGGGCGTTGCCTTGACGAGCCGGAGCTTGCCGTCTTCGCTGAGGCAGACGAAGTGGCCGTCGACGTAGAGGAGCGAGGCGAGCCGCAGGCCCGGCCGGCTCCACATCACCTCGCCGGTCTTCCACTCGATGCACCGAAGCTCGGCGGTGCCCGAGTAGCGTCCGCTGGAGCCGTAGAGATAGCCCTCGTGATAGATGGGGGTGTTCCAATGGGTCTGCATGGCCTTTTGGCGTCCCGGCGGATCGCTCCAGACGACGTCGTAGTCGCCGGGCTTGACGCGGAGCAGGGAGCTTCCCGGGCCGTACGTCTCGGAGATGAACACGTCGTCGCCGACGACGACCGGCGTGGCGGCGTTGACGCTGTCGCGGAGCCTGGCCCGCCACGGGTAGTGGAAATCGACCTCGCCGGATCGCGGATCGAAGCCGACCAGGCCGCCGCGGGCGAAGGCGAAGCACCAGCGGCGCCCGTCGATCGTGGCAAGCTGCGGCGTGGCGTAGCCGGCCAGCTCGTCGCTTGCGGCGTACTTCACGTCGCCGGTCCGCTTGTCGAACGCCACGATGCCCGTGCCGTTCCCCACGGCGCGATCCAGGTTGAAGCGGCCGATGTCCTGACATTCGGGCGGGCTGCCGCCGACCATCACGATCAATAGATCGCCTTCCACGACGGGCGTCGAGCCGACGCCGAAGTAGTTCTGCACGACGCCGAACCGCTCGGCCGTGTCGACCTTCCACACGAGCCGGCCGTCGTCGGCCCGCAGGCAATGGAGCATTCCCCCCGCCCCGAAAATGTAGACCCGGCCGTCGTCGATCACCGGCGAGCTGCGGGGCCCGTTGTCGTAGCCCACCAGGTCCTCGTAGTCGGTCGGGTAGGCGAACTGCCAGAGGAGCTTTCCCGTGCGGCGATCGAGGCACCGGAGCCGCGCTTGATCGCCGACCCGGTCGAACTGATAGAAGCCGTCGCCGGCGACCGAGCCGATGCCGTAGCCCGTGCCCAGCTCGCAGTGCCAGAGGACCGGCGGGCCGCACGGGCCCCATGCGGTGAGGATGCCCGTCTCCGGCGACTTGCCGTTCCCGTCGGGGCCGAGGAATCGCGGCCAGTCGGCGCCCCGTGTGGGCGCCCGGGCAGCGGAATCACGGAGTTCCGGGCGGCCGGGCTCCGCTTGCCCGAACGCCGCGTGCCCCAGCCCGGCATGGAGACCGATGCTTCCGGCCAGGCAGAGGCCCATGAGAACGAACCGACCGAAGAGCCGTTGGAACATCCTTACTCGCCCGTACGAAAGCAGACGCATGGGGGACTGCGACCGTTCCGCTGGCGACAGCTCGCCGTGTCGGGTGGGCGCAAGTCCCGGTGTTTGAAGGCGAAGTGATAGTCTAGGGATCGGGCGTCTTCTCGGCAACTGCTTGGACTGCGGGCGCGTGGGCTCGTGCCGATTTGCGTTGCCCGTCGCCGCTTTCATCGGTCCGGTTCGATCAATGCGTCAAGGGCGTCCCTTGCCGGTAGTCCGGGCAGCAATCAGAATGACCTGTAGAGGCCGTCAACGGCTCGTCGCCCCGCGTTCGACTTCGTCCCGTGGGATCGGACCGATCCCGGCACGCCATGAGCGAGCAGTTATGTCGCTGATCAAACTCGATGAGATCCGCAAGGTCTACTCGCTGGAAGAGACGGAAGTCGTGGCGCTTCGGGGCGTGTCGCTGAGCATTGACCGGGGGGAGTACGTGGCGCTGATGGGCCCCTCGGGCTCGGGCAAGTCGACGCTGATGAACACGCTGGGGTGCCTCGACCGCCCCACCAGCGGAAGCTATCTCTTGGACGGCGAGGAAGTGGCCAGGATGTCGCGCGACACGCGAGCCAGGCTGCGGAACCGGAAGTTCGGCTTCGTCTTTCAGAATTTCAACCTCCTCGCCCGCACCAGCGCACTGGAGAACGTCGAACTGCCGCTGCTTTACGAGCGGGGAACGTCGGCGCGGGAACGACGCCGCCGTGCGATCGAGGAGTTGGAGAAGGTCGGGCTGGGCGATCGGCTGCACCACCATCCGGGGCAGCTCTCCGGAGGACAGCAGCAACGCGTGGCCATGGCCAGGGCACTGGTCAACCGACCGGCGATCATCATGGCCGACGAGCCCACCGGGAACCTCGATTCACGCACCAGCCGGGAAGTGATCGATCTGCTCCGTCGCCTGAATGAGGAGACCGAGATCACGCTGGTTCTGGTCACTCACGACCAGTACATCGCCCGGCATGCCAAGCGCATTCTCGTGCTTAAAGATGGGGAGATTGTAGAAGATACGACCGACTTCGAGCGAGCGCTACGGGCACTCCACTCCGAGGACGAGGAAGAATAGGACGTCTGCGTTGTGTTTCCTGCTCCTGGCGAGTGTTCCGGTTACAGGGAATGTAGCGATTATACTACATACGGCGGGCCGCTTCACCGATTAAGAGGGTATGGTCGTTAGCCCTCGCATCGTCGGTCTGTTGGTCTGCGCCCTGGCGGCCTCGATGGCGTCGGTCCCCGCCCATGGGCAAGGGATGTTGGGGATCGTCTTTCCCGAGCAGCGGCGGATGGAGATCCGCGCGCCCTCTGAGATACCGGTGGCACGGCTGCCGGACGTCCCCGCGCCGCCCACGGTCTCCAAGCCCGTGCAGAAAGAGCCGCTCGAACTCTCGCTGGACGACGCGATTCGGATCGCCCTGAGGAACTCGCAGGTCATCCGTGTGCTGACCGGCGCGGGCGCGACCTCCAGCGGCAGCACGATCTACGACCCGGCCGTCACGAATACGCAGATCGACGAGGCCCGGGCGCGTTTCGATCCCAACGTGCAGGTGCTCAACGACTTCGACCGGATCGAGACCCCGCAGGGAGGCTTCGATCCCGCCGACCCGACCCGGGCTCGGATCGAGGGAGACCGGATCGACCAGTACAACCTGGGCCTGGGTGTGTCGAAGACGACGTCTACGGGGGGGACGGCCAGTCTGGACGTCCACACCAACCCATTGCGGTCTTCGGCGGACGGCCTTCCGCTGAATCCTCGGACGACCTCGTCGGTCGACATGGGCTTCTCGCAGCCGCTGTTGCAGGGGGGCGGGATTCGGGCGAACCTGGCCCCCATCGAGATCGCGCGGATCGACACGGAGCGGTCGTTCTATCAGCTCAAGCAGAGCGTGCAGCAGTTGGTCCGCGGCGTGATCGAGGCCTATTGGGCCCTGGTGTTCGCCCGAGTTGAAGTCTGGGCACGCGAGCAGCAAGTGAAGCAGGGCCAATGGGCCTTCGATTTCGCGGAGGCCCAGTTCCGTCGCGGCTTGGGAAACGCAGGTGACCGGGCGCAGGCCCAATCCTCGTTGGCACGTTTTCGCGCCAACGCGATCACCGCCCGAGCGAATCTGCTGCGTCGCGAGGCCGCACTGCGGAACGTTCTCGGCCTGTTGCCCTCCGACCAAAGGCAGATCGTTCCCGTCACGCCGCCCTCGACCGAGTGGATCGACGTCGAGTGGGAGACGATTTTGCGAATCGCCGAAGAGTACCGGCCCGATCTCATCGAGCTGAAGCTCCGCATCGAGTCCGACCAGCAGCAGCTCCTGCTGGCCGAGAACGACGCCTTCCCCCGGGTCGACGCCAATGCCTTGTATCGCTGGGACGCCCTGGGCGGCAGAGACCCCAGCGGCGCGTGGCTCGCCTCGGGCCCGGGCCAGTTCACCGGCTGGCAGCTCGGCATCGACGTCTCCGTGCCCTTGGGCTTGAGACAGTCCCGAGCGGTGCTTCGCCGGGCGGAGCTATCCGTGATGCGGGACCGGGCGAACCTGGAGCAGGGCCTTCACAACGCCACGCATCTGTTGGCCGATAACTACCGCAACCTGGCGCAGTTCCACGAAGAGTACCAGGCATTCCGAGAAACGCGGCAAGCGGCGCGCACGAACCTCAACGCCCAATCGGCACGATGGGCCGCCGACCTGACGATCTATTTGAACAGACTCCAAGCGCTGACGAGCTGGGGCGATGCGATCGATGCCGAAGCCCAGTCGCTTCTCCAGTACAACAGCGAGTTCGCCAATCTCCAGGAGCAGATGGGGACGATCCTGGAGGTGCACGGGGTCCGATTCGTCGAAGAACGGTACTGCTCGATGGGGCCCCTGGGCCGACGGTTCCCCGGTCGCTGGTATCCGCAGGGCCGTCGACCGGGTCCTTACGAGGAGCAGTACGAGCGCGGCAGCGAGCCCTCCGAGAATGCCTTCGACCTGGACGAGCCGGTCATCCCGACGCGGCGCGATCTGGACAGGCCGCGTCCGCTGATGCGAACGCCCGACGCACCGCCCGAGGCACCGCCCGACGCGCTCATCCAACCGCGGCTGGACGCGGAGCGGCCCCCTCTGCCCGCGCCGATGCGAGAACCGGAGCAGATACCCCTCCCGGCTCAAGCCCCGGAGCGGACGGAGGTGCCGGCTTACAAGCCGAAGTGGCTCCCCGTTCCGGAGCCCCGGATCCTGAAGCTGCCGTGAGGCGCCGCGTGCCATTCACCGAGCACAAGGCGCCGCTCGGGATGGAAGGAGGGGAAAAAGGGGTCAGGGCTCTTTCTTCAGCAGGAGACTCGCCCCTGCAAGCTTCCGTGGGAGAAACAAGAGTCCTGACCCCTTTTTCGGATCGCGGGAGCAGCGTCCCGGGTGACGAGTTCTCCGATCTCGGGTTCCGAGTCGTGAGTCGTGAAGTGATCCCTGCGCCCGGCAGCGTTCCCGTATGGTCTGGGCCTGGGGTAATCTGTTTGCTCTAGTGGAGACGCCGCGCCGGCGGCCGTGAGTCAGCCGAACGTACTCCTCACGCTCCGCGTGAGGGCAACACCCGGACCGCATCGGGCAAAGGGCCTCACGCGGAGCGTGAGGAATACGACGCGGAGCGTGAGGAGTACGAGAGCGGGCGTCCGGGCCCAACGCGCCGGTTCGTGTCGTGGCTTGCGCGGCGGCTCGTTCAACGACAACCACCTGCACGCCTCGAACCGCAACAACGAGAGGCGCGGTCCCATCACAAGTCAGGCCATGAACCGATTTGTCGGCTCACGGCCTGCTTCTGTCCACGTCTTGGGGTTCTCCGGGTCGACGGTGTCCCACTCGATATCGAGAGGGTATTTCATTCGTAGCGCAGGGCTTCGATCGGATCGAGTCGGCTCGCCCGCCACGCGGGATAGAAGCCGAACACCACGCCGACGACCACGCCGAACAGAATCGCGATCACGGCGGCCGTCAACGAAACGACGGTCGGCCATTTGGTGCCGCTGGTCCAGGCGTTGATGACCGCCGTGAGCCCGGCCGACGCGGCCGTCCCCAGGGCGAGACCCACCAGGCCGCCGATCGTGGAAAGCAGCACGGATTCGACGAGGAACTGCCGGAGGATGTCCCACTGCCGGGCGCCCACGGCCATGCGGATGCCGATCTCCCGGGTTCGCTCGGTCACCGAAACGAGCATGATGTTCATGATCCCCACGCCGCCGACCAACAGCGAGATGCCGGCGATCGACGCCAACAGCGCAGTCATCGTGCCCGTGATGATCCCCAGCATCTTGGCGATCTCCGTGGTCGTCTGCACCTCGAAATCGGCGGGGTCGCCGGGCGGGATCTTGTGCCGCTCGAACAGGAGCTGCTTGATCTCGTGCTCTGCCTCGGCCATCCGATTCATCGATCGGGCCGAGGCGAGGATAATGTCGACGTTGTCGAATCGCGAGCCGCGGAGCCGCTTGCGCACGGTCGTGTAGGGGGCCAGCACCACGTTGTCCTGGTCCTCGCCGACCATGTTCGCCCCCTTGGCCTCCAGAATGCCAATCACGCGGAAGGGGATGTTCTGAATGCGAATCGTCTCTCCGAGGGGATTGGTCGTCTGGAAGAGCTTCTCCACGATGGTCTGGCCGATCACGCACACTTTGGCGGCCGAGGCGATCTCGCGATCGGTGAAGAACCCGCCGCGACGAAGCCCCCAGCTACGCACGGTGGGGTAGTCGGTTCCCACGCCGAACAGCTCGCGCGGGCTCCAGTTGGTGTTGCCGTAGACGACCTGTCCTCCGGCGCCGACGATAGGCGATGCGGCGAGCACCGCCCGGCACTCCTCAACCATGGCGTTGCAGTCGTCGTCGGTGAGCGTCATCATGCTCCCCCGGCCGTGGTGCACGCCCCCGTGCCCCCGCTTGCTTCCCGGGAAGATGACGATCACGTTGGTCCCCAGGCCCTGAAGCTCGCCCTGGACCAGTTTCGTGGCGCTTTGCCCGATCGAGACCATCGTCGTGACGGCGGCGACGCCGATGACGACCCCCAGCACGGTCAGCCCGGCCCGGAGCTTGTTCTTGGCCAGCGCTCTCAGAGCGATGCGAAGCGTCAAGAGCACGTTCATGAGCGGTCCTTCCCGGCAGGGTCAGTCCTTCTTCAGTCCGGCGACCAATTCCTGTCCTTCTTTGAGGGGGCCGGATTCCATCTCCGTGTACTTGTAGTCGCTCATCCCGATGGTGATTTCCACGGCCTTGAGCTTCTCCCCTTCCTTGACCCAGACGTGTCGCTTGGTGCGTTCTTTGCGGGCGAGGATTCGCTCGACGGCGGATCGCAGGTCGCCGGAGTCCTCGTCGTCCTCGGAATCCTCCTTCTCCTCGGCCCCTTCCAGGATTTTCTGGTCGTCCTTTCGAACGTGCCCCTTTTCCGGGTAGAAGCGAATCGCCGCGTTGGGGATCTTGACGATGTCCTCGCGTTTCTCGATCTGAAAGGAGAGATTCGCGGTCATGCCCGGCATCAGCTTCATCTCAGGATTGGGCGTGGTGACCACGACGGGATACGTCACCACGTTCTGGAGGGTATTGGGGTTCTTGCGAATCTGATGGATTTTGCCTTCGAAGAGGTCTTTCGGGTAGGCGTCGACCGTGAAGAAAACGGGCTGCTCATCCTCTTTGGCCTTGCGGATCAGGCCGATGTCGGCTTCGTCGACCGACGCGTAGACGTACATCTCCTTGTCCATGTCCGGCGCCACGACGAACAACTCCGGCGCCTGAAACTGGGCGGCCAGCGTTTGCCCCTCGTCGATCTTCCGGTCGATCACGATCCCGTCGACCGGGGAATAGATTTCCGTGTAGTCCAGGCTCGCTTGGGAGTTCTCCAGGTTCGCTTCCGCCTGATCCAACGACGCCTCGGCGACTTCCACCTGCGCGTCGAGAGCCTCCCAGTTGTATCGGTACTGATCCATTTCCGTTCCGGAGATGAAGTCTTTGTTGTCCGCTTCCAGGTCCTTCGCCCGGTCATAGTCGCTCTTCGCTTGTTCGCACAAGGCCTTCGCGCGCTTGACGTCGGCTTTCGCCCTGGCGAGCATCGCCTTGTCGCGTTTCACGTTCGCGTCGTAGAGCCGCGGATCGATCTTCGCCATGAGGCGTTCTTCTTTTTCCGCGGCGGTGAGCTCCTCGTCGGGGTCCACCTTCTTCACTTCGTCGTTGTAGTCGGCGTTGAGCGCGACGATCGGTCCGGAGACGAACGAGCCGACCGAGACGCGGAGCTTCGGCTGCACGGTTCCCGTGGCGTTGACCACCGAGACGATCTCCCCGCGCACCACCTCCGCCGTGCGAAACTTGGGGGCGCTGCGGGCTTTCCAATACCGCATGCCGTAGTAGTACGCCGCCGCGCCGCCCCCGACGAGCACGGCAAGCACCACGATCAGCTTCACCAGGAACTTCATCACGTGCCCATAGCTCGGGGGGAAAAACGTGAATCGAAGGAGATCGGGCCGAGCGAAACCCGCCGGGAGAGGGGGTCTGTTCCAACTCCTATTATACTCGCCGCCGCAGCCGGTGTCGAACGTCAGCCTCGGCCGTCGCCCCACTCGTCACACCTCCTTCGGCACGACGAACGGCTCGCGGTACGTCCTGTTGTGGCACGGTCTCCTGACCGTGCCACTTTCGGCGTAACCGATTGTGCAGCAGGGCTTTCAGTCGGCCCGTCGACGAGGTCGGGAGACGCGCCGAACAACGCGGCGTCGACTTGAGGACTCGCCCTCAGCTCGTCGCTCTACCAAGGCTCCCACGCCTCGAAGTAGAGTTGGAGGAGATGCCAGTCACGTATCGGCGTGTTCACCAGCAGCCAGTACACCGGAGCGTACACGACCTGTGCAATCACCATCCAGACGTCATAGGGCCAACCGAGATACCGCACCAGCCCCAGCACCGGCGCGAAGCTAAGGGCGTAGAGCAGGAGCCAGGAACCCAGCGTGAGCAGCCACAGCAACGCTCGCCGGGGCCTCGCGAAGATGGTCGTCGAATGGCCTCGAATG
>Ga0307379_10007759_pt1 | contig 14541 bp, 13 predicted proteins | sample UN2MG_FD_202237 | JGI IMG/M metagenome (GOLD analysis project Ga0307379, IMG submission 202237) | Soil microbial communities from Risofladan, Vaasa, Finland - UN-2 | ecosystem: Environmental > Terrestrial > Soil > Coastal area > Acid sulfate soil | place: Finland: Risofladan, Vaasa | collected... | reverse complement strand
CCTCGCGTCTGGTGTTTCTTCTTGTCGAGAAAATAGACGGGGACGCGTACTCGCCTCTCCGCAACGGCAATCTGTTCAACAGCTTGATGTTTGGATGACGTCACGGCGATTGACAAGAAGGCCCTCGCTGGACAAGGCGGCTCCTGCTATCGAGCCGTCTGCAAGCGGCCTTGTCCCCTTCCCTCATGCGGGCGTGGAGGTAGCTCACCTAAGATTTCTCTTCGATGCCCAAAAGAGATAACCCTTGCGGCTGTGCTATAGTGTGGACGCAACTTTGCTATGGGGAGGGAACAATGGCAGCGACCAAAGAGCTTACATCCGGTCAGAAGGCGGCGCAGACGCGGAAGCGCCGCGCAGCGGCACTCAAGGCAGCGGCAACACGTAAGCGTCGGGCGACCGCCGCCAAGGCCGCAGCCACACGCAAAAAGAATAAGGCCGCAGCAGCGCGCAAGACCGCTCGCAAAACAACCGCCAAGCGGAAACCGGCGGCGCGCAAGACCGCTCGCAAAACTACCACCAAGCGGAAACCGGCGGCGCGCAAGAAATAAGGGCTAGGGTTTGTCAGTGCTTAGCCTTGTAATAGGTGATTTGCACAATCGATACGTATGCAAGTGCGACCCCTATTAGATAGGTCGCAGCACTGAGGCTGAGGGCGTAAAGCCAAACAGTCTCTCGCGCGGGTTGGGTGCCAAGCAGAGCCCGCCAAATCGTATTCAAAACAAAATATCCGACATAGCCGGTTATGAGAATTGCAATGAGGCCCCCGATGCATAACCAGAGGGCTGTGTAATCCCGCCGCTCCGCTTCCAGTTCGTCAGCGGGAAATAATCCATACACAGCTCCGATCGCGATCATGCCCAAAGCGCCGATCTGCACCGCATAGGGACACCCAAGCCACAGCGTTAAATTCGCCAAAGGTACGCCAACATGGCCCTCTAAAGTACTTTGCAGATAGTGGACGAGGGGCGCGTAGCCCATGATCAGACCCAGGAGAAAAAGTCCCAGGCCCCACCGGACAAACGCTGCGGCGAGCAAAGTGACTTCGCTGATGTTTGCATCCTTCTTTGCCATGAAGCCCTCCCAACTGCCGTATCTAGAGCCAGCTTAACGCTTCGAGTGCGGTAGGACGCCAGCAATTTCTCATAGTGCACCGCAGCAGCGTCATGTTTCCGCAATCCTCCGACGGTGATATCCTTGGCCGCTCTGTACAGCGTAGGAGGTCACCATGGCGACCAAGCAAAGCTTTACTCCAGACGAATGGACCAAGATATTTGCGAGCCCGATGCTCGCTGGCATGGCTGTATCGGCAGCTGAGCCGAGCGGCCTCTGGGGCGCGCTAAAGGAAGCCATCGCCAGCGGGTCGGCGCTCGCCGCGGCAAAAAGCGAGGCGAACTCCAACGGGTTGATCAAGGCGGTCATCGCCGATTTCGAAACGTCGGAAGGTAGATCTTCCATCCAGGGTGCACTGCGAAAGATGTTCGCCACTGCCAAACCAGCAGATGTCGTCCAGGGGTCGATTTCCACTCTCGATGAGGTGTCGCGGCTTCTCGATAGGGAAGTGCCCAAAGACGCGGCGCCATTTAAAACCTGGCTGCGCGGCATCAGTCAGGACGTGGCTGAGGCTTCTAAGGGGGGCGGCTTCCTCGGCTTCGGTGGTGTTCAAGTCAGCGACGCCGAGAAGGGCACGCTCGCCGATATCAACAGGGCGTTGGCATAGCGCTATAACCTTGCCCCAACGCCAGGTGAAAAGCGGCCGGCGTGGCGCTTTCTTACCTGTCGATTCTACAGGTTACGAATTACAAGGTACGTCGCTCTTATTGGCTGGTTGGAAGTAGTGCCAAGGCTCGCGCCCCTTCAGGTCTGGCAGGAGGAATCAATGCCCAGTCTTTACGAAATTCTCGCGGATGCTCAGCAAGGCGAGGCGATGACGTCTTTGGGCAATCAGTTTGGCCTCACGCCGCAGCAAACTCAGGCCGCCGTCGCAGCGCTGTTGCCGGCCATATCGATGGGATTAAAACAATCGACGGCCACCCCTGAAGGCCTTGGCAACCTGTTTGCCTTGATGGCGCAGCAACCAGACTTGCTCGGCGTTTATGACGATCCGCGGGTCGCTTACTCCCCTGGTGGACGTGCTGCCGGCAATGCAGCGCTCTCCACGATGTTTGGCTCGCCTGACGCAAGCCGGGCGATTGCCGCCCAGGCGCAAAATCTTTCGGGTGTCACGTCCACCATCCTGAAGAAGCTATTGCCGGTGATCGCCGGGATGATCATTTCGGGTTTGATGCGCAGCGGATCGGGACAGGCTGCGCCGCAAGCTCCGCGAAGCGAGTCGGAACAGGGTGGTGGATTATTCGACATCCTGCGGCAGGTCTTTGGACAGGGGCAGCAACCAGAGGCGACAGGCCAGCAGGGCTCTTCGCCCCATGGAATTCCCCCTATTGGTGACATCTTGGGATCCGACCCCGGTGGGACAGTTACCCCCCGCAGTGCGCCCCCTATGCCCAAGCCCTCCGATCCAGTCCCGATGCCAACTGACCCGGGCGGTGGCACCGTACCCGGGGGCGATGTGCTCGGTCAGATCCTGCGTGAATTGCAGAAGGGAATTTCGGAGGGGCGGATCAAGCCCGTTATTGTCGGCCCTTACGAGATCGACGTTCCCGGAAAGTCGGGACCTTCTAGTCCCAACCAACCTCCGATCCCTGGCGGTGATATCCTCGGTCAAATCTTACGCGACATGCTCGGCGGGAAGGCCAGCCAAGCACAATTGCCAGGGCAGACATCGGGTCTGGGTTCCGCGGTGTTCGGCGATCAGATCGAGGCTGGTGGGGATGTCGACCAATCTCAGATCGAAAGCCTTCAAGAGGTGTTTGACCGGTTCATCGGCACCACGCGCCGTTAAGACCCTCGCGAGTGACGCGCCGACGGCATATGGGTTCGAGCAAAGGGAGTTGGAGCTTTTTTCAGCATTTGAGGGCAGCCCGATTATTGCCCGAGTGGTGCAACAAGATCGTCTCGCTTGATTACCCGGAGGGGGTTGAGATGAAGTCTGGGTTCGACAGTCGGGCGGTTCTTGAAAACGCAAGCTGACCAGTGCACGCCGGTCGGATGACCACGGAAACAAATCGGTTTCGGCAATCCAGGAGGAAAAGAAGCAATGTCCGTTTTAAAAGTCATCGAGCTTATGGGCGACTCCGATAAGGGATGGGAAGAGGCTGCCCAGGAAGCTGTCAATGAGGCAGCAAAAAGCATCAAGCATATTCGGTCAGTGTGGATACAAGATCACGCCGCAACCGTCGAAGGCGGCAAGATAAAAAGGTATAGGGTTACGTGCAAAATCACTTTCGAGGTTGAAAGCTAATTCCGCTACGTTATTGCTTGGCGTGACGCCGTCGTTGGCGTCCGCCAACTCCATCCTACTGGGTCGGTGGACGCTAACACGGGGATCAGATGGTGATTAATGCCCGAAGAGATCCGCCCTCCAGTGCAGAGCTCCAATTTTGAACGCGAGCGCCGCAAAAAGTCCGGAGCGCCTAATTTGGACAGCCGCGCTGTTTTATCGGCGCCACTTGATGCTTCCGCTATGGGACAGGCGCGATGCATAAGCGTGTCTCAGACGCAGAAAGGTTACGTCTTCAAATCGTCGGGAACCTTCCCCCATTCTCTGGCTAAACTCTCAGCACATCGCTGAACGCCCGCGGCAGCGTCACATTATGGGGAGCGCCCTCAAACATCGGAGCGATGTCATTGGGCTCATATCCAGCAAATCCACAGCCGATTGGCGTCACCTCAAACAACTGCCAGGGGTGCGTTCTCGCGAACGCCAAAAACCCATCGACCCCCTCGGCTATCTGGTCGAGGGACAGCGCGGATAGGCTTTCGTCCATGGTGGGGATGGCATAGCTATTACCCTGCACCCCGGTGTCTTGCCCACAAACCGCTCCACGATGGCGTACTGCTTCGACTGCGGCGCCTAGGTCATGACGACCACCGAGGTTCGAACCAAAGACATAAACAGGTCTATCCATGTGCATCAGGTGCGCTCCCCGGGCATGTGGCTGGCGACTTAAAAAGAAGAACCCCGCCAATCAGGAAAGGCTCCCCCGCTCTCTCAAATCCCCACGAATTTGATTGAAGCATCGTCAAGCCCAAAAAGGGCAAATCTCAGGCTGCAGTTCGCGCTCACCAAAATAGATGTAGGAGTTCTGCCCAAGAGTCACGCTCCCACTGCTCGCGGCTGGGGTGGGCGTAATTTGATTTATCTTATGGGGCTTCCCTCCCCCATGATGGCTCCCCCCAAACGGAACCCAAGAAGCCCCGCCCCCCCGTACGGGACTTCTTTCTGGGCTTCAAATGAGTTGCTGGATACCTAAAAAATTGACCCGTCCTTTCGCGAGAAGCTGCTTTGCAAGGGCTTCGATTTCGAGCCAATGGCGCTCTACAAGCTGGCGTGCCTCGCCGATCATTTCGCTCATGAGAGCTTCGGCGCGGGCGGTGTCGTCATTAGTGGCCAGCAGAGCGAGGCTCTTTGCCCTTACTCGGTCTTCGGCATCACCCCACGTTGGAGACCCGAGATGTTTGCCTTCAGCAAGGCTGGCTGCGATCAGCACCATCAGCGCGTGATTGATCTTATTGTCGTGCCCTCCCATAAGAGGGTCTTCGCAGCAGACGTGTCCCAGTCTGGCGCCATCAGGAACAATGGTGACGTAAAGGCATCTGTAGCCGAGCTTCACCGAGATTACTGCGTGACCGGCTTCATGGTAGGCGATTGCCTCTTTTGGATCAGTCGCGTTCATGCCCTCTCAACTTCACCGAACGTCAGGATCGTTAGCGTTAATTCGTGATAGCCAAGATCCGAACCTCTTCGCAGTCCCTTTTGTTCAGCCAACCAGCTTATTTTGTGAGCATTCGAATTTGCTAACAGAATCCTGCGAACAATAATGTACCTCGAGCGTCTAAAAAGAGCGTCGCTAACGGAACGCGGATTTCATTTCACGTTCAGTTCTAGCAACACAGAGAAGTCAGTCGAATTCAGCCGCGAGGCGGCCGAGCAGATTCGACAGGCGCTGCAAAATGTATTGAGTAAGTCAGCCCCGGAGCACCAGCTAACGCTTACGGTCGTAGGGCATCAGATTGTGAGAGCGCCTAGTGCGTACGGCATACTCCTTCGAACACAAGAGCTTGGTGATGTCGTTTTTTCGGTACCTCCGGAAATTCTCCAAAGGCTAATAGCCGATCTGACGGACTTGGCATCGTCACCACTGCCCCCGGTAGATTCGCGACGGCTCCCCTCCACTGGCAGATCCAGGCTCAAACGCAGCGTTCAATGAGGTAGCCTGCTCAGCCAGCTCCAAGGTGGAACTCAGCGAACATTGCTATGATCCTACTGTTGCAGGCGATCCGCTACCGGATGCGCTGGTATGAAACGTGCCGAAAGGGCGGCAGCTGAGGTTCGAATCCAGTACCGCCCACCACGCAGATTCCCAATGCTCGGGAACTAGCCCTTCCGCCTGACCAGCGCGTCGAGGCTCCAGGGGCCGCCGCCGGCGAAGGCGATATAGAGAAAGACGAAGCAGAACAGGATCGCGGCATCACCCCCGTTCAGGAGCGGAAAGGGGCTCTTCGGCGCATGGGCCAGCCAGTAGGCGAAGGCCATCAGCCCGGAAAGGACGAAAGCGGTTGGCCGCGTGAACAGGCCGACCACCAGCAGCGCGCCACCGACGAGCTCGAGCACGCCTGCGATCCACGGCAGCGACAGAACCTCCGGCGAGAAATCCGAAGGCGGAAAGCCGAGCAGCTTCGCCGATCCATGCTCGAAGAAGAGCAGCGCCGCGACGACGCGCAGGACGCTGAGGACGCGCGGCGCCCATTCACTCTGGAGACTGTCGATGGTCATGGCGTGTAATACCCCCTTCTGGCTTCCGAACGACCTTATGGATGGAGTGTAGCTCATCCCACCGGGCACCGTCAGTACACGCTCTCGTTGGGGGAATAGTGCCCTTGGAGCCTGGCGTGTTTCTCACCACAGGGTCAGCCGATAGCCCGAACCCCTTGAAACGATTCGCCAACAAAAATGGGGGCTCCGGCCGGGACCCCCATTTGTCTTTGTCTTCTGCCTTAGTCTTCGCGTGCGATGCGACACTTAAGCCGCGGCGCTGACCTTTTCGGACGCGACGGATTCGATCGTCTTCAGGATCCGCGAGGCAATCTGATAGGGGTCGCCCTGCGAATTGGGACGGCGATCCTCAAGATAGCCCCTGTAGTCGTTCTTGGCGAAGCTGTGCGGCACACGGATCGAGGCGCCCCGATCGGCAATGCCCCAGCTGAACTGGTCGATCGCCTGGGTCTCGTGCTTGCCGGTCAGCCGCATGTGGTTGTCCGGCCCGTAGACCGCGATGTGATCGGCGCAGTTCTTTTCGAACGCCGCCATCAGCGCCTCGAAATAGGCCTTGCCGCCGGTCTCACGCAGATAGGTGGTGGAGAAATTGGCGTGCATGCCGGACCCGTTCCAGTCGGTGTCGCCGAGCGGCTTGCAATGATACTCGATATCGACGCCGTATTTCTCGGTCAGCCGCTCCAATAGATAGCGGGCCATCCACATCTCGTCGGCGGCCTTCTTGGAGCCCTTGCCGAAGATCTGGAACTCCCACTGGCCTTTGGCCACCTCGGCGTTGATGCCTTCGTGATTGATGCCGGCGTCGAGGCATAGATCGAGATGCTCCTCGACGATCTGCCGGGCGATCGAGCCTACGTTCGAAAAGCCGACGCCCGTGTAATACGGCCCCTGAGGCGCGGGATAGCCGTCAGCCGGGAAGCCGAGCGGGCGGCCGTCCTTGTAAAAAAAATACTCCTGCTCGAACCCGAACCAGGCGCCGTCATCGTCCCGAATGGTCGCCCGCTTGTTCGACGGATGTGGTGTGCCGTCCGGCAGCATGACTTCGCAAAGCACCAAGACCCCATTCGTACGCGCCGCATCCGGGAAAACCCGCACCGGCTGGAGGACGCAATCGGAGCTACTGCCTTCGGCCTGCAGGGTCGAGCTACCGTCGAAGCCCCACAAGGGAAGTTCTTCAAGCGAAGGAAAACTTCCGTATTCTTTGATCAGCGTCTTGCCACGCAGATTCGGTGTCGGTGTATATCCGTCGAGCCAAATATACTCGAGTTTGTACTTTGTCATTGCGGGTCCTTCTTGAATCTGTTGACGCAGAATGAGTGAGAGTCTCTGACGTCGCCAACATCGCTGGCGGCCAATGCGTTGGTATTCCAGCATCAATTGTGCCAAGGACGCGCGCGCCGCGGCCATTTCCGACGCGGGGCATGCCGCGCCGCCGGCCCTCGGCGCGCTCCATTCATTTTTACGTAATAATTATGGGCACTTCGCCGGAGCTCTCAGGCGACGCCAAAAACTCGCCCGTGGCATCCCGCTGGCGCGGCATCGACCGCACTGCACAATGCTGCGCCAACATGCAGAAGCATATGACGCTAAAATAATAGTCATTACGCGAATTTGTTGTGCAGTGACTGCTTGGATTTCGCTATGCTGAAGGTAATCAGTCGTCGACTCGCTCAGGCTTCGGCGCAAAACATTCGATTGGAGAATACAATGACGACAAGTTCTTTTGGAGGAACCGCCAAGATCTACCAGTTCCCAAAAGGCGGTCGCGCGGGTCTGAACGCCGATCGCTATGAGACCAAGACCACCAACGCGTTTGCGTTGCGGTTCGCCACGGTCGCATCTGGCGGTGCCTGGTATCACGAAGAGGCAGTTCGGGACGAACAACACCCGCGGAAGAACTGACCTTGCTTGTGGGACGCGGCGCTTAAGCCCGTCTCAGAATGCTGATCAAAGAAGGCCGGCTTGCAAAAGCCCGGCCCTCTTTCGTTATGAGGAGCTTATTCGCTATGAGGAGCCTGGCGCCTAGGCGCGCGCCGGCCACACGGCTCGAGAGGCCTCGTCCTCGGCGCTCTCATACATGGACAGCATGGGCTCGTCCGTCAGCACCACTTCATCGAACACGCCAAACCCGTTGAAATGATTCCCCAAGACCCGGCCGTAAGCGCCGATCTGGCCGATCTCGATATAGTCGCCCTCGGCTATGGACGCCGGCAGCATGAAGGGCCCCGGCAAATAGTCCGAGCTGTCGCAAGTCGGGCCGTAGAGGACGAACTCCGCCTCGGGTGCAGGTCTGCCGCGCGATGGTGTGACCAGCCGCGCCGGGAATCGAAAGCCGGAATAGGCGGCGTCGAACAGCGTGCCGAACGCGCCGTCATTGACGTAGAGCGCATTGTCGCGGCGGGCATCCACACGCACGATCACCGACTCCGCCTCGGCCACGAGGGCCCGGCCCGGCTCGCACAGAAGCTCGCAGGAATGCTTGACCGCGAGCTCGTCGGCTGCCTTCACCACTTCTTCCAGGAAGCTCGCAAGCTTTGGGGGTTCGGAATGCGGGTAGCGGCTCGGAAATCCGCCGCCGATATCGACGGCGTCGACCAGCACGCCCGAGGCCAGGATCAACCGCCCTACCTGCCTGATCGCGTCGCCGAAGGCGGCCGGGACCACGGCCTGGGAGCTCACATGGAAGGTAATGCCGAGACGGGTGGCACGCTGGCGCGCCTTCAACAGCAGCGCGGGCGCTTCCTCTTGGCTGGCGCCGAACTTCCCCTCCAGCGGGATGAGGCTGTGGGTGTTGGGGCAGGCGATCCTGAGGAACAGGGTGAGGTCGTCCGCCTCTCCGGTCTCTTCGATGACCTTGTCCAGCTCTTCGGCTGAGTCGAAGGCGAAGCGCCGGACCCCGAACTCGCGATAGGCCCGAGATATGGCGCCGCGCGACTTCACCGGGTTCATGAAATACAGATCGGCGCCTTTGATCGGCGCCATGCGCTGAATCTCGACCAAGGAGGCGACATCGAACGCGGTGATGCCGGCCTCGGCCAAGGCGTCGATGATCTGTGGCGCATCGTTGGCCTTGGCGGCGTAGAGCACCCGGCCCGAGAAATTGGCGAGAAACCACTTCGCCGCGCGCTGCGCGGCATGCGGCCTAAGGGCTAGAACAGGCCGCTCGGGGCGGCGATGACGGAGAAGCTCCGCGGCAGAAGCGAAAACGTCCATCTCATGTCTACTCCCACACGAGATTGCCGATGTCAGATGCTGCCCTTGGGCGAATGCCTTGCGAGCCGGCGTGGTCCCTAAGAAATCCTGTGGCCCTTCTAAAGGAGTTTTGGTGTGCTGACTACTCTGTCTCCCGCCTCATCAATTGGGCTTGGCAGCGACGGCGCCCGAACTGGATAGCATGGGTGTCGCCGCGCTCGAATAGACCGGCTCCTGCAGCAGCCCGAATGTCTTGCGCGCCGAAAGCCGCACCATGGCGGCGGTATAGGCATAGATCTCCGCGCTATCGACCATGCCATCGCCGTTACCGACCGGATAGAAATCGGCCGCACCGGCCAGCCCTTCGATCAGGTAGCGGGTGAACAGCCCAACATCGTAGCCGGTGTCGATCAAGGTGCGCTGGCCCCGGTCGGCGGCCGCCACGACCGTCACCGTGGAGAGCGGCGCCGGCGGCAAAATCGTGCTCGTCGTCTCGGGCAGGTTGGGCGGGAGCACATAAGAGCCGTGGTCGCGTCCAACTTCGCTTTCAAGGAGGAGGAGCACCGACTTCGCCTTCAGCGCGGCGAGGTTGGCATATAGCGTCGACAGCGGATAGCCGCCCCGCTCCTCGCGATAGGGCTCGGCATCCACCGGCAGCAGATAGGTGTCGCTGTGGCTGCTATTGGTCGCCCCGTGCCCCGAATAGTAGACGATCACCCGGGCGCCGGGTTGCGCCCGCACGAGCCGGGCTAGCTCGCCGTCCGACCCCGGCACTGGCCCGAACAGCCTCTCAAGATCGGCGCGCTTCGCGTTACGCACGTCGATGATGTTGTCTTGGCGATAGCCGAGATGCTCGGTCAGGAAAAAATACATTGCTCCGGCATCGTTCCTTGCGGTCGCCGCTGGCGGAAGATTGTCGTAGGCGCCGTTGCCGATGATGACGGCGATGTCACCCGGATTCTCCGCCGCGGACGGCTGCGCCCGGTAGAGCTCGCGAATGCGCGTGAAGGACTTCACAACGTTGCCGTTGCCGCTTCCCGGCTGCGGCAGGTGACGCGGCGGCATGGTGCAAAGATCGAATTTCCCGGCCGTCTCGATGCGCCGCATATCGGCGAGGGACAAATGTCCTTCAATCCGCACGCAATCCCGGCACCACACTACGCCGTAGCGGCTCTGTAAATCGTCGAGTTGCGCCTGACCCAGCCCGTCCGGCGACGGCAAGCAGCCAGGGGCGCAGGCGCGTGCCCTGACGCCGTCGCCATGAGCCTTACGCAGATGCTCGATGAGGTCTTCCGGCAAACAGTCGATTTCGAGCCGCGTCAACGGCGCGGGCGGTTCTTCCTCCACCACCGGCTCCGGCTCGCCCGCGGGCGCCAATGCCGCGGTCACGTCGTCAGCGTCGGCCTGCGCCGCGTCGGTCTCGGCCGCATCGGCCTCCACCGCGTCACTCGCAGCCGCATCGGCCCCGGGCGCCTCCGCCTTGACCGCCTCGGGTGGCGGCGCGGGCGGCTCGGGCTCCGCCACCAGCACCGGCACGTCCTTGCACAACGTCTTGAGCTTTTTCTGCACGGGCTCGGCGAGGAAATCGCCGTACGCCTTCATTCCGTGTTCGTTCTTGAAATACCAATGGGCCGTCCAAGTTGCGTCATTGGCCTTGCCGTCAATGGGCCCCTTGTAATAACCGAGCTTGGCAAAGCAGCGTTGCACCCAGGCGGTTGCCTCGGCCTTCTTGTCCCGCGGCGCCGCCGCCGCGGTCGCCTCGGCCTCCGGCGTCACCACCGCGACGACCATGTTTGGTGCCGCTACCGCACCATCCGGCGCAGGCTCCGCATGGGGCGCGGCAAAACACGCCACCACGCCCGCGCCGGCAAGGACGAGCCCAAAAATCAGGCGCCGCCCGCATCCCACACTCCCCGCCATGTATTCCCTCAACCGCAAAACGTACGCGATCGCGCCATTGGCGCGACCCACTTCAACACAGTCTTCGTCTTCCGGAGCAAGGACCAGGCCAATCCGCCGCCTCCCCGGAAGCGCAATCGCCAGGAACTTTACGGGGCGATGGCGGCAAGACATTGGCGAAACCCCATAACTGAAAGTGATGGCAGGCTAACGCACCACAAGCTTAATGGCGGTCCGGGCGAGCTCCTCGGAGGCGTCCAAGTCCTGGGTGCCGCCGTCGGCGCCGGCTCGCGAGGCCTTCGGCGCGGCCTGGCCCGCCCAAGCCTTCTGACCGGCTAAAGCCTTCTGACCGGCGGCGATCTTTGAAGCGCCTTCCACCACAATCTGCCGGGTGAGGAACTCGCGATAATTCCCCAGCGGCGTGAATTGCCGCGTCTTGAAATCATGCTCGATGCCGTCGGCCCCGGCCCCGCTCGCATTGCAGATGGCGATGACCGTCTCGGTCCCCGGATCCTTGAGCCGGAACTGGAACGGCGCATCCTCGCCCGGGAACTTCACCTCCCTGTCGGCGGCGATGAGATTGTCCTGCTGGTAGGTATTGGGGAAGATCACCGTTCCATTGCCGTCCGCCTCCACATTGATCAGGGTGAGATGGCAGCTTTTGGACGACGTGATCGAGAACACTGGCAGGTCGTCGACCCGATAGGTGCTCTTGTCGGAGGTGAGCGCCAGATCGAAATCGTCGAACACGTCCTCGTTGTCATCTCTGATCCGGGCCACGGCGGTCGGCGTCAACGCCGTGACCTGAATGGGCGTGTTGGCGGAGACCTTGGAGACCCGATCGCCGAATTCGGCTTCGAGGATCTCGCGCGGAAGCACGCCCTGTTCCAGCCGGCGCTTGATGCGGCCGGCCTCGCCGCCCGCGTTGGCCAGGCCTTCCGCCAATTGCGCCGCGGCAAGCCCGTATTCCGCCGCCGCGATCCTCAGGTCGACCGACTTCTCATAGGCCCGCGAGAGAAAGTTGATGCTCTCCACGCCTTCTGTTTGGGAGTCGAGCTCGGGGTCCAGACCGGTGCTGAGCATGGCCTTGCGGAAGCGCGCCGCGTCGGCCTCAAGTAGGGTCTTCATGTCGGACGGTGGCGCGTACAGCGCCGCGACCTTGCTGCGCACCCCCTTGGGGAAGCTCTGGTCGTGCAGCACATGCTGACGGATGTCGTCGGTCGCTTGGCGAATGCCTTGGTTATGGCAACCGAAGCAGGAGATGGCATTGGTCACCGCCCGGTCGCGTTGGCTGTCGTCGAGCACGATCTCGGTGGGGCCTTTGCCCAAGCGCTCGCCCTCGGCGGTGTTGAGAAAATAGCCCTGGAACCCGTTGGGCAGGCTGAACAGGGTCTCCCCCCCATCGTGCTTGAAAGCGCCCGCGCCATATGGACCGAGCGGATGGACGAACAGACTCTGGGCCGGGCTGTCGCCTTTGAAGTCGTATGAGGTCCAGAAATAGCCGGTCGGAATTGTGTGCCGCTCGATCAGCCGGTTGTGCTTGGACACGCCCGACTTCTGAAAGCCGGCACGCTTGGCCAAGAACGCCTCGATATTCGCCTTGACGTCGACGCCCTCCTCCCGCTCGAGCTCGGCAAATGTCTCGGGCAGCCTGAGAAGGTCGTAATAGAGTGGCGGGCGTGACGCCGAATAAGCGAGCCAGTCGCCCCTGACCCACGGCAGCTTTGTGCCGGTGACCGTCGTGGCCATGTCATAGGCCGTGGCGTCGGGCTGCATGCCGTATGGGTAACCGCCCGCGATACGCGCCCAGTCGTCCCGGTTCCAATCGAGATCGGCGAGATTGAAGGCGACGATGGTGGCTTGCGGATCGATCGTGCGCATCTTCAGCACGGATTGGTTGCGGCTCAGACTGTTGAGCAGCTTCACCACGCCTTGCCGGTAGCGCCTCATATCCGTCTCTGACGCGCAGGCATTATAGAAATGCGTCAGCGTGACGTAGCGCATGCCCGAACGCCGGGACGCCTCTTGCGGGGCGATGTCATTGGCGATGGCATCGGCGGTCGCGGCCGCATCGATGGGCGCGCGGTTGGCGCACGCCGCCACGACACTATCGCCGAGCCCTTTGATCCAATCATAGACGGCCTTGACGTCTTCCGCCGTGGGTTCGGCGTCGCAGTCGAACTCCTGATAGCAGTCGTAAGGCATGTCCTTCTTGGCGATCTGAATGAACAGACCCGAACCGTCGGGATTGCCGGGCAGGACCAAGTCCGGATCGCGCGCAATCTCGTCGAGCTGCAGGATGTTGCCGAAGTTCTTGGCGGGCCTTTGCCGCTTCAGGGCCGGTCCCGCTTGGTGGCAACGGGCGCAATGCTTGTCGAGTGTGTTCAAGGCGGCGCGCGCCACCGGGTCGGTTTGTGTCTCAACGGCCATGACACGGCCGAAGCCCGCCGCCATGCACAGCAAGGCGAGCGCCAGGAGCGCGGACATCGAGCCCCACGTCATAAAGTCCTCCCTTGGGGGCCGCGATTGGCTCAAACTTGGCCTTTCCAGGTTTCAATTAAAAGGCGGCGGCTGAACGCCCCATGAACGGTAAGGGTTTATGGGGTTCTCGTTACGAAGCCTAATCCTTGGCCTTCGATTTTCGCACGGCATTGGGCCGCGGCGGCAACGTTTTGAGGAAGGCGGCGATCGCCGCGCGGTCCTCGGACGTGAGCTTGGCCATGTTCTCCTGCACCGGCACCATGGTCTCGCCGATCACGTCGAAATCGGGCGTATTGCCGGTCTCCAGCAGATAGGCAATATCCTCTTCGGTCCAGTCGCCGATGCCGTCCTTGCTCGGCGTGATGTTGGGTGCCGTACCGTCGCCATCCGGACTCCTCGCGCCGGCAAACGCTTCCGAGGCGAAGATCCCGCCCAAGCGATTTCGCGGCGAGTGGCATTCGGTGCAGTGGCCCGGTCCGAGCACCAGATAGGCGCCACGGTTGACCGCATCGCTGGCATCGCCATCAGGAGTCCGCGTCTCGCCGTCCACATACAGGCGCTGGAACAGGCCGACTCCGCGGCGGATATTGTACGGAAAGGCAAGCGCATGCGCAGGAGTCTCATTGCTGACCGCAGGCAGCGTATCGAGATAGGCCTTAAGGTCGATCAGGTCCGCGTAGCTCATGCGTTGATAGGACGTGTAGGGAAACGCCGGATAAAGATGGACGCCGCCCGGCGCGATGCCGCGCTTCATGGCGTTGACGAAGTCGAGCACCGTCCACGTGCCGATGCCGGTCTCTTCGTCCGGCGAGATGTTGGGAACATGGAACGTGCCGACATCTGTCTTCAGGCAGCGGCCACCCGCCAGCACCGTCTCGTCTTTGATGTCGAGATCATCGCACGCGCCAGCCGGCGCGGCGTGGCACTCGGCGCAGCCGCCGGCGGTGAACATGGTCTTGCCGTTGTCCACATCGGCCACATGGTCGTCGGGCAGCACCGACGCCGGCAGCGTTACGGGGATGGTCAGGAGATAGAAGGCAAGCGCGCCCGCGGCGCCAAGCACCAGCAGCACAAGC
>Ga0307379_10007758_pt1 | contig 14541 bp, 19 predicted proteins | sample UN2MG_FD_202237 | JGI IMG/M metagenome (GOLD analysis project Ga0307379, IMG submission 202237) | Soil microbial communities from Risofladan, Vaasa, Finland - UN-2 | ecosystem: Environmental > Terrestrial > Soil > Coastal area > Acid sulfate soil | place: Finland: Risofladan, Vaasa | collected... | reverse complement strand
GCGTCGCCAGCAGCCACACCGGCCGCCAACCCTGTGATCTTCTGGTTAGACATGGCCAAATCAGCTGTGTCGATAGTCAACCCAGCCAAGTTAGCGCTGCTTTGACCGTAGACTAGTGCGTCGCCATCAGTTGTTGCCGCGTTGACGCCAATGATCTTTCCGCCGCTACTTAGGTTAATAGCTCCCGCGGTGACTGACCCTGAGCCGATTACCAAGCCTCCTAGCTTGATATCATCGGCATCCGCACCCTGTTCGTTGTACCCATCCGCCGCCGCAAACAAAAATCTCCGCGTCGCCATTTACTGTCCTCCTTCAGTTAGGTTCTGTTTTACCAAAACCCCTGTTGTGTCCTCGTACGTATACGACTTCAAAGAAATGCCGTATTGCTTTTCGATATTTTCTCGCTGATCTCGCGCCTGCTTTTTGGCGTCGATTATCTCAGCATCCATCGTCGCTAGATCCAAATCACGACGAGCTTTTATGCTAGACATTTGCTCGTTGTAGTGCTTTTCCAAAAACATGCGTTTATTAGTAATCGCAATTATCCGCGTATCCAAATAAGCCATCCTGAAAACGTTGCCCGGGTCTTGTATCTCATTGGGCATTGCGTCGTACAGTGGATTGATGCTAACAAACGGTTCAGCATCTTTTGCGTCAAGTTCACCGCTAGTGTCTTTACCGTTGCCACCGTTGTCTGCGGATTCTGCTTTCTCTTCTACTTTCTCTTCCACTGCTTTCTTACGTTTGGCCATGGTCACGGGATCCTTTTGGTTAAGTTGTTATTCGTATCTATGTACAGTCTGGTCGGCGCTGTCGCTACCGCAATTGACTGTTGAAAAAGCGGAATGGTCGTCGGTATCGGCGGCAGGTCTGAAGCTCTAGCGTTGGTACCTAAAAAATAAACCTCGCCCGACGATAGGCCCGTAAAAATATTGGGCGTCTCCCCGAACCACTGGACTCGACACATGGTCGGAGAAGATTTAGAAATCACCACGCCGACTGCCGGCATTTTATTGTAGTCTGCTGGGTCGGCTTTAACCACCAGGTCATGACCATTAGGGGGGTCGTCAGCGATACAAACGAAGTCACCAACAGACTCGTCTGCTGTACACTCAGCTGCCCGAATGTCTCTGACTCTTCCACCGAATCTGGCTGTTAAAGACAATACCTGCTCCTAGTTGAAGTGCATGACTATTTTAGCCAGGACATCTGTTCCGGCAGTTTTGGATTCAATACAATGCCCAATCTCGCGCATGTGCTGGTCTAGCTCAGAAATGCCTCCACCAGGAGGGGCAGCAAGAGTAGCGTCAGCCCGGCCGGCAGTGTCAGACGTCATTACCCAGTAGCCTCTAGTAGCGGCAGTAGTGTCTTTGAGCAAGACTTCGGCAATGCCTGACACGACAACCCAGCATTCACTACCGTCTGCAACGCCGGCTTCGTAGACGACGCCGATGGGATGAGTGTCACTAACGCCGGCCTGTGCGAACGCGTTGTCAGTAGACGCACTGGCTTCAACAATATCGCCCTTGACTGAAGCGGAGCCGGTTTTGTTGGTGAGTAGTACAGCAAACCCGCCTTCTTCGGTGAATCGAATTTTTGGGCCTACAATTATTTTTTCAGTCATCACTACTCTCCCGTATCAGGCGGTGTTGGTGGTTTGAGGCCCGCGCTGCCTCCGCCGTGTACGTCCTCCACTGCGTCAGCCATAGCCTTGAGTCCTGCACCAACCCCAAAGTCAAAAACGCTGTCTGCTACCACAATGTCTTCGGTCGGGTGCGTCAGCGTCCAATCGCCGTCAGCGAGGACTGCCTCAGTCACCCCAAGAGATTTTGTTCTACGCAAAATCACTACCCGTTTCTGTTCGTCCGTCATAACGAGTCCCTTCTAGCGACGCGCGACCCTGTTGCGGCATTGATTGCCGAATCGCCGTCAGACGCAAAATCAGCAGCCATTGTTAACGCAACAGTGCCATCCAGGTTGATTGCGCCCGTTACGTTATTATCGAACCAGGCATCCGTGGCGAACATAACCAAGCCGCCGTCGTTTACCCGCAAGCCGTAGCCTCCACAGCTATCCCCGTCGATACCCACTTTACTCGTCAGTACCGCACCGGCACCAACAACCCAACCATCCGCAACGGCTGTGTAAGCACCCACGTAATCAACTAAATGCAGGGTAGAATTGGGGCCAAGGATCACACCATTCCGGATGTTATCGATGTACGCTTCCGTAAGCACCACGTTAGCAGGGGAGCCATAGCCAGTTTCTCCCCCCAACACAAGACCGTCGCCGCCAATATCGTAAATGGACATATAGATAATCTCAGCGTCAGTCCCGATCAATTGCAGACCATCCCCCGCGCCGGTCTCGATAATCACAGCGTCAATCCACATTTTCCAACACCCCTCCATCTTCACCGCAATCCCGTCCACCCCGTAGAAATAAAGGCTAATGTCATCACCACCGGACCCGTGGTATGCCCACAACCCTAGCTTATCATGTGTATTGGCCGGATGATCCGCGTAGAACCTACCGACCCCAACCAACGTGTTGTCCAGCAAATAAGCCGAATCAGCCTGATCACAATAGCATTCCAGAAAGTCAGAACTCTTGAGACCCACACACCAAAACCCGTAAGCCCAATTCGGTGTCGTGTACCAAACCGACACGTTCTGAAACTTGATAGCAAAAGACCCACGGGCAAACACACCATAAGCTGTTCCAACCGCATCCACTTTAAAATTTTTGATCGCAAAGTTGTTACGGTTGGAATTCAGCATTCCTTCCACCCGAATTCCAAAACCCGCCACCGGCGTCAAGAAAGTTTTTTCCTCTTCTATAATCACCGCGCCGGTCAACGGGGGAATAGAATCCAAAAACGCATACCAAATTGTGATATTTGAGTTAGCAATACACCGTCGATAAGTCCCATCGATGTTAACCAACTTGCCCTTCAGCTCGTCCACTGTGAACCAAGGGCCACCCGTCAAAACCGACTGATCAAATTTTCTTGATAATGATGAATAGACCGTAGCTGGCGGACCTGGCTCCCAGTTGCCAAGCGTGCCCGTAACAAACAGCTTGCCATTTTTGTTGTCGATATGTTTTCCAGAAACCACAAACCCTGGAAAAGTACCAGGACCGACGTTGATATTGACAACGTGCTTTACTTCGGAAGGAATTTTGTCTATCGCCGCCTGCGGCGTAGCCATTGCTGTAGCTGCGGTCAACCCGTCGTTAGAATCATCGCCAGTAGTTCGAACGTAGAGAGTGAAGTCCTGTCCCGTGGCATACACTGCATCTTTTTGCTGCCCGCTTCCGTCAACAACCGTTACGTTAGGCATCAGTCATCCCTCTCAATCCGACAAAAGTTATTCGGGTTGACAGCAACATCGCCATCACTGGCAAAATGTGTTGCCCAGGTTAGCGTAGTCGCCCCATTGTCCAAAGTCGCATTACCAGAAGTACCAGTAATCGTAGTTGTTGCGCCAATAAAGAAACCGCTCATGTTGCGAACGTCTACACCCCAGGCGCCGTTACCGGAACCAAGAATAACCGGAGCGTAACCACCGCGGGAAAAGATTGTCCCATCACGAACAAGAATACCGCTGTCGTCGTTGCTACTCGCGATCAGTCTACGCGGTGTCACGTTACCGCAGTTTGAGAACTCAATACCAGCACCATTAGCGTTGCTCAATACGTTAACCACTGGAGAGTCAATTGTCGCCACACCGAGAAAAGAAATTCCGGCGAAATTACTGCTAGCCCCACCACCGTTAGACAAAATACCGCTAGCTACCACACTCTGGGCGTTCTGAAACAGAAACCCGCCCCAGGTAGGATCCTTGACGTACGTTTCTTCAACGAATACGTTGCCTGCGCTTCTATACCAGGCGAATCCCCAATACTGCGGCGTGTCTATTTGTAGCGTATTAAAAATGGCATACGACGTATCTTCAGCTATAATGCCCGTATAGGTAAGGTTCTGAAACTTGAGTTGCCTAACGTTCAAGTACGGATAAGTGCCGCCTGTTACGTTGACAATTTGAAGACCATACGTCCAAGCCGCGGCCGACTCAATTATCGTCTCTGGGTCTTGAATGATATAGGCCTTGCCCGACATTGTGGCTGCGTGAATATTTGCAATGTCCAAGCGCGTCGCTGTGTTGGAATAGATAAGCCGCTGCACGCCGTCGATCAAAACAAAGCGACCTACTAGATCACTCGCAGTCCAACTCTGCCCGGAGTCTTCCAAATAAGCAGTACTACCAGCAGTCGAAGTACCTGTCGCCGTGCCAGTGGCCAAAGTAGAATTGACCATGCTACCCGTAATAGATAGCGAAGTAGCTCCCAAAGAGCGATTTAGGATTTTGAAACTATCAAACGTACCGGCGCCGATATCGATTACGGTCGCATGGCTGATAACGGTAGGAACCAAATCAACCGCGGCCTGGATAGTCAGGCAGGCCGTAGGCGCCGTCAGGCAGTCGTTTAGGTCACTGCCGGTTGTCCTGACGTAGTAAGTCTTCGACGAAGTCGTCTGCTTAACAGCGCTAGGATCTGTTACGCCGCCCGGGATGTTGACAGTGCCGTCAAAGGTAATCGTGCCGGTGTAGGTCTCATCACAGGTTATCTTTTGTACACCGCCCTCAGTTATAACAGGGCAAACGGCGAAAGCACTGTCGGCTAAAAAGACCGACACAAACGTTAAGATGATCAGTAATCGTTTCATGTTCACTAATTCCCATACGGTCGGCAGTAAGCAGACGTGCCCGCAGCTGACTTAGCCTGAACACGCAGACGCTCGTGAGAACTACCGTCGATTTCCCACGTGGTCATAGCGCCGGCAGCTAACGTTTGACACGCTGTCCAGCCAATAGACACGACTACCCAGTCGGTAGCAGCCGGCCCTACCCAGGACTGGACTTGGCAGTCAGTAAATGGGTTGGCCCCGGTGTTGTGAACTTTGAATTGCATGCGGGACTTAGACCCTGCTAAGTCCTCCTCGCATAGCGTAGTCCACGCAGCGGTAACACTCGCGGTAGTTACCGGCGTAAATGCGACGCACATAAAAGCAACAAGAGCTAAAAAAATACGTTTCATCGTTTGGGCTCCTCTTGCAACGGCAACTGAAGTTGCTGCTGCATATCAAATTGCGGAACTTTTTTAAGTTTTCCAACTGAAGTATCTTTGAAAGGCATTTCAGGCGGGGCCATCGCGGATACCGGGTCAGGAGCAGCCTTTACAGCTGCCGCGTGCTTTTTAGTCAGGAGATCCTTGATAACGTCTACCCGACCGCAGGTCTCGGCTAAGCTTTTTTCTATATCACCAATACGCTTGTCCAACTCCAGAATGGCTTCAACCGTCACAGGCTGTTCCTTGCTCAAAGCCGTGAGCTGCTTCGCTACTATTTCCTGTACCTGCGCTACCGATGGTTTGGTGTCGAGCAGCTCAACTATCCGGGGAATACCAGTACTGCCCAGCGCAGTAGCAACCGCAACCCAAAGAGTTACCATGTGTTTTTTACTGGGGGGCGTAGGGTCTTGTTTCTTTGGCTTTTTTACTACTTCGGCCATTGCACCGCTCCCTGTTAGGTTCAGCATAATAGTAGGGTAAATAGGGGCTTATCACAACCACAAGACGCTATCCCACATAACTCATTGGGGAAAAGGGCTTTTTAGCTCTTTTTACTTGCTCGTTACGCATAAATTGTTTACTCTGTGAATTATGCCCCTACTCGCACCAACTCTGGCCAAGGCGCTTACGGCAATCGACCTATACGGCGACGAAGTCCAAACCATTCAAGCGTGGACAGGCGCCTGGATGGAGTACATCAGCCAAGCACTCGGGGGCGGCATCCCCGCGAAATACAAGGCCTTAGCTGGGCCCCGAAAAGCAATGGAATCCGCCTTGATTGGCATGTCCGTGCCCAACGCCGGCCCCGGCAAAATACAGGCGGGCATCGTGGCCTTCTGGTCATCCATGGTTGGCGCTACTGCTGCCGTTTTTCCCGGCACCATTCCGCCGCTGACACCACCGCCGGGTATTGGGGGCATTGGATCAGCCATCCGGTCAATCGCCAGCTCCAATACCGCGGGAAACCTCACCAAATACCAGGCTTATCTGAACCTCGCCAACGCCATTCATCCCCAAAACCTTGGTGGCAAAGTTACGCTGCCTGGCTCACCACCTACAGTGGCCCCAATTACCTAGACCTTGAACCTCAGGCATAAACAACCTATTATTCAGGTATGGAAAAGCTGAACGCGATAAAAATCTCACCACCGCCATCGCCAAACCGAGACGAATTTCCTTTTGTCGGCGCCACAAACGTTCAAGGACTGATGATTGACCTTGAAAATCTTGCAGGTTCAGTCCGCGAAGGAAAAGGGCCTAATGGGTCAACCTGGAAAACAAAGATGCGGTATCACTACGGTGAAATCCGTAAAACCAAAGGAACAGACCGCGATAAACTTGATGTTTACATCGGGCCCAACCCTCAGTCTAAGCGTGTATTTATCGTCCACCAAAATTTCCCAAGTAACCACCCATCGCGCGCTGGAAAATATGATGAAGACAAAGTTATGCTAGGCTTCAATTCTCCCGAAGAAGCCAAACGCGCGTATATCAAACAGTATAGCCGCAAAGACTTTTTTCGTTCGCTTACGGAAATGCCGATGGCGCAATTCAAAAAATCAGTGTTCAAAGAGAACAAGGGTGAAAAAATAGCTGCCCTTCTGGGGTTGAACAAACTCAGCGAGGACTACAAAACTAAAACGGTATACCGGCCGTTTAAACGCGAAGTATTCGCTGACGACTATAACCCCTGGGGACAGATTGACCTATCGCAAGCATCTCCCGAAGAACGCGGAAAGAGCTTCTTCGTTCGCGGCGGTAGTTTTAGTGCAACCCCCGATCCTAAAGAATTTACACGCCTCCTCAAAGAGCGGGAATTTCTTTGGGATGCTGAACCCAGGCTGCGCGCAAAGTGGACAGAATTCATGGGGCAATACCCCAACTGGTACCCCCATCACGAACAACCGCCACAAGAAGAGGACGCTACCATGTACGGAGATCAAGAAAAAGGGGCCGCCTGTAAAACCCCTGGGGAAAAAATTAAATCTAAGGGTAAAGGTCGTGGACTCGCCCGCGGAAAAAGCAAAGGCCCTGTGGGCGTGCCTATCGCACACAAGCTACGTGAATTTTCCAAAACACGTAAAAAAGACAAACGTCCCGATAATTTTATTCGGGAAAGAATGAAGACCGGGTCACTACATGACGCGTACATTCTTGGGGTAAAGACAGCAGTGCTCGCAGCCGGAACTCCCATGGGCGCGCTAGCCAAAAGTAAACCCATGCAACAGTACGGGGTTATCACCGCACCCACCATGGCATCCGGTGCGCCCCCCGCCTCGTCAGTTGGTGCAGCCGAAACGAAATAACGTCCCACCTATTTACCGAGTAAATTCCTATATCGAGCACAAAAAAATAACGCGCAAGCACGCGCTCTCGCGTTGACCAACCATCCCTGACCATGACCAAAACTCAGGATAACGAGAGCGCGTGTGCGCGTATGCTATTTATTCGTTCATAAATCCAGTTTTACAACGGGAAGCTCCGCTTCCTCCGGTGCTGCTATAACTGGAACTGGTTGCTTCCATGCTTTCTGCAACGACCCCATCGCACGCTGCGCCGCTAATAACGGAATATCAAACTTACCCCCTGCCTCCCGCCATTCGGGTGTCGGTGTACCCGTTGTGTCTGCTATCTGCCGACGCGTGTAACCCTTAGCTTTTGTCATTGCAAACGATTTCGCAACGGCTGGTACACCCGCTAGTATTTCACCCAATACTGCCTGTTTTATTATCCCCGCGTCTACCAGTGCGCTAAACGCCCCTTGTTGGTAATACGTTCTCAGCATTTTTGTTACCTACGGTACTGAGAAAAAGAATACGGCGCCTGGTAATACCGCGGCCGCGCCGCACCAAAACCACTGGCTTGCTGGAATAGCTGCGCATACGGATTTTGCGGCGGCGGTGTACGTGGGATCAACGCATTTGCCGCCATGCCCGTTCCTACCGCACCACCTGTGCCTAACGCTGCGGAACCCATAAGCTGACGCGCATTCAAATGTTTCCATGTACCCTTGGTAGCCTGCTGACGCACAAACTGTTCAATAGCCGCTGCATTTGGCGCAATCTTACCTTGCTGTGCAAACCGTGCAGCTTTTCCCCCAATCCCGGCCAGCATTTTTCTTCGCGCGGCTGCACCACCGAGACGTGCTCCTGCGCTCATCCCCAATCCCGCCAAAGCGCCAACCATCGCGCCTCTACCCCGTTCACCTTCTCCGCCCGCAATGGCGCCGATACCCGCTCCCACTCCTGTACGCGTAGCGTGTTGCGCTAACGCCCGACTCCCCAAGCCGGATAACGCAGCCTTTTGCCCGGCTGCGGTTACCCCTCTTCCCGCAGGCAACGCAGCGCTGGCTACCGACTTAGCAACATTCTTGAAAGGGTTAAACAATGTCGCAGCACGACTCCAGTCGAGCGCTTCTTTTACCCAGCCACGTTCTTCAAGAGAAGTACACGCGTCTACACTGCGTTCAATCCCTTGTTGATAAGCAAATTTTAACAACGGATGCATGCCACCTCCCTAAAAGGTCACCTGAATAATAGGACATATTGTATTAGAGTAAAAGGTTGATTTTACGGGCTAAAAAAAACGCCGATGGTATACTACCGGCGTTTTATACAACTAATTAAGCAATTTCCAGGGTATTAACTCCATAATATTCTGTACTTGTATCCACGCGCGCTTTCTCCGTACCGCGTCGTCACGCGATAGGGCCCACACTTCCGACGCTTCTTCCGTCGATAAGGGCAGGGTGAATATAGCTTCCGTGTTCTCATTCTTTTTCTCTGCCATGGTGTAAACTTAGTTCACTAAACTCAAACCGTCAAGCGTTTGCCTGCGCTACTTGCCATGTAGGGGCTAAAGCCGGATGATGAGCTAATTCTTCCTGAAGAGTTTTACGAGCAGTTACGTACATAACATAAAATTGTAACAGCACCCACATAACAAGCACCAGACCATAAGCCGCTATACGACCGCAAAATTGCGCTCCCCTATCTACATTTCGGGTGATGAACGCCACCACCTTTTTAGCTTTCTCCTTTGCCCAATAGTACGCAACTTGCGTAGCCGCCCACGCAATACGCACAGCACGTTTTACTCTCCCTACCATCTCTTGAATTTGGGGGCGCGTAACCTTCCACGCGTGTACCGCATGTTTACGCATCCGCTGATACGCGCCCTGAGACAGTAATACGGTTACGCCTAACGCAACTACCGCACCAAACTTAGCGCCTACCCACGCAACCGACGCTACGCCGCTAACAACCCGTACTGCGGGTGCACGTCGTAAAAAGTTCCAACCCCGTTTCAAAACCTGGACGCCTTTACCGCAAAGCGTACTCACTGCATTCCAGATTCTCTGTGCCAGCGTTCCCGCAACTGCCGCCACCACTGGCGCTGCTACTTCTACCGGCGCTACCTCTTCTACTGGCTCACTAGGCTCAGGTTCACGGGGAATACACGCTTCCGCGAGCGCCCGTTCAAACGCCGTTGTTACTTGAGGAACACCAAACAGTGCTTCTGCCGCTACTGCACGCAATTGGCTCGCGGGTAATTTACTCACTCCACCTGCAACACTCACTATCTCTTGAATATCTTTCTGTACTTGTCGCATAGCGTCGTTATTTAACAACACTTCTAATTGCTTCCGGATTCGGTTAGTCATGTACAACTCCTATTGTTTAATTTTTAGTTGAATGAAAAATCGGTGCAGCGCTACTAGCTCGTTGTCGTCGTTGAGTATGAACTAACCTAGAAGGTCTAGAAAGTATCGAAAGACTAGAAAGACTAGAAAGACTAAAAAAGTATCGTTGATGGCTATGGCGGAAGGTTCGTCTGCGCCTACTAAAGAAAAGTAAGCAGCGAAAGAAGAAGACCTTACGGTCTTCACTGTTTATCTCTACACTCTTATACCGCGAATACTACGATTTTTTGGACTAGAACAGCGGTTCAAAAATGGTGGGAAGAACGGTACCAAAGTCATACTGAAACCCAGCAGCCGCCTGATGGCCGCCACCGCCAAATCTTTTTGCAATTTCAGAAACGTCTACTTTGCCTTTACGCGATCGTAATTCAACTTTGTTGTACAACGGGTTTAGCATTACTACGTAATCCACGTCGTCGTTGTTTTCCAAAATGGTATTACCGATCTGTGACGCGTAAGCATGCACGTTCAACAGCACATAACGCCGGCCTTGCTTATCGAGGCTTATAGCCCCGTTCGTAGCGCAGTCTTCGACTACGGCATTCACCTGCCGCTTTTCCTTCGCGGCCAACCTTGCTACGGTGTAATCAAAAGACACGTCCAACGCTGACAATGGGTCTTCCACGTGCAACCGCACAAACTCCTCAAAACCCAAAAACTGTACTAAACGGTTGAACCGCTCCCCGGGAGGATAATCTTTGTCATCCGTTTGCCAACGGTCGTACACATCTGCCAAATGAACAAACTTTGAAAGAAGCGCATCGGGGTACGTAACACACGCCACATTGCACAACCATTTATACAGCAACAGCGCACCACACCCCGTCTGATCGTGTACTAACCATGGTACCGAATACTCACCATTGAGCCACGACGTCGTCTTATGGTGGTCAACAATAAGGCCATCATACTCACCGTTGTCAACCGCCGTGAAAATTTCTTTAACCAACGCGGGTGATGGGCAGATATCTGTGAACATAACTATTACGGGTTCTAGGCTCTTTTTATGCCGCGTCAACCATTCATTCGCCTTAGCGTCGACCGTATTGTAATCGACGTAATATACTTCCGCTACCCGATCTCCAAATACGCTGCGTACCACAACTTCACACGCAACCCCATCAAAATCTGTATGCGTATACAATACTATTTTTGCATTTTTGTTCATCTTGCTCTCCTGTAATTTTTGGCCTACACTTTAAGCATGACCAAGCAAGCATACCGCCAGGGCGTTCTCGCCGCCGTTAAAGAAGCCCAAGAACAAGGACTCCTGGGCCAATTTAGTTCTTGGGCACAAAGTAATCCGAATATTGCCCAAGGTATTTTGGGTCAACCAATCAATCAAACGCTTCAACTCATCCAAGCCGTTGACCCCGAAGCTGCATACCTGCAAAAATATCTCAGATCAAAACTTACCCCAGGTGCTCCCTCACCGCAGCCAACCGCTTGAGCTCAGACACGAGTGCCCACCACGACTTGTTCTCATGGGCGTAATCGGGAGCGCGCTGGAGAACAAGTTCATCTACCATATGCAAACACTCATGAAAAAGCGCACTGTCCGCAATGGTACGTCCCCACTGCACCCGGATAGCCTTTCCCTGTTGCAGCCCCGCTTTATCTTTAATACTCCAACCCCATTTGGATAACAGCGTAATAGCGCCCTTCTGCCATTCCACCCGAGCGCCATCAAACATCTTATCCAACTGTTCCCCAGTTACACGGTGTTCCAACGCACCATCGGGAAACTGAGACCGGATTAAGCGTGGCAAAGTTGCGATAAAGAAATTAACGTTCGCCTCGAAACTTGCCCGTGTAATATTTTTGACGTCCCCATTCCATACCGAAATACCGTGCTGGTCAACGAAACTCGGCCGGCTACGATACTTCGACACCAACACAATGACGGCAATAACGATGAACGCTAACGGAACAGATATCAGCGTAACGATTTTACCTAAAGGAAACTCTTGCGGGGTCAACGCCGCACATACCGAACCAAGCGTAGCGCCCGCTGCCATTCCCCCAAACAACAACCAATCTTCCCAAGGAATATACCGACGCATCATTACGCCCATTTCTCTGCCAACCCATCTTCTAACAACAGCTGACAAATGTTGACATGTTTTCCTTCACCGTCCTGGAAAAATACATCAGCGATATAACGACCATACTTCCCGGTTTTATCCCTGAAGGTTTGTACCCAAATAGGCTTACCCATCAGCCTCTCCGTCACAAACGCCTTTGCTTCCATCCCCTTCTGAAACGCTTCGCTCTCTTTCTTCATCCCGAATATTTCCGGGGTATCGATTCCTTTCAATCGGATCCGTCTCTTTGCATAAATGCTCAACCCCAGGTCGAATTCGATATCCAATGTGTCCCCGTCGATAACCCTCAACACTTTCCCCCGATAATGGTATAGCTTGTCGTCCATCGTCAAATTCCTCGCGTAGGTTAAATACCAACGGCGTGTCGTCGTCACAGTGTTGCAATGTTGCATAAGCTAACGTGTAATCTATCACTTCGCAACACCACGCCCGCGTTTCTGTCAAATTCACTCTACGGCACGCTTGCCGAAAACCACACCGCGGACAGCACATCCGCCATCCGCGGCGTATCATCGTAGTTGGTGTATCCACGAGGTAATAATAGGGTGGATGGGGAGACAAGCCAAGTTCATTTGACGACGTAGCCCTTCTCAACCATCTCTGCATAAGTTGGTCCTCGAAAATGTGGACTTATCCATCTTCGCACCCTCTCTTTCCGCTGCGCCCCACAAACCACCATCTTCCAGTGCCCTTGGACGCGCAGCCGATGTTTGAGCACCCATCGTTTCCCTGATTCCGTCAGGTCAGCTGTGTATTCTTTCTGCAATCGAACGTTGGCACCAACAATAAATATCTTCGACTGCTCTTTCGCAGCCACCAGTTTACTGAGTAAAATCCCCCGCCGACGCTTACCCTTCACCCCCTGCAATTTCTCGTGCAACTTGCGTATCGCCGACTTATCTTGGTAGACGTCAGCGTCAGGACAGGTAACGTACAACGCAAAATTTACGGCAAAGCGAAAAATATCCGTGCGGAAATAGTTTTCGTATATCTTTGCCTTCTCCGCAGCGGCGCGCATCTCCTCAGGGATTGCGCATACATCTGCCTCTTCCGTTACCGCTATCGCTTCCAATATTGTTTTAACGCCGGCATTCAAGATACTGATGTAATTTGTGTAACCGTTTTCCGTGTAGAACACCACGCGAAAACGCGCCCCAGGGATTGAACTAACAAAGATAGTATCCACCGTGTGCGCGGGGCGCGCAAATGTGCCCACCGGTACGGTAATAACCAACCCCTCAAACGGCGTACGTAACTGGTCGATTGGAAACGCCGGGATATCGGTGTCCCGTAACGCGCGTATCAGTTCGGTGGATATTCGGTACGAAGGATTACCCGCCTTCCCAATAACGAACACCGTGTACGCCGTTTCTAGTGTCGCTGTTACTTCGGGCGTCTGAATGCCACCCTCAACTTCCGCCAACATTCTCAAAAATTCAGGTGGTAACCAGTTGTTGACAAATTCTAGATACGTTGGCCAACCAGGGCGACGAAACAACCCGTTGTCCTGGTAAATACGCTTCAGCTCACGGTGTAACGCAGTATACGGTATCATCCCGCCTCCAATAAAAAAAGCGCCCGCGAAGGCGCTTTGTACTAAACATATTTCACTACTCTTTTACCACAGATACGGAGGGATTACGCTTCCCAACCTTCAGGCGGAGTACAGCCTGTGTCTTGATCTTTGGGAAAAGGATTAGGTAAGTTACGTGTTCTGTTGTTCTTCACTTTGATGCCTCTGGCCTGGAGGCCTTCCGCGTTGTCGTAATAGACTATCGCTGTAACGATAGGCTTTTCCGACGCAGGTACAAATCTTACTTTTTGTACAGCGTGGGAAGTCGCTTCGCCGAAGCCGGTGCCCAAATTGCAAGTAGAGGAACTAATAGTATTAGTCCCATACATGTTGCTAGACGGTTCTACACAGCACTCGGTTTGGAAACCTACGCTCTGACCACAGGCGCCTCTACTGGTAGGCTGCGCACCACGCGTAACACGGTTCGGTCGTGTGTCTATGAATGTGTGCTGTACTTTCTCTTCCCAGACAGCGCATGCTATCACGCCTTTGTCTTTCGACTTTCCGGTCTTCTCGGCGTAAGAGTCTCCAGACCCTGCAAAGAAGAATTGCGCGACCTGACTATCATCTAGGCGCCAGCCAGGAACGGTCAAGCGGTGCCCAGGCCCTAAGATGTAACCGTGGTCAGAATCGTTCTGTGACGCTTCTTCTCCAGTCATGGCCGACAGGCCGTCAACGGTCGGGTGCACAAGAATCTTCTTGCCTGATAAATTCTTCAAGACAATATCAAAATTCTTGCCTTCTTGACCTTCGACGAACGTGTGATCGTCTTTGTGGTACTCTTGAAGCGGTCGGTTGTTTGCTAGAATTTGTAACTGGACAATAGGGGAGAATGCTTTCATCATAATACTCTCCTTGTCGAGACCTGCGCAGCGGCGTGATTGCCGACGAACTCGGTCGCGTGTTGTTGTAAGCGTAGCGTAAGTGTATTTTTATTTCCAGCAAAAAGAAACGCGACCAGTTGATAACTAGTACGCGTCTGTATACTCTGTAGGACACACAGGCCGGGAAAACAATGCCAACGT
>Ga0307379_10007757_pt1 | contig 14542 bp, 16 predicted proteins | sample UN2MG_FD_202237 | JGI IMG/M metagenome (GOLD analysis project Ga0307379, IMG submission 202237) | Soil microbial communities from Risofladan, Vaasa, Finland - UN-2 | ecosystem: Environmental > Terrestrial > Soil > Coastal area > Acid sulfate soil | place: Finland: Risofladan, Vaasa | collected... | reverse complement strand
TATGGGTCATTATCCAACTGGTAACTATTGCCAAGCAATAACCCCTTGTTACAATCTGGATGCTGCGAATAAGTAGCGAAACTGGGACTCGAAGGTTAAGCCCGCTGAGTCGACGAGGTCTAAATGAGTGATTTTTCTGGCAAGGTTGCCTTAGTTACCGGGTCTGGGAGAGGAATTGGCCGTACGATAGCGATCCGCCTTGCGCAGGAAGGCGCGGATATCGTCGTAAACTACTTCCGCAATCGAGAACCCGCTGAAAAAACCGCGCAAGAGATAATGGAGTTGGGTCGCAGAGCGATCGTGGTCAAGGCCAATGTAGGCGAACTCGATCAACTTGACCATTTGTACGCTGCTACCGAAGACGAATTCGGGAAACTTGATATATTGGTCCATAATGCTGCCTCCGGCTATCTGCGTCCTGCCCTTGAACAGAAGCCGCGTGGGTGGGAGTGGACGATGAATATCAATGCCCGCTCATTGCTGTTTGGAGCTCAACACGCGGCCCGTCTAATGAAGGGTAACGGAGGGGCCATCGTCGCTATATCGAGTTTAGGTTCGGCGCGGGCCTTCCCCGATTATGTGGTTGTCGGGGCTTCGAAGGCGGCTCTTGAATCGCTGGTTCGATATTTGGGCGTTGAGCTATCTCCCCTTGGAATCACCGTAAATGCCATCTCACCTGGCATTGTGGAGACCGATGCCCTGCAGCATTTCTCGATATTTGCCCAAGAAGGCCAAAAGATACTAGATATGGCTCTTGACCGTACCCCTGTTGGGCGTCTGTGCACGCCTGATGACGTCGCCGATCTCGTCCTTTTTCTGAGTTCACCCAAGGCGAGCATGATTTGTGGTCAAACAATCGTCATAGATGGGGGTTATACGCTATATGTAAGGTCGTGATGCTAAATGCGAAAGTCCGATATCAGGACACGTTTTATCATCGAGCTCATGTTGATTGATTCAAATTTGAATTCTGTCCTCACTATCAAAAGCTGATTCCGCTTTAATTATTGGTTGAAGGAATGACGATGTCAGATAGGAAAACTGCAGCCCGCAAATCAATGATCTCAATTCCCTTCCTGATAGCAATCTTGGTCCTTTGCTTTCTCGTCTATCAGAATGGAGCCAAGTGGCTTAGATCGGTGCTGATATATTTGTCCCACGCCAAGTGGGCTCGGGATGTTGTCACTGGTCTATCGTTATCGAAGCAAGTATCTCGTAGGTTTGTCGCAGGGGAGACGATTGATGAAGCCATAGAGGCTGCTCGATTACTGAATCAGAATGGTATGTCGGTAACCCTTGATTTCCTGGGCGAGAGTGTCGCCGACAGAGCTGTTGCTGTTTCATCGGCCGACGAGATCCTCGAGCTTCTGGATAAAATCGAGTCCTCGGGCGTAGAGGCCAACGTATCCGTCAAACTAAGCCAACTGGGTCTCAGGATTGATGAAGAACTGGCCCTTGAGAACATGCGCAAGATTCTGAAACATGCCAAGGGCTACGGCAACAAAGTTCGAATCGACATGGAAGAGAGCGATCTTGTCGACACCACCTTGGGTCTGTACCGGACTCTCCGTGATGTTGATAGTTTTGACAATGCTGGTGTCGTGATTCAGGCCTATCTTCATCGCAGCGCCGACGATGTCGCCAAACTCGTTGATGAAGGGGCTTGGATCAGATTATGTAAAGGTGCGTACGCCGAACCACCCGATATCGCCTTCCCCGACAAGGCTGACACCGACAAAAATTTCGCCAAGCTAACTTACTTTATGTTAAGTGAAACCGCAAGGAATAATGGCGTCTACCTTGGCATTGCTACCCACGACGAGAATATGATCAATGCCTCCCTTGATTATGTAAAGTCTTCACAGATTCCGGCGGATGAATTCGAATTCCAAATGCTTTATGGAATTCGCCGCGAGCTCCAAAAGACGCTCGTTGGAGATGGGTACCGGGTCCGAATCTATGTCCCCTATGGGACGGCATGGTACCCGTACCTGGTTCGGCGATTGGCGGAACACCCCGCCAACATGTGGTTTTTCGTCAGCAATTTGTTCCGTCGATAAGGAACACTTCTACCATACACCTAAGTTGGATAATTCATGATGCCTGAGATAAGAGAGTCTCACTTGATCCGAGACGTCCTGGAAGTCGATCTGAATTCCCATGCCGATGACCGTGGTCGGTTTACCGAGATCTTCAGAAAGGAGTGGTTCCCCAACCGTGACTGGCACGATGTGCAGAGCAATCGATCCTTTTCGACTCCCGGCGTTCTTAGGGGACTGCACTACCATCACAAACAGGTGGACTACTGGTACGTGATGAAGGGGACGATTCGGGCAAGCCTCGTAGATCTAAGGCGGTCTTCTCCAACATACCTTTCAAGCCAGTCGCTGGAACTCAGCGACGAATCTGACAAGGGCCTGTTCATTCCCACCGGTGTAGCCCATGGGTTCGCAGCCCTGACAGCAGCAACGCTCATTTACATTGTAGACCAATATTATGATGGGGAGGACGAATTCGGCGTGCTCTGGAGCGATCCAGCCCTGGATATCGACTGGGGCATCGACAAGCCTTTGCTATCACCCCGGGACCTAGTGAATCCTCTGCTGGCGGATATACCTTTGTCAGATCTACCTGACTAGAATCCAGATAGAGTCCTGGTCAATGGTCCCTATCAAAAGACCTTCTCAACCAGCGGTGGACCCAAGATGCTCAGACCAACGATTACTGCTCCGACCGCGCCTATCAACACCGCTGCTGCGGCGGAATCCTTGGCGATTTTCGCAGGTTCTCGTTGTTCAGGAGTTGTGAAATCCACATGTACCTCTAGCGCGGTATTGAAAAACTCCGCCACCCAAACGACCATCATCGCCAACACAAGAATCGCCCAATCCACACCGGAGACTTGAAGCCAGAGACCTAACGCGATCACAGCTAGAGTGATCACCCCGTGTATCCTGGCATTGCGCTGGGTCCGGAACACGTATACGAGGCCGTCAATGGCATATTTGAAACTCAGACCGACCCGGCGGATGATGGAATCCTTGTTGTCTGTCATTGGGTCATTGGTCGATTAAGAATTGAGGCGGCTGGCATCCGCAAGGCCAAGCTGACCGAGAATCTCCGCCTGAACCGACCCCATGCGTTGTGCCTCGTCATCCGTAGAATGATCGTAGTCCAGCAAGTGGAGGACTCCATGGACCACGAGCAAACACAGCTCGCTGATCAGATCATGACCAGCTTCTCTGGCCTGGGTCTCAGCCTTCGAAATCGATATCGCAATATCGCCAAGGTAGTATTCCGTCCCGTTCCAGCTCTCACCTGATGGAAAACTCAAGACATCAGTTGGATAATCGTAACCTAGGAAATCCCTGTTTAGCTGCTGCAGCCTGTTATTATCGGCTAAGAGAAGTGTTAAGGAAGTGGGTTTTTTCGCGCTCTCGTGCGTAAGCGTCTTTTTCGCGGCTCTTCTGGCTGCCGTGATCAGCGTCGTGTCAACTTCAACTGCGCACTGGATGACAATTTCAAACTGGCTCATCCAGTTCCCGTAATTCTGGCTCCTCGTCGGATGCCTCGTTTTCCTGAACGGCTTCGCTAACACGCACCTCGCGTGCGGGCTCTTCATAGACAGGCTCTTCGCTAACACGCGCTTCGCGTGCGGGCTCTCCGCTAACATGCGCCTCGCGTGCGTGCTCTTCGTTGGCGGGCTTATCGCTAGCAGGCTCTTCTCTAACATGCACCTCGCGTGCGGGCTCTTTGCCGCCTTCCCTGTCCTCTGAGGACAAGTCCTCATTGCCCGGATATTTCACACGCACGTGATAACGTCCATGCAGTGTTTCGATAAAGGAGTTTCTCAGAAGTTTGATGTCACCGAGGGACAGGCCAGAATTATCTAGCTGACCCTCTGCCATGTGATCGTCGACGATCTTGTTTACAAGGTTTACTATGGCGGTCTCTGTATTTGGTCGCATGGCATTGGAGGCTGCGTCAATTGAATCGGCAAGCTGCACAATACCCGTCTCCCGGGACTGGGGTCGAGGACCAGGGTACATGAATCGAGACACATCGACTACCTCGCCTTCGCCAGCCATTTCAATCGCTTTCTGGTAGAACACTTGGACAACCCGGTCGCCATGATGTTCGGCGATAAAATCACGCACCCTTTTTGGAAGCCGGTTCTTTTTGGCCAACTCCAGGCCATCAGTCACATGGCTCATGATTATTCGGGCGCTGCTATAGGGATCGAGATTGTCATGCGGGTTACCGCCATTTTGATTTTCGCTAAAGAATGGGGGACGATTGACTTTGCCAATATCATGGTAAAAGGCTCCAACTCGCACCAAGGTGCTGCTGGCTTTTACTCTTTCGGCGGCCTGCTCCGCCAGATTGGCCACCATGATGCTGTGGTGGTAGGTTCCAGGCGCCCGACGGAGCAACTGCTGGAGAAGAGGATGATCCAACCTGGAAAGCTCCTGCAGCGTGAGCGGGGTGACCACCCGAAATACACTGCCGATGATGAATATGCCGGCCAGGCTCAACCCAGCAGACAGCAGTGGACCATTAAGGAGGCTAAACAAGACCAAGGTCATCAATTCCGCTGTTTCGATGTCCGTTGGCAACCTAAAAATGAGGATGACGGTTACGTATCCAAGGGCAGCGATAAGCCCAGCCCTGAAAAGTGCATTGATCCGCTGAGGATCATAGAGGGTTAAAACAGCCAGGATACCTCCTGCAGTCGCATAGAAGGCCATCTCTAACGATTCAGGGGTCAGGTATCCGATGAGCCCGGCGACGACAAAGGTAATCAATATGGCCAACCGGGTCTCAAATACCACAGCCACCAGAATGCTGAGTGCCGCGGCAGGAAATAGATAAGAGTAGATGCTTGATCCTGGGACCAACAGCTTCGCGCCAAGGATGAATAAAATCAACAGACTGCCCAGGATGGTGAGGTCCCGTACCTGGTTCCGGCGCTCGAAGAAGTAATGTCTCCAGTAAATCGTAATTATTGTTATCGATAGCAGCGAGACTAAGAAAGCACTGACAAGGCGACGCCAATCGAGTGTTGGTTGGAGCAGTCCAAGCTCCTCCAACATCTCAATATGTTCTTCGGTGACGATCTCCCCCACCCGAATAATTCCTTCATCCTCAGTTATCCTCTGGACGATCGGCTCGACGGCAGCCAACGCATCCTGCATAAGCGCGTTGGTAGCTTCTTGATCCAGAAATATATTGGGGACGATGAACTGGGGAGCGAGAGCCGTAACAACCTGTTCCTGGGTCAGGGTCAAGTCAAAATCAGCTCTCTGGGCAGCCTGGTTCTTTGCTGCCGCCAATTGGGCTTCGACGACGCCCGATCGCATGGTATCTTCGACAATCTGCAAGATATTGTCCACGGCGGCTGTATAATCGGTTTCGTTTAACGATAGGAGCATCACCGCAACTTGCTCGTCAATAGTGATGTCTTCTATAGCGTAGAGATAACCCAATTTTGTCTCTTGATCTGCTAGCGAATCAGCCCGAACAACGTTGATATAATTAAATACGGCGCGGGCGAGATTGTTCTGGGCTCTGGCAATACTGAGATCAATGGTCGTATATTGGTCGTTTACCGATTCTTCCGCTTGCTGGATGGACTGTTGGGTAAGTACGTCGCTGATGTAGTTAATCGATTGAGGAGAAATTACTTCTTCAGGCGACGGCTCGCCAAGAGCAACGGATATTTGCGGCCCACTAACTAAATTGAACGACAGAATAACTGTGATGGCGAGGGTGAGTATCGCGGCAAATATCCACAGGACAGAGCGTCGAGCCATGCTTTGCATGCGTCGCTCTGATCCGTTTTGGCTGTCTTCCTGGGAACTCATATGTTGGTTGGGATGCTGCTACGATTGGAGCAGAGATCGCACTACGCTGCTAACGAGTCCACCGTCTGCCCTGCCCTTCAATTGGGGCATGAGCTGACCCATAACGCGACCTGTATCCTGCATGCCGGTCGCTCCAACGTCGCTAATGACTTGCTCGGCAATTGGTGTGATCTCCTCAGCCGTCATCATCTGCGGCAGATATGATTCACAAAAGGCCAATTCCATCTGTTCTCCTTCGACCAAATCAGGTCGTCCGGCTGTCTCCGCATCCTTGATGCTTTCGCGACGCTGCTTTGCCTGCTTGGCGATAACCGCTACTACACCATCGTTATCCAACTCGATGCGATCATCAATCTCGACCTGCTGGACAGCCGCCAAGAGCATGCGAATCGTATTACGCTTATCCGAATCTCCCTGGCGCATTGCTGTCACCAGGTCTGACTTCAACTGTTCTCTAACGTCCATTTCTCGTTGTCCTATAGGGTTCCGAACAAAGATTGTAGCATCCTGCAAAGAGGCATGTCAACAAAAGTACTCGAATGTGCTTCCACCGACACCTCTTACATTGACTAGAAGCATACTCTTGATTTGTGCTGGCTTCTCGTATCGACAGGTCGTAGTAGATCGGTTGGGGAAGATTCGTAATTCACCTACTGAGCACCGAGTAAAGATTAAGATCCCCTTCCCTTCCATCGCTCCTGTATTGGGTAACGACAACGAGTCCCGCGGAATCCGCGAGAGAAATGACCGCGTCGGAGTCGATATGGGAAACGTATCTCAGGGCGTCGGCGGTTGTCCCCCACGTCATCAGGTAATCATTTGGCTCGACATCCTCGATATGCAATGAAGCGTTGGACCAATCTACCACTTTCTTGAACTGGCGTTCGCTGCCTGGGAATTGCCATGTCGACAGAATGATAACGCCACCTGGATCCAAGTGATCCACGAATTCTCGTAGCAACCTTTCGCGATTCGACTTTCCAGGTACATGCTGGAAAACCGCCAGGCAGCACACTGCGTCATAATGTCCCAGACCTGCCAGACAGCCCGGATCGCTCAACTCTCGCAGCCAGAATTCGCCTTCCACTGAGTTTCGGGCGATTTCCAAAAGCGTCGAGCTCGAATCGATCCCAGTATATTTCTGAATGACTCCTTCGCCGGCAAGGAATCGGCCAAGGCGACCATTCCCACAACCTACATCCAGCAGTGATTGACATGGTCGGGGCAAGAATGTTGAAAGTTGAGCAAAACCAGGCTGCGGATGATACCTGGTCTCTGCAAACTCATAAGCGAATTGATCATAGAATAATCTATTGATATTCAAGAGTTTCTGGGTGACTTCACTTTCCATGGTCTCACGTCGGGCTGCTGAATCCGGACAATATAAGGAACGAATGACGCCAGGATTTCCACTCGGCTGATTCGGCGATCAGCTCTCTCCAGACCCATCAAACAATCCGCGAAAGATCGTCTAGGATGAGACCGCAAGCGATGGGAGCTTGCCCCGTTCTTCGATGGGAACGTATCAGGTTTGTCTTCTTGCCAGATTTGATTTTAGGATCTTCGGCGCAACGTTACGGAGTTATGGCTTGAAAATGATCGAATTCAATAACAGCGGTACCGGGCTGGAATGTACTGGCTGCTAATCCAATATCGCCAATCACGAACGTTGGATCGGACACCGAATCTACCTGTAGGCCGTTTATTAGAAAGCTGAGCTGGTTTCCGATACAGCGCGCTTCAAGATCATTCGCCGCCTGGCCAGGATTTATCGCCTCGCTGGGTGTATACATGCCATCACCGGTGAGGTATTCGATCTCATCCCTGCCGCTCTGGAATTTCCCAATGGCGTAATGGCCGTCACCGCTGATGAGAAAAACGTAGTAATTGTCTGGATTCTGATAGCGGCAGATGATTCCATAGGCATTATCATCGGGACCCTGGACCTGGCTAGCTCGCGTTGTGATGACGACGTCGTCGACTTCCTGACCTGCCAATGTCCACCCGATCAACCCAGGTTGACTCGTTTCGATCCGCAAAACACCATCTTCGATAATCTCGCTGACGCCGCGTCCTGTATAGAGCTGCCAGCCGCAGTCAGTAGTTCCTTCAAAACCGTCACTAAAAAGGGCTCCTCCCTCATTACAAAGCTCTGGCTCCTCTGGCTCGAGCGACGAACACGCACTAACAAGAGCGACAACGAAACACAGTTGAACAAGGACCGCCAATTTGTGGACTGTGACAAAGCTAGGCCGCGTCATCCTCAACCTCGTCGAGCTTCTTGCGGATTTCTTCGATGCTCTCACGCAGCTCTCGCTGCTGCCGGACGGTATAGAAGTAAAAACCAATGGCGAACAACCAGAGCAAAATTATTCCTGCGGCGACTAAGACGAAATTATCCATATTTGGTTACCCTTCCAAAGAGATATTGTTGTTAGAAGTTTATCTCACACATTCCATGTACCAAAATTGGCCCTTATTTTCGAGAGTCCCACAAAGGTTCTTTGATTCCACGATAGTAATTCTCGCATCTCGCCAGGACAAACAAGGCGTCAGATAGCCGGTTCAGATAGCGCAAGGATAATTCATTTATTGCTTCTGTGAGGGCTAACTCAACCAGGCTTCTTTCGGCTCTCCTGCAAATCGCTCTTGCAACGTGCAGATGTGAGGCAGCGATAGATCCCCCAGGTAAGATGAAATTCTTCAGTGATCCGACCATCTCCACAATCTCATCGATTAACGCCTCTAGTTTCTCGATATGTCGATCCTCAATTCGGGGCACCTCTGCTCCTTCGCCGGCATCTTGAGGAAATGCCAGATCCGAGCCAAGAACAAAAAGTTCGTTTTGAATAGCGATTATAGTCTCTACCAACCGCGAGTCTAGACCGCTGGCGATGGCGACACCCAGCATTGAATTCAGCTCGTCGATATCTCCATAGGTTTTCACCCGCAATGAATCTTTGGATACTCGAGTCTTTGTTCCCAAAGCCGTTGTCCTGAGGTCGCCAGTTCTCGTGTAGATCTTCGTAAGTTTGGGCATAAATCGCTCCCGGCTAGGTCATTCCAGAGTGCCTAGATTAATACGACTTTTCGAATCTTCGATAGATGTGCAGATGCATTTTTAACCCAATTGCTGGCTGATACCATCCGCGGCGTCATTGACGGTCATCCATCCGTATCCCGGAAAAAGGCGAGCCAACTGTGGTCGGAAGATCGGGTGCGAATCAAGGACTTCGGCAGTAGGGCCATCGGCGGTGATGATTCCTCGATCTAGGACCATCACTCTATCACAGGCTCTGGCAACCAGCTCCACATCGTGAGTGACCAACAGGAAACCAATCCCATCTTCTCTCCACTGTTTCCAGATTTCCATCAATCTGCTCTTGCTTGAATAGTCGAGTCCCCTGGTGGGTTCGTCCAGCAAAACGATCCTTGGTTCAGGAACTATTACGGCTCCTAATGCAACCCGCTGCCTCTGGCCCGCTGACAGATCGCGCGGATATGAACTAGCGCAGTCACTCAGATCTAATTTATCAAGCAGCTCCTCTGGCGATTGGGCAAGCTGTTCAGGATTAAGGCAATGATTCTTGAGGGTTATATCCAATTCCTCGGCAACCGAATCGGCAAACAGCAAGTCGTCCGGATTCTGGGGAAGGAAGGCTATATCTTGGCAGATATCCGAAACTTCGTGACCGACAATCGATTCGCCATCGAGCAAGATCTCACCGTTTGAGGGAATGAGCAATCCAACAAGGCATTGTAGAAGAGTGCTTTTTCCTGAGCCGTTCCTGCCGACCAAGGCGACAGCCTCACCGGCTCGGATTTCAAGGAAAACTCCCTTCAAAATCGCTGTTTCACCGTACGAGAAGTGCAGATCAAGTGTCTGTAATAACGAGGCGTTGGCTGCTGGGCGCTGACCTTCCTGCCCTGTGTCGATATTTGGCGCGTCTAGGCCAGATAGAGAGCTCTGCTCGGACCCCTCTCTTGTGGTCATTGGCATCGGATCCCAACCCATGGTCTGAGAGAGCCGGGCGAGAGGAGGACCCTGCTCAGGATCAAGCTGGGCTAGGCCCTGCTCCACTGGTTCATCTACCTTAAGGCGGCCATCCTTCAGGTATAGAAGACGGTCCGCATACCTGGCAACGCGCTCCAGTCTATGCTCGACCATGACGATGGTTAGTTCCCATTCGTCGTTAAGCCGGACAAGGTATCGCAGCAGTTCAGATGCTGACTGCGGATCCAGCTGGCTGGTCGGCTCATCCAGGGCGATTACCCGAGGCTTCATAATAAGGACGGAGGCTATGGCCAGCCTCTGTCTTTCGCCTCCGGAGAGAGTTGAGATTTGACGATCCCTCATGCTCGTCATCTCCAAGACATCTAGAACATCACCGATCCTCTGGTGCATCTCCTCGCTAGGGACTGCCGCATTTTCCATACCAAAAGCCAGCTCATCTTCAACGATATCCAGCACGTTTTGGGCCTCCGGATCTTGAAAAACAAATCCAACAACCGAGCTCAGCTTCTTAGGTCCCCCGGCGAATACGTCGATCCCGTCCACAACTACCCTCCCGCTGGCGGTGCCGCCGCTATAGTGCGGGACAAGGCCGTTTAACGATCTCAGCAATGTCGATTTTCCGGCCCCCGAAGGCCCAGCCAGCAGGATGAATTCCCCTCGATCAATCTTTGTCGTTATGTCAAGTAGCGCGGGTTTCGCTGCTCGTGGATATGAGTAACTTAGGTTCGATATCTCAATCAACGCATCTGCCTGATTTCGCCGCCAGCCGTCGAAGGCTTCTGATTCCGTTTTCCCAGGCTATCGGGATCGCTGCTTTTTACCACAGCTAAGAATATCGGAAAAGACAGAAGTACAAAGGCTATTGCCACTATCGGCTGGAAGTTTGGCACGTGGAGTGCTGGATAAGGGATATAGGAGAGAGCTACCCTTCTGAGACCCGGCCAAGGTGCGACGACCAGGGCAAGAGCAGCCAGGGAGGTTATGACCAAGATAGTGTCAATGGCTGACCATCGAACAGCCACGAAGCTCGTTCGACGTGTACGTTTACCTCTGCGCGCCAGGAGCATCAATAGAATAAGACCGCCGAGAGTGAGCAGCAGATAGCCGATGGTACCCCATAGCATGGCTGCCATCCAACCAACGAGGGCGAGCAGCAATCCGGTGATCAAAAAGACCTTATCAGGCGCTCGGTTTTCCACTGATTGCTCTGAAACATACCCCCTGGCAACCATAGCCTCAGATAACTTCATCGCCCTTTCGAGACCTCCGACCAATAATGGTATTATCAACGGTCGCCAATCCTTCAAGCCGTGAGGTCGATGACCGCGAATGGCCTGGGCTTGCTGTATGCGTCTCAAGTGCCGCCTTGTTTCTGGCACATAGGTTACGGCAATCATTACGACGACAGCCAGGTCTTGAAACGCAGCCGGAACCAAACGAACCAATTCACGGCTCGGCACAATAGAATTCAAAGCCATAAACACGGCTATCAAAGTAATTAGAACCAGCCCGTTCCGGAGACCATCCACTATCGCTTCGACAGTGATCACTCCACCGATGAGCGGATAATCCGGCAGCTCGAAAATGACATGATCGCCTGTATGGATGAAGAGGGCATGGTAAATTGCCGAAAAAAGTATGACGCCTAAAGCAATCCTGAAGAAGACCGATCGAATCGGGGACTCGGTTCGTGCATAGAACTGGATCGCCGTGATGCTGAGCACCAGCAGGATAATCGAATAGAGAGGGTTCCTGGCAGACATGGCCAAAACCGACACGACTAATACCCAGATAATCCAAGCTCGCGAGTTGAGTCTCATGCCATTTCAAACTGAAATCGATCTCTAAAACGATTCATAGCTCGTATGGCTGGAATTCCCAGAGCGAGGATTAAGACGATGTTTCCAAAAGCCCGAAAGATATCCCAGATAAACGAGGTCGCCATATAGAAAGCGCCATAGCTTGAAACCGCGGCGCCGATACCGCTATCGTTAACCGCCAACGTTGCGGTATCTCCTACAACGAAAGGCCAAAAGTAAAGATTCAATATAACGCCATAGAGTAAACCCCATCCGAAGGCGAAAACAGCCAGCATGGCCAATGTCAATCGATTGCTTTGTGGATGTGGAAGCAGACCCGCCGTGATACCCACCCAGCCGGCCACAAACATTTGATAGGGAAGCCAGGGACCAACGCCCGCCGTTATCAGGGCCGAAGTAAATATCGACAAGGTACCCATCAGAAAACCGAATCGCGCACCAAATACATACCCGGCCAAGATGATGGGCACAAATACCGGTGAGAATCCACCAATTCCAGGGATCGCCGTTTCGACGAGCCTAAGTACCGAGGTGATCGCGACTAACACACCAAGGGCGGCGATTATCTTCGCATTTGTGCTCTGGCCTTGCAACTCAAGGAGCAAGGCAAGAAGCGAAATTCCGATCAATGCCGTCGTCAGGAGTGCATAGCCAGAAGAGCCAGGCTGAGAACCGGCGTTGGTTTGTATCGAAAAGGCTTTCTCTAAGGCGGGAGCCATCACTGGATATAAAAGAGCTAATAACCCTACCAGGCAGCTGAGAACCAGCAGCGATGCAGTCAATATTCGGTTCATGAATCACCTTTCCGGATCTGTCTGTAAACCAGCGCGAGCGCAAACATGCCCAGCACAACTCCAAAGAGAGCAAATTGGAGCCAGCTTCCCGTAATACCATTCATGCCTGATTCAGAAAGACTCACATCAGCGGCGAGAGAATCGCATAATTCATCGAAAGACACTAGGGGTGGTTCTTTCGCTTGGGAAAGTGATCCCGGTCCCCACGACCACCCCTCGATCGATTTGTCGCTTACCTTGTACGTGGAAGCGCCTAGTCTGGCATATTCCCATGAATTATCATTTTGATGCCAATAGGACCAATAAACACAGTCTGGACCTCCCTGGCATTGGCAGAAGCAGTCATCGGCAGGACATCCGACGTCATCGATTTGACACACAGTTCCGCCTCGGGCGTCAAAATCAGCGGCAATTTGGAGACCACTGCGCTGCAAAGCCTCATAACCAGAGATTTGGTCTTCACTGAAAGCGACACATTGGGTTGCCACTTCATTATCGTCCAGGCGAACTATAACAGCTACACGATTTGGATCTTGAGCCCGAACAAGCTCAACATTTACGGTCAGCAGCGAGACCAAACCGACTAGGACTAATATCGCGGCAAGGATCGATCGAATATTTCTCATAAATCGTCGATTAAAAGGTAGACTGCTTTCGACGGCGGCGCGCCGGTACGATCACGACAATACCGGCCATAAACGACATCGCTAATGCTGATGGACAAAGGGAGGAACCAGTACCTGACGCTCCCTTGTCGCTTTCGCTTTCGGTCTGGATTTCATCAACCAAGTCCTGACTCTGCTCGTCAGACTGAGCAGTTGGTTCAACCGCGACCACCGGCTCTGGCTCACTGTTTGTTTCAGCGGCAAGGGCAGGGGCGAAGATTTGCTCGGTCATATTACGTACAGATGCTAAGGCCGGAAGTGATTGAATAGTGGAAAAGAAGTCGTCGAAAGGACCATCACCAAAATCTGCTTGAAAGGCGCCTGAATCTCCTTGCCAATGCAGCAGGGCCGACAAAGGTGTAATCCCTTCTTTGCTCCACTGGTTCTCCGAAGAGTTTACGTCCTCACCTATTGCTCCCAGAGATTGGAGCACCAATGCTGTGCTGTTTGCGTTCTCACCAAACCCCAGGCCATATTCCCAGCCGCCACTAGGAAGCTGCGTTCGATGGAGGAAATCCATGGCCTCAGCCATTGCCTCAGAAGCGGCTGGATGTTCGGAGTTGGCAATAGCCATGATGGCCATCGCCGTGGTATCAGCATTACCATCCGTGCCAAATCCATCACTCCATGAACCGGCTAGATCGCCTTCCCTTGCCTGCTGATCGATTAGCCATTCGATTGCATTGTCTGGTGCGGGATCACCAGCCGCGGTTAGTCCGAGAATGGCCAACGATTGGTTAAAGGCGCCGCTGACGCCATATTGTCCTGTTGGAGATAGGTGATTGGTGAGATCGATCGCAAAATCGTGTCCCATGAAGTCACCTGGATCCTCATCCGCGGCGGCTAAGGCGATAATGATTTTCCCGGCGGTGCTTCCGTCGATCGCTGCGTACTGGCTAACTTGCTCAAGATTGTCGCGCAAGAAAGTAAGCGGTGGTTCAATATCTGCCCCACCTGAGGCGAGGGCAAGCATTGCATCCACAGTCCCAGCAACATCAGAAGGTCCAATGTTGGAACCCATACTGAAGCTCGTATAGCCTCCGTCGTCGTTTTGATGGACGGATGCTAACCAGCTCGCTGCAGTTGAGATGGCTGAATTGATGGTGGCTTGATCTGAATCATCTTCTTGGCGAAGAGTGATACCGGCAGCGGCTCCCACACCACCTGCAATTACAAACAAGGAAATGACCGCCACGATCGTCGTGGCCATGGTAATCCGAAAGGTGATTTTCTTCCTCATCACTTGTTACCCTCCAATTGGGTATGGCGTTTGAACACGAACCAGGGTAAGGAGGGATCAAAAAACCCGATGCATACGCATCGGGTTGAGTTACTTATCTGCTTACGGAAATAAGTAGTTCCCAACCCTTGCCCTCGAAGGTTT
>Ga0307379_10007756_pt1 | contig 14545 bp, 16 predicted proteins | sample UN2MG_FD_202237 | JGI IMG/M metagenome (GOLD analysis project Ga0307379, IMG submission 202237) | Soil microbial communities from Risofladan, Vaasa, Finland - UN-2 | ecosystem: Environmental > Terrestrial > Soil > Coastal area > Acid sulfate soil | place: Finland: Risofladan, Vaasa | collected... | reverse complement strand
TCGGCCGATCTCCCATGGTGGACTCTTGGCGTGCGATGATCCCTGCCTCCAACTGTGCTGATCCGTCGGACCAGCTCGGGCCTCACATGGTGACCTGACCCGAAGTATCGAATCCCCGCGTACCGCTTATCCGTGCGCCGGCGCCGGCTTGCCGTCGCGGGCTTGGGCTTCGCCCGTGGTCAGTAGGGCGCTGGTGATCTGGTCGCCGACCTGGCTCATGCCGTCCGGCGTGTAGGGGATCATCATGATCGTCGCCTTGCTGTGGGAGCCGACGGCCGTCACCGTGTCGTAGTGCTGCGTGAGCAGGACCATCTTGGTGGCCTCTTCCGGGCTGATGCCCGCCTCGGAGCACGCTTCGACCGAATCCTTCAGCCCGTTGGCGATGGCCAGCCGCTGCTTGGCAATGCCCATGCCCTGCAGCTCCTTGGCCCGCGCTTCGGCCTCGGCCTCGGCGATGACCCGAATCTTCTGGGCCTCGGCCTCGTTCCTGGCGGCCTCTTTCAGCCGGGCCGAGGCGTTCACCTTGTTCATGGCCTCTTTGACCTGGGCGTCGGGCTGGATGTCGTTCACCAACGACTGCACGATGGTGTAGCCGTAGCCGCGCATGGTGCCCTGCAGTCGCTCCTTGACCGCGCTGGCGATCTTGTCCTTCTCCGAGAAGACGTAATCGACCGGCATCTCGGGCACCAGAGCCCGCACCGTGTCGAAGACGTAGGAGCTGATCTGTTGGGCCGGGTTGCTCAGCCGGTAGAAGGCGGCCCGAACCGTCTCCTCCTCCTCACCGATCAGGAACTGCACCGCGATGAGCAGGTCCACGAAGACGTCGTCCGACGTCTTGGACTCGACCTTGATCTCGAGTTCCTGCACTCGGTGGCTGATCCGTCCGGCGATCCGGTCGACGCCCGGAATCCGCCAGTGCAGACCCGGGCCGCAGGTTCGCAGGAACCGCCCGAACCGCTCGAGTATTACCCGCGACTGCTGCTTGACCGTGAACAGCCCCGTGAGGGCCAAAAGGACTATGAAGAGTCCTCCGACGAGGACGATGACCACCAGGGCTTGCATGACTGCCTCCTTTCTTGGGGCTCATCCGGCGGCGAGCGCTTGCTGCTCACCACCGACACGTCGAGCGACTCGGGGACGCCGGGCAACTGGTCCCGGGGGATCTCCAGGCTGGCCGGCTGCCCCCGTTCCATTCGGTGGACGTTACGTTCCAGCTCGAACAACACCTCGCCGGTAGCGTCGCGGCCGGTGAGGCGTATGCGAATCTCAACCGCGGGGTCACCGCCGTTGAGCAGCGTCAACCCCAGGTATTCGCAGCCGAAAAACGATTCCTTCCCCACCGACACCCACTGGTAGTAGAACCCCGGCGACTCGAGACAGGGCTGGAAGCCGGCCGGACAGCTCAGCACCGACGACGACCCGCCGCCTGGCCCACCCGACGGCGCGTCGTCCAAGGCTCTGCCGCATTGACAGCAGAACCGGGCCAACGCCGGATTCTGCGCCGAACATTGCGGGCAGACGCGACCCATCATCGAGCCTCCAGATCAGCCCGGCCGAGTCCGAACATCGTCGTATCGACCTTCAGCACGCCCTACCGTATGAAATGTACCCCACGGCCGCCCCGCCAGCCATTATAGACCCGCCCCAACTCTCGAACGCCCCCCCCGCCTCGCCGCACGGCCCACGCGCTTCGGCAACTCGCCCTTCCCTTGAGCGCTTCTCACTTCGGTCAGGCCTCTTCCAGTTCCTTCCCCTTGGCAGCGACGACCGAATCCACCGCCTCCTCGTACTTGCGGGTCAGCTTCTGGACTCGATCCTTGGCATTCTTGGCTTCGTCCTCGCTGAGCGTGCCGTCCTTTTGGATCGCGTCGATCTGCTTGTTGGCGTCGCGGCGAACATTGCGGATGCCGACCTTCTGGCTTTCGCCCATCTGCTTGACCTGGCTGACGAGTTGACCGCGGCGCTCGCCCGACAGCGGAGGAATCGGCAGTCGAATGATCTTGCCGTCCGAAGCGGGCGTGATGCCGATGTCCGAGGTACGGAGGGCCTTCTCGATGTCCTTGAGCGTGCTGGGATCGAAAGGCTTGATCAGCACGGTTACCGGATCCGGGGCGCTGATGGTGGCCAGTTCCCGAAGGATCATGGTGCTCCCGTAGGACTGGACCGGCACCTTGAGGTGCTCGACCAAGCCAGGGCTGGCCCGCCCGGTACGGATGCCCCGCAACTCGTCCTTCAGGTAGGACACGCACTTCTCCATGGTCGTCCTACAGTCCTTCTCGATTGCGTCTACGGGCATCGCCAGATTCCTCCGTAAGACCTTCGATCGCCCAGTCTAGCCAGCCCCCCTGCACGCGACAAGCCGGACCCGAGCGGTCAGCCCGCGTCGATCAGCGTCCCGATCCGCTGGCCCTCGACGACCGCCCGCATGTGTCCGGGCAGCTTCAGGTTGAACACGATGATGGGTATGCCGTTCCTGCGGCACAGATCGATAGCGGCCACGTCCATCACCTCGAGGCGCTGATCGATCACCTGGTCGTAGGTCAGATGCTCGAACAACTCCGCGGAAGGGTCCTGTACCGGATCGGCCGCGTAGACACCGTCCACCTTAGTGGCTTTCAGCACCACGTCGGCCCCGATCTCCGAGGCCCGCAGCGCTCCGGCCGAGTCCGTCGTCACAAAGGGGTTGCCGGTGCCGCCCGCGAAGATCACCACCCGCCCCTTCTCCAGGTGCCTCATCGCCCGGCGACGGATGAACTTCTCGCAGACCCGATCGACCGCCACCGCGCTCTGCACCCGGGTGGCCACACCCGTCGCCTCCAGGGCGTCCTGCACGGCCAGGGCATTGATCACCGTGCTCAGCATGCCCATGTAGTGACCGGTCACCACGTCGATCGGCGCCTCGGCCGCCAGGGTGTCGCCACGGACGATATTGCCCCCGCCGACGACGACGGCCAATTGCACGCCCAGATCGGCCACCAGCTTGATCTCGTTGGAGATCCGCTGGAGTTCCTCCCCGTCGATGCCTCGGTGCCCGGCCCGGCAGAGGCCCTCGCCACTGATCTTGAGCACGACGCGCTGGTACTTCGTCCGGGGTCGCCGGACGTGAGACTGGTCATCGTCGCCCGACGTTTTCACGACTGCCATGGGCCCACCTCTCGTGTCGGTCGTGCCGCCCTATCGCTCGGTAACGCCGAGCGGTGCACCAGCGGGCTCTCTGGTCCGCCCGTTCGCAACGCCGCGATCGGCAGTCTAGCAGCCGGCGCAAGAAAAAGGGAGCCCGGAGGCTCCCCTTGCTCGATCCAACGGCAGACCGCACACAACGCTAAGCGCCGACCTTCATGAAGACCAGTTCCGTCACGGCGTTCACGCCGGCGTCCTTGAGGACCTTGCGCACCTTCGTCTTGGTGACCTTGACGTGCTCCTGCTCCATGAGGACCTTCTCGGCGTAGAAGGCGTTGACCTTGCCCTCGACGATCTTGTCGATGATCTTCTCGGGTTTGCCCTCGCTGATGGCTACCTCCCGGGCCAGGTTGCGGACCTTCTCCACGGCCTCAGGCGGCACGCCGTCCGGTTCAACGGCCATCGGGTTCGCAAACGCCGCGTGATGGCACAGGTCCAGACCGACGTTGTCCTCGGTCGGCTTGGCGTCCAGGGCGATCAGCACGCCGGTCTTGCCGTCGTGGTGTACGTAACTGGTCAGGTAGTCCCCGCAGACCCGGCGGCAGCCCACCAGCTTCATGGTCTCGCGGAGCTTGCCGTACACGTCGGTCATCAGGTCGGAGACGGTCTTGCCGGGCTCCGCCACCGACTCGGCCGCAAGAATCGCGTCCGGAGACGGGCTCGCCTCCTGCTGGCAGGCAACCTGGCGGGCCAGCTTGTCGGTCAACTTGACGAAGAGCTCGTTCTTGGCCACAGGGGCCGTCTCACAACGCAGCTCGATGATGCCACCGGTGGTGCCGGCCTCGTCGATGTAGATCGCGATGCGGCCCTCGCCGGTTTCGCGACCGGAACGGGCCTCCATCTTGCCCTTGTGCTTGCGGGTCAGGATCTCGACGGCCTGTTCCTTGTCACCACCGGCTTCGGCCAGGGCGGCCTTGCACTCCATCATCGGTAGCCCGGTTTCCTCGCGAAGCGCTTTCACCTGTGCGGCTGTGATCTCGGCCATTCCTCTGGATTCTCCATTTCGCAGCGACCCGGCGCGGTCGCTCGCCTTCGCTCTGCTGTTGAAGGGCACGCACGCCCCGCTGGTTGGATGTCACCTGATATCGGGAAGGTCGATCCGGGAGGACCACCCAAACCCCCGCAGTCCGGATCATGTGGACGATTCGCGGATCGCCGGAATCTCGTCACTGGAGCCGTCGGTCGGCGGAGCCGTGCCTCCGGTTTCGTCCGTTCCGCCCAGGGGGGCGCCCTGCTGACCGGCCACCTCCTGGCCCGAGGTGAGCTCGCCGGACCCAGCCTCCAGCCCGACGCTTTCCGTGGGGACCGGGGGCTTTGCCTCGTCCTCATCGCCGTCGGCTCGGCCGCCGGCTCCACGCCTTGAACGCCGTGGGAAGGCGGCATCCGCGTCCGCGGCCGGAGTGACCGCCAACCGTCCCCGCTTCCCCTCCTCGACCGCGTCGGCCAGATGCACCAGGATCGTCTCGATCGAACGCATCGAGTCGTCATTGCCCGGAATAGGGATGTCGGCAAAGTCCGGATCGGAGTCCGTGTCGATCAGACAGACCGCGGGGATGCCCAGCTTCTTGGCTTCGCGGACGGCCAGATGCTCCCGCCGAACGTCCACCACCAGAAGCGCACCGGGCAGCCGTTCCATGGTCCGGATGCCCTCCAGGTTGCTCTTGATCTTGCGCAACTCGCGGCTTCGACTGGCGATGGCTTTCTTGCTGTACTTCTGCACGGTGCCGTCGGCCTCGGCCGCCTCCAGCTCCTCCAACCGCGCCAGCCGGGACCGGATCGTCCGGAAGTTCGTCAAGGTCCCGCCCAGCCAACGTTTGGCCACGTATGGCATGCCCACGCGGTTGGCCTGCTGAATGATCGAGTGACGGGCCTGCCGCTTCGTCCCGACAAACAGAACGTCCTCACCTCGCGCAACGGCCTGGGCGATGTACTTCTTCGCCCGGAGCAACCCTTTGACCGTCTCACGAATATCGATGATGTGGATCAGGTTACGCCGACCGAAGATATAGGCCTTCATCTTCGGGTTCCACCGACTGATACGGTGCCCGAAATGAATGCCGGCATTCACCAGTTCACGGACCAACTCCGACGCCAAACCACACCTCCTCCGCTGGACCTACCTCGCACGTGACCGTACGGGCCGGAATCGCAAGAGCCTAGCAGGATTCGCCCGCGAATCAAGGCCCGATCGACAAAATCCCTGGCCGCCGGGCCTCTGGCACCGGTCGCGGGCCAACTCCGCCGGTTGCCACTGCGATGCCGGGCCGGTAAAGTCTCCCCCCGGCCTGAAGCCCCCTCAGCGAAGGCGCTGCCTCGATATGAACCCGCTTCCACCCGGAAACAGCCGCGGACCGCTGGTCTTCATCTCGGCCTGCGAGCCCAGCGCCGATATGCACGCGGCCGGGCTCATCCGGGCCGTCGGAAAGCTCCGTCCCGAGGTGCGGTTCATGGGCGTGGCCGGCCCGGCCATGCGGGCGGCCGGCTGCGACGGCATCTTCGACATGACCGCCCATTCCGCCATGCTCCTGGGCGCAGTCAGAGCCGTGGCGCCCGCCTGCAAGCTGTTGGCCGCCACTAAGCGGCACCTGCGGGAGCAGCCGTTCGCCGCCGCGGTCGTGGTCGATTCCCCCACGCTCAACCTCCGGATTGCCCGCCAGGCCAAGCGCTGCGGCATCCCCGTCCTGTACTTCATTGCCCCGCAACTGTGGGCCTGGGGAGCGTTCCGCATCCGCCGCGTGCGTCGTCGCGTCGATCGTATGGCCGTCATCCTCCCGTTCGAGGAGGAATATTTCCGGGACCGTCACGTGGACGCCACGTACGTGGGGCATCCGTTGTTCGATTCGCTGGCCCAGCGCCCGCCGAGCTCGGACGGTGTGACTTCAATTCGTAAACAGGGCGGACCCGTCGTCGCCCTTCTGCCCGGATCGCGGCTGCACGTCGTACAGGAGGTGCTGCCCGGGCAACTCGAATTGGCGGGTCGGATTCTGGCCCGGTTTCCCGACGCCCACGTCGGCGTCTCGGTGGCCAACCCGGTAGTCCGGGCGGCGGTCGAGTCTCACGTCGCCGCGTCGGGCTTGCCCATCGCCGCCTACCAGGACCGCAACGACGACCTGCTCACCGCGGCCGATCTGGCCCTGGTCGCCTCGGGCACGGCCACGCTCGAGGTGGCCTATCGCCACACCCCGATGATCGTCATGTACAACGCCAGCCGCTGGGCGTATCGCCTGATCGGCCGATGGCTTATCCGCACGCGGCATCTCTCGCTGGTCAACATCCTGGCCGGGCGCGAACTCGTGCCCGAGTTCATGCCCTACTACACGTCGACGCGTCCCATCGCGGACCGGGCCATCGCCCTGCTCTGCGACCCCGAGGCCCGGCGGAGCATGTCGAACCAACTGGCCGCCCTGATCGACCCGTTGGTCAAGACCGGCGCCCCCGAGAACACGGCGCAGATTCTCCTGCAGATGATCGACAACGCCGGATGACCTGAACACGAAGATGTGGTCTTCATCCGCCTCGGCGCCGCCGAGTGATCCGCCTGGCGCCCGCTGCGCTCGGTGAGAGGCTTCGATCCTGACTTCTCACTCCGCCCGACCTTCCATCCGCCGGCGCCATTCCGGCATCTGATCGGCGGTCACGTCGGCCCACAGACCCACGCCCTGTTTGCGGGCCCGTTCTTCGATGGACTTGAACTGCCGTTTGTAGGGATGGGGGAAGCGCCGGTCGGCGTAGGCGTAGCCGTTCTCGAGCAGCAGCTCGTTGAACATCACGCCGGACGGCTCCAGATACACGTAGGCCAGCAGCCGGCCGTACTTGCCGCGCGTCCTGCTCGGCGAAAGCACCACGCGCACCCGTCGGCCCATCAGGCGGCGTTTGGCGAACGCGGAAGCCTCGCTGCCGTAGTGCATGCCCCGCTGTCGCCCGCCTGTCACCTCCGGGGCATCCACGCCCCACAGCCGGATGCGCGTCGTCGGATGTCGCCCGTCGGGGACGTCGATGTCCAGCGTGTCCCCGTCCACGAGGTAGGCCACCTCGAAAACCTTGTCGTGATATCGCGTGTAATCGTCATTCTGACCGAGCCCGGCGAAGACCCGCCCATAGACCATCAGGCCGACGAGCAGCACCAGGACCAGCGTCAGAATCGGCCGGCGCCGCCAGATCGGCGGCAGGGTGATGGATGCGGGTGTCTTTCGTCGGCGGGCCATGGCCCGGCCTCAGGCCTGGAGGCTCGACGAACTCGTCTGATCCAGGCCGAAAGCGCTGTGGACGGCCTGCAGAGCCCTCGGGCCGTCCTGGTGACGGACGATGCAACTGATCACGATCTCACTGGTGGAGATGGTCTCGATGTTGATGCCGGCTTCGGAAAGAGCTTCGAACATCTTGGCCGCCACGCCGGTGTGCGACCGCATGCCCACACCGATGACGCTAATCTTGGAAACGTCTTCGTCGATCTCCACGCCACCGAGGCCCAGCTTGTCACGGACGCGCTCGCAGGCCGCCCGGGCTTCGCGCAGATACGCCGTGGTCGTCGAGAAACCGATGTTGGCGATCCGCCCGTCCTCGTAAATGGTCTGGGTGATGTCGTCGATGAGCACCTGTCGTTGGGCGAGCTCGGTGAAGATCTCCGCGGCGATGCCGGCCCGGTTGGGCACGCCGGTCAGCACGACGCCCGCCAGGTCCTCCTTGAGGGTCGCCCCACGGACCGTAATCTCTTCCATTCCCTCGGTTTCGGCCATGATCAAGGTCCCCGGTGCGTCGGTGAGCGCACTGCGCACGTGGATGGGTACGTTGAATTTCTTGGCGAACTCGATGGCCCGCGAGTGCATCACGCCGGCCCCGGAGCCGGCCATCTCCAGCATCTCGTCATAACTGATCTTGTCAATCTTGCCGGCCGCGGGGACGATCCGCGGGTCGGCCGTGTAGACGCCGTCGACGTCGGTGTAAATCTCGCAGATCTCGGCATCGAGCACGGCCGCCAGCGCCGCGGCCGTCGTGTCGGAGGCCCCGCGCCCCAGCGTGGTGATCTCGCCGCTGGCGTCGATGCCCTGAAAGCCGGCCACGATCACGACCTTGCCGGCCGCCAGCTCGCGGTCCAGCCGGGCCTTGTGGATGGTTTGGATACGGGCCCGAGTGTAGGCGCTGTCGGTCACCAGGCCGAGCTGGCCGGCCGTCAGACTGATGGCCTCGTGTCCGGCCGCGTCGATCGCCATGGCCATCAGGGCGATGGACACCTGCTCCCCGGTGGTCAGCAGCATGTCCAGTTCGCGCCGCGGCGGATTGGCCGAGACCTCGCGGGCCAGTGCCAGCAGCTCGTCAGTGGTTCGGCCCATGGCCGACACCACCATCACCACCTGCTTGCCGTCCATGCCGGCTCGGATCGCCCGGCGTGCGGCCCGGTGGATCTTCTCCGCGTCCGCGACACTGGTACCACCGAATTTCTGCACGATCAGACCCATCGGCCGACATCGTACCGAGTGCAAACGGGGCGTGCTAGCGCAAACCCACCCTGCCGACCGTTGGCCCGGCGCACCCAAAGACGCGGCGGGCGATCCGCCAAGGACCGCCCGCCAAAGGAGACGGAGGTTCGGGGAAGAAGGAGGCGAATGCGGCGCAGCCTATGGCTCGCCGCGTCGGAAACCGTTTTGTTCTACTGCCGCCGGCCGCTTACCGGCACCGGCTGTCCGCGACTCGTGCCCTCATCGCTTCCGGCCGCCTCGCCCTGGCGACCACCCTCTGTGGGGCGCTCGCCCGGCACCGGCGGAACCGAGGCGGCCCGCACCAGGATCGGCCGTGTCGCCCCACGCTCTACCTGGAGCCGACGCACACGTGCCAACAGATCCTCGAAGCCGAGCGCACGCGGGTGATGTCCGTCACCCAAGCCCGGGCGATCGCTCTCCACAAGGCGAACCTGGTCGTACGCGCTGGTGGCCAGAGCTTCCAGTTCGGCCTCCGCGACGATCTCGCCGCAATAGCCGTAGCCGATCACGCGCCAACCCGGCGCGACACGCCGAACCATGGCCACGTGGTGAAGCACGACCGAATGAAGCAACGCCTGGCGGGAAGGCAACACGTGAACCGTCAGGGAGTGGTCGCCCCAACGGCGCAGAACCTCCGCCCACCAGATATCATCGAACCAGTCGGCGATGTCGCCGCCCGGCTCGGTGACCTCGAGAAACACGTCAGTCGGTGCTGTCACCTCGTCGGAGCCGAGTGCTCCGTCACCGGCCGCAGCGAAGGTGATCCGATGGGGCACGACAGGCCGCTGCCGCCGGGCCTCTGTGGCCTCACGCTCTTCGTTCCGCATCCATGCGCTCATCCTGGACCGACTCCTTTCGGTCAGTGCCTGTCACCCCTGTCGGGAGTAGTTATCGACCCGACGGACTCGGAAACTTGATCCCGGCGCGGACTCGCCCAACGGTCCGCGCCCGGGCACCCCGGCCGGATAAGTCACAGGCGCGATACCGTGCATAACTACTTTTGAAACATAAAGATATAGCGCATTGCCCGCGGCGGTAGGACCGAGCCCGACCGATCGCCCCGTCGGTCCTAGGACCGCGCCTGCGGCTGGCGGACCAACCGCGGCTTGAGCTGCTGGAACATCGCCCGCGTCGCCGTCGAGCGGTTCAGCGTGTAGAAGTGAATGCCGGCCACGCCCTCATCGATCAGCCCGTGGCACTGCTGCGTCGTGTGGTACATCCCCACCTGGCGGACCGCTTCGGGATCGTCCTCGACGGCCTCAATCTGCTCGAGCAACGTTGGCGGGATGGCGGCCCCGCACATCTCCGTGAAGCGCCTGACCTGCCGGGCGCTGAGGACGGGCATCAGCCCGGCGATGATGGGCACGTCGATTCCAGCGGCGGCTGCCCGGTCCCGAAAGGCAAGGAAGTCGTCGTTGTTGAAGAAGAGCTGGCTGATCAGGAAGTCGACGCCGGCATCGACCTTACGCTTGAGGTTGTCCAGGTCCGTTTGCGGATCGTTGCATTCCGGATGCCCCTCCGGATAGCAGGCCGCCCCCAGACAGAAGCTGTCCTGATGCCGGTCGCGGATGAACGCCACCAGTTCGTTGGCGTGGGCGAAGCCCCCCTCCGTTCTGGTGAACTCCCGCTGGCCCTCGGGAGGATCACCGCGGAGGGCCAGCACGTTCACCACGTCCCGTTGCTTCAGCTCGTCCAGGATGCCGGCCAGCTCCTGACGCGGGGACCCTACGCAGGTCAGGTGGGCCATGCTCTCGATGCCGATGTCCGTCTTGATGCGGACCACCAGCTCGATGGTCTTCCTGCGCGTCGCTCCGCCGGCACCGTAGGTGACCGACACGTAGGTGGGGTTCAGCGGCCGCAGCGACTCGATCGTCCGGTACAGGTCCCAGAAGCCGATCTCGTCCTTGGGCGGGAAGAACTCGAACGAGAGGGTGGGCGGGTTGGTGTCGATCGCGTCTCGGATTCTCATCCGGCTTCGGTCCGGTCACCGCCGTCCGGGCGGGTCAATGAAACGGGGTGGTCCTCGCCGGGCCACCGGCGCATACGATACTGTTATCGGCCTGCACGGTCCGCCGGTTGCGATCGCCCTGCCCCACCTGCGATAAAGAGACGGCCCCACGAGCGGCCCCACGGACCGGGCCGGCAGCGGATGATTCAACTGGGGGCGCTAGGATTCGAACCTAGGAAGGCAAACGCCAACGGGTTTACAGCCCGTCCCCTTTGGCCACTTGGGTACACCCCCGGAACCAGCGGCGACCCGATCCACGCGGCCGCCGACGCTCCAGCATCCCCGGTTGTATACCGTCGATGCACGCTCCTGACAAGCCCCGAGACGACGTCGCAGGCGCGGAATCAGCCGGACCTCCACGCCCGTTAGAGAACGGAACAGCAACGAAAAGCCCACGCTCGACCTGCGCGGCGACCGATTGGCCGGCCCGCAGTTCGGCGACGGGTTCCGCCTTGATATGGCCGTCCTGGGGCGATCTAACGCCGCTCGTGCCCGCGCCGCTCGTGCGAGTCGCGATCGTGTCCTCGATCGGGCTGGCGGTAGATGCTGTAGCGCTCCTGGGGGTATTCCCGGTGGCTGGGCCCGCGGTGGTACACGCGGCGCTCCCGGTACCGCTCGCGGTGGTGCTCCCGGACGACGTAAGCAGGACGCTGATCGTGGTAGTACCGCGAACCGCTTCGCTTGTGGCACCCCAGGCTGGGAACGAGGAGAACTGCGACCAGGACCCACACCCACAGTCTAAGCCGTCTCATGGTTTGACTCCCTAAGGCTGCGGGTTTTGTCTACAAGCGGCTGACGTATCGTAGGCCGCCCGCCACCAAAAGCCAAGTCGCCCGCCGGCCGAAACCATCCGGCAGCTCTATCCGACGTGGGCAGGCACGGTCTACGGCGCGCAATTCGCGTGGAATCGCCCGGTCCCTTTCGATTACCATAGATTTCTGCATAAGCGAACCGGTCGGTCCGCCGTCTATTCCCGTAGGGCAGTCGGCCCGTCCGGTGCACCCAGTGCCGGGCGCGCGTTCCGGCCGGGCGGAAAGAAGAACGCAGCGCCAGTCCGGGAGGACGCCCTGTGACGAACCGTGGAAAGGGCCGGGAACGACCGACGTGCCGTTGGACGAAGCGAACGGCCCAGGCTGCGCGAGTCGCCGGTATGCGGTCACGGACTCTCGTGCCGGCCATAGCGTTGCTCCTGCCCGCCGTTGCCTCGGCGGCCCCTTTGTTTCATGCCGTCGGCTGGGACGGCACGTTCGTCCACCTGGATGGGGATTCGGGCCAGGTCGGGCCGACGCGGGACGACATGCCGGAGCATCTACAGGCCTTGGCTCGGGCGCCGGATGGAGAGCATTACGCGGTCTGTTCCTACGTGATCGGTGGCGATGCGGAGATCTATCGAATCGACCCCCAGGCCGGGGACCTGGTGTTCGAAGTGTCGGTGGCTGCCGACGTGCGAGGCATGGCCTTCTCGCCCTCCGGCGAGCTCTACGTCAGCCATTTCGTCTCCATCGGACACGACCTCTCCGTGGTCGATCTCGACGACGGAAGTCTGACCACCATCGGCTCGTTCAACGGAGCAACGGTCGTCGTCCAGGGCCTGGCCTTCTCGCCTGAGGGCATACTTTACGGAGTCAGCCCAACCGGCTCGGCGGCCACGCGACTCATCACCATCGACCTGGACGACGCGGAGACGCACCTGATCGCGACGATCGACGTCGGAGTGCATCAGTCGCTCGCCTTCACCCCCGGCGGCGACCTCTACGCGGTGGGCGGAACGAGCAATGGCGTATTCGCCAGACTGGACCCGCTCACGGGCGAGATTCTCGGACCCGTGTTCGACGTTCTGGATGTCGATCTCCGCGGCCTGGAGTACATCTCCCAGGGTCCGTCAGGATCAGTGCCGGCACTTTCTTCATGGGGCGCACTGTCCATGGGCGGCGTGCTTCTGGCGGCCGGCGTGATCCTCCTGCGGCGGCGTCCCACCGCACGTCCGACGCCGTAGCGCGAGCGCCTTGATTCAGCGCCATGTCCGAATCCCTGCGCGCCGTGCTAATCGTTTCCCGACGCTCGCGCCGGATGCGCGAAGATCGCCCCAAAGAAAGCCACCCCGCAAGCCTCAGACGTGCCGGCCAGAGATATTGGGCGAGGCGGGAGTCGAACCCGCACGAGGGATGAACCCCCAAGGGATTTTAAGTCCCTAGCGTCTGCCATTCCGCCACTCGCCCGTGCCCGACCCCGACCCCAGTGCTGAACACTGACGGCCGGGTGCCGAGGACCGAGGCTTGACCGCTGAATGAACCCGAGCCTCGGTCGCTCGTCCGGCGGCCGCCCCACACTATCCGACCGGCCCCACAGGTCAACCGTCCGACTTGTCACCGCCGCCGACAGTTGCTTGAATGCCGCTCATGGCCGCCGTCCGACTCATTGAAGCCGACCGTTGCCCGCCCGGCCGAGGGACGTTCGTCGAAGCGGCCGGACGCAAACTGGCCGTCTTCCACCTGACCGATCCGCCCGGTTTCGCCGTCATCGACAACTTCTGCCCCCACGCCGACGGCAACCTCTTCGCCGGCGAGCTCGTCGGCCGCATCGTGACCTGCCCGTCGCACGGGTGGCAGTTCAACGTCATCACCGGCGTGAGCAACCACAGCGAGGCCGCCCGCGTCAACAGCTATCCGGTTGAGGTTCGCAACGGAGTGATCTACGCGGACCTGGACGCCGCCTCGTAGCCGCGTTCCCGCAAGGCCGCAGCCACGGCCTCGATGTCACGCTTCTGCCGAGCCAGCGGCCGCCGGTAGTTCGTCACTCGCGGACTGGGGTGATACAGCGGCACCACGATCCGGTCGCCCCATGCCAGCCGCCGCCCGACAACCTCGCCCAGGCGCCATCGGCACCCCGCCAGTCGGGCCACCGCATCCAGCGCAACAGCACCCAGCGCGGCCACCACCACCGGCGACACGAGGTCGATCGTCTGCGTCAGATACTCGCAGCAGTTCGCGATTTCCCTGGCACTGGGCCGGGCGTTGCGCCCATCGGTCACCGGGCAGCACAGGACCGCGTTGGTGATGAAGACCTCCGCCCGGGTCAGACCGACGTGGGCCAGCAGCTCATCGAAGTGTTGACCCGACCGGTCACCGCGAAAGGGTACGCGGCTGCGATCGGCCCCCAGCCGCCCCGGAGCTTCACCCACGAACAGCACAGGCGCAGGCAGCGACCCGCACTCGGCGCCGAGCACGGCGGACCGGGCGCTCATCCGCGGGCAGCGGACGCACCGCGACGCCCGGCGGTACAGCGAACGCGCCCCAGACACTGATGCTTTACCCATCTCGTGTGACGGCCCGGTAGACGAACGATTCAAACGGCGGGATCAGCCGGCGGGCACCGCGTCGGCCGCGAGCTTGCGCAGAAGCTCCAGGTGCACCCGGTGACGACCGGCGATGTCCGCGACCACCTCGGCGGCCTGCTCACAGTCGCTCAAGGCGTGGACGGCCCGGACGTACTTGCGGCACAGCGCCTCCTCGTCCGCGATCACCCGCGGAAGCAGGACCGGCAGCTCGTTGTAATGAAAACAGGCCGAGGTCATGTCGCTCGATCGCGGCCCCGGCTCACCGCCGAGTGCGATGATGGTCTCGACCAGACGGGCCATGCACCGATCGCGATCGGCGGCCATGCGACGGACGTTCTCGAAGTCCGCCGTCCGGTCGGCCGTGATGAACGCCCGTGCCTCGATCAGGCGCGGCAGCAGAGCGCGGTACTCACCCACAAGCAGTTCGTTCAGGATGTCGGTCGCAGGCACAGGGTCCATCGGGTGACTCGTCAGCGATCGCTATTGCAACAGGTCCTCGGGCGCCGAGTCGGCCTCGGCGGTCACCAGCGGCGGAGCGTAGAG
>Ga0307379_10007754_pt1 | contig 14546 bp, 16 predicted proteins | sample UN2MG_FD_202237 | JGI IMG/M metagenome (GOLD analysis project Ga0307379, IMG submission 202237) | Soil microbial communities from Risofladan, Vaasa, Finland - UN-2 | ecosystem: Environmental > Terrestrial > Soil > Coastal area > Acid sulfate soil | place: Finland: Risofladan, Vaasa | collected... | reverse complement strand
GAGGACGATGATGGGCAGGTAGGAAGCCTGCCGGATTCGCAGGCAGGGGTCTTCTCCCTTCACCATCGGCAGCTCACTGGCCACAATAATCAGGTCAGGGTAGGCTTGATACAACTTCTTCAGCCCGTCAAGAGCATCAGCAGTCCTGACCACCGCGTATCCTGCCTCTTCCAAAGCGGTGACTACCTCTACGGCTAAGACTTCATCCTTCTCAATAACCAGAATCCGCTCCTGTTTTATGATGTCACCTCCGAAATAATCACCTACGATAATAAAAAGCATAGCATTATAAGGTCTTAATTTCGGTGCCGAAGGTGCCCCGCAAGGTCCAGGTTGGTCCAATTTCGGTGCCGATTAGGTGCCGAATTGGTGAGAAAAGTGTTCTGCTTGGTAGTGGTTGCTTTAGCTGTCATTGCGAGGAGCGTTAGCGACGAAGCAATCTCAAACGGTTAATATAATCAGGCACGAGATTGCTTCGCCTTCGGCTCGCAATGACATCACCAACTAAAACCGAGCAGTACCGAGAAAAGTGAAGGGCAGGCTTAAGCCTGCCCCTGGTTGTATGTGAGTCGCCTCTAAATCGAGATTAGGTGGGTTTAATGAACTTGTAGCCTACTCCATGTTCAGTATGAATCATTTGCTGGTTGTCAGAACCATTGTTAAGCTTCTTACGAAGGCGATAGATATATCTCTTGGTAAAGCTGATATCACCGGCATATTCCGAGCCCCAGACCTTCTCCAGCAAGCTATGATGGGTAAGCACCCTGCCCTCATTTCTTACCAGCTCTGATAGCATGTGATACTCGATAGGGGTTAGATTGACTCGCTTGCCTGAAGCGAAAACCTCGTGTGTGGTGAAATTGATGGTCAGTTCGCTGCCAATAGAAACCAAACTCTCCGCTTTGAAGCCAAGTCCCTGGGTGCGGCGGAGCAGTGCCTTTACCCTGGCTAAGAGTTCAATAGGGCTGAACGGCCTGGTAACATATTCATCAGCTCCGGCCTCCAAGCCCATAGCTCTGTCCATCCCAGATTCCCCCTCATAGAGGACAATCAAGGGGACATCGGAAAACTCACGAATTTTGCCGACTAAGTCCAGGGTATCTATATCAGGTAAAGCAGAATCTACCATAACCAAATCAGGCCACTCGGTTTCTACCATCTCTATCCCTTTTGTCCCCTCAGCAACCGCGACAACGTTAACCTCTGGGTACCTTACCTGCAGGCAGAAGAAAACGTCTTTAATGATCCGCTGATTTTCCGCCATTACCAGAACTTTCATCGTTCCTCCCTTCCCTTGGGAAACTTTGCCTTAAATTCAAGGCCGGAACTGACAGGGCTATCCTGCTATTCAAGTGGGTGATTAAAGACTCCTACAGCATGATTCGCCAAATGGTAAAGATATTATAACAGCTCAGGGTTGTCAACTGTCAAGTGCCTAAACCTCACCCTAACCACCTTCCTAGTACTTTTCTCCTATTACTATTTACTACCGAAATTAGTACGTTTGGGTGATTGTATAGTAAGGTAAATTGAGCTAAGGTGGGGATAGAGTAGTTAGAGAGCGAAGGGAGAAGGTTATGGTATCTGACAGCCGTCTGAGCGCTATGTTGACAACAAGCGAAGTAGCTCACCTGCTCCACGTACATATCAATACGGTCAGGCGGTGGAGTGACCGTGGACTAATAAGGGCATACCGCATTAGCTCCCGCGGTGACCGGAGATTCAGGCGAGAGGACATCAATCGCTTCTTAGCCGAGCTGACCTTAAACAGAGGAGATCCGACGAAGGTTGACCAAACCGGAAGATAGGCTATAGGTAAAATAGCATTGTGTCAGTTAATAAACCATTACCTATCAAACCACGATGTGTGGGATTACTTCATTGACGCTGTGTGCATTAACGAGATTGCTGCTCTTTCTGTTGTTGGCCCGGAAGGTCTAGATTCTTACCGGCATAGGGATATCAATGTGCTTGATATGCTTCTAATTGCCTATGACCAGAGAGCTATTGTCAACAAGGTGAGGAGTCAGTCTTCCACAAATAATGAAAGAGTTTTGTACTACAATGCCAACATGTAGCAAATAGCGGACTTAAAGAGAGTAAGCAATTAACTGATAGAGATCAAACCCTGCTTAATAGCGATTACCACCGCCTCAGTGCGGTCATTGGCATGCAATCTGCGCAAGACTGAAGTAACATGGTTTTTAATGGTTTGTTCGCTAATACCAAGCTCAATCGCAATCCGCTTGTTAGTATAGCCCTGAGCCACATAACTCAGGATTTGTTTCTCTCTAGAGCTGATCTGTGCCACAGAGGCTGCAGCCCCCTTACCAGGCTTTTCCTGCAGGCTTAATAGCTCTTCAGCGTAGAAACGCTGGTATAGTTGTCTTCCCTGCCTCCATCCTACGAGCCAAGCCATAGCTAATCCAGAAATAGCCAACGGTGCCACAATACCAATTCCGATCCCCTGCGAGGTTAAGATGATGATAGTAATCAAAATAGTGAACAAAAAAATAGCAACATTAAGGCCCCACTTTGTGACGTTTGCCCTATTTCTTGCCATCTGCATAGCCAAGTGTTCTATTCTTGGGCTAAGCTGCTTCGTGTTTTCAGGTTCGTCCATATCGTTCTATCCCGCTTATTATACTACAAAGGCACCAGCCACCAAAGCGCCTTCATTGGCGAGGCGATATCGATGGCGACCTTGCCTATCGCAGCGCACACGGGCATGAGGGACCGGTGCTTTTCGAGACGGTTCAGTTCATGCAATTGCCAGAGGCCGTGGCCGTTCCCTCCCTTGTACGCTTCGGTAGCCTCAAGGAGATGCACAGCATCATTCGGGGTCAAGTGTTTTACTCCGTCAATCATGGCTTTGACACTCTTGGCCTTGTAGGCGACAGGGAAATAGAGACGGTCACCCCCCTTGCCATCGGTAAGTTCCCACACGAGATAGTCCAAGGACGTGCGCAAGTTGTTGAGAACATCACCAACCATGCCCGCGAAACCAGACGGCAGGTCGTTACGAATCTTGATAGCGAAGACCCGTGTCTTGGTCTCTACCTCGCTATATTCGATGATTTCATAGGGTGTGGTATCTACCCACGCTCGGATAGCGGCCTGCAATTCACAGACCTGTTGTTTGGCTCGTGCAATCTTGGTGTCGATACCGATAAGTTGACAATCAGCCATAATATGCTACACCCCTATTATGAACATAACTATATGGTGATACGAGTAATAAGGAGTTGGTTCTTTTTCGCTTGACGAAGGTCAATGTTCCGTATAACCAGGGTTAATAAGATTGCAGTTGGGATTTCTACAATATCCGTAGCGAATGCTACCCAACTTTTTGTAAGCATCTCGCCCAATGTCTCGGCCTGTAAACTCAACCGTAATATGAGATTGCCCAGAAGCCCCGATATTAATATTAAAAAGAGTACCCACCAAGAGATGATAAATGGTGACGTTGGCGCACTCTGCCAAGTGACACCGTCATTAATGTCAGTTATCGGGTCACTAGCCTTCCAGATTTCTGTGGTGACTTGTAAGGGTCGGACGAGATTTAGAAAGGGTATGAAGAACCCACCAACGGCCCACCATGGAGAATACTTTAGACCACTCGCTCCTAGTGATGGGAGATTACGGTGAGCTCGATAAATCCAGATACAGAACAATATTGTAGTGATATTAAATAGTACTATGTAGATATGGTTGATGACAGCCTGCCTACTATCACTAGCAGTTGCCTCTGCCATCGTAACTGTCTCCCCCCTCATTGCTCCACTAATGAGTCGGATTTCTATGTAACCAGACACAACAGCCACAATATCTAGCACCACTAATACTGCAAGTAGAATTAAGACACACTGTGCCCAAAGATGCCCTGACGCAAAAGGCACAACTTTCCGAGTTCCGTTGTTAACCACCGTCTCACTCCTAAACTAGCATGTTATTTTAAGGTCAGTTCGTAGTAAGCAAACTCACCAGTAGCATTGTTGATAATATTTTTAATACCAATCCCAATTTCATTCTCCACCTTCGACTAACAGAAGCGAAATTTTAGCTTAATACTCAATTATAGTCCTATTTTAATGATTGTCAATATCAAAATGGCCTGCCGACAGTGGCTCTGGCACTCTGCGGCAGGCATTGCTGGACGCGCAGACTGGTGACATGATAACCTTCGGCCCTGCTGTTTTCCCACCTCGCGCCCCAGCCACCATCTACCTCACCAGCAGCCTGCCACTCATAAGTCAGGGCAACCTGAAGATTAATGCGAGCAACGCCGAATTCAACTCACTCCGCCAGCCTACTATTAGGCAATATCCTATTTCTAATTCGATTTGCTAGTAAGTTTAGCTTTCTCTGTTCCCTGGTGTGAGGACAGCTCGGTCGACTTCACGAACGCGCTTAACTAGAGCAATCGCATATTTCTCACAAGCATCGCGACTCTCAGCTATTATGAGTACATTCTTGTATGCTCGCTGCATGTTAACCGCAAGTTGGGCGGCGGCTAATCTGGTGTCAGCAGGGCGCTTGAACTCTCTATCGACCCAAGTACTTTCATACACAAAGCCATCACTTACTGACCAAGTGGTCCAATGGCTCCCGGTCGATCTCCACGAGTCAACTACAGCTTTGCAGGTGTCTTGGTTTAATGTACTTAAAATTTACCGCAAAACTGTTCCACGTCACCCCTATTGTTACACCAAGCAAACATATCTTCGCCGCTGATTATCTCTTTGAGGTACAGGTTAGCCAGTGCCTGGTCAAATAGTACCATTCCCTGTTTACTTTGTGTGCGCATGGTACTGGGTAACTGATAAATCTTGCCCTCTCTGATGAGGTTTTTTACCGCTGGGGTAGCCAGCATAATCTCAACGGCAACTGTCCTTCCTGAGCCATCAACTTTGGGAATAAGCGCTTGATACAAGACGCCCAGTAGCAAGGAGGCTAGACGTGACTGAGCTGAAGTACGCTCATGGGGAGGAAACAGGTCTACTATTCGTTCAATAGCCTGCGAGGAACTCGGTGCATGACTGGTGGTCAATACTAAATGTCCAGTTTCAGCTGTAGTAAGCACCGTTTCTGCTGTCACTAAATCCCTCATCTCACCAACTAGAATAACATCCGGGTCCTGCCTTAATGCATGCTTTAATGCCTCGGCAAAGGACAGGGTATCAATACCGAGCTCCCGCTGTGTTATAATGCACTTTTCGTTATAATAGACATATTCTATAGGGTCTTCAATAGTAATTACATGGCGACTTTCACGATGGTTCAAGTGGTTAATCATAGCTGACAGTGTAGTGGATTTACCACTACCGCCAGGTCCACTAACCACCACCAGACCCCGAGGCTTGAGAACTAACTCTTTACACACCTCTGGTAATCCCAATTCGTCTAGGGTAGGGACGGTCCATGGCAGCAGGCGGATGACAAGTCTAATGGTCCCGCGGTGTTTAGACACATTGCATCGTAGTCGGCCAATGTCAGAGAGGGTGTAACCAAAGTCCAGTTCCAGACAACGCTCGAAATCTACCCTTTCTTTATCTGAGGTTAGCTGGTTGAAAGCTTGGTTTATATCTTCGGGCGTTAGTGCTGATATACCGTCTGCTGACCGCAGCATTCCATTGATACGAAATTGCGGGGAGCTTGAAGCAATTAAGTGCAAATCAGAAGCACCTTGCGATGCAGCTAAATGAATCAATGAGAAAATATCCATTAGCCTTGATCTCGCACCCTAAGAACTAAGGCAAAGTCTATCCCTTCGCCTTCAACTTTCTTAATACTGGTAATAGTAATTTCGGCAAACCTGTCGCTGGCGTCTAGGTTGGTAAGATATAATAAGATCTCTCTTTCATTTTGTGACCTGCCTTTTATGGTCAATATGCTGTTAGTTTGGCTTATACTGCTCAGACTTATGGTACTTGGCAAATTGTCTACAGTTTGTCCTAAACCATCATTAATCCAATTATTCTGTTTGTCAAGACTATCAAGTATTGTATTAAAGTTATTGTAGGATGTCTCTGCTTCCGTAATATTCTTCATAAGCTCTTCTCTCTGCGGTATCTCTCGCTGCAGGAGTTGGTTATTGGTATCAAGCTGGCTGCGCATTGAAGTGATATCAGCGGAAGCACTTTGAATGGATATGGCTAGGAAAATAAATAAACCAATAACGGCGGCAGTACTGGACCAGGCAGAGACCTTGGTTAAAGAAATGGGTTTAGGTAGGTAGGCAGTCGGCAGAACATTTAAATTGACTTTTAAAAGTCCACTATCTTCCCCTAGTGATAGCGTTTTTAAAGCTAAGCCGATGTTGACCATATAACGATTTGGATCTAATCCCTGTGGGCACATCAATGGTGATGCCAGTGACAAAACAGGGTGCCCGAGCTTGTCTGATAAGTATTGACGTAGCTCTGGCTCATCAGCCAGAGCTACGGAAGTAAATATAGGTACGCTGGAGGCAAGGAGCTTTTCCGGATTATTGGAATTATAGAATTTGATGGTTCTGTCAATCTCATCTCTTATCAATGGCAGTTTATCTTGCAAGAATAGCGATTCGCTGCTAAAGGATATAGTGTGAGTAGGCTGGACGATTCCATCCACTAAAATGATAATGTCAAATTCAGTAGGTTGGATGTTGACGATTACCGTCGTTACTTCCTTCACTAACCTAGCTAAGAGTAATGGTTTTAAGTCCAAGGAGTCCGGTTTGACCCCAGCTTTATGCAGTGTTTTTATCAAGGCATCGGCTACCTGATGGGGTACAGCAACAAAGAAGATCTGTATTCGTCCTTCTGGCGCCGGGATAGTCTGCCACGAGAGATAAACTTGTTCCAGAGGCACTGGTAGCACTCTTTTAGCTTCCCGCATTACCGCCTCATCCAGCATCGCTTTAGGCAGTTGGGGTAAAGTAATTATCCGAGACGGACAATGGAGACCACTCACACCCACGGTAACCTTTTTTGCCTTTATCTCCTGGGCTTCAAAAAGTTGCGTAATCTTGGCGGCAATTTCTGCCTCTTCAATGATAACAGCATTCTTAACTTGGCCCGGCTCCAATGGCAATTCAGCCCATTTTATAATTTGTGTGCCATGAGTTACCAGTAGTCGGATGCTGACATCATCAATATATAAAGTAACAATTTCCTTGGCCATAGCTATTCACCTTGATAAGTATAAACAACCAATTGGATATTAGCCGATGGTTCCTGACCACTGGTCATTTCCGGAACGCTTATTGCTATTGACTGGACGGCAGCGGTCCCTAAATAATTACCCAAATTCGTGATAAAACCAACTAGAGCATGTACTGATCCTTCTACCTCCATGGTAATTGGTTGCCCTGAACAGGGAATCCCTTCCAACTGAGTACTAATTAGGCCAGTCGAGCTAATCCAAATTATCTCCACAGTGTAATCTTGAGCAACATCAAATAAGGTATCGGTGATGGCAATGCTCCCGACTGGTTGGGAAAGTGTAGCCCTATCAGTTTCTAGCTGGGATAGGATTTTACCCAGCTGCGTTTCCAGCACTTCCTGTTGGAACCCATTAAGTCTCACCTCGGCCACGGTAAGCTCCTCATTCAGCTGATTTTTCTTGTCAACCTGCTGAATATAAACTGCACCCAAGCTAGTCGACGTAATAATAAAAACGCCGATGGCGAGAATTATCCAACTTGTTTTACTTATTGTTTTAATTAATTTCATAAAGTCCTACATCTCTATCAATGACTCACTTTATAACGTAAGAACTGACACCTACATTGATCGGCGTTAAATCGCCAATTTCACTACGGAAGGCTAGAATGATATAGACCAGGTTCCAAGAATCAATCCCGGTGGTTAGTTTTACCTCAGCTGAGGTATCTCCCGGGTTTATGATAGGGCTTGAGACATTAAAGGTATCAATATCTACGCCATCAATTAGTTCTCCGCTGAGACCGCTACTTTTGCCGTTCCAAACATTTTTCTTGGGGTTCCTCCTTCACCAAAGCTTAGTTTATCTTCCAACCCTTGATGTGGGGTCTACTAGCACCTGGTAACTCAAGGTCAATAACGCTTGTGTTAAATGCTGAAGCATAGTCCTTTGCAGTTTGAATCTCTGCCGCAACAATACTACCAGTTACACTAGCATCCTTATCAAACACAACTGTACCATTAGGAGCATATATTACTGCAGTTATGTCTCCTTCCTTCTTAAAAGTAATATTGCCGGTGAGAGACGCTATTATAATGCTATCATCGATACCACAATCATACAACTTTGCTAAATATATATCCCCCACGGCAACTATGCTACCTGACCCGGTGAATGCTGCATCCTTATCTACATCAATACTTCCTTCAACATAGATCGTACCTGTCATATTTACCGTATTGCTTGCAGCTATATTGAGGTTACCACTGATATATAACGGTCCCAAAGTAACGACGCCAGCATCCATCGGAATAGAATAATTACCAGTCCAATTTCCGCCTGCCAGCGCCTCATCCTTGTATTTTTGGGCAAATTCATCATTTTCTTCCTGTGAAGGGAAATCTAGCCCACCATTTATCACATTTCCACTGTGTAAAAAACCAAAACCAGTGGTTAATGTTCCGTCATCGTCAATATAGATATCGCCTGTTACCACATTGTTATTTCCTAGATCTATGTCTCCATCACTAGCAAGTCCAAATGTAAAGAGAAGATTACCGATGTATATGTAAGACTCAATTGTGGTGCTGGAACTGTTGCCGCTAGCTGTGGAGTTTATTATATATGTTGGCAATTCTACACCGGACAAACGTTGTATGGTCGTATTCACCGTCGCATTGTTCATCACAAATCCTGATAGTGTTGTTTGCTGCCCCTCGGTAAGCTCTAATCCCCCACTGGTTAACTGCCACAGTCCATACTCTACCCCGGCATCGGCGGCATAAGACTCGTTCATCTTCTTCTCGTGGACTTGGCCCACCTTGATCCCGGTCGTCATATAAGTCAATGACGTGGCAATAGTCAGTCCGCCTATAGCCAGAAAAGCAAGGACTATAATCAGGGCCTGTCCTTTTTCATTCCTGACTAATTCCTTCACTATCTTTTTCATCGCTCCTCACCCATTATTTTGTTAGCCTGGCCTGGGGACAATCTTGTAGGTTCTGGTTTCACTTTCTATCCGTGCGCCTTCCCTGACAGTGGCCGTCACCGTCAGGGTAAGTATGCCGCTGGTAAGGTTGCAGCTGCTCTTCCCGGCGTTAGAGTCAATATACTGGGCCACCAGCGTGGTAGTATTCGCGCTTGCGTTAACGGACTGGTTTCTCAGTAGCTTTTTAAGCCCGCCCTCAGGCATATTTTCTAAAGTATAGGTAACCTGGTACACGTCACCAGTATTTTGCTCAGTCCAGCCCAGGGCTAAGAATTCTGGTAAGGTCAGGCCCGTAGTCACATTCTCTGCCATCTGGGCATCGCGGCTTATCCGGTAGCCAGCGTTCGCTACCTGCAGTACCGCAGTCATATGGTCGTTATTGCGCTCAATATTCCTGAAAATCTGAAAAATACCTGCACCCGCCGCAACACTTGCCAGAGCCATAATAGTGATAGCTACTATCAGTTCGATGAGAGTAAAACCCTTTTCACCTTGCTTCATCTATCTACCTTGTAACTCTCCAGTTTAATTACCCCTTTATCAGAATGTTTAATGGTCACTGTTACCTTCTGGATACCATCGTCAGGGACTCGTATAGACGCAGCGGTAATTATCGCCGAATACCTACTGTAATAACCGCCACTGGGCATTTGTGCAGGGGGGTATTCAGTAGTACCATATACATAGTCAACCTTCTTGACCCACTCCATTTGACTTCGAGCCAGGCTTTCACCGGTAGAGCGTTCATCAACGGTAAAGGCAGCTTTGGAACTAGTAGACAGACCACCGAGAAAGGTAACAGCAATTGTGCTTACAATAGCCAGAGCCACTAATGTTTCAATTAAACTTACTCCCGACTCATGACCAGTAAATATACTCACCCTTCTGGCAATCCGAAAAAGTCGCATTGTTTCCTCTTAGACAAGTAGTTAATCTGATACCATTAAGCTTAGAATCCCTGTCCGTAAATTGAATATATTCCTGAAGTCAAGGATAAGGCAATAAGACCAACCATCCCGCCTATAATGAGCGTCATGGCTGGTTGAATAAGTGCGATGAGGTTACGGGTCTTGTCTTGGGCTTCAGCCTCGTAGTTTAGTGCTATAGCCATTAAAGCGGTATCTAGTTTCCCTGTTTCCTCCCCAACCTTAACCATCCCCACCATCATCGGTAAAAAAAGTTTGTTCTTTGCCATTGGCTGGGATAAACCTTCGCCCTTGACCATAGCTTGCTGGATATTAATAATCGCCTTAGCTATCGCTCTATTGCTACTGCCTTGAGCGAGCAAGGACATAACTTCAGTTAAGGGCAGACCAGCACGGAATAATAAGGACATGTTGCGGCAAAATTGGGCAAGTTCAGTCAGATGATTCACTCGCCCCACTATCGGTAGACTAAGGGCTAGTTTATCTCGCTGGTATCTTCCATTTGGAGTCCTGCTATACATAAGAGCCGAGCCAGTGGTAATAAGTACTGCCAGTAAAAAATAAATTCCGTAACTTTGAAATATACTGATAGTGTCAATGAGTATCCTGACTAGTGGTGGTAAGTCAATACCGAGCGATCTATACAGACTTCCAAAGCCCGGTAAGACAAAGGTCACTAATACGCCCATCACAAAAATAGCTACAATAGCAGTAATCACTGGCATCCTAAGGGCATTCTTAACCTCTTTAGATGTAGTAGCATCCTTCTCCATATAATCGGCCATCTGCTGTAGTACTGTCTCAAGGTTGCCGCTCTCTTCACCTATGCCCACCAATCGGGAATAAATTGAAGGAAAAACCTTAGGATGTTTGTTCAGAGCTGCTGAAAGCCGATTACCGTTGCGAAGGTCAGAGATTACTTCACCCAAAACCCTCTTTAAGGTGCGGTTAGATACCTGATCCCGTAACAACTCCAATGAGGCAATGATATTTATACCAGATTCAAGGAGCGTAGCTAGCTCGCGGTAGAAGAGTATAATCTCGGTCGGTTTTACTCGGAATAGGCTTGTTGACAGTTTATCTAGGTTAAGAAACGGAACATACGGTCGGAGCGTAAGTGCCTGGTAACCAACCAGGTTCAACAGGTTAGTTGCTGTCTCTTCACTTGTGGCCGATAACTTGCCTTTGACTGCATCTCCGTTCTCATTATAGGCTACATATTGGTAATCCATTTAATCCTCATTCCTCCTCGATATTCTCTCGGTGACCTTAGAGAATCTATTAATCACCTACAGAATATGCAACACGCAAGACCTCAGCAGGAGTAGTGATATTTGCTTTTACTTTTAACATACCGTCTCTAATCAAAGGTGTCATTCCCTCATTAATTGCCTGTGCTCGTAGTTGAGCAGTGGAATTACTATTTAAAACCATCGTCCTTATCTCATCGCTTATAGTCAGTACTTCAAAGATTCCCGTTCGACCTGAGTAACCTGTATGAGCACATGATTTGCATCCGCAAGCGTAAAGGAATTGACTTCGCTCCTCCCCAATTTCCTTGCTGTAGACCATCTGCTCCATTGAAGAGGCATCAACTAGGCGCGCACAATCGGGGCAAATCTTTCGCACCATTCGTTGTGCGACCACGCCAACAAGCGCTGACGCTATTAGAAATGGCTTGATACCTAAATCAAGGAGCCGCACAATTACGCCTACGGCATCATTGGCGTGGATGGAAGATAGCACCAGATGCCCAGTGAGAGCTGACTGAACAGCAATTTCAGCTGTTTCCGCATCTCGTATCTCACCAACTAAGACCACATCGGGGTCAAGGCGTACTATAGACCTGAGTCCAGTAGCAAAAGTAAGACCAGCTCGAGTATTAACTTGAGCCTGGTTAATACGCTGAAACCGATACTCTACGGGGTCTTCAATAGTAATGATGTTTTTCCCAGTGAGATCAAGACTGTTGACTGCGGCGTAGAGAGTAGTAGTTTTGCCAGCACCGGTGGGACCACTAATTAAAATCATACCGTAAGGAGCTTCAAGAATCTTATTAAATCGTGTTAAGCATTCAGGTAAGAACCCCAGCTCTGATGGGGTCTTCGTGGCTATGGATTTATCGAGAAGCCGCAACGCTACCATCTCACCATTAACCGTAGGCATAGTCCCCACCCGAATATCTATTGACCGATGATCCGACGTTTCAACTGAAAAATGACCATCCTGAGGACGGTGCTGTTCAGCGATATTCATATTAGCCAGAATTTTAATTCGAGAGATTAGCGGGATAGCCGAAATTAAGGGTATGGAAAGCATATCATGGAGAACGCCATCAATACGATGGCTTACTCTTAATCTATCTTCCTCGGGCTGAAAGTGGATGTCAGAGGCTCTGGCTTTTATCGCCTTATCTATGATAAGCGATAGAGCACGAGCTATAGGAGAATCGATAGCAGTATCAAATTCAATCTGTCTACCAGTTATCTCACTTGGTAACGACATATTGGAAATCTGTTTCTGTATATCGTCATAGGATTGATAATTGGCATCGATAGCCGCTCGAATTTCTTCAGCGGTAGCCACTTTAGGTTCTATATACATTTGACTCTGCATGGCCAAAGCCTGTATAGTAAAGATGTCTTCTGGATTTGTGACAGCCACCTGCAGGATACTACCCTTTACTGCAAGGGGTATGGCGTTGTATTTCTTAGCCATTTCTTCGGGAATCAATTTTAAGGCTTCAAGTTGTGGTAAATCCTTTCGTAACCTGGTCCGAGATTCTTGAGATTGGGTAGCCTCTCTAATCACTACTTCCTTAAATTGGATATTCCTGATCGAATCAGTAAATTCCGCAAGCCTCATGTCTCTGAGCGTGCTCTGCGTAACCAAAGCTTCCAGGGTAATGATATCTTCTGAGTTCGTACTAGCCACCTGCGGGACATTATCCTTTACCTCCGCGGGCATGGCGCTGTATTCCCCAGCCATTATCTCAGAAATCAATTGTGGGGATTCAGGGTGTGGTGAATCAGTTCGCACTTTAGTCAAAGATTTTTCATAATGGATGGTCTCACTAATTACTACTTGCCCACGGTAAACTTGCCTGATAGCCTCAGTAATTTCTTTAGACTTTGCACTTTTGAGAACGTATCCTTTTGCTCCAGCTTCTATAGCCTGATCCACGTATTCATCATACAGGGTCAACATAATAATTTTGCAGGCGAAATGTTGCTCTCTTAGCTGTCGAGTAATCTCAATCCCATTCATCTCGGGCATCTTAACATCCATGAGGACTACTTCTGGCGAGAGTGATCCCACCTGAGTAAACGCCTCTTTAGCGTTGCCTGCCTCACCTACCACCTCCATATCACCTTCAAGCTCCAGCACGCGCCGTAGCCCATCACGTATAATTTGGTGGTCATCGACTAAGAGAATCCGGATGTCTTTATTCATCCTACTTTTCATTTCCAGCAATCTTATAGTTGGCTGAGGCCAATATAACTATGGCAAGTATATCCTGCATAAGAATACTACTCTAATATTAAAATTAGAACACTCAAAAGTATCAATTTACGAACCAAAAGTATCAATTTAGTTGACCTGCCCCTGAAAATGTTGAGTTCCAGCTCTGCCACTGACCGGACCCCCTAAAATCAGTCCACATTAATGTTAGACTGATTAATAAATAAAGGGGGGTAAAATGCCAAACTATCTTCAGTGGATATCTGCAGTGCTGCCATTGACCTGTGCAGTAGATGGACTGCGGGATATTATGCTCAGCGGACAGAACTTGATTGATGTAGGTGTTGAACTGGCAGTGCTGGTTGTTTTTGCTGTTCTCATATCAGTCTTAGCAACGATTACCCTACGGAGAGGTGACTAGGTTAACAAAATTACCAAGGGCATCTACACTAAGACCCTTCTGACCACACACAAAACATCTTTTCGTGCAACGCCAGATTTGACAGACACCCTCGTTAGAATTACGATTGACAAAAGTAAGGAGCGATGTTCTGAAATTCCAGGGTTAGATTGAAAATGGCTAATGTTCTCATGGTGATTGCACCGTATTGGTATCAAGGCACCTGGGTATTTGACGATGAATCAGTAGAGTTGAATAAGGAACCTTTCGTGGCAGGTGTCCCGGAGTTGATCGATGAACTGGTCACAGACATACCTGACGCTCGCAGAGGATTCAGGCTCCTTTTCTCGTCGGCGCCCTTTCCCGGCTATCAGCTGGAGCTCACACGAGTGAAAGAGGAGTATGGAGGGTATTGGTATAGGGTAAATAATCAATCAGCGGAAGGCTGGTTATGTCCTGCTCTCTTCAGGTACTTTGAAACTGCACCCGAAATAATCTATGTCAAGGCAGAACGGCTATGATACCCGTAGACTTCGACAAGGTCTCACTGTAGATGATTGCTCAATTATATTGAGCTAATAAATTCGGCAGAGGATTGATGTAATAAACCAGATGTCCAGTTGCG
>Ga0307379_10007752_pt1 | contig 14546 bp, 21 predicted proteins | sample UN2MG_FD_202237 | JGI IMG/M metagenome (GOLD analysis project Ga0307379, IMG submission 202237) | Soil microbial communities from Risofladan, Vaasa, Finland - UN-2 | ecosystem: Environmental > Terrestrial > Soil > Coastal area > Acid sulfate soil | place: Finland: Risofladan, Vaasa | collected... | reverse complement strand
AAAGGACTCACAACATTATTTTATAAGTTTAACTTTGGAATTTTTAATATATTTAACTTCTTGAAATTTTTTATATATAGAATGTGCTTTAATTTTATCATTACAATTAAAAGAATTCAACATTAATTCAACTTCTTCTTTTTTTCCAATCATATAAGGAGCTAATTTTTCTAATAATACTTGAAGTAATTTTTTATCAGATAACCAATAAGTATATAATTTAGTCCAATTAGGTTTATCTAATCTACTTCTACTACAAATCTTCTTTCGCCCATCAGGAAGAATTTTTAAAATATAATCTATTATTTTTTTATCACAATTAGATATTACTAATCTAGGTCTAAGTCGTTCTTTTTCTTGTATCATCCCTAAATATCCTTCACCATCTATAATACCGACTAAATATCCAATATCAAAATCAGAAAAATTATTTACTACTCTAGTAAAATTAACTATTTTTTTCTTTCTAATATTAAATGTTGTTTTTTTTAATATTCTATAAACTGTATGGAATGTTAAACATTTTAATTTTACTATTTTTTGTACGGATAATCCAGATTTATATAACTCTTGTAATTCTTTTCTTTCAGATTTACTCATCAATCTCCAGGTTTCATTATCTTCTTCTCTAAGAATTCTATTTATAGTAGCCCATCGCCTATTATATTTTTTAGCTATTTCACTTAAAATTAAACCATTTTTTAAATCTATATTCCAATTTGAAACTTCTTTTTTTGTTATTTTTATTTTCATGAATTACCACTTAAATCTAAATGTATTATAATTGCTTTATTACTATTAAAATTAGTATCTAATTTTTCTGTTAAAACTATAATAGTAGAAAAATCATAACTATCTATAGGAATGCTATCTAAATTACTATAACCATCAGTAAAACATATTAAAACTTTATAATTATTTTTTTTTGCGTGTTCGAATACACAAAGATGTTCTGTTCCACCGCCACCTTTAGGATTCAAATTCATTATCTTTTCAATATTACCATTATCAACAGTCAAATCATCATGAATAACATAATCATGAGTAACTAACCTCATGTTAACATTTTCATAAGATTTAACAATACTAACAATTTCACTCAAAAATTCAGTTAACTCAATTTTGCTAATGGACCCACTTGTATCAACTGCAATCCCAATTTTAATAGTTTCTTTTTTAACTCCAGGCATATAACAATTACAAGCAACACTTCTCCTATTAGGTCTACGCCACTCATAATCTACAGGAATTTCATTAACAACATACTTTTTTAAAAGAGATTTCCAATCTAACTTAGAATCAAGCAACTCATTAACATACCTTTCCATTCCAAAAGGCTCTTTTCCAGCAATCTTTGATTTAAACAAAGCTTCAGTAAGAATAGATTTCCACTTATCTTCCAAATCTTTCTTTTGTTCTGGAGACATTCCTTTAGTAAGTTTATCATAAATATGGTTATCAAAACCTTTTTTGAATAAATCTGATAAATTAATTTTTATTTTAGGTATTTGACTCATTAGTTCATCGTAAATTTGTTCAGAATTCTTTTTTGAAACATTTTTTATCAAAATGTTCTTATATTTATAATCATCACCATCATTTGCAACAATAAAATCTTTGTCAAGTTGCATATTATTATTTTTTAGAATAGTATTAACTGCTAAATCAGCCGCATAATTAAAAATTTCTCTATCTCTAGTCCCAACTCTCGTTAAATGAAGCAATGCTAAATGTAAACTTTCGTGACTAATAACACTCATTAGAACTTCTTCTGAAAGACTATTAACAAATTTTGGCGAATAATAAACATTTCCACGAGCATCGACAGCCATTGTTTTTTGTGCAATTATTTCGTTTTCTTTAAAATTTAGGTTCATTACAATGTAACCTAAGAATGGTTGTTGTCTTAGGAGTTGTATTCTAGCTTTAGTTATTTTTTCTATTGTTGAAAGTTTTTCTTGCACTAAATCAATCCTAAATCTTTTTTTTCTTTTCATCAAAATATTCTTTCATACACTTATCATGTAATTTTAAAGCATCTTTATCCTTCTTTTTAGACATGTCACCATATTCAGCATAACAAGAACAAATTCCACTCCAACCATCAGTATCATTTTCAGCTATAAGACAACCACAATCTAAAACTACAGAAAAACTTCTACTCATTTTTTCAACCTCTGTTTAAACATCAAAGCAGTTTTTCTACTAATAGCTTTAGAAACTTCTTGACTCTCAACAATTTCACCTTTAGCCTCAATATAAATATCATCAACCATAGCTTTAATTATCTTAGGAATATCCTTAAAATCAGCATCAGGAAACTTGTCAAGAACATGAACCAATCTCATCTCAGAAACCCATTCATCACTAATCGCACTAGCTTCTTCAAGAATCTTTAACTTCGCAGGATCAGTAACTTTAGGCTGATGTTCCCTCTCAGCAAAAGCATCATTCTTATGCTTAACAATAATCCTCTCACCATTATTCAAAGTCATTTCAACAAGAGGCCTCAAAACAACTCCTTCTCTAAGTTTACCTTCACCAACACCATTCTTTACAGCTTGAACAGAATCAGCACTACAAAGAGCATCAAGAACATCAATATCAGTTTCAACTTCTTCATAATGAACAAAATCAAGACCAAGATTTTTTACAAAAGATTCTGCTTGAGGAACACTAAGCCAATTATCACCAATTTTTACATCAAAAGCAACAAATTTAAGTTCTTTACCATAAGTTCCAGACATTCCCTGACACCGACCCCCAAAAGCTTCACCGTAAACAGTAACATTAGATTTTAACTCAAGTTCACAAAACTTAGTAGTTAATGCTTCTTTATCAAATAATTTTACAAAATTATCATACTTTTCTCCACCTGGAAAAAAAGTTAATGAACTATGCTCTAAACTAAAATTCAAATGAGCCGAAGTTCCATGAATCTTCTCCATAGCAAAAATCTTCTTGAACAAAAGAATTTCTCTATTTTTATACAAATTTCTAATTTTCATATAACCCATTTTTAACCACCTTTTCTATATTATAAACTTCTGATTCTTAGAAGTAAAATCACTCCAAAGATTTTTTAAACCACTATCACTCAAAACAAGAATCCTAAACTTTTCATCATCAAAATAATTTTTAACAAGATGAATCAAAAGAGTAGCAAACTCAGCTTCAAGACGATTAGCAATAATCAAAATCTTATCCAAAACCTTTTTATCTCTAGACAAATAATCAGTCAAACCAGAAATAAGAGCATATTTTTCACTAACCTCAGTTGGAAGTTTAAATCCACTAGGATTAGCTAAGATTTTTTTAATATTAAGTTTCTCCTGAATCTTCAAAAAACTAACAAACTCAATAGCCATCCCACCACCAATAGTAGTAGAAACAAGAAGTTTTAATTCATCCAAATCAACAACATCTTTAATTATTTTGCTCGTAAAAAACCAAGTTCTCGGAGTACTAAAAGCAGGATCTTTACTATTTTCATTAAACTTGTAAAGATAAGAACTCTTAAAATTAAGAAAACTAATTACCCTAGCATCAATTTTATTTTTAATAGCCCAACTATTTCCACACCAACAAACTTTTCCATTACGTCTTACTAATATAATTCCATTTTTTGTAGTAGTACAATAAACTTTTCCAATATATTTACTCTTTTCAATATGTTTTCTTTCTTTTCTAATACTACTCAAAACTATTTTTCTTAAGAATATTCTATAAATTTTATTTAACTTATAAGTTGGTGTTTTTTCTATAAAAAGAGTAGTTCCCCAACCACATTTTAAAGCAATTTCTTGAACATCATTAGCCAATTTTTTTGATATCGTAACATATCTCCAATAATTAGAACTTATACGAGTGCCATCTCCATCCATCAAAGCATTCAGTAGAATTTGTAATTTGTCTTTTGATAAATTTTTTATTTCATGGGGAATAAACTTAGTTTTAGCTTTTCCAAACTGTCTTAGATAATCTGCTAGTTGTTTATTTGTTACTCCTATACCACATGGTCTATAATAAATGTGATAATCTAATTTTTTTAATGTTTGTTCCATTTCTTTTCTTACTTTTCCGTTTTTTTGAGCTAAAAAGATATTATTAGCACTCACATTTCCTTCAGACAAAAAATAACCTAAAAACTTTACCCAAATATTTATCAATATTTTTTTCTCAGGTAACTTTATTTTTTCTTTTTTATTGTATTTAAATTTTCCTTTTTTATTGATTGGAATATTATGAATTTTATAACTTTTAGGTAAAATAAAAAAATCTTTATCATTTCTTCCAATATATTTTCCTTTATTTCTCGGAATATAAAATTTTGATGGTAGTTTACTAGCTTCAACAAGATCAAATCCTCTTTTTATTGTATCTCCATTATGCTTATCATATTTAAGTAATAGTTTATGATTACTAGTAACCATTAAATCTACTTGTGTATTTTTTATAGAATATAACTCAGTAGAAACATCAAAAGATTGTTTTTTTCCTATTTGTATTTCCCAAATATCTTTTTTTAGGTTTAAAGTCCATACTTTTTCAATGTTATTTAAATCTTTAAAAAATTTCCAACCTTTATTTGTTAGTATTTCTGTTTTATTATCATAGCACGTCCATGTTTCTATTGAAGGTGGAAGTAATTCACAATGAAGTAATCTATTTGCAAGTGGAGCCGAAAGTGAAAATATTTGTGCGCGATCAGAATCTCTATTTCCTGCTGCTAAAATAGAATAACCGTCAGGTAAAAAATAATCTTCGCCAACTCTTCTATCTAAAAATAATTGATAAAAAGCACTAAGAGTTGAAGGTAAAGCAAGATTTATTTCATCCATAAAAATTATTCCATTACCTTTTTTTGGAAGCCAATCAGGAATAAACCATTTAGTAGTTTTGTTTTCTTGGTCAAAGTTCGGGAGGCCGCGTATATCAACAGATTCTAATTGTGAAGCTCTTAAATCTATGAGATGAAATTTGGTTTCATTGTTTAAATCGTTTTTTTCTGAATATTCTAGTTCTTTTTGTTGTGCGATTTCTTTTGCTGTTTCTCTCACTTGATCAGATTTTCCCACTCCTATTGGACCATGTATCATCATTGGCATTTTTGTTTCATAGCTTTTGTGTATTAGTTTTTTTAATTGTTCATGATTAACTTCCATTTTTTTACCACCCAATAATACTAGAACTTACTTTTTTTGTAAATATTTCAAATTTGTTATCGAATCTTACAATAAATTGTAAAATTTCTTTAAAATTATGATTAATCTTTTTATAATTTCTTAAAAGTTTCATACTTTTTTCTGGAGTTTCTTCAGCTAAAGCAAGTTTCATTACATCAGTTACTGATTGAATTTCTCTTAATAAATCTAAATTTTGTTTATTATCTTGAGCTAACCCAAAATAGCTAGATAACCCATTTTTACCTATAGAAAATCCACTAATCGGTTCTTGTAGAGATATTATTGTTGACCCCCATTCAGTTTTTCTTATATCTAAATCATCTTTATCTATATTAAGTTGTTTTAATAAATCAATTATTTGTTTTGTTGTTTTCTTTCCCATTTTTTTCACCTTCTAACATATTATTAACTTCTTTAACCCTAGAATCAAAAAGTTTTTGAAACTTTTTAGTAGTAGGATAAACGCCTTTTAAAGCAAGTTTATACAACTCATAATTAGAAAAATAATCATTAACCGAATAATGACAAGTTTGACAAACTGAAACCATTTCAACTTTTCTAAACATTTTTGGAATAATATGATGTTTTGTATTAGCTTTATTTTTGTCACACATTTTACACATTTCTATTTCTACTTTTTTGTTTTCTGTCATTATAGTTACCTCTAAAATTTTAAAAAAAAATAAGACCAGCTAAAAAAATTAGCTGGTGAACTAATTATTTAATCAAATTCAAAATAGTATCTTTTTCAAGCTTTTCTGGAGACAAATCAAAATCACATTTATCTTTATTATCGACTATCTTTGCTCCAGCTTTTTCTAAAACATACTTCAAATCAATAGTATTCTTATAAAAAGCAGTTAAATAATTAACCGCATCTTTTGTATAATCATTATCCATCGAAGAAATTGATTTCCCTAAACTAGTTTCACAAAAATAAAACTTACAATTTTTAGTAGTTGTTGTAAGCAAACCTAATATTTTTTGTTTCACTTTAATACTAGAATTTGCTTTTGAAACAATATTATTTGGATTTACTATATAATTTTGTTTCATATTACTAACTTGTTCTTGTGCAACAAAAGTATTGAATGGAACTTCAACTTTAGAATCATCATGATTATAATAATTTAGCATTAATAAAAATGAGTTCGAAACTTGTTGTTTAACATAAAAAAGTTCACTAGCCCCATTTGGTTTTGGAGCATCAGTTATATCACCCGAAAACAAAATAGTTCTTTCTTCATTCCTATAACTAGAATCCCAACCAAATTTACCTTCTTCAATATTAATCAAAGATAAATCCAAATCAATTCTATGGTCATCAGTATTATCCCAATGAACTCCAACAATCATATCTTTTGGAGTTTCAACACAAGTTCCAGAAGGAAAATAACCTGTAAATTGTTTTTCTGTTGCAGGTAAAGAATAACTAATTCCTTCAGGGATAAAAATCTTAGTTCCTTTAACATTCTTTTTAACATCTTTGACAATCGAATCTAAAACTATTTTCAAAGTACTATTTATTTTAGTTTTCTTTTTAAATGAACATTTAGTAGCATAACCTTTTCCATTTCTAATTTTGTAAAGAATTGATTTAACATCTTGAGTTCTAAATTTAAGAGCATAAGCTAATCTTATTTTTCTAAAAACATTTGCTTTTTTTAATTCTAATTTTAATTTAGATTCATCTAATCTATCATTAGAAATTTCTTTTGTTACTTCATTCAAATAATCTATTGGCATTGGTTTATGATGTTCAATAGCAGATTTTCTTAACCTATTAATTATTGGACCTGCTTTTTGTGTTTTAAAAGCCAAGAATAAAGGTTTAAATCTATGAAATATTTTTGCTAATTCTGGTAAACCATGTTTTCTTTCATATCTTTTAAATAAATGTGCAAGTCCTTTTGTTGTAGATTCTTTAATTTCTTCAATCGTTTGATTATTTTTAATCAAAAGAGTTTTTCCAGTAGCCTTGTATATTACATATCTTAAAAATTCTGTCGGATTCTTTGGGAAAATATTAAAATAATCGCAAAGAGCAATTTTAACTTCCTTATTTTTAACTAGGTCAACTTCAGCTTCATTTAAATTTACAAATTCACAAATCTCAAGAACATCATTCATAGTATTTTCTGCAAGAGCAATTCCTGTTTTAAGCAAATTTAATGTTTTTTCTTTTAACTGTTCTTTAGTATAACCTTTAATTACCATAAATTCAAAACTTTTAACATCAAGTTTGGGTATTTCAAGTTTTTCACTAGGTAAATAAACAGACTCTTCATTATAAATTCCAAGAGATTCAAATCCATAAGTAGTAATATAATGAACTATTTGTTCCATGACAAGTTGTTCTATACTAGCATCTTTAACTTTTTTCCACGATTTATGAAAAGAACTATTTGCTTGTTCTCCAGTTAAACAAAATTCTTTAGCTATAAAATCAGAAAATTTTATTAATTCAGCATCAGAATAATTTGATATTACTTCAGGTGAAAAAACAAATCCTAAATTAATCGTTTTTTGTAGTAATTTTTTACTAGCTTTTTTCTTTCCAAATTTTTCTATTGGAAGTGATTTAAAAAGTTTTATTGTTGATTGCATTTTAGATTCCTCCTTTTAAAAAATCGGCGAAGGGTAAAGTCCAAAAAAATAGGAACCCTTTTTGCCGACTTAAGTATTAAAACAGGCGAGAAGTATAGAGTCACAAAAGATTGTTTTTTATAGGAACTTCTTTTGCCCGTTAATAATTAATTATATTCTATTTATAAAATAATATGGAAGAACAACAGGTTTTAACCCTATTGTTCAACTCTCAAATCAATTAATGGAGTTCCACCAATACCATTATAAACTGGTACAGAACCACTCCATTTTTTAATTTTTTCAAGTTCTACCAACTCTGGTGAAAGTTGTTCATTAATTTTTCTATAAGCTTCAGCTGTAGTTTCACCTTCAACTTGAATCCTATACGCTTCTGCATCTGCAACAACTTTCATTTGATACGCTTCAGCATCAGCTTGTAACATTTTAGAATCACTTTCAGCTTTGGCTTGAGTAACTGTTTGTTCTGCCTGTATTCTAATTTTTTGTAACTCATTTTCAGCTTGTAAAGTTTCTTGTTCTACTGTTACTTTTGCTTCAATTGCTTTATCAAATTGTTCAGAAAATTTGAAATCAGTTATACTTACTTCCTGAACTTCTATATAGTTTCTAGCAAGTCTATCCTTTAGAATATTTTCCATTTCAACTTTAACTAAAGGTCTTTGACTTATTAACTGTTCTGCTGTAAATCTAGCAGTTGATGATTTAACTGCTTCTTGAATAGCAGGAATAATCACATTACTTCTATAACCAGAACCAATTTCTTGAAAAAGTTTATATGCTTGATCTGGTTGTATTCTATATTGCAATGTAACTGTTGTTGAAACTACTTGCAAATCTTTTGAAGCAGAACTCGAATTAGATTCTTCTGCTTGTGTTTGAGTATTTATATTATGTATACTCTGCACAAATGGAATTTTGAAGTATAATCCTTCTGGAAGATTATATGGTTCTACACTACCCCATGTTGTTTTTACTCCTATTTCACCTGGATTTACTGTTTGGGTTACTAATACTATCCCAAATAATAGAACTATAAATCCAATAATTCCTAAACCTATAACAGTTTCTGTATTTAACTGTCCTTTATTGTTCATTTTTTATCTCCTCCTTTGTTTTATCATCACTTGGATAAATATACAAATTGCACCTATTTAATTTATGTGCTAATAAATCTCTTAAAACATTTACACCTATAAATCCAATAAGTTCATTATCCATGTAAATACAAATCGTTTTTCCTGATTTACTTCTTGAAACATTTCCTACTTGTTTCAAAAAGTCACTTTTTCCATTACCAGTAGTACAGGGTCTATTTTTCATTATTTGTTCATGAGTCATTTTTTTATCACCTTTTTTTTATTCCAAATTTCTTTGTATCTTATTTCTTTTCGTGCTTTTTCGAAATCTTCTTCAAAAATATAAAAATCGTTACCTAAAAGTTGAATTATCAACATTTTTTTAAAGTATTGTGTTTTCTTTATTTTGTTGGTAAATCTTTTACCATGCTTTTTAGTTATTTCACTCCAAAGCATAATAAATCATATTTTTTCAGTCATAATAAATCTAAGAAATTTTTCAACATCTCTAATCTTATTATTTTCAACAAATTTTAAAAGAAGTTCGCTACTTTTACCATAAGAATCACGAGGTTCACCTTTAGCTTTTTGTACTAAATCATCCAAATCATCAAAAGTAACATAAAAATATTCTTTTTCTTTATCTTTTTTCAAGTGGAATCACTAAAAATCCAATTATCTTTATTACCAATAATAAAGCGATACATTCAAACAAATCTATTCTTGGTAAGCCAAAAATCTTTACTATTGCCACATTCCAAGCAAAAACAAATAAAAATAGAGTAATAATGATTAGAATTAAACTAACCATTGTTATTCCTAAAAAACTTTTAGATCCTTGTTTTTCATTTTTTTTCATTCATATGCCTTTTCACATTTATCTGCTTTTATAGTTGTTTTAGTTCTTCCATTATAAGGGTCATCAAGTTGTATTTGTAATGCAATTCCTTTTTGACATGAACCAAAAGTAGTTTCATATATTTTTAAAACTGTTCCATTTTGACTATTTCCTTCTTTATTAGTCCAAATTACTATATCATCTATTTTAAATTTTGATTTTATTTTAGATTTTGGAACTGATTTTGTTTTAGTTTTTATTTTCACATTTATCTTAGGTTTACTAACTTGTTTTCTATGGTCTATAACAGTAATATTTTCTTTGTTAAATACTAGTTCTTTTGTTTTACCCGTATTTAAATATATTTTTAGGTTAAGATTATTTATTCTTTCATCTTGTAACCATTCGGCAAAATCATCATTTATTCTTAATGTTTCTTCTTGTTTGTTATCCAAATTTTTGGTTAATGTTGCTTGTTTCATTAAATATCACCTCAATATTTTTATGATATTGTAAACCTAACAATTTTTAAGTATTATAGATTGTTAAAAATCAGCATCAGGATTTCCAAATCTAAATAAAGACAAACCAAGATTATACCAAAATCTACAAACGCGCAATCTATCATCTACAACCCATTCAACATAATATTTGTTTTTAATTTCATTTTCAAAAATTTCGTTTTTGACAATATAATCATTTCTCATATCTCCATCTTTTCTCATGAACAAATTATCACATTTTATATTATATTTTTTCATAAATTTTAGTGTTTGTGGTTTAAATTTTTCAAATCTTCCAGAAACAAAAATGACTTTTTTGTCTTTAATTATATTTGCTACAGCTTCATTTAACCCATCTTTATCACAAATATTAGCATCATAAGGACTTCTATGACTTGTTTCACAAAGTGTTCCATCAAGATCACAAATTACTACGTGTTCTAAATCAGGATTTTGAACTATTTTTTGTACTTCGTTGTTTAAATATTGAGTGTGCATTTTTCTTATGACTTTTTCTCCAACAGAATCAAGTCTTTTTAAATCATTTTCAATACAGGTTTCTATCGGAACATCAGTAAAATCTTTAATTTCCAAAGTTACATTAGGAAAATGTTCACGTAACATTTGTCTTATATTTTCTTCATGTTTTGGATGTAAATTAGTATCATCTACAATAACATGCTTACCAAATCCAAGCGCATTCATTATGATATGATTTCTCAATCCTAAAACAAACTTTTCATTATCTTTAGACCAATTAGAATCATCCATCATACGCCTTAAATCGTCTTTATTCACTCTTTTATAACTACCTTTGTTTTCATTTATTAATTTTCGAGCATAAGTTGATTTACCACTACCAGGTAATCCTTTTAATAAAATTACTTTTAACATTTCTTTTTCACCCCATTAAATCTTTTAATCTTCTCACTAAAAATTTTGCTTCTGGAATACCTAATCCAATCCACGAAGTTTCATAATGTATCCCTAATTCATTTTTTGAACTATTTAAATGAACATCAATATAGCCTTTAGGTTTGATTTCGTCATCTCTTTTAGCCCAATAACCAATTGCATTTCTCCCTTGATATCGATTTCTATCTTTCATAAAATAATCATAATCAATTTTTCTTTTCAAAACCTTTTCAATGACTCTTGTTAAAAATATAGCATCTCCTTTTTTTAAGTAAACATCATCACTGTCAGGTTCATTTCTTCTATGAAGATGTCTATGGGCTAAAAGAATATATTTTCCTTCTTTATGAACCCCAATGTAATGGTCGTCTCTGTCTAAAATTATTATTGGCATTTATATTGCTTCCTATTTAATTCTTTTTGTAAATTTATAATCTTTTTTTCGTGGCTTTTCTTTTCTTTATTTAATTTTTTAATCTTATTTTTTAAATTATTTTGCATGACCAACAAAACAGATATTTTTTTCTCGATTTTTTCATTTGTATAAGTATCGCTTGTCATTTTTTCACTTTACCTACAAATCCAAGTATTGAACTTAACACTATCCATAACAAAATTGTTTTAAAATAATCTGTTTCTGGCAACCCAAAAAAGTAGGGCATTGTTTCATTCCAAGCAAAAGTAAATATTACTATGCTAATTGCTATTAAAACTATTATTACTAATATTGTTACAATTGCTACTAATAAATCTCCTGCACCCATTTTATTTCCACCTCAACATTTCTGAAGTATGCTTACAAGGAGTACTTTCACATTCTTCACACTTCAACTCTTTAATTTTGGCATTTTCCTTGATTATAGTAATGATTGTTGCTGGACCTCTTTTTCTTGACCATCTTCTAATTTCTTTTCCTTCAGCAAGGTCATTACAAGTATCACAAATTCCACTTGACCAAGTAGCAAAATTTTTGTTACATCTATTACATAATACAGGCATTCAATCAACCTTTTCAAATAAATCTTTTACTTGATCATAATTCACTACTTTGTCAATAGTCTTTCCATCCAACATAGCAAATAACCAAGCAGAATGTTTAAAATCAACTGCCTTTAAAGCAAAATCTTTTCTTGACTTTTCTGCCAAAGGTTTAATTTCTTCAAATATTTTACGCATTACTTTTGTATATGCTTCCCAAATTATTTTCATTGTTTCTAATTCTTTAATAACCTCAGGACACTTTTTAATATACTCTTGATCCAATTCTATTCTACCAAGCATATATTCAAACAAATCTTTTGGTTTCAACATTTTGATTTTTGATAATTTTATATAAGATTCTTGTTTTAGTTTTATACGATTAAATTCATCATCTACTATTACAAGGCCCTCGTCATCTTCTTTAAGTTCTTCAAAAAGTTTTTTACAACTATTTAAATCAGTAATAAGATAGCGTTTTGGTCTTCTTACTCCAAGTTCTTTTGCAACCAAATCTAATAAAATTTGGTTAAATTCTTGGAATTTGTAATAACCATCTAAAAACCTTGCACCAATAAGAACAACAAATTCTTCATCATAAAAAGTAATTATTCGGTTTGAAAATGAACATAATTCAAACATATAACAACAATATTTAGATAATAAATCGAATTTATTAAATAGTTTTCTAAACCATTTATCAAAATCCCCATTTTCTGAAGGGTAAAAATTTCCACGGGTAGTTATTTCCCATTGAGTTCCATTCCACCAAACATTTATAAGAGAATTATGAATAAGAATCCCATTAGCAAAAAAGTTCCCTAAAGTTGTTTGTATATCAAAATATTCGCTTTGTTTGGCTATATTTTTAATACTTTTAATTTTCAATGGATATTTTTTATATTGCCAATCCACTTTCTTTTTTTTATCAAAATATTTATAAACAGTCCTAAATTCTTCAGGTAATTTTCTACTCATATAACTTGGAACATATGTTTTTATAGATTTAAAAAATGACTGAGATGATTCTGTATTAAATACTAATTTATAATATTTCTTTTTGTAATTTTGAATTGATATTTTATATTTAAACTTTTTTTGAAAGAATTTTACAATTTTTTTAATATCATTTAAATTATATCTTGAAACATCTAAAATCGCTCTATCTCTTTGTTTTGAATTATGAGCTCTACTTCCATCATCCATATACCATATTGCTAAAGAAAACAAAGAAAGTTTATTGAGTAACTCATCTTTTATAACTCTTTTATTTTCATTCCAAATTAAATTATAATATTTATCAAATAGAGGATTAATATGAGAATAATACCGATGCATTTTTGTTCCATAACCACTTATTCTTATATCATATGTTCCACCAATGTTTTCAAAGAATCTAGCTTTTAATTCAACATATTTTTTTTCTTTCTGTGAAATAGTTATTTTAGAACCAGTAGGATGTTTACTTATATAAGCATCTCCTAAAAGAGTTCCAATTAAAATTTGCTCTTGAATATTATTAAAAACATTAGAAACTTGTAATAATTCATCATCTTTTTTTAAGTTTTTTGCTTCAATCCAACCTCGTTGACAATAGATAAGATGATCTTCAGTACATTGAATAATTTTCTCATTTATAAATTCTATTTTAACCCATTTTTTATTAAGTGCTTTCTTTTTAGATACTCCTAATATTTCTGTTTCTTCAATTTTTTCTTTTTGAAAATTATAACCTAAAATCTTTTTTCCTACCCAGTTTTTTCTAGGGCCTGTAAAAGAAATAATTTCTTTAGTTTTTCCATTTGGAAGATTTATTTTTGTTTTTCTTGAAACACACCCATCTAATTTTTCTTGTGCTTCAGCAGTACTCCAATCTATTTCTGTTTTTTCTTTTTCAAAATCATTAAAGAACCTTTCAAATGGATAATTGAGTACTTTACCTTCATCATCTACTACTAAGCCTCTACATTTCATGATTACAGGATTATTTCTATCAACTAAGGTATTTTTGCCATAATTGTATAAATGTAAGTTACCTTTTTGTTTATGTTCTATGTTAGAAAACAATAGTTCGTTTTCTTCCCATCCACTCCATTTATTGAGTTGGAATGCTTTTCTTAATGGAATTTCTTCATCTTTGTTCATTTTTAATCTACCTTTTATATTTCCAAATACTATGTCCTGCTTTAACCATTTTATTTTTTTCTTTTAAACAATTTTTACAAGTAACTTCTTCCCACTTATAAGTCATCTTTCTTTCTCTACTAATACAAGCCCAATTACAAAGATAATGTCCTTCATATTTTAAATGTATCTTAAATTGAAAGTTCATTTTTTACCAATTCTATTTTTTATCTTTTTTTTCAATTTCTAATTGCAAATAAAACAAAGCATAATTAACCAAATCTATAAGAGCATCTTTTTTATTTTCATAATGCAT
>Ga0307379_10007749_pt1 | contig 14550 bp, 16 predicted proteins | sample UN2MG_FD_202237 | JGI IMG/M metagenome (GOLD analysis project Ga0307379, IMG submission 202237) | Soil microbial communities from Risofladan, Vaasa, Finland - UN-2 | ecosystem: Environmental > Terrestrial > Soil > Coastal area > Acid sulfate soil | place: Finland: Risofladan, Vaasa | collected... | reverse complement strand
CCTCCATTATATATCTATGTATTTCGAATTATCATATACCTCTACCTCTTCTTTTACAATCTCTATCTCTGGCCCATCTATAATCTGTTGTTCTAGCCATCGGACGTAATCTTCTACTGTAGAAGTAGCCCCATGCCCAAAATATTGAGAAGTAGGTGGCCAAACACCAAATTCTTGTAAATACTTAACTCTCAGATCCGTCGGAGTCATCTTCTTCTTTGAGGTCATCTTTTAATTGTTTTAAAGCTTCTTGTTGTTCCTTAACCGATTTACCTAATCCGTATGCTCTTTCAAATACATCATGAATAGTAAGCATTATAAGTTGTCGATTATCCTCTCTAGCCTGAGCATTAATTGCACCTCGTAATTGACCATTGAGTAGATTAGTAGTTCCTGTGAGATAATCCTCTATTTCTTTTTCCATGGTATTTTATTTAAAATAGTACTCGGGATTCTAGAACAATAAAAAGGGAGCCTCCCTATCGGGGACTCCCTAGTCGTATTAGGCTACTGCCCGATACTGTGGTAGAGCAAACTCTCTGCCTGTTGTGTTGTACGTCGTTCTCTTTATTCCCTTTCTTCTGCTGTCAAAACCGGTTACCCCCAAACCCCAGCTACCCCTTTCAGGACTGGGTAAACAAATGGACAATTTCTGTGGAGGTAGGGGGAATCGAACCCCCGTCCAAACAGTCCTTGAAAATAAGTCAATGAACTTTGCACAATCATATATAGTCCGTGGTCTAGCTAGCAAGACTAGATTTACTATAACCATGAAGATATTAGCGATAAATGGTGGTAACGGTGTTATAGTATATCCTATGAGAAAACACCTTATTGGTAATGTAGAAATTCGTTCTGCATTTAAGACCCCTGGAGATGAACAATGGAATGCGAACTTTCCTGGTATACAGTTATCCACCAAAGCTGAAGGCTTAACCGACTACTCTACAGTAGACGTTATAGTAGGTGCTCCTAACTGTGGGCATAGTTCTATGCTTGCTTACAGCAGGGCTAAGACTACTTCAGATCCTATGAAAGATGAGAGTTTCGAACTATACATGATTTCCTTAAAGTTACTTAAGCCTAAGATCTTTATGATGGAGAACCTGACTAAGATGTTAGATATGGTATCTGAGGATGTATGGAAGGCATCATTTCCTGATTATGATTTAATCTTTATCAACTTCTCAGTTAACTATTGGGGCAACTCACAAAAGACCAGAAAAAGGTTACTGATTATAGGTTGGAGAAAAGATCATTTCAAGGACCATTTAAAGGAAGTTCGAGACCATTTCCTTAATGTATATAAAATAAATGAGATAAAAACATGCGGAGAACTATCAATTGGATTAGATGAAGAAGACTGGGCACTAGGCCATGTCCGTGAGGATATTAATGATGTCATCACCATGTATTCCGGTTATAAAATTAGTCTCCGTGAAATCCAGAAATTCTGGTTAGCAAACCCCAATTTAAAAAGATGGCCAGTTGAGAATAAGAATTTTACCACAGCTCCAGGGGTTTATCGCAACCTTGAAAACGGTTATCCTGCTGTTGCTCGTAAGGCTAACCGCCAATTTAATCAGCAAGGTTTACAGATGTCTCCGAGGGAACTTGCTCGTATCCAAGGATTACCTGATAATTTTAAAATACTGTTGGATATTAAACGAAAAACTTTTACCGTTAACAAAGCAAGAACTACAGTCACTAAAACACCACCATACGAAATTGGTAGATGGTTCTACAAACAATTAATAAAAATACAACCATGGATTTAGTAAAGAAGCACTTAACAAACGGACAGTACCTTACTACTAAGGACGAGAAATTTTCTCAGTTCTTACATCATACAGTAAGTACAAATGCCATGAGTGCATGGCGTTGGTGGAATTCAACTCCCGATAGGGTTGGTACTCCATTTATTATAGATCGTGATGGTTCTATTATTGAATGCTTTCCTCCTGAGATGTGGGCATTCCACCTTGGTGTTGTAGGTGATGATAACTGGCATGAAAAACACTCAATCAATATAGAGATCGTTTCAGCAGGACCATTAAGGTATGATGATGGGGAATTCCGTTTCTATCCTCTATGGCCCAATAAGATGAGATATACTATTGTACCAGAAGAAGAAGTATATTCTTTTAAGAAGCCATGGAAGGGTCATGAACATTGGCATTTATATACTGAGGACCAAATTGATGCTCTAAAATGGTTGATCGGTAGAAATGCCCTTGACTTTCCTAGTCTTGGCCTTGATAATGATTTGGATAGTATATTTGATTTTAACCCTCAAGTGGTACAGGACCATCTCCCAGGTATCTGGACCCATAACTCGGTTAGAGAAGATAAATCTGACCCATTCCCTTATCCCCCTCTTATTAAGGCTTTGAAGGAAGTACAGGCCGAACTCACCCAGGTGAAAAAGGCTACTGTTATTCCTGAAGTAAAGGTGGTTAAAAAGGTTTCCAAGACCAAGAAACAGGGATCCTCGTCTAGTCCTAGTAATTCCTAATCCTTATTTTATATTTTTGTAACGGCCACGGGATAAGGTATTATATAGTATATTATAGTAATAATAATATACAATATATAATACCAATTATATCCCTCTAGGGCTGGTATACCTAATAATATGAAGAACACACTTCTCACACTATTAATTCTCCTCATAGTAGGTCTCATAGTATGGGATGCCTTTATCAGAAAGCATCCTCTATCAGAACCTGTGATCTCTTATCAGTATATAACAGATACGGTTTGGGATAGTATACCTTATGCCGTCCCCGAACCTTACCCAGTCCCAACTCCTCCAAGAACAGTAACCTTATATGAGGTTGATTCCGTGGTTGTTAATAGCCTTAAAATCCTTATATCTAAAAGAGACTTATTAATAGCCTCATTAAAGGATACCATATCTATTCATAAAGATTACCTTAAACAATATCCATCAAACCCAAAGTTATTGGCCATCGACCTGAAGCAGGATTCGATGTCAGTGGGCCTGCTTAATATTACCGGTATCCCTCAAGAGGATAAGTGGCCCATCGACTTGGCCAGGTTTAATTACCGTTGGACAAATGATGCGGACTTGAGCAGGTCCCCGACTCTAACGCCCCCCACAGAGGAACAGCAACCATTTGCCAACTACTTTGTGGGGGGCGGTGTTGATTTACTTTACTTATCTCCTTACATATCTGGGAGAATTGAAAAGGAATGGGCTAGAATAAGGCTATATGGAAATATCGATGCTGGACTATTAAAGAAAGAAAGCAGTGGTATTAAACTTGGGGTAGACTATAAGCTTAATGGCAAAATTCGAGTTAGAAACGAGTAAGGGGTTAACAACTTCACAATTTAACGATTTGGCAAGGGCATCGAAAGATCCCTATTTTTTCGCGTCGAAGATTTTTGTTATACACCCCGTACAAGGAAGGGTTAACTTTGATTTATATGATTACCAACAATCTGTACTTTACCATTTCCTCAAAAATAGATTTAATATAGTTCTCAAATTTAGACAAGCCGGCCTAACAGAACTTATATCTATGTATTGCCTTTGGCTGGCAATGTTTCATGTTCACAAGAATATACAGATTATTTCAATTAAGGATAGGGTTGCAAAAAAGGTACTTAGAAGAATTAAGTACATGTATCGCAATCTCCCACCTCATTTAAGAATACGAGTTGTAAATGGACGACCAGGAGAAATTGGAACAGGAACTGAAATTGAATTTTCCAACGGGAGTACTATTACCTCTATACCAACTACCGAAGATGCCGGTCGATCTGAAGCAGTTTCCCTGCTCGTTATCGATGAAGCGGCTATTGTTCGTTGGGCCACCCAAATCTGGGCAGCTGCTTTCCCTACCCTCTCTACTGGTGGGTCAGCTATCCTAAATTCTACACCTTATGGCGTTGGAAACTTTTATCACAAACAATGGGTCGACTCCGTGGCTGGAGGCAATGAATTCTTTCCGATTCGTTTATACTGGCGAATGCACCCTGAAAGAGACGATGAGTGGTATAGAGTTATGTCTTCCGCACTTGGCCCCAGGAGAACTGCACAGGAGATTGATGGGGACTTCCTCACCTCCGGTAATTCGGTATTTGACCTTACAGACATCAAAGCAATTGAGGATGGTCTGTCTGAATTAACCATACATAAAATCCTTATGGGGGGTAGTTTGGTACAAATCGAATTACCAGAGCCTGGGGAGAAATATTATATAGGTGCTGACGTTGCTACTGGGCGAGCAAGGGACTATTCTGCATTCTCTATTATGACTCGTAGCGGTAGAGAGGTTGCATATTTTAAGGGCAAAGTTCCGGTCGGGCAATTTGCAGATATATTGATGAACTGGGGTACTGATTATAATCAAGCTTTACTTGCACCTGAAAGTAATGATATTGGATTAGCAGTAACTACTAAGATACAGGAAGCAGGTTATCCACATCTATTCTATACGACTAAGTTCTTGAAAGAAAAGGGAGATCCCAGACCAAAGAAAAGTAAAATCCCAGGATGGTATACAGATAAGAAAACCAGACCCATTATCATTGGGGAATTAGAAGAAGATATTAGGCAAGATAATATTGAGATAAACAATAAATTTTTTTTACAAGAGGCCTATACTTTTATATACGATGAACGTAATAGACCAGTAGCCATGGGGAAAAACTCCCGAGGTACGGAAGAAGAAGATATCCTGGATGATGAGAATACCTACACGGATGATTCAATACTAGCAGAGTCTATAACTAATTTCATAAGAAAAGGAAAAGTAACGACTACGGTAGTTGCTCCACAATAAAAACCGAGCAAAATGAAATGGTACAACCCTTTTTCATGGGGTCAAAAACAATTGGCACCACCTATTTTACCCGAAAAGAAAACTATAGTACCTCCAGGTAGATCAAGTCGACCTACCTTTGGACAAGAAACTTATGTAGATATTAAGTCCAGAGTTACATTTATTGACCCCGGATATATAGCCCAATATATTCCCATTATACGTAAGATGTCATGGATTAATCCTGATGTTGGCGTAGCAGTTAATGATATGGTTCAATTAACTAATACCGGGCATAAAATCAAATTTGACCCCGGAGTTACCTCAGAACAACAAGATGCTATGAGAGGTCATTTGGTGGATAAACAAAAAATATGGGGTGACGGGGTTGCTGGTATGAATGGGTTAATTAACAAAATGATTGCCCAGATTTGGATTGGTGGAGCTTTATCTACTGAATGGATAGTATCAAATGATTTAAAAGGAATAGATCATGTTGCATTCGTAAATCCCGAAACAATTAGGTTCCAATGGAATAAAAAGAAACTCAGATTCTTTCCTTATCAAAAGCAAGATAGCTCAGAGGGTTCTATCGTAGGAGAGAAGATGGTTAAATTAAATATTAATACTTATAAATATTTTGGGCTTAATGGAGATACTGATATCCCCTATGGTATACCTCCATATTTAACTGCTCTTAATGCCCTTACCGTACAAAGCGAGATGGATTCTAATATCAGATTCATCATGAAACAACTTGGGTTATTGGGATTTACACAACTTCTTATGGCCAAACCCGGTCAAACACAAGGAGAATCTGATGCTGCTTATAAAGCCAGATTAATAACCTTATTGGAGGAAGCAAAAAATAATGTTCTCGAAGGGGTTAAGGATGGTATAGTAGCTGGATTTGAAGAAGACCATCAATTTGAATTTAACTCTACTACTAAAAACCTTAATGGAGTTTCTGACCTATATAATCAAAATGAAACTCAAGTAGCTAATGGCCTTAAGATGGCTGCTGAATTTATAGGGGCAGGACATTCAGGAACTGAAACAGGGATAAGCATTATATTTACCAAGATGCTTTCTCAATTACAGAATGTACAAAACCTTGTAGCTGCAAACTTAAGACATGGTTATGCCCTTGAATTAAGGTTAGCTGGATTTACATTTAAAAATTTAAGTATAGAATTTAAACCTTCTACTATTACGGATGAACTTAAGCTGCAACAGGCTCAAGAATATAAAATTAGGAATACCTGGAATCTATATTCATTCGGGCAGATTGGTATGCAACAGGCCGCTGATATCCTTGGACTAGATAAACCCGATCAATCTGAACCAAGATGGCCTATTAGTGGAGCTCAGATGGAACAAGAGGAACGTCAAGATCAGAATAACAAATCTGATAAGAAAACTCGAGATAAAAAGAAATCCCAATCTAAGAATATGTTGGAATTTCTTGCCACTTTTCCTGAAGAATTATTAAATGAATTCCTCGACTTTCATAATTCTAAATAACAATACTACTTTATCCTATTAATATATCATTAGCGATATGGCTAAAATACAGATAAATATAGAAACCGTTACCTTTAATGCTGGGCATTCACTCATCTTGGCTCATAAGCCTGAGAAATTGCAGATGTCTCAAATTAATGAAAAACTCATTGATGAACCCCAAGAAGTAGAACAGTTTGGATTATTTGATAGAGCTACTCCTAATTACACTACTTATTATCCAGATGTAACAGTAGAAGACCTACAACCCACTGATGCTGAATTCATTGAGCCTGTTTTTAGGATGCTTTCTAATGTTACAGTACATGCTCAACATAACCCTATATACTTTCCGGTAGATGTATTAAAGAAAGGTATGTATAAAATGATAGGACAGACAATTAACATCGACCATGAAATGGCCGTTGGTAATGCGATCGGTGCTATTAAATCTGTTGAATGGCAGAATGCCTATACAGCAGGAGGAGTTAAGATACCCGCTGGATTCAATGCAATAATGCGTATTGATGGGAAAGCTAACCCCAGAATTGCTAGGGGGATTATGATGGACCCACCTTCTATACATTCTAATTCTGTTACTGTAAATTTTGCTTGGGAAAAATCCCATTCAAAAATGGATGACCAAGAGTTCTTTTCAAAGCTTGGTACATTTGATGAAAAGGGAAAACTCGTTCAGAAAATTGCAACTGAAATAAAAGCCTTCCATGAAACTTCATTAGTATCTCATGGTGCAGATCCTTTTGCTAGAAAAATTGATGGGACTGGAAAAATAACTAACCCAAGTTATGCAAGTTCAAGATATCCTTTAGCAGATGGTTCTGTTGATTATGCAGATAAGTGCTCATGGGATTGGAAAAACCTTGAAGTACCTTATAATGAAGAGGTAATTATAAATACCTATACTGGAACTACAATACCTGAAACAATTAATAATAACAACGATCAAAATACTGAAACAATGGATGAATTATTAAGATTCCTAGAAACCCAGTTTGGACTGGATGCAGATTCTTTAACTGAAGAAAATTATGCAGAGAAATTGGCTGAATACCATACTGCTCAGGCTCAGGCATTAGCTGATGCCAGTATAGAGCCAGAACCAATCATAATTGGTGAGTTTACCGGAGTCGAAGATATTACTTCAGAGATGACCAGATTGCAAGCTGTTGAAGCTGCAATTCCTCAGGACCTTGAAGCTCAAATTGCCCTTGCTGTAACAGGCCAGACTGCAATTGATTCACTCAGGACTGATACTGATCGCCTTTACAGACTTACAGTAGAGGAAGGTAAAGAGGATGCAACCCTTCTCGCTATGATTGCAGGAGCAGATTATAAAACTTTGCTGTCCTTACATAAGCAATATGATAAACTTACAGAAGGGGAATACAACTTTACCTGTAATGAGTGTGGTTCACATAGTGTAACTCGTGCATCTGCTAATCCGGCTGAAGAAGGAAAAGATGAGGTTAATAAGTCAAATGCAGAGGTAATGGATGAATTCACTGGAGTACATGATGTAAAACTTCCTGGGAGCCTTAAACAAGATGTTTCTAAATAACTTTTAAAATTCATATATCATGCCATACTTATTTGGGGTAGATACCTCCACCATCCTATTAAAATCTGAGAGTCATAAACTCCACCAGACTTTTACAGTTGAGGATAATGTAGCCTTCATAATTGCTGATGCTGATTTTGTAACATCTAATGAAATTGATGGTACTGTAAATGGTGTAGCCATTACCACTGTAACCTTTTCAGGTACTCATGCAACTACCATTGGGTTATTGGCTACTGAGTTGGCAGGGCTTGCTAGTGTTGCAAGTGCTACAGTAGTTGGAACTCATAGGATAAAAATAGTAGCCGCAAGTAATGCCGCTCCCATAACTGAAGTAACCTTGACTGTTACACTAGGTTCAACTCAAGCTGTTATTACTCCTTCTTATAATCAGAATCAATTGGTTATGGGTAGGCCAGTAGTTTTGAATATTGATGGTACCGCAGCTCCTGCTCAGGTTGAAGACAGTAATCATGAAATAATTGGTATAGCCATTAATGCAGCCATTGAAGAGGAAGATGTAACAGTAGATATGAGGGCATTTGTAATAATCTTTTGCGAATGGAAAGCTGCCACCTCATACGCAGGACCAGTTACCTTTGATGCTTACAATGCTGTTACCGGATTGAGTGAGGTTGATGATGATGCGGTCGATACCACTAACCAATGGGGTTGGGCTCTCGATGCTGGTGGAGATGGGGATATTACAAGGGTGGCTCTTCTTTAACAACTAGACCTGTATATCTATAAGCATAAATAATTGATAACCATAAAATAGAAAATCATGCCATACTTATTTGGAGCTGATACAAGCACAATTTTCCTTAAGTCTGAAAGCCACAAACTTTTCGAAGAATTTGAGGTAGTAGCTGGAACCGATGTTAAAAGAGGACAACCCCTTGTTCTGGAAACTGTAGGTACAGTAGATATTGCTGCTGACGGTGATGGACCAGATGTAATCATTGGAATTGCCATGCAAGATGCCGATGCAGGAGAATTAGTAACCTGTATGATGAGGGCTTATGCCATTATATTCTGTGAATGGAAGGCTGATTCTTCAGTTGCCGGTGCTGTAACTTACGATGCCTATAATGCCACTACGGGTTATGTAGAAGTGGATGATGACACAGTATCAACTACCAATATGTGGGGCTTTGCTCTTGACGATGGAGATAATGGAGATATCGTAAGGGTTGCTCTTATATAATCACTAGACCAGTTCCTTTAAAACCAAAATAAATACCATAAAACATTTATATCATGGATCTTAAAAAATTCGAAGCAAGCAAGTACAGGGGTAAAGTTCAGGACATCGTAAGATTGGCCGAATCAATCCGTTCACATAAGGACAATCCAAAGGATGTTTCTTTCGCTGATGTTATCATGAAGAAGCATCAAATTTCCTTGGAATCTTTCTTGGGTGACCTGGGAATTGACCCGTTGACTGACACAGTTCAGAACTTAATTACAGTTCCTGAAATGGACGTGCGGTGGATCATACCTGAAGTATTCCGGACTGCCCTCTTGTTAGGCTATCGCGCAGCTCCCATATATCCCAATATTATAGCAGGAGAAGAGCAGATGAGAGGCCTGAAGCAAGTGATGCCGAATATTAACATGTCAGATGCTGCTCCTCGTTATGTAGGAGAAGGAGAAACAATTCCTCTGGGAGAAGTTTCTTACGGTTCGAAAGAATTCCGCATCTGGAAAATTGGTCGTGGTATTAAACTTACTGATGAGGTCATATTCTACGCTTCTCTCAACCTGGTATCTATTTTCATGAGGGACTTCGGAGTTAAACTGGGTCATGCTACAGATGTACTTGCAATTGATTGTATTATCAATGGAGAACAGGCTGATGGTTCAGAAGCTGCTGATGTTGTGGGAACTGCCGATGGAGCAACTCTCACATATAAAGACCTTTTAAAGGTATGGGTTCGCCTGGGTCGTATGGGTCGTATTCCTTCTACCATGATTGGAGGAGAAGATATCGCAGTAGATACTTTAGACCTTACAGAATTCAAAACTCCGGTTATGGGTTCACCCAGGGAAAATCTGGTTCTTAAATCCCCTGTACCTCAAAATACCAATTTCTACGTTCACGGTAATGTTCCGGCTGATCAAGCAATCATACTTGATCCCTCTGCTTCTATTATTAAGTTTAATGGCTGGCCATTGAAAGTTGAATCTGAAAGGATCGTATCCAATCAGACTGAAGCTTTCTATGTAACCCTTCAAACTGGTTTTGCCAAACTCTTTACTGATGCTGCTATAGTAGTAGACAGATCCACTTCCTTCACATCATGGCCAGCTGAATATGATGTAGATACTTACCAGAACGTAAGCATTGACTAATAATCCGGTAAATCTAGTCTAAACTCTAATCCATAATTAGGGTTTAGACTATTTTTATATATACAAAAAAAATATTAGTTATGGCTAAAAAATCAATTCCTAAAAAGTACGTTAAGTTAGGTCCCAAAGCAGGGGGTTTTGCAGATCCTTATTCAAGGTTTAAAATTTTGAAAGGGGAGATCAAAGAACTTGTATCCCAACAAGAAAAAACTTCCGGTAAGATCAAAGCTGCCATCCGTGGGGGTCATTTGGTTGCTGTTACAGAATCAGAATATGAACACTGGTTGGAATTAAAGCAGGGGGTTGAAAAGGTTAAGGAAGAAAGTAAAGGAGAACCTACCTTAAAAGATGAATTGGAAGAAAACACCAAAGCTCAATTAGTTGAGTATTACAGGGATCACTATGAGGTTTCCGATGAAGATGTAGAAGCCTTTGAAAAGCTTAAGCATCCGGCAATGGTGGCAGAACTTGTAGGATTAGCTGAAGAACAATAAGTTGTCATAGTAATAGGGGTTAGAAATTAAGGGGGCCTTTGGCCCCTTTTTTTAAACCTAAAAACAAAATACCATGAGTCGTAAATCCTTTTTAAATATTCTGGAAAACGTATATCCTCCTACTGTAAATCAGGCTATCAAAGAAGATCTACTAGGTTCAGTACCTAATGTGGTTGTTCTTGCTGCTGATGCAACTCTGGAATTGGATTTTGTAAATAACAGATTTTATAACCTTACTGTTGGTAGTGTTGGTCTTACCCTTACCGCTAAAGTAACAGATGATAAGAATTCATTAAAGCCTGGTGAACTGGTCTTTATAAAACTAACCCAATACTCAACTGCCCAAACAGTGGCTTTCAGTACAAATATTGTATCAGATGTTACAGTTTCTTCTGGTAATGATGAAATTGATTTATTGATCGGAGTATTTGATGGAACCAATATCCTCTTAGGAGCCTTAGCCCAAGCCGTAGCTTAAACAATTAAAATCTAAATATCGTGAGCCGTATAACTTTATTAAATCTTCTTGAAAACGTTTTTCAACCAAGCGTTAATCAAGCAATGAGGGAAGACCTTATTGGTTCTGTTCCCAAGGTAACTGATCTGGCATCTGAGACTACCTTAGAAATAGATTTTACTGAAAACAGATTTCAGGTGGTAAATCTGGGAGCCCAAAATATATCTGCATTAACCGCTGTTGTAACCAATGGTAAGGATTCTTTAAAAGCGGGTGAAGTGGTTTTACTTAAAATCGTTCAGGATGCTACTGGGGCTAGAACCCTTGCCTTCAGTACAAATTTCTTAACCGATGTTACCATATCCAGTTCTACTAATGATGTAGATATCCTGTTGGGAGTATTTGATGGAACTAATATTCTACTGGGGGCATTAATGCAGAAGGCTATTTAAGAAATTATTATCTCCAATCTATTTGTACCTAAAAGAGGGGTATACCTAAAAGGTATATCCCTTTTTTTTGCATTTAAGTAGTATATATAATAGGTATTCTTCTTGCATTACTACAAGCATTCTAGTGCATCAAATAAGCAAATATATAAGATATATAAATTTAGTAAACTAGCATTATATGGAGTGTGGAGAATGTACAGTTTGTTGCACATTAAGTGCTGTTCCTGAACTTAATAAGAAAGCATGGGAGCAATGTTTTAATTGTGTTGACAATGGATGCGAAATCTATGGGAAACATCCACAAGTCTGTAAAGACTTTGAGTGTGCATATCTCCAAGGAGGAAGGGATGTTAAGTTTAGACCTGATAAGTGTGGGGTGATGTTTTGGAAAAAATCTAAAAGAATATTTTGCGGGGCAGCTATGCCAGGAGTACCAATAGCTGACTTAGCTCTAAAGCAAATTGGTTCTTTTAAAAATCAAGATTATTCTGTAATTCTATTAAAACCGGGTGAAAAACCACATATTGAATTAGCTAAAGGGCATAATGAAAAAGAAATTTACGAAGAATATATAAACCTCTTGAGAAATGGCAACGTATAGCACAGATCTCGCTACATTAACTACTGCCGAATCTGGTACTTGGGCCGAACTTACCGGAACAATACTTGGATTTACTTTAAGTGGTGCTGGTGGTCCAACAATGGACACCGAAAACTATATACAAGGGACTAACTGTTATTCACAAACTACAGGTAAAGCTACTGATGCAGAAATATCTATTGTCTTTGATTATACTACAGGATATACTTTTTCGGCAGGTTATGTAGTATTTGGATGGTGTTTTTATGCTGTTGGAGTAAACCTTAAAACAAAAGCCAATAGTGGGTGGATGTTTGTAATTTGTGACAGTCTTACAACAGGTGATTATTTTGTAATTGGTGGTTCTGATTCTGGCAGAAATCCCTATGGTGGCTGGACGAATGTAGCTATTGACCCAACAGCTACACAGTCTGGTACTTTGGGTGCTGGCGGCAATGGAGGTACTTATCGATATTTTGGACAGGTTTGTAATACGATTGGTGAGATTTCTAAAGGTACTCCTTCTGGTGTTGATGCTATTAGAGCGGGACGTGGAATAATAAGTATTACAGGTAGTGGAGGTTCTTTTTCTGAATTAGCAGAATATAATGATTATAACGCAGGAGGTACACCACCAGGAACAAGTTCTACTTCTGTAGATTCTGGTCGTCATAGATTAGGATTATTCCAAGCTGCTGCCGGAACATATCTTTGGAAGGGGTTATTATCATTAGGTACATCAGGTACATCAGTCACATTTAGCGATTCTAACTCAACTATAATTATTGATGACTGTCCACATACTTATGCCTCTTTTAATAAAATAGAAATAAATAATGCAAGTTCATCTGTTACACTAACCAATATCTCAATTATTTCAACTGCTTCTACTGCTAATGGTATTGGGTATTTTGAAATGGTTGCAAATGCTACTGTCGTAATGGAGGGGTGTTTATTTGTTGATATGGGTACATTTATATTTCTATCTAATGGAGATGCCGAAAATTGTACTTGGGTTAATTGTGAATTGATTACGGGTGGAGGTGGATTATTTAATGGTTCTAAAATATTAACCTCAACAGTAGCTACTGATACCTCAGCTTTTTCATGGAATATTGCTACAGACCCAGATGGGTATTTAGATGGTATGGTATTTTCTAAAGGGGCTAATGAACATCATGCCATTACCTTTGGGGCAAATACTCCCTCAACCATAAATCTAAATAATATAGCCTTTCAAAATTTCAATGCTGCGGATGGAAATAATGCTTCAGCTTTATATTTTCCCGATACAGGTAGTGATGTAGATTGGATAGTAAATGCTTCTGGTTGTACTGGTAATGTAAAATACAAAAAAGTCAGAGCAGGGGATACTGTTACAGTTAATCTGGACCAAGTAAGTCATACTTTATCTGGTTTAGTTAATAACTCAGAAGTAACCTATACTAAACGAGGTACTGCGGTAGATACAGGTTCTGATGGGTCCTCTACTACAAACAGTAGAAATTTTGTAACCACTAATTCCTGGACAACAGATGCTTACAAGGGACATCTACTGGAGATTACCTCGGGGGCAGATGCCGGGAGATATTATGTATCAGGGAATAATGCCACTACTTTATTCCTAGATGCGGAGTTAACCGCAACAGCAAGTTCACTTACTTGGGAGTTATATGATGAGAATGACGATACCGAAGTTTACCATGTGGAATCAGTTACTGGAAATCAAACTCAATATACTTATACTTGGACAGCAGATGTGGTTGTAGATATTATGATACAACATGTAAACTACCAGGAAATAGTTATAGAAAAAGCAGAATTAACTTCATCTAGTCAGAACTTACCACAGAAACAAGTTTTAGACGCTAATTACCTGAACCCATAATAACTTCTAGACTAAAACATAGTAACCATAAGCAAATATTAATATAAGATATAATGGCAAAAATAGTAGATCCTGACTTGTTAGCATTGGCAGTAGATGTAACTGCAACTACAGAAGAACTGGAAATCCAGACTGATGCTAAAACCATACAACTCATTCCTGGTAATGGGGATATGTTAAACACATCTCCTGGATCATTGTCGGGTGCTACCCTACAGTGTATCTACTCCTTCTTAAAAGAGGAGTGGAGAACCAATGCCACACTAAACAAATTCAAATTCCCTATCAAGGCGATTTATGAAGCCAAGTTCGTTATGCAATACGGGTGGTCATGGCAAGGTCAAACTACCCGAGATTGTTTAAGGGATGCTGGATGGCAGGAAATTACTGGGGCAGAATATGCCTGCCTTATCTCCTTGGGTACTCAATATGATACTACTCAACAAGCT
>Ga0307379_10007748_pt1 | contig 14553 bp, 14 predicted proteins | sample UN2MG_FD_202237 | JGI IMG/M metagenome (GOLD analysis project Ga0307379, IMG submission 202237) | Soil microbial communities from Risofladan, Vaasa, Finland - UN-2 | ecosystem: Environmental > Terrestrial > Soil > Coastal area > Acid sulfate soil | place: Finland: Risofladan, Vaasa | collected... | reverse complement strand
CGGGGTCTTCAGATTTGATAATCATCACAGGATTGGAGGGCATTCCCCCCGTCGGGCCCGGGGACGACTTGGGCTGCCTCATAGTCGAGGCAGCCGGGCGGGGGGAGGTCGGGCTCAGGGAAGGGGATGTCATCGTGGTCACCTCGAAGGTGGTCTCCAAGGCCGAGGGGAGGCTCCTGAGTCTGAAGGAGGTGGTGCCGTCGGGGTTCGCTGAGGAGATCGCACGGGCCACGGGGAAGGACCCGAGGCACGTCGAGGCCATCCTCAGGGAGAGCGCGAGGATCGTGAGAATGAGGGGGAACGTCCTCATCACAGAGACACGGCACGGCTTCGTCTGCGCCAACTCGGGCATCGACCGGTCCAACATCGACGGCGGGCGTATCGCGCTGCTCCCCGTGGACCCGGACGAGTCCGCCAAGGGCATCAGGGACCGAATAATGGACCTCGCTGGGGTGGACGTCGCTGTCATCGTGACGGACACCTGGGGCAGGGCCTGGAGGCTCGGCCAGGTCGATTTCGCCATAGGCGTCGCGGGCATGTACCCCTTCAAGGACTACCGGGGCGAGGTGGACCCCTATGGCTACGAGCTCAGCGTCACGGAGATCGCCGTCGCCGACGAGCTCGCAGCGGCCGCGGAGCTGGCGAAGGGGAAGCTCTCTGGGGTGCCCGTCGTCGTCATCCGGGGGTACGAGTACGTCCGGGGCGACGGATGCGCGGGGCAGCTGGTGAGGCCCATAGAGAAGGACCTGTTCAGATAGGTAAATATCCATCATATTTAGATGGATTTGAAATTGAACTGTGCTCCATCTCAGTTTTATATTGCGTGATTAAGTAGATTTACGATATTCATGGGCTTGAAGTCAGTTGCACTCGTTATCGTAGGTTTGCTCATAGGTGGAGCGGTGGGATATGGTGTCAGCCTCGTCTACACCCCTGAATTCTTGGTGGACCTGCTCCCCGAGAACTACGTGAGCCGTTTTGAGGAGCTCGGCTCCATGTTCGAGGGGCTCACCTCGGAGCACGAGGGGACCCTGGCCGAGATCGCAGAGCTCGTGGGCAACCTAGAGAACCTGACCTCAATGTACGAGGGGCTCAACCTGGACATGGAGGACCTTGACGAGGCGTTCTCCGGACTCTCTGAGGACAACTCCGTTCTCGCCGAGGAGCTGGCGGCACTGACAGAGGAGCACGAGGCGCTCCTGAGGGCGTACAACGAATCCTTGGACAGCTACGACACGCTCATGATGCAATACCTGATCGTCACAGGCATCTCCCCGTTGATGCCTGAGACCCAGTCAAACGACACCATAAGGAAGGACTTCGCCTGGAACTACGGCGGGAAGACGTGGGCGACGAGTCTCTTCATACCTCAACAGCTCTACGACTATTACAGCAACAAGACGAGGGTCCCCACGGAGGACTACTCCGTCTACGTCACCCACCCCATTGACGACGAGTACCTCTTTATCATAGCCAACATCTTCGAGAGTATCTCCCTGGGGGAGGGCTACACGGAGATCGAGCAGGCTGAGCTGGTGATAAGCTTCGTCCAGAGCCTCCCCTATTCATTTGACAATGTCTCCACGGGCTTCGACGATTATCCGCGTTACCCCATCGAGACTCTGGTGGTGGGCGGCGGCGACTGCGAGGACTCTTCCATACTTACTTCGGCGCTCATGGACACCATGGGCTACGACTTGGTCCTGTTCAACCTGCCGGATCACGTCGCTGTGGGGCTGGCGGTGGACACCTCAGGCATATACTGGGAGTACGAGGGCACTAACTACTTCTATGTCGAGACGACGGGCGAGGGATGGCAGATAGGGCAGATACCCGAGGATTATGAAGGCGTGTCCGCGACGATCTCCCCCCTGCTCCCCCACGCCGTGTGCACCCTCGACTGGTCCGCCTCCAGGGTCCGCCAGAAGATGACGATCGTGGCGGAGGTGATCAACGTTGGGACGGCGGAGGCCAGCAACCTCAAGCTCTACGTCGCCTTCGAGGGCGGTAGCGGCCAGATCTGGAACCCCAAGGAGAGCACCTTCTTCAACCTGGCGGTCGAAGAGGAAAAGGATATCTCACTCGAGCTCACAGTGCCCTACGACGTCTACACAAGGATGCTCGTGTGGATCATCGATACCGACGATAAGGTTCTGGAAGAGCGTAACTCGGAGTGGTTCGACACCAACTAGGGCCGGAGCAGAACCGAGGACGTTTTAATATCTAATTTACCTCTCGCGCCTCAGAAAGTCGCCGATGTCGAACAGGTTCTTCAGTATCTTCTTTCCTTCGAACCGCTCAACTCGGCCGTAGCCGAGGCAGTCCTCCTCGAACATCACGAGGCTGAAGGCTTCCTCCTCTAGGCTTCCCTCGTGGCTCAGTATGTTCTCCTCGAAGATGTCACGGCCGCAGACGAAGAGCCACGCCGTCCTTCTGTCTACGTGGATCCTGTTTAGGAACCCTTTTTCGGCGCCCAACTTGGTGAGGAGGATGGAGCTGGGGTGAAAATCCCTCTTGTCCTTCCCGAGGAACCTGCCGGCGTAGACGAGGCTGTCCTTCTGCACGATAAGCATTCTTAGCTTCTCGTCGACGAGGAACCTCTTGTTGTTGATCTTCACCACGCCCTCCTCGTCCGGCGTGTAGGATGAGCCAATCCCTCTCAGGAACTCGGTGATCATTCTCATCTCTTAACCGCCTCCGCTACGAAGAAGCCCTGGGTCCCCGTCTCGTCGGGCCAGTACCTCATGCACCTCCCCAACGCGCCGTCGAGGTTCTCACCGAGGACCTCGGTCAGCCCGGGGCTCCCGGGCCCCTCGATCTTCACCAGCTTGGCGCCATGGTTGTCGATGAGCCACTGGACGTTGAGCTCGTCCTCTTCGGGCTCAAGGGAGCAAGTCGTGTAGACGAGGGTCCCCCCCTCCCGGAGGTGCCTCCAGGCCGTCCCCATGAGCCGCCTCTGCCTTTCTGCGTTCCTATCAAAGTCCCTGGGCCGCCGTTTGCTGAACCACGCCCTGTCCACGACGTAGTTCCCGGAGCAGGGGGCGTCCAGCAGGATCTTGTCGAAGAGGGTGCCGCCGAACTCCAACTCGTTGATGTCGGCGTGGTAGGCGACGCAGTTCTCCACGCCACATCGCTCCAGAGTGTTCTCCAGGGCGTAGAGCCTTTTCCTGCTGACGTCGACAGCCACGATGGCGCCCCGGTTTCCCATGTGGGCAGCCATCTGGGTCGTCTTCATGCCGGGGGCGGCGCACATGTCCAGCACCGTCTCCCCCGGGGCGGGCGCTAGGACCTCGACGGGGAACTGGGAGGCAGCTTCCTGGATGTTGAAGAGCCCCAGGAGGTACTCGAAGGAAGCCCCCAGGGAGAAGCGGCTCTCCTCGACGACGTAACCGTCCCTCAGGTAGTCGACCTTTGACAGGGTGACTCCTAAACCCTCAAGTCTCTTGACCAGCTCTTCGCGGCCTATCCTCAGGGTGTTGACCCTGAGTGAGGTTCTCGTCCCCTCGTCGCCGCTGAGCTCGTGTCCAAGCTCCATATACCTATCGAGGAAGAAGCGTTTGCCTGGCATTTTCCGGTCTCACGTTGACCGGCGGCAGATATAATGGTTCCTCACCGCCAGCCCCCTTTATTACCCTCATCGCTCAAGGTATCTGCCGAGCTGAGATGGGACGGGGGACGAGCTTCGACGAGGCGGCACGGGACTACGATGAGGTGCGCCCGGGCTACCCAGAGGAGCTCGTGGAGGATGTCATCGCCCTCTCCGGCATCCCAGACGGCGGCAGAATCCTAGAGGTGGGGTGCGGCACTGGCCAGGCCACTATCCCCTTCGCCGAGTGGGGCTACCGGATGGTCTCCATTGACGTCGGCGGGGAACTGGCGTCCATGGCCCGTAGCAAGTGTAGCCGGTACCCGTCGGTGGAGGTGTTGACCGTCTCCTTCGAGGACTTCGTGGTCAAGTCGGGCTCCTTCGACCTCGTGATCTCGGCGACGGCGTTCCACTGGATACCTCCCGAGGTCGGCTATCCAAAGGCTGCCAGGGCCCTGAACGACTCCGGGAGCATTGCGTTATTCTGGAATATGCACCCCACGCCGTACACGGGCTTCTTCGAGGACGTGCAGAGGGTCTATGGCAGGATCGTCCCCGAGTGGAGGAACCCCGAGGCTAGGCCGACGACCGATGAGAGAATCAGGGAGACCGTGGCTCTCGTTGACGGCACCGGCCTCTTCGGGGAGGTCCAGGTGAGGAGATACCCGTGGTCGAAGACCTTCAGCAGCGGAGACTACTTGAGGCTCCTCAACACCTTCTCGGATCACCGGAGCCTGGAAGAAGAGCGGAGGGCTGACCTGTTCGAGGGGATCAGGTCCCTGATCGATGGGGAGTACGGCGGAGCCATCGAGAGGCCCTACCTCTCCGTTCTCTACGTGGCCAGAAAAAGAGTGTAAAAAAAGGATGGGGTTTCTAGCTGGAGACCGCCCCGGCTATCGCCACGGATGCGATGAAGGCCCCGAAGGCTTTGATGTAGTCGTCGAGGACGAATTTGATGGTCCTGCCGTCAATTCTCTCCGCCGTGGGCATGAACTCGACGCCGTCCGCCATCTGTGCGTTCGTGAACTTGACGTACATCTCGATGGGGGGCTCGAAGGTGAAAGGCTCGATGGAGTCGATCTTACCCATGGCCTTGATGGCCCCCCTCCTTATCATTTCCCTCGCCACGCGTGGGTGGAGGGTCTTCGCGGCTGTCCTGGAGACCGCCTCCTTGACGGCGACGGTCACGATCTTGGGGTTGAGCTCCTTCGCCTCCTTGGTGACGGCGAGATCCCCGGCGACGAGGACGAGGGGGACGCCGTAGTAGCCGGCGACGGCGGCGTTGAGGGCGGTCTCACCGATCTCCATCCCGTTGACGGTGAGGCTATGGATGGCCCTCCCCGAGTAGGTGTGGGAGAGGGTGCCGTGCAGGGTGCCCTTCTTGGAGTGGTAGCCGATGAACATGGCGGCGTCGAAGCTCCCATCGATCCCACAGATCTGGGAGAGGGGCTTCGGGGTTCCCCTCACCAACGTGGCGGCCTCGTGGAGCTCCTCGGGCCGGATGTTCTTCATGCCCCCGTGGCCCTCGGAGACCGTGATACTGGCGTCGGAGGCCTCGAGGATCCCCTCGATGGCGGCGTTCACGTCGCCGGCCATGAGGCTCCTACCCATGCCATAGTCGGGCTGGCTCGTGCCGGTCATGTTGCCGGAGACGATGCTCGTGATGCCCTCCATGTCAACGGAGATAATCACCTTGGCATTTTTCTTTGACATCTGAATCAGGATGACGGTCCACCGCAGGCCGTATTAAACTTGCTAGAGCCTGAGGAGTATCAGTGCAGCCTTCTCGAAAGGAACAGCCCTGCGAGGATCATCCCCAGCATTACCGAGACTGTGGGGAACCCCGGTATCCCTATCTGCTCTGATCCCTCGTCCATGACTTCCACGATCTCCGTTGAGACCTCTAACCACTCCCCATCGACCGGGTTCAGGACCCAGAGGTCGTTGAGGGGGGCCGCCCCGACCTCCATCAGCCCCCCGAAAAGGATGAACTTCTCATGGACAGGGTCATAAACTAAGGCGGAGTTCTCCCTCTCCGGGGGCTTCTCATCCGTATCCAGCCTCTCCCAGGTGTTGGTTGAGAGATTGTAGAGCCAGGTGTCATCCAGGGTGGCGCTTGTCCCGGAGCCCCCGAAGACAACCATCTTGCCCCTATCTTTGTCGTAGGCGAGAGTGTGCCAATACCTCTGGGGGAGGGAAGTCGCCGTGTCCACCTTCGTCCAGGTGTCCGACGGGTAGTCGTATGTCCAGACACCGTCGCTGTAGCCATGGCTGACCATCCGGCCGTCCTCCGTGATGGACCAATGACCCCCGTACATGACCACCGCCTCATTCACAGTGTCGTAGACCATGTGGTGGCCGTACTGGGGAAGGGGAGAATCCTCGGGTCTCATCTGCGTCCAGGTGTTCTCCTCGGCGTCGTAGACCCAGGTGTCCTGAGGGTGGCTGTTGTCCCGACTGTAACCGTCGCTGAGAATAACGATGCCGTTTCCTTCGTCGTAGACGATGGCGCCGTCGCTCCTCGGGGACGGGCCCTCCAAGGGATGCATATTGGTCCAAGTGTTCCCCTCGATGTCGTAGGTCCAAGTATCCCCCGCACGGTCGGACGCGGTGAACCCCCCGAAGAGCACCAGCTGGTGGCGATCCGTGTCGTAGACCATCATGAAGTTGAACCTGCCTGGGGGCCTGAGGTCGCACTCGATCTCCGTCCAGGTGCTCGTGGAGTAGTCGTAGGACAGGAGGTCGTTGTAGTACGTGTAACCGTTGTCATAGATGGCGCCGCCGAAGAGGAGAATCCGCTCGTTTACCGGGTCGTAGACCATCCTGTGCCCGAACCTGGGGGCAGGGCGGCCGTCGACGAGCTCCCCCTCCACCTGTCCAATGAACAGGCACAGTAGGAACAACATAATGAAGGTGGCTTTCATCCTGGCTCCACGCATCTTAGATCACGTATCCTTTTATTATTTACATAAAAAAGACCTGTTCAGCATCGGACCTAATCTCCCAGCAATCATTTTTTCCTAGGCACATAGGTTACCGTGCTGTCAGTGGATTAGCCGCTCCATTATCCACTTTTTCAGGGGCTCATTCGCTGGCATCTTGGTGTACCATTTCGGGTCCTCGTAGAAGCCCTCGTGGCGAACGGTGGTCAGTTCCTCGAGGTAGGTGGGGCGGAGGTCCGTGACGTCGTCGTCGTGGAGGTGGATGGGGTAGTTGTGGCTCGGCGGCAGCTCCAGTAGCTCCTCCCGGGGCAGCAGTGAGAGGATGGCTCCCGTGAACGCCGCTTGGTGAACGAAGACCCTGTATCGTGGGTCGGCCTCGTAGAACCCCTGGAGGGTGGGCGCACCGTGGATGCCGAGGAAGACGTCTCTCCACGCCTTCAGGAGCCCCCTCCCGGGCTTGGTGACGTGGTACCCGGCGTTGAAGTAGGGGCGGATCTTCATGTCGTCGACGTGGGTCCGCATGGGGAAGACCCGGTCGTCAGGGACCCCGCAGAGGCGGTAGACCTCCGTCCAGAAGGGGTCTAGGGGCTCGCTGAACGGGGAGCCGACGTTGATGTGGTGGACGGGCCTGTACCCTAGGCTCTTCCCCTCGGGTATGAGCAGGTCCAGGGGCTCGTTGAGGACGATGGTGTTGGCGTTCAGCCACATGAGGCGCTCAACCTTTCCCTCCGCCATGGACTCGGCGAGGGCGGCGGCGGTCGCCTCACCGGTGAACGGGAACTCCGCGATGGCCGGGTCGACCTCGAAGCCGACCAACTCGACGCCCAGCCTCCCGACGCCGTTCACGAACTCCCGGGAGAGGGGTTCTCCGAGTTCCGAATAGAGGATCCAGATGGGCGTCCGGGACAGGGACCCCGCGAAGGCCCTGATGCTCTCGGCTAGAAGGAGGCTGTTCCTCTCAGAATGCTTGCTGGGGTGGACTGTTGAGGCGAACACGAGCCTCTCCCTTCCCTCGGTTGAGTCAACTGGATCCAAATCTATCCTTTTTTCTTGGTTTCCTGGGGTATTTAACATTGCCATTTCGTTCACGGGGGGGGGTGCACAGTGGGGCGGCTCCATATAAGAATTTTTTATTATGAAAGAAAATATTTATATATGTAAGAAATTTGTTATATACCTGTGGTTCAGATGGGAGTCAAAGAAACGGTATCGTCCCTTACCGAGAAGCTCGAGGAGCAGAGATCGATACTGCCTTTCTCCATAATGTACACGGGTCAGACTTTCTCCCTCCTCGGGAGCAGGCTGGTTCAGTTCTCAATAATCTGGTGGCTGACGTCGACGACGGGTTCGGCCTCGGTGCTGGCTCTGGGATCCATTATCGCCCTGCTGCCCCAGGTCCTGGTTACGCCCTTCGCCGGGGCTCTCGTCGACCGGTGGAACAGGCGGGCCGTCATGATCGTCACCGACCTGCTTATCGCGGGTGCCGTCGTGGTCTTGGCGTTGCTTTATGCCTGGGACGCCGTGAGCGTCTGGCATATCTACGGGCTTATGCTGATACGCTCGGTCTGCGGTACCTTCCACTGGATAGCGTGGAAGTCGTCCACCAAGATGCTGGTGCCCGAGAAGCACCTGTCGAGGATAGCGGGCATCGAGCAGGCTATCCAGGGCATGGCCAGCTTCGTGGCGCCTCCGATGGGGGCGTTCCTCATCGAGATGCTGCCGATCTACGTCATCCTGGCCATCGACGTGGTCACGGCGGTCCTGGCAGTAGTGCCCCTGGTCTTCATCAGCATCCCCCAGCCCTCGTTCCTGGAGAGGAACGGCAAGACATCTGTCATCGCCTCAATGCGGGAGGGGCTGGGCTACGTGAGGACGAAGACGGGCCTTCTGCTCATCGTGGGGATGGCCATGGCCATTAACTTCATCCTGACCCCCGCCTTCTCCTTGGAGCCCCTGCTGGTGACCAAGTATTTCAACGGCGGTGCCGTGGAGCTGGGCTGGCTTCAGTCCGCCTACGGGGTTGGGCTCATACTCGGTGGCCTCACCCTTGGCGTCTGGGGCGGCTTCAAGAGGCGCACCGTCACCAGCTTGTCCGCCCTGGCCTTGAGTGGCGTCTTCATAGCCTCCGTGGGTCTGGTTCCGCCGACGGGCTTCAACTTGGTCGTGGGGTTAAACCTTCTTGCGGGGTTCCTGAACCCTATTGTCAACGGCCCCCTGATAGCGGTGCTCCAGGCGAAGGTGCCCAACGACTACCAGGGGAGAGTCTTCGCCCTCATCCAGAGCGGCTCCCAGTTCATGGCCCCCCTAGGCCTCGCGATAGGCGGGCCCGTGGCAGACGCCATGGGGATCCAGTTCCTCTTCTTGGTGGGTGGGGCCACGATGTCCATAATGGGCGTTGCGGCGTTCTTCGTCAAGCCCATGCTGTACGTCGAGGACGCCTCCTTCGCGGTGGAGCGGGTCGAAAGCCTAGCGAGCCCTAAGACAGGTATCATAGTGTCCGGGATGGTCAAGGACTAAAGGGGGCTATTTACCCCCAAGACTCCACGGTCGTAAATTTGTTGGACTAGACTAGACCTAATCCACCGGGGCCAGATAGACGGTGAACTCCTCCTCACCGTCGACGCCAATCAACTCGTCCATCAGCCCCTGATACGACCTGCCCACGTGGACTATGGTGTCTCCCTCGTAGACCAGGACGCCGTCCCTCAGGAGGGCGTGGCTCTCCCCGTCAAACGCGACTATGAAGCTCGCATCGACCTGAGCTCTCCCCCCGCTCATACGTTTACCTTGTTGAGGTCATACGCCAACGACTTAGATTACCATCCCGGCGTTCCAACAAGAAAACCTATAATAGGCTTTCTGGCTAGTTGAAAGGTAAGCTGGGTGAAAAATATGAGCGCTACGATGATCAGGTGCCCCAACTGCGGCTCCACGGATGTTCGATCCACCGCTCCTGACCAGTACAGGTGTCTCAGGTGTGGTGGGGGGTTCAACCTCATCAGACCGGATGTGATGCGCCAGGACGTGGTGAGCCACAACTGCCCGGTCTGCGGCAAGCCCGTCGAGGCTGGGAAGGGGTTCAGATGCACCCGCTGTGGGAGTTACGATCTCTGCCCCGACTGCGTCTCCTACCTGAACCCTGACGGCCACGTCTGCAAGACATGCCTCAAGAAGGCGGGTCAGAACTGCTTCATCTGCGGAAAGTTTGCGTTCCAGACTTGCCAGAGCTGCGTCGGCCTGGTCGCCAAGGGGAAGAAGGACTCCGAGGTCGTCACCAAGGTCTGCGGTGACTGCTATAATCTTTGGTTCATCGATCATGTCGAGCTGAAGAAGGCGAGTGGCGGGATGCCGCCGAGGTGGGGGCCCGTGACCTTTCACTGCCCCAGGTGCGGTCAGATCTGCACGGACTGCGCCGAGGAGAAGCAGAGGTTCCTCCGGGGGAAGACCTACGTCTGTAAGAACTGCGGCTCCGAGCTCACTCTCAGGGAGCAGCCGATGGACTACCTCCAGGAGAGCTGATACTCCTAATATTTTATACGTCTGTCCGCCCAGAGGATGTGTCATGACCGTCAACCCCAAGATCGTGCTGCGGAGAGCGAGGCAGGAGGACCGCGAGAAGGTCATCGAGGTCGAGTCCAAGAGCACCCCCAACCTGAGCTACGTGCCCGATGTCTTCGATATGTTCGTCTCCGATGAGGTCGGTGAGTTTAGCGTCGCCGAGATGGACGGGGAGGTCGTCGGCTGCGGGAAGTACACCGTGCTCCCAGACGGCTCCGTCTGGCTGGAGACGCTGAGGGTGATACCTGAGCGCCAGGGGAGGGGGGCCGGGAAGAGCTTCTACGAGCGCTGGTTCGAGAGGGCCCGCCTCCAGGGGGTGAAGACGATGCGCATGTACACCGGCCTCAGGAACGTCGTGAGCAAGGGACTCGCTGAGAGATACGGCCTCAGTCTCGCTGAGACGTTCAGGGGCGCGTCCCTATCCTGCAAGCCGGGTGCGGATTTGGTCTTCACAGGTGATTTCACGCTCGTCGAGAATCCGGAGCGGGCGACCTCCCTCCTTATGCCCCTGAGCGAGGAGTGGGGGGGCTTCCACGTAATGAACCGAACCTTCTTCAGGCTGACCCCTGCCCTGTGCAGCCATCTCGTAGAGGAGGGAATGGTCTACGAGGACCCGTCGACCCGGAGCGTCATCACCCTGGGCGCACGGTTCCAGCCCGAGAAGGTGCTCCACATCGGCGTGTTCGGTGGCGACGCGGAGGCGTGCCTGGGCTTCGCGCTTGAGAAGGGATTGGAGCGGGGTGTCGAGCGCCTCAACTGCGACTTCCCGACGTCAGCAACGGATGTCGAGATTGCGTTTGCGGAGTACGGCTTCAGCTTCACACCCTCGGACTTCATCGTGATGGAGATACACCTGTAAAAACTTCAATTCGACGATTCCTAAATATATTTACTCAAGATTAGATGCATTTATTAGCAAATATCCTCCTCGTTGAATAACAATCATACATATTTTGTGATAAGTAGAGGAGATAATATGTCAAAGGGAGCAGCCATCGTCGTTGAGAGCCTCGTGAAGAGGTACGAGGAGGTCACGGCCGTAGACGGCCTCAGCTTCGAGGTCGAGTTGGGGGAGATCTTTGGCCTACTGGGGCCCAACGGCGCTGGGAAGTCGACCACTATCAATATCCTGAGCGGAATCCTGGAGCCCACGGAGGGCTCGGCGACCGTCCTCGGCTTCGATGTCCACAGGGATCCATCTAAGATCAAGGAGAGGATCGGTGTCTGTCCCCAGGAGCCCGCCTTCTTCCCGTACCTGACGGGGCGGGAGAACATCGAGCTCATCGGCGACCTTCACCTGATGCCCCGGAAGGAGCTCAGGGAGCGGACGGACGCCCTCCTCGACAGTGTGGGCCTCGGTGAGGCCTCGAGCCGACGCGCTGGACAGTACAGTGGCGGCATGGTGAGGAGGACGAGCCTCGCGATGGCCCTCGTCCACGATCCTGAGATTGCGTTCCTCGACGAGCCCACCGTGGGATTGGACCCTCAGTCCCGGAGGGCGACCTGGGACCTAATCAGGGATCTCAGGGAGAGGGGGAGGACAGTCATCCTCACCACCCATTACATCGAGGAAGCCGAAGAACTCGCTGACAGGGTGGGGATCATTGACCATGGTACCCTCATCGCGCTGGACACCCCGAAGGCCCTCATGGAGGAGCACGGCGCCGGGAACCTGGAGGAGGTCTTCATCAAGCTCACCGGCAGGAGGATCCGGGAGGAGGTCTGACCATGAAGTTACGCAGAGTCAGGGCCCTTGTCGCCAAGGAACTGAAGAGGCTTGTCAGGGAGCCCGCGAACCTCTTCATGGCCATCCTGTTCCCGCTGATCCTCACCCTCGCCTTCGGGGCCGCCTTCGGTGGCATGGGCTCGGGGGCTGGGGCCTCAACCTACACCGTTGGTTTCGTGGACCTCGACGCCTCCATGGGCAGCCCTTGGGTTAACTCCTTCAGGGAGGGACTCGCCGATACGGGGGCCCTTGTAGTCGCGGAGTACGGTGACAACGCCACCGCCCAAGCGGACCTCCTGCAGGGGAAGGTAGACGCCGTCGTCGTAATGCCCGCCGACTTTGGGGAGAGCGTCGACTCCTTCATCGCCCACCCGACGGAGCCAGGGCTGTGGGTCAACACCACGATTGGACTCGCTGTCGACCAGGGCTCCATGATCGTAGGAGCAGCGGTCCCCCCGATGATCTCTCAAGTCCTCGCGGCGACCGTCTTCGGGGAGACGGCGATGGCCGACTCCCTCCCATTCGAACTCGGGGTGCCAGCGCAGGTCGCCAGCTCAAGGCTGACCCAGTTCGACTTCATGGTGCCGGGGATGTTCGCTTACTCTGCCATCTTCGTCACGATGCTGGTCGCCCAGGGCTTCTCCTCGGAGCGGGAGCAGGGGCTTCTCAGGCGGGTGAATCTGACCCCGACTTCCCCTGCGGAGGTGATCGTCAGCCAGATCGTCGCCAACCTCATCACAGGCGCCATCCAGGTCGCTATCGTCTATATCTCCTCGGGCTTCATGGGCTTCAGGTCCCAGGCGTCCCCGATTGGTATCGCGTACGCGCTGATCATAGTGCTCTTCTTGGTGCTCTGTAACGTGGGTTTCGGGCTGATCACGGCCTCCCTCGTCAAGAGCTCGGGGGCTGCGACGGGCCTCTCCTTTGTGTTCATACTGCCCCAGATGCTGCTGGGGACCTTCGTCCCAGTTTCGAAGGAGATCGCCCGCTTCGTCCCGAGCTACTACGTGACGGACGCCCTCACCTCTCTCTTCCTGAGGGGGGCGCCCCTCTCCAGCCCCGTGGTCATGGTGGACCTGCTGGTGGTGGCGGTCGTCAGCGTCGTCGTGGCGGTTCTGGGGATAGCCGTGTTCCAGAGGTTCGGGAGAGGCTAGCACCGCATCTGGAGGGCGGTGAGCCCCCTCTCGGGTCGTCGAGGGTAAATGTTATCCTCTGAGTTCCATGATCTTCTGTGAGGTTATCGTTTATGGAAGGCAAGCTGCTGGCCCTGTCGAAGCGCAGGGTTGAACACGTCAAGTCTCAGCTGAGGGGGAAGGGGCTCGACGCCGCCCTCGTCATGGGGGGAGGCCTGAGCAACAGGACGCTGCTCCGCCTCTCAGGGTCCTCTTCGGGGTCGGTTCTTGTGATACCTGCCGAGGGGAACCCGGGCCTCGTGGTCTTTCCCATCGATCGTACCTATGCGTCTGATCACAGCTGGGTGGATGTTCACGTCGTCTCCGAGGAGGACTCTCAGAGGAGGGACGCCGCTCCTGCTATCGGGGAGGTCCTTGGCGAGTTTCCGAAGAGTCCGAAGATAGGCCACTCCGGTGCCCTCTCTGCACCGATTCAGGACTGGGTGAAGGAGCTGGAGGCCGAGCTGGTTGACGTCAAAGAGGGGATAATGGACCCCTTGTTCTCGGCCCTCAATCCCGTGGAGTGGCCCTACCAGAGGAAGATCACCAGGGTCGTCGACGTGGGTCAGGAGGCGGCGTACGAGTCGATCAGTCCCGGCGTCACCACCAACGAGGTGGCCGCGGCAATTGCGTCGGCGGAGCTGAGGGCTGGTGCCACGGGCGTGGGCTACCTCCAGGTCTCCACGGGCGTCAGGTCGTCGTACAGCCACGACTCCGCCGAGGATGTGAAGATCAGGGAGGGCGACCTGGTTCTCGTGGACCTCTGCCCGACGGCGGACGGCTACGGGAGCGACGAGACTCGGACCTACATCGCCGGGAGGGGATCGGCGAAGGCGATGGGGATGATTGAGGCTGTGAACAGGAGCGTCGAGGCCGTCCTGGGTTCCATCGAGCTCGGGGCGAGCGCCGGAGAGCTGGACGCTATCAGCCGGCGGTCCCTGGCGGAGGACGGCTTCCCCTCATACCCCCACACCCTTGGTCACCCCCTGAGCGGCTGCAGCGGGCCGGGTCTGAGGAAGGGTTCGAAGCACGTGCTGGAGGTGGGCTCCATCTTCACAGTGGAGCCGGGGATCTACGAGCTAGGGTACGGCGGCGTCAGGATCGAGGAGAACGTCTTGGTGACCGACGACGGCTTCGAGGTCCTCACCAAGTGGCCGAGGGCCTTCCTCAAGTAGGGGTGGGTTCCTCTCTTCTCTATTTCACATTCACGGATTTTTGGATCCGTCTGACGGTTCCGTCGATGTCGGCGACATCCGGAATGGTTATGCTTATGGCCCCTTGGGGGCATGCCTCTACGCATCTCCCGCATCCCCGGCACTCTTCACCGATCCGGGCTTTTCCGTCGACGATCTTGATGGCGTCCACGAAGCATTTCTCAATGCAGGTGCCGCATCCTACGCAGTGCTCCGTCACGTTCAACTCGACGCCCTCCATCCTGGTGACCTTGCCGCCGATGCCGGGGTGTAGGTCGGGGAGCATCCTCCAGAGGCAGCAGCAGCTACAGCAGTTGCAGACTGTGAGTAGCCTCTCTCCGGGACCAACATCGAGCCAGACGGTGTCCAGCTTGTT
>Ga0307379_10007746_pt1 | contig 14553 bp, 8 predicted proteins | sample UN2MG_FD_202237 | JGI IMG/M metagenome (GOLD analysis project Ga0307379, IMG submission 202237) | Soil microbial communities from Risofladan, Vaasa, Finland - UN-2 | ecosystem: Environmental > Terrestrial > Soil > Coastal area > Acid sulfate soil | place: Finland: Risofladan, Vaasa | collected... | reverse complement strand
TGGCAGCCTTGAATCGGCCGGTCTTGACGATGACGTTGTTGGTCAGCAAACCGCCATAGGACCATCCGCCTACTCCAAGCCGATCGGGATCGACATAACCTTGTTCGATGACATAGTCGACCGAGGCCAAGATGTCCTCGTAATCCTTCTCACCCCACGAATTCCAGATGCCCAAAGTAAAATCCTGGCCGTAGCCGGAAGAGCCACGCGGATTGGGAAGGACGACCACATAGCCGTCAGCGGCAAAGAGCTGGGCTTCGAAGTTGAAGCCGTAATCGTATTGGGAGACAGGCCCGCCGTGTATGCGGAGCAGAGCGGGGTAGCGAAAGCTCGGATCGAATGCCGGCGGCTTCACTACAAAGGCTTCGATTTCGGTTCCGTCCTTGCTCTTGAACTGGATCTCCTCGACGGCTCCAAGCCGTACCTCGGAAAGGAGCTTCTCATTGGCATGGGAGAGCTGCTCCAATTCACCTCTTGTGTAGATAAACACCTCAGGAGGAAGATAGGGTCCTGTAACGAGGGCGGCGATCGTACCATCCTTACCGATCTCGAATCCGTTGATGATTTGAGAGCCGGTAATGAGCCGTTCCACCGTGCCCCCTCCCACAGGAATGCGGGCCAGCTGACGCTCACCGCTGTCTTCCAGAACGAAGTAAATCGATTCTCCGTCCACGGAGAAACGGGGATTCGACATATGCCGGTCCAGCTTCTTGGTGAGCACGTTAGCTTCACCACCCTTAGAGGAGACCACCGCCAGGTGAGGCGTAGCGTACACCAAGGCGTCCGTGTCGGTGATCGAGATGTAAGCGATGGACTTAGCGTCGGGGCTCCAGGTGGGCGAGCTATCGGCCCCGGGATTCTTGGTCACCTGCAGCAGCGTTTTTCCCTGATCCGAATTGTCCGCCGCAACAATCCATATGTCGGTGTTATAGTTTTGATCGGGCTCATCGGTGCGGTTACTGACGAAGGCCACGGACTTGCCATCCGGCGACCAAACGGGCTCACTATCGTCGAAATCGCCGGATGTGATTTGAGTCGTCATCTTGGACTCAACATCGAAGACATAGAGGTGGGTACGGCAACGATCCAGATAGCCAGTGTAGTCCTGCTTGAACTGAAGGCGATCGATCACCCAGGGTTTGGGTGTTTTCTCCTCGTCTTCGCCATTGTCTTCCTCTAATTCTCCGGGCTTCGGATCCTGAAGGGTCAACAGTAACTTGCCACCGTCCGGAGACCAATCGTAGGATTTCACTCCCTGGGCGATCTCGGTGAACTGTACGGAATCTCCACCCTTTCGGAACAGCGTCCAGACTTGAGACTTGTCATCATCTCGAGCTGCGAGGAAAGACAAATATTTCCCGTCCGGACTCCACCGCGGCCGTGAGGCGGAGCTTCCCTTCGCGGTCATCGGTATCGCTTCACCACCCTCGGCCGGCACCATCCAGATGCGGCTCTCGCTCTCGTCTTCCTCAAGGTCCATCATGGATACTGCAAAGGCAACCCACTTACCATCGGGATTGATTTGCGGATCGGAGACTCGATAGATTCGGAAATAGTCGTCGACGATCAGATTTCGGGTGTCACGACTTTCCTGCCCGAATGCGGCCGCGCAAGCCAATCCCAGGACGAGAGCTAAATTTAGAAAACGCTTTGAGATTTGCTTCATTGATAACTCCCTTTTTATATGCTTTTTAGTTGATAAGGAATCCAGTCAATAATGCGTAGAATCGCATTTGAACTGCCTTTTCACGTATTTTATGTTTACGCACAGCAGAAGTCGTATCGTTACACGTAAATCACAAAATTGTCAACAATTTTGTATCCAATTTTCTATTCAAAATCAGCGTTGTGTGTGCCCTCGCGGTGATAATGGAGGGCCCCGCATCGGAGTTCGTCATCCCGGGCATCGGAGTCGTCCGTGTATTCCACGAAAAGATAGCCTGAATTTTTGTTAAAAATAATGTAAGATATGCCGAATAATGCATAATATACAAAAATGAAGGAGGATGCGATGTTAGAAACGAGGAGACCAAAGCTGGACATGCTGTCCGAATCGTTCATCGATCAGATTGTTTCTGAAGCATTGGATGTTCTGGGAAAAACGGGCGTGCTCGTCGAGAACGATGAAGCGTTACGGCTTCTAGCAGACGCAGGATGCGAATGTAAAGGGCGAACGGTGTTGTTCAAGGAAAAACTTGTCGAAGAGTCCCTGAAAACCACGCCTCATTCCATCAAAGTGTATGACCGCAACGGCGATCTGGCGATGAATCTGGAAGGGGATGAGATTCACTTTGATCCGGGCTCCGGGGCTTTGAGGATTTTGGATCCGGTTACATTGGAAGAAAGAGATCCGGTAACCGAGGATCTCATCCGTTTTGCGACATTGACCGATGCCCTCCCCAACCTTGCGGCACAGAGTACAGAGATGATTTCCTTTGATGTCCCTGAAGCCATGCAGGACAGGTATCGGTTGTACATCGGACTGCAGTTCAGCAAGAAACCGGTAGTAACTGGTACTTTTGCTTTGGAGAGTTTTGAGATCATGAAAGATATGCTGGTGGCGGTCCGGGGGAGTGAAGAATCGCTTAGAGAGAAGCCACTGGCAATTTTTGACTGCTGCCCCTCACCGCCCTTGAAATGGAGCAACTTGACCTGTCAGGATCTCATCGATGCATCCAAGGCGGGGATTCCCGCTGAACTGATATCCATGCCCATGACCGGAGCCACGTCTCCTGTAACGCTGGCCGGTGCATTGGTGCAATTGACTGCCGAAAACCTGAGTGGTATTGTCATTCACCAGTTAGCCCACCCGGGATCGCCCATCATTTTTGGGGGTTCTCCCGCGGCGTTTGATATGCGGAAAGGAACGACACCCATGGGAGCCGTGGAGACGATGATGATCAATGCGGCTCATGTTCAGATCGGGAAACATCTGGGGCTTCCCACTCATGCCTACATGGGACAGTCCGACGCAAAAATCGTCGACGGACAGGCGGGATTGGAGACAGGAATGGGCGCGCTCTCTGCAGCTTTAGCGGGTGCGAACGTCATATCCGGTCCGGGCATGCTGGATTTTGAGAGCTGTCAGAGTCTGGAAAAACTCGTTCTTGATAACGAGATCTGCGGCATGGCTCTCCGACTGGTTAGGGGAATCGAAGCCCGGGGAGATCGATTGGGTGGCGATCTGTACGGGGATATTTACGACGGCGCACATTTTTTGACTTCTAAAGAGACGCGTCAGTGGTATCGTGAGGAAATGTATCAGGCCGGTTCCGTGATTGACCGCGATACATATGATGTCTGGATGAGTCATGGGAAAAAGAGCGCATGGGATCGGGCGTGCGAGGAAGTCGAGAGAATTATGAGTTCCCACACAGTGGAACCGCTGCCGGACGATTCGTTCAAAGCACTGATGAGCATCATGAAGGACGATGCCCAGCGAATTGGCATCGATCTGCCTCCTTTGGATTGAAGGTATGGTCAGGAAATAAACTTGATTTTTGGCAGCGGGGAGTCGAACTTGCCATTTCCATCTATATCTACAAAGATAGGATTGGTTAAGGCGTAAGGGAGAGGGCGACTGTCGTAACCGTCGATTTTTAATCTTCTTTGTACGACAGGGAATAAAGTTTCGTTGCCGAGGACCTCTATAGCGATATAAGAATCACATTGAATGTTCAAACTTATCCTATCTTCAAGTTTTAAGATTTGTTCCCTCGGAGCTTTTACGGGCAATATAATTTTTCTTTCGCCGTTGATGATAACTCTAACTTCATCCACCGAGACCCAGGGAGCACTCTGGACTTTGATCCGTATGTCTAGTGTTCCATCTCTGACAGTAAATAAATCACCAGGTAAGTATTGGCGGTTGACCATGAACTGGACTACAGGTCCGTTGCTGACGAAAGATCGGCCTTTTTTTAAAGCCCGGAGCAAAGTTTCGATCTCCAATCCAGTGCCTTTTTCCCCATCATAAAAAACATATGTCCTCACATAACCCGGTTCGTCTCGATCGATTCCATGTGAATCAGAAGATCCTATAATCGGGAAGTAATAACCTCTGTTCAGGAGATGAAGCCAATCCGCAATGACTTGAGAGTTTTTACTTTTATCGTGAGAAAAGAAGGGTCCGTTCATCACTTCCAGAAGATCGAAGTACGCGTCAAAACCTTTGAGGGCGGTTGCGGCGGTTTCTGGGTCAAGCTGATAATAGGTAAAATAGCCATACCCCCTCCGTCTCGGGTGATTGACCTGGATCAGGGCCCTGGGGTCCTTTCTGCGACTTTCTCCAAAAATGGGAGTGTTGTTTTCAAAGAATCGGACGTCGATGGCGCCGTTACCCGGCTCGCCTTCTCTCATCCTGAGAGGAAACCGGTTGAACTCTGGCATGTATATCTGATTGGCATCGAGAGGGGTGACTTCCTGTCCAATGAGGACGGCTATATATTCACCCAGGCCGAGTTTTTTAAGTACAGACGGATAGTCGCTGAGGTAATTGTGATCCGCAGAAATGGCCACATCCACTCCTTCGGCGACCACAGATTTTATCCTTTCAGCAATCGTCATCGAACCGTCCGAATTCAGCGTATGCATGTGGGGATCGACAGAAATTAGGTTCGTCCCCTCGATGATTTTGTCGATCCGGAAAACGATTTCCTGCAAGCTGTCTTTCAGGACTTCCACGACTCTTTGATCCAGAGTATATTCAGGACCCCTCGATGCAGAGATCATATAAGTTCCGACAGGGAGATCGACCTCGAGTCCTTCTTCTTGGGGAAAGCAGGAATTCTTGAAGTATTCATGACTGTTATTTGTCTCTAACGGGTTTTCGGGCCTGGAGTATGGAGTCCTTGTCGGATCGAGGCCGATGAATGTCGTTTTCCCGGGGACGAAGGCTCCTGTTTTGTTTCTAATGGAAATCTTGACCTTTCCTTTGGGCGGGTCTTGGAGGAGACAGGCATTTTCTTTTTCCAAATCAACAGATAGGTGATTCTCAACGACGGCCGGAAAAAAATTAGCCCTGACGGAATAGTGCCCTTGAGGAAGCATCACTACGAGAGGCTGCGGCTTTTCGAAGAAGGAGCTGAAGAAGACTCGGGAGGACATATCTTGAATCACGACTTCCATGAGTTCTCCGTGAAAATCAGCCGTGTCGATTTTAACTTTGGCTGCACGCACACCGAGTATCTGATAAATTTTTTTAAGGAGGTCTTCAGCCTCGACATAGGCCAGAAGAACGTAGCGGGCCTCAAAACTTTTTCCGGGATCGAGATCCATGGAAACGGATTCCCAGGAAATAGGTTGAGATATAGATCGGATGGGATTCAGGTCTATCCATCCCAAATAATGCCCATTTTTGGGGTATACCCAGAAAGGAAGCCGGGATCCCCCTTCAGAAGAAGCGGATGATCCGCTCAAATCAGCGTCTTTAAAAGGACTGAAGGAATAGACTTGACCCGAATTGTTATAGAGGGAATAGTGAAAGTCTTCCAGCTTCACCGTTCCCGTATTTTTTACCGAAGACGTGATATCAATTTTTCCTGACTCGGGATTCAGGTGATACAACGTTGTTACTTCCGCCTTTTCCCCTTTATCCCCCTTGTAATGTGCGACAGCAAGGAATAGAAGGGATCCGCCTTGGGCTTTCTGAGGAATGGCGCTGAAGGAAGAATATCCCAGGTATTGGCTTTTATTTTTAATTCGGATATAAGGCGAGCCGACGACCAGATCACTCTTGTAGCCTTTCCCTTTAGGCACATATCCCAGGATAGATCCCAGTGTGTGTTCAATAGGGTATTGATAATAGGACCTCAAAACCCTATCTGTCCCTCCGAAAAGGACCAGGTTCGTGTCGTCCGAGACGAGGACATCCCCTTCTTTCCATAAGGTGTTGAACGTCTCCGGAAGATCCGCCGCGTTCTTGATTACTTTCACTTCAAATTCTGCCCCTATGAGTAGAATAGGAACGCAAAGGATCAGGATTCCAAATAGATTTCTTTTTAAACCTTTCATTCTTGACCTCCCAAAAAACTATTATGAAAAGGATGAACGCATCTTAAATGGCGACTGGCGAGGTTTGCTCGTCCACAGTTTATTTGCCGGCGGGGCTACTTCAGGGTGCGCATCAGGGCTTCGGCGCGGTCCAGTCCCTTGAGCGTCTTCTCAACACCGAAACCAAAACCGGTGCGAATGCCCTTATCCAATCCATGCTGGTCGCCAGCGGTAAGCAGGACGGACTGCTCGACGCGCAGACGGTTAATGAGTTCTGTTGAGTTGATGGGGAGTTTGTATTCACAATAAACGAAGGCTCCGGCTTCCGGACGGAAATAGGTGAAAATGTCATCACGCTTTAAGAACCATTCCTCTATTGGAGGCAGGTTTTTGCGTATGATATGGCGTGCACGAGCAAGGATGGACTCTCGTCGCTGTGGTTCCATGACAATTGTGCCCAAATGGTCACTCAACAGGCTGGGCGTACAAGTAAGATAGTCGAGACGAACCCTTAATTCCTCGATCAATTTCGGTGGCGCAACGACCCAGCCTGTACGCAGTCCACCCAAGCCAAACGCCTTCGATAATCCCGATGTAATGATAACTTTTTCATACCGTCCCCAGAAGCTCGGCGTCGTCCCACCCTGTATCTCTGCGCCGCGGTAGACTTCATCAACCACTAACCAAGCTCCAACCTTACAAGCGACATCCACAACGGCATCCATCTCGGCGGCAGTTAGTACCGCTCCGGTCGGGTTGTTGGGATTTGTGATCATTATGACATTCGTCTTGGGCGTAACGGCGTGCTTCAAGCCTTCCAGGTCAAGCGTCCAGCGGTATTGACCGGCCTCTTTTTGTTTCACAAGCAGGAAAGCATCAACGCCATCGGCGTACGCACGTCCTAATCCCCAGGCTTGCATATAGTTGGGGATCATACAGGCCAGGCGGCCACCCGGTTCAAGCAGCGTCCACAATGTCACGTAGTTCGCCTCGGAGCCGCCGTTGGTGACAGTAATATTCTCCGGCTTACAGTCCATGTAGAACTGCGCGATCCGCTCACGGAATAACTGAGAGCCTTCGGATTCTGGGTAGTAGAGTTCATTGGCGATGAAGCGCTCAACGTCATCCTCCCCATCTAGGAGTTCGGAAACCCTCATTGGCAGAACGGTTGTCTCTGAGAGGTCGAATTCGACCTCTCTCTCGTACAAACACTGCATCCGCATCATCTCAAATTTTTCGATTTTCATAATGCCTCCTATTCAACGATTCTGCCCTGGCTCTTTGCCTTAATAAACAGATGACGAAACTCTCGTATCATCTTTAACCCACGGATCTGGTAGCGAGCCTATACGCCCGAGCTGATCACCTCAGCAGTCTTGATCTTTCCAAGGGTGAAGGTAAAAGTCAAGTACTTTTCCCATCATTGTACTAAGTAGCTTTACACTATGTTTGGTCAGCAATAAACCTGCTGAAACGAAACCATCCCAGAAGCTTAGCCCAAGATGTCGTGGATAAGATCCTTGATCTTAGACAGACCCATAAACTTGGACCTGAGAGAATCACTTGGTACCTGGAACGTTATCAGAATCAGACGTTTGCAATACACGGCAATTAACGATGCCACCCGACTCAGTTAAAGCGTGTTGCGTTTATTGCTGCGGCTTCAGCCATAGCAGCCACAAGTGCAAAGCCGGAAGATGCCCGAACTTTTGGGGCCTTGTCGACCAGAAAATATGGGGTTGAATACCTTGTTTTCACTGTCGAAGGCAGCTTGTTGATTTGTGTTTACGCAATGATGCGTTTGAACAATTCCAAATCAATATTTCGTCCACAGACTACCGCGACTACTTTCTTTCCTTTGAATCGCTCTTTTCGTTTAAGCAGACCCCCAACGCCCAGGGCTCCTGAACCTTCGACCACGAGACGATGTTGCTCGAACAGAAGGCGGATGGATTCTTCTATCTCCGTTTCGGTGAGCAACACAATCTCCTCCACATATCGCTGACACAGCTCCAGAGTTATGCTGTCTAAATCCACGCCGCCAGCGCAAGTGTCTGCCAGCGTCGGGAAGGTTTCTATCTCGACCATTTTATTGGTTCGCATGGATTCATACATCACGGGAGAGTTCTCCGGCGAGACGCCATAGGCTTCCACCTCGGGGTTGTGGGATTTTAGCCAACCCGCCGACCCGGTGAGCAATCCCCCCGCCCCGCAGGCGAAAAGGGCGGCTTCCACGTCAGGAAGCTGCTTGGAAATCTCATACCCACAAGTTCCCTGCCCGCCAACCACTATGGGGTCGTTGTATGGTGACACGTAGATCATGTCTTTATCTTCGGCAACACGCCGAGCTTCTTTCTCCGCATCCCAGGCAGCTTCACCATGTATGACCAGATCCAAACCATGGGCTCTCAATAGTGCCAGACGTGATGGGTCAATATCTTTGGCCACGTAAATTGTGGCGCGACGTTTTCGAATGCGCATCGCCTCGGCAACCGCCAAGGCGTAGTTTCCAGTAGAGGCCGAGACTATCCCTTTGTCTAGTTCTGCTTCGGTGAGCGATAGGATCTTGTTGAGGGCACCCCGGAACTTAAATGAAGCCGTTCTCTGCATCGAGTCTAACTTGAGCCACACTTCACCCTCGATTTTCTCGCTGAGATACCGAGAGTATTCAAGCGGCGTAGGCGATAGGTATTCCTGGCATCTTTCGTGTGCATCCAGCACCAGCTGAGGTACATCGAGTTGTGGTTGGTTTTTAGTTGTCATGCTTGGTCTCCTGTGTGTAAGGCATAATCGACCATCTCAGCGATTATGATGTCCATTTAACTGAGTTTAGGTCTTTATCTCTTTTCTACATAAGACTGAAATAGATCTTAACAAATAAAAACTTCCCATACAAATTCCCCCCTAATACTCCACAGCCTATTCTCCTCTCTATAAAAATTTGCAATCACAAAACCTGTTGAAATTATCTTTGCGATTCTCTATATTTAGGCTGTCTTAATCCTTAAAAATATACCACTAATTTAACTTTAGAAAAATCTTAATCACAAAAGGAGTTATCATGTGTTCAGATACGATATCACTATCTCTATCAGGGCAGGTTGCCATCGTAACGGGAGGTTCACGGGGGCTGGGCAGGGCAATAGCGCTGCTGTTTGCTCAGGCGGGAGCGAATGTTGTTGTGAATTACGTAAAAAATAAGACTGCGGCTGAGGAGTTCAAGAAAAAAGCGGAAGAATACGGTGTGGAAGTTCTAGTCGAGCAGGGCAATATTGCGAATTATGCCGACTGCAAAAGGATACTGGAAAATACTCTCAGACAGTTCAACAAAGTAAATATTCTCGTCAACAATGCAGGCATATGGGAACCGGGAAATATCGGTGATATCGCACCCGATTCCTGGCAGCGGGTTATAGATGTTAACTTAACGGGAGTGTATAATTTCACCAATTTGGTGGTTCCGGTGATGAAGGAGCAAAAGCGCGGCAATATCATTAATATTTCCTCGCGATGTTCCAGGCGAGGAGAGGCAGGTTCTTCGTCCTATGTCGCTGCAAAAGCTGCTCTCAATGGCTTTACACGATCTATAGCATTAGAACTGGGAGCTTATAATATCAGAGCAAATGGTGTTGCGCCCGCATGGATTTATTCAGATATGACCTATGAGCATTTGGGAAAGGAAGGAGTTGAGGAGGAGATATTGAAGACTATTCCCCTCGGCAGGATCGGTGATCCGGAAGATGTGGCGAATCTCTGCCTCTTTCTTGCTTCGGATCTCTCAAGTTATTTAACGGGGGAAACAATATTTTTAAGCGGTGGCTCGATATAGGATTCACCACGAAGACATCAAGACAAAAGAAGAACTATGTGAATTATTTTTTATTTTTCGTGATTCTAACGCAGAATTTCATTATTATAATATATATATATCCAGATAGATCGGAGGGATAAAATTGAAAAAAAAGGGCATTCATTGGCTAGAAACCCAAAAAGGAAATTCCTATCTTTCAGATGACGTTTCACATTGTAAGGTTGGCCAGGCTATGCCTGGCGAATTGAAGGAGGCGAGAATGTTTCTTCGTGCAATCGCAGTTTTTGCTCTCGTTCTCATGACGGCAGGCACGGGTTTGGCTCAGGCCCCGGACACTCCTGAACCGGGCTCGCAAGCGGCCATCGCCGAAGCGACGACGGAAGATCGCTTCGTCTCACCGTGGGTTTCTTACGTCCCCGATCACCCGACGGTTCCTTCGCCGACCGACCACCTGGGACACATTGCCGGTGCTCCGGGAGAGCTGTCAAATACCGAAACGATCTACGCCTACTATCGGACCTTGGCCGATACTTCGGATCGGGTTCGGGTCGAAGTCATCGGTCGCACCGAAGAGGGTCGCGACATCCTCCTGGTCATCGTGGGAGATGGGCACAGCCTGACCAAGCTCGACGCAGCCCGCGAGGCCATGGCAGCGCTCGCCGATCCGCGACGGACGGACGAGACCGCCATGGAGAAGATCGTTGCGGAGCAAAAGCCCTTCTACATGCTCAACGGTGGACTCCACTCCACGGAGACGGGAAGCCCGGAAATGCTCATGGAGCTCACCTACCGTCTGGCGGTCTCCGAGACTCCTTTGATCAAAACGATACGCGACGCAGTGGTCGTATTAATCATTCCGGTCGCTGAACCGGACGGCCGCGACCGAGCGGTCGACTGGTTTTACCGGCACCTCAAAGGTAAAACAGATTTCGACCGTCTTCCTCCCCGCTCGCCTCCCTACTGGGGGAAGTACGTTTTCCACGATAACAACCGCGACGGAATCCAGCGCAAGCTCGCTTTAACCCAGGCCACACAGGACGCTTTTTTGGAATGGCATCCCGTCGTCGTTCACGATCTTCATGAATCGATCCCTCTGCTTTGCATCTGGACCGGTACCGGACCTTATAACGTGAACCTCGACCCCATCACAACCACAGAGTGGCACACCATTGCCTTCCACGAGGTTACGACACTGACCTCCTTTGGCATGCCCGGTGTCTGGACCTGGGGTTTTGGGGAAGGCTGGGCGCACATTTACGCCGATTCAGTGGCGACCAATCACAACGCCATCGGTCGGGGCTACGAGACCTTCGGCAACGCCACCGCTGAGACAGTGCGCCGGCGTCTCGACCCGGAGCGCCAGTCCTACGCCGGAAAACCGGTGACCGAGGCGGAGTGGTATCGAACCTGGCCACCGCCCCAGACATTCGTGTGGTCGCTCCGTAACAATGTCAACTATCAACAGACAGGCGTGCTCTCGGCGCTTCAGTACGCGGCACTTCATGCCGACGATATGATGCGGAACTTTTGGCGACGCGGCCGCAACGCGGTGAAAAAGGGCAAGACCGAGCCTCCCTATGCGGTCGCCATACCGGAGGAACAACTCGACCGGAGGAGACTGGCTATCATGGTGAATCTCCTGCGCTCTCACGGGATCGAGGTCAGACGTTGCCGCGATGCCTTCGAAGTTAAAGAGGGCAGATTCGCAGCAGGAACCTACCTGGTACGATTGGATCAACCTTATCGAAGCTACGCTCACGATCTTTTGATCGCCCAGAAGTTCCCGGTGGACAAAACGCCTTACAAACCTTACGACGACGTAGGATGGGCGCTTCCGTTTACACTGGGTGTCGAGGTCACAGCCATAAAGGATGTGGCCGTGAGAGACATCGAAACCGTCCTCTTGACCGGGGACATCGCCCACCCCGGAAAGGTAGTGGGCGACAGTGGTTTCTACCTCATCAAAGATACCGGCCAAGAGGCGCTTCTTGCTGCACGTGTACGTCTCGCCGATTTCGATGTGGAGGCGGTCGAGAAGTCCTTTTCGGTCGATGAGACCGAGTACCCGGCCGGCTCCTGGGTCATCGCTGATCAGCCGGGACTGCGACCCGCTCTCGAAGGCGTAGCGGATTCGCTAGGTATCGACGTTGTCGCCGTACCCTCGGCGCCCGACGTTTCCTGCCACCGACTCGATCTTCCCCGATTGGCTCTACTTCAAACCTGGAGCGATACGCAATCGGCGGGCTGGTTACGCATGGTGTTCGACGATGAGGAGGTTCCCTACACGCTCATCATGGACGAGGACATCCGTGCCGGCGGGCTCGCGAACCGATTCGATGTCATCGTCTTCCCGAATACCGATGACGGTCTCAAAAGCATCATCAACGGAATCGACCCGACTCACAGCCCGCTCGCCTACACTCGGACCGAGGAACACCCAACCCTCGGATTTCCCACTTCCTCGGAAGACATCACTGGGGGACTCACTTGGCAGGGAGTCCAGCACATTGAGGACTTTGTTCGCGGCGGCGGAGTGCTGGTAACGCTCGGCGGCGCCTCTGTGCTGCCTCTAGACGGCGGTATCGCCAAGGACGTAGGCCGAGCCCGTGTCAAAAATGTCTACACACCGGGAAGCGAGCTTCAGGTGCGATTCCGGCGACCGGATCACCCGCTTGCCTACGGCTATCCGGAAATCACTTCCGCCTTTCGGGAGAATCGACCCCTGTATCGTGTACGTCACGTCGACGAGGGACGAATCGTCCTCCAGTGGGGCACGAAGATTCCAACCGACAAAGAAGAGGACAAAAGCGACGAAAATTCGAGCGAAGCCGTAAGGGCGACGAAATCGCTCGTTTTATGCGGCGGTATCAAGGGAGCGGGTGAGATTATGGGCAAGCCGGCCATCCTGGACATTCCCAGCGGCAAGGGACGCGTGGTCGCCTACGACTTCGATCCGATCCACCGGTACCTGACCCTCTCGGACTTCCGACTGGTCTGGAACACCATCCTTAACTGGAATGATTTGCCGCCGACACCGGAATCTCGAGACGAATAGTCATGGTGAATGGTGAGATCAGTGTTGAAAAAGGAGAATACACAGGCTCTCGTAACGGAAAACTATTGCTTCTAACCGAAAATCGATAGTGTCAGCCGCTTATTAATCCGTCACAAAAACAATGTTAACACTCTCAGAAGTACAGGCCGAAAGTAAACCGGTATAGTCGACTTCAAAAGCGATATATTCTCCCACTCGATAATCCCGGTCAGAGTCTTCTATATCGATTATTGTATGGTCAAAAGTCTGGCCGAGGATTTCGATATCAGAGTCCACTGACCACATGTTTTGAGAAGGCACATCCTGATATCCTAAAGCAAGAAGAGCGCGTTTTCTCTCCCCGCGGTCAACAAATGTCTTGGATTCCATAAAAGTATCGAGGCCGAGTTCACCTAAGGGGACCGTTTGCTTTCGGTTGACTTCGATGATTTCCGCTTTAAGGATGTACAGGTTCGACACCACTCGATTGACGTCCATACTCGAATGGTGAAACCCGTCCACATATCTGACATCCACATACTCGATGCCAAACTGGTGCAAAGCGCCTATGCGAAGGTGATTGATTCCCTCAGGCCATGTTCCAGTCTCGATCAGGTGATAGCTCGTGCAGTTCCCACCCGAGAGGTATTTAAATTTCATCCCAAATTTGGCTTCGAGTTCACGCGCGATTTGAACGAACAGTCTGCTATTTTCCAACGTAGGTCGGACGGACCCGTAGCAGGTAAAATTGGTACCGAGTCCGTACATCTCCAGGTTCGGCAGATCAAAAATCTGCCTGACTGCCTCTTCCAGATATTCACGGTTTTCAAACCATATGCCTTCTCTAATGTCGCCCATATCGATCATGAGAAGAACTTGATGGCTTCTGTTTTGTTTGACTGCCTCGCGTGAGAGTTTTTTAAGGACGTCAATATCCGAATTGAGAGAGATGTCGGCATATTTGACTACCTCTTCGATTTCGCTAGGAGATGGAGTGCGAAGTAGGCATTTCTGACAAGACAGATGATGCAATTTCTTCAGATTATAAACGCGAGATTCAGCAACGACATCCATACCAGCCCTGATAACAGCTGAGGCTGTCTCCGAAAGACCGTTGAACACTTTATTAACGCCCATAACCGTCACACCGTATTCAGCAAGCTTGTTGACTTCGATGCGAGCGTTGTGTTCCAGTTTGCGTAGATTGATTTCGAGTTGAGGATAACTCATCACCTTAATCTCCTGCAAAATACAAATATGATCTATTCTAAAGTCTAGCAAAGAACCAACTCTGACAGGACACGCGCATTTTAACACAATTATTTATCTCTTTCATTCGGTACCTTTTTTTGTCCTTTCAGACATTTTGGCACATATATTGATGAAAAGACATATAGAAAGAGTTTATCCCGATCAGGGAAGGAGAGAGATCCTCCAAAAACCTAGAAACAATGATGAGAGATTCGATCCCTGGAGCATGCTGGACTTAAGATTCCAAAAAAGCTTTAACATCTACAAGACTTGGAGGCTGGATGCGATTATTGACAGATTAGGGATTACCTAGGTAGTGTTCTGCAGATTTCGGGCTTTGTTGACGTGCTGGCGAGACTCTTCGGATCTTCCCAGCCTGTTGTAGATATCAGCCAAAACAAAGTGTCCCAGGATCGCTACATTCTTTTCAGGATTGAGGCTCAGCCCTTTCTCCGCAAGCTCGGCT